>Ga0307374_10006387_pt1 | contig 18558 bp, 15 predicted proteins | sample OX3MG_FD_202532 | JGI IMG/M metagenome (GOLD analysis project Ga0307374, IMG submission 202532) | Soil microbial communities from Risofladan, Vaasa, Finland - OX-3 | ecosystem: Environmental > Terrestrial > Soil > Coastal area > Acid sulfate soil | place: Finland: Risofladan, Vaasa | collected...
GCTCGGATTCGCCGTCATAGACGATGCGGCCCTTGTCGAGAATGACTGTCCGCGGCGAGAAGTTCAGCGCCACGCGGCTGTTCTGTTCGACGAGGATGATCGACAGCGCGCTTTCCGCGCGCAACTTAGCGAGCACGGCGGTCAGCGTCTCGACCAGCACCGGCGCGAGGCCCTCGGTCGGTTCGTCCATCAGGAGGACCGCGGGATTGGTCAACAGTGCGCGCGCGATCGCGAGCATCTGCTGCTCGCCGCCGGACAGCTGATTGCCCATATTGCCGAGCCGCTCCTGGAGCCTCGGAAACAGCGCGAAAACGCGCGCCTCGGTCCAGTCTCCCGGTCGCGCGCCTACGTCGAGGTTCTCGCGCACCGTCAGGGAGGGAAAAATCTCGCGTTCCTGAGGCACGAAGCCGACGCCGGCGAGCGCGCGGCGATAGCGCGCAATCCCGTCGAGGCGCTGGCCGTTGAGCATGATGCGGCCGGTGTGCAGCGTGGTGCGGCCCATCACCGTCGCCAGCAGCGTGGTCTTGCCGACGCCGTTGCGGCCGATGATGCTGACGCATTCGCCGGGCGCCAACGTCAGATCGATGTCTTCGAGCACGACGGTCTCGCCGTAGCCCGCCGAAACCTGGCGCAGTTCCAGCGCGTTAGGCATGGTCGCGCGCTCTTGCTCCGGCTTGGCCGAGGTAAACCGCGCGCACCTCGGGATTAGCCTCGATCTCCTTCGGCGTTCCCTCGGCGAAGATGGCGCCGCTCACCATCACGGTCACGCGCTTGGCGAAGCGAAACACCACGTCCATGTCGTGCTCGATGATCAGCACGGCGATGTCTTCGGGCAACCGTTCGATGGCGTCGAGGATGATGTGGCTCTCCGCGCTCGGCACGCCGGCGGCGGGCTCGTCGAGCAACAGCACTCCCGGCCGCAGCCCGATAGCTATCGCCAGTTCCACCAGGCGCTGCCGGCCATAGGCCAATTCGGATACGCGGTGCCGCGCGACGTCGGCAAGCCTGAGCACCTCCAGCAAATGCATCGCCTCGTCGATGACGTCGGTGCGCTTGCCGGCCGGATAAAACATCGACGGCGCCGCTCCCATGCGCTCGGCGACCGGGATGTAGACATTTTCCAGCACGGAGAGCCCGCGAAACAGCCGGTTGATCTGGAAGGTGCGTGCAATGCCGAGCTTGACGCGCTCGGCTTGCGCCTTGGCGGTGATGTCCTTGCCGCCGAGCAGCACGCTTCCACGCGACGCCGGCAGCACCCCGGTTAGAAGATTGATGAAGGTGGTCTTGCCGGCACCGTTCGGTCCGATCAGCGCATGACGCGCGCCGGCGGCAAGCTTGAAGTCAATGCCGGTCACGGCAACAAGCGCGCCGAAGTGGCGGCTCAAGCCTCGCGTCTCCAGCCGCGTTTCGCTCATGATGTCGCCGACGGCTTTCGTCTGCCGCCGTAGCGCCGCCACAGCGACTCACCGAGGCCCAGAATCCCGTTGCGTGCGAACATCGCGATGAATACCAGCAACACGCCAAGTCCGAGTTGCCACGCGGTCGGGTAGATGCGCGCAAGAAAATGCTCGAGCGCCAGATAGGCAACGGCGCCGACGAACGCGCCGTAGAGCCGTCCGTAGCCGCCGAGAATCAGCACAATCAGCACGGTCGCGGCCCGGTCGAGATCGAGCGAACTCAGATTGACGTACGCATTGACCTGCGCCCACAGGCCGCCGGCGATGCCGGCGACCGCCGCCGACAGGGTGTAGCAGATAATGAGCCGGCGCCGTACCGGCGAGCCGACCGCATGCATGCGCAACAGATTTTCCCGGATGCCGGTCAGACTCTGACCGAACGGCGAGTAGACCAGCGTGCGCATGAAGACAAAGCAGACTAACAGCACCGCCAGCGCATAGAGGTACTGCGTGTCGTTGTAGAGCGGGTTGAATTTGAACACCCCGAAGATTGGCTTGATCGGCAGGTTGGGAAGACCGTCGAACCCGCCGGTATAGTCGTGCGCCATGTTTGCGGCCTGTTCGAGCAGCGCCATGGTGCAGATCGTCAGCATCAGGAGCGTGAGACCGCGGGTGCGTAACAGCACGAGACCGGAGAGAAAGCCGACGATCGCCGCCACCAACGCGGCGAGCATGAGGCCGGTGATCGGCTCGCTCCAGAAACCGTGGTCGGCCAGTATGCCGACCGTGTAAGCGCCGGCGCCGAAGAAGGCGGCGTGGCCGAGCGTGATGATGCCCGCATAGCCGAGCGCAAGATCGAGCGAGAGCGCGAACAGGATGGCGACCAATAGCTCGGTGCCGAATCCCAGATATCCGGGAAAGACGAAGTAGCCGCCGATCGCGGCTATCCAGGGCAACGCTTCCCACCAGCGCAGGCGATGACGCTCGATCAGCGCGCGCGCCGCCGGGTGATTGATGCGCGCGGCGAACGACGCGCTGTCGGCGGAAGACGCGGACGCGCTCACGTCTCTTTCCTTCCCAATAAGCCCTGCGGCCGCCACAGCAGCAGCAGGATGGTCAGCGCGTAGATGAAAATGGTGCCGCCCTTGGGCAGATAGAGCTTGAGCGCGAAGTCGAGCACGCCGATCAGCAGCGCGGCGTAATAGACGCCAAGCACGCTGCCTAAACCGCCGACCGAAACGGCGATCAGAAAATAGACCAGATACTTGAGCGCATATTGCGGATCGAGACCGAGGAATTCAGCGCCAAGGCCGCCGCCGAGCCCGGCCATGCCGCTGCCGAAGGCAAACGTGACGGTGAACAGGCGATCGACGTTGATGCCGAGCGATTCCGCCATGCGGCGGTTATCGACGGTGGCGCGGATCTGCGCGCCGATGCGCGTGCGCTCGAACATCTGCCTGATGCCGAACGCGATCAAAAACCCGACCACGATGAGGAAAATGCTGTAGGTGCGATAATGGGTGAAGCCGAGATTGAGCTGACCGCCCAAAGCGGGCGGCAGTTCGAGCGTCTGACTTTCCGGACCGACCACGATGGTGACGCCGGCGATGAAGATGAAGATCAGGCCGATGGTGAACAGCACCTGGTCGAGTTCGCCGGCGCGATAGAGTCGCCGGTAGAACAGCCGCTCGAGCACCACGCTGAGCGCGGCGGTGGCGACGACACCGAGCGCCAGCGCCGGTAAGAAACCGATATTCGCGCGGTTCATCGCCAGAACGATGACGTAGCCGCCGAACATGGCGAAAGCGCCGTGGGCGAGGTTGACGAACCCCATCAAGCCCATGGTGACGGAAAGGCCGACCGAAACCACGAACAGCACGGTGCCGGCGGAAAGCCCGCCCAGAACGATACCGGCAAGATCAGTGGCAAAATCCACTAGTCACCCCGCAAGCCCCCGCGCCAAAAGCGGATGCATGGTGAATAACGAAAGGCGAACGGGAGGAACAGCCCATTCGCACCGTCTTTAACTTGGCTAATGGCGCTGCCGCCTTGCGGCGGCACGCGATGCTAGTGGTCCGATTCTAACATTCGCATCCGCATTCGGCAGCTTCTCATGCGAATGTTAGAATCAAAAGGACCACTAGCAAATATGAGTCTTAGTGGAGCTTTGGATTTGACATTCGCTTCACGAGGCTGCCGCTAGGTGGGTAGCGAATGTTAAATCCGCTCCACTAGCGCCAACCCTCACCCAAAACGGCGGGGGTTGGCGCAATGATGAGATAAAAACGCTGCCGCGGTTCGCGCCGTTATTGCTTGCAGCGGCCGATGCCGAGTTCCTTGCACTGGTCCTTCACGGCTTTGGTCTCGCCGATGACCTTCATGTGCAGCTTGCCGTCGGAGCCTTTCACGACCTCGTCGAGATATTCGTTCATGACGATGTCGCGGGTCGCCGGATCGATCATGATCGGCCCTTGCGGACTGTTGAACTTCCAGCCCTCGAGCGACTTGACCGCTTCGGCGCCGTCCATCTTGCCTTTAGTGGCGTGTGCCGCGTGCACGATGGCAGCCATGCCGTCATAACCGCCGACCGCCATGAAGTCGGGCGTCGAGTCCGCGCCGTATTCCTTCTTCCACGCGGCGACGAAGCGCTTGTTCTCCGGGTTGTTCAGGTCGGCATTGTAGTGGTGCATGGTGATCAGGCCGACGGCGGCCTGCCCCATGCCCTGCAGTTTGATGTCTTGGGTAATGTCGCCGGGGCCGATCAGCTTGATGCCGGCTTCGCGCATGCCGAGCGCGGCGTAAGTCTTCGCCGCAGCGGTGGCGTGATCGCCGGCCGGCACGAACACGTAAAGCACGTCCGGCTTTTCATCCTTGGCACGCTGGAAGAACGGCGTGAAGTCAGGCACCTGGCCCGGTCCACCGGCCGGAATGGCGTCGAGCACCTTGCCGCCGTTCGCTTCGAACGCGGTCTTGAATGCCTGATAGCTGTCCTTGCCGGGCGGGTAGTCGGTGTAGGCCACGACCGCCGTCTTGGCATGTAGAACCTTTACCGCCGCCTCGCCCATGGCGTAACCGGACTGCCACATCGTGAAAGACGTGCGCACGAATTCCGGCGCCAGATTGGTGATGAAGGCGGTGCCGGCGTTTTCGATCACCGCGAGCTTGTTGCCGGCGGCAATCAGCGGCGCCGAGCCGATGGCGTCGGGCGAGTAGACGAAGCCCGCGAGCGCGTCGACCTTCTCCTGCGTGAGCAATTCCTGCACCGCGATCTTGGCTTCGGCCCCGTTCGGCGCCTTGGAGTCGCGCTTGATGAACGTAATCTTGTACGGTTTGACCGCGTCGACGTTGAGCTTGAGATAAAGCTCCATGCCGCGCTCGATCTGTTGGGCCAGTTCGGCGCCGATGCCGGTATAAGGCAGCACCAAGCCGACTTTTATGTCTTGAGCCGATGCTGCCTGCGTCATCGCCCCCCCGGCCGTTACCACGACTGCGGCGAAGGCCGTAAGCATAGGTTTGAACATCAGAATTCCTCCCAGTTTTTTGGCTATGTTCGTATGACGTTTGAGGTGATTGCATTCCCATATTAGGTCGAAAGCGGGAAACGTCACAAGCGAATGGACGGCTGCGACAATGCGGGTCTTCGTCGCGCCGCCGCTTAACGGTCGAAAACCGCTTGACTCCGACGTTGTGCGTTCTCGTTCGTCCTATCACTTCAGCGGCGAAGGCGACCGGCTTCCGGGCCGCGTTCAGCTCGCCTCGCGCGCGAGGGCGGACAGGCCGCGTGACGGCAGCACGCGATTTTCCGCAAGAGTGGCCTCAAGCTTTGCCTGGTTGACGCTCAATTGCGACCGGTCGTTGTGCGCGTGCCACAGATGCAGGACGCCGGTTGCGAAGCGGCCATCTTTGCGCCGTACGCCGGCATGGAGAAGGCGCGCGACCAGGTCGGAATCCTCCAAGCCCCAGCCGACATAGCTGCCGTCGAAACCGTCGATCCGGTCGAGATCGCCGCGCGCGACCGCTAGGTTGCAGGTTTGCGCGCCCTCCCAGGTATGCGGATTGAGCTTGCGCAACGGACCGAGCGGTAGGCGCAGCGCCGGCAGCAGCCGATTGACCCTTCCGCGCAACCGCTCACGCACAAGGGCGGCCAAGCTCCAGGATTCGACCGGCGTTCCGGCCGCCAGCGCCGCCCGGGTGAATTCAGGCCCCAGTAGGATGCGGTTGCCGGGCACCCACCATCCCGGCTCCGCCAGCGCGCGGTGGCGGGTGATGAAATCGGCGCGCGCGAGGCAGTCGCCGTCGATGAACACACAATACTTTCCCGCGCTGGCGCGAATGCCGCGATTGCGTATTTCGCCGCCGCGAAAACCGGCATGCTCGTGACGGACGTGTTTGATCGCAAACGGAACGCGCGCGGCCCAATGCTCGACAACGCGCGCGGTCTGCGGCCGGGAGCCGTCATCCGCAACGATGATCTCGAAATTGCGGTCGGACTGCGCCGCAAGCGCCCGTAATGCCGCATCGAGCGCATCTTCGCGATTGTAGGTCGAGACGATCACCGAAATAAGATCGGTGTCGCCCACCGGAGAACGATCAGCGGCGCCAGGCGCGTAACGGGGTCGGCTGAATCGAACCTGCAATCGCCGTTTGCGTTCACGCAGGATGCGAAACGGCAACGCAAGATAGTATTTGCGCGCGATCTGCCAGGCTCCCAGCACGCCGACCGGCGATGCTTTGCTTGCCGGAACGTACCAGCCGTTCAATCCGGTGCGCCGGATCAAGCGGTAGCCGGCGCCGGACAAGTATCGATGCGTTGCGAGGTTGGTTACATGATCTTCCACCAAGATCAGCCGTGGCTGCCACCGCAGGATATCGAAACCGCGCAAGACCTCGACCTCGTGGCCTTCCACGTCGATCGAAACGAAATCGATCGGCGTGGGCGCTCCGGCTTCGGTCAGGATGTCGTCGAGCGTCCGCGTCGGAACGTCGATGGTCCCGTGCGCGATGGAACGCGCGACGGCGAGTTCGGGGCGGAGCGAAGAATGCGGCCCGGAGAGATAAAGCGTCATCGCGCCGCCGGCATTTTTCGGCGACGAACATGCCGCCGCGACGACGCGCGCTGTCCGCCGTTGCCGCAATTGCGCCGCGAGGTCCGGCTGCGGTTCGACCAAAATCCCGGTCCAGCCGATCTGTTCGAGCGGCCAAGTCTGCGAGCCGCGCCGCGGGTCGTTGGCGCCGACTTCGACGAAAAATCCGCTTCGCGCGGCAGCAAAGAATTCAGCTTTGAGCGCTTCTTCGGCGGTGTCGGGAAAAACAGTTCGCATGCTTCGTTGACCTGGTCGCCCGCTGCGGCGCGCCAGCATGGCCGCCGGAATGCCTCTGTCAATCTCGGAAACCAAGCACTTTGTCCGCCGCACTCTGTCGGCCGCACTTGCGACCTTGCATCCGCGGTGCAAAAAGTGCCGGGCGTGAGTGGCCCGACCGGGGAACACAGTTTATGCCGCAGCTCAGCGCCATCGTCATTACGCGAAACGAGGCCGGCAATATCGGCGCCTGCCTCGATACGCTTGCATTCTGCGACGAGATCATCGTGGTCGATTGCGGCAGCAACGATTCGACTGTCGATAACGCGCGACAAAAAGGGGCTCGCGTCGAGCAGCATGAGTGGCGCGGCTTCGGGCCGCAAAAGAACTACGCGCTCTCGTTGGCCACCGGGGCCTGGGTCCTCACCGTCGATGCCGACGAGCAGGTGAGCAGCGAGCTTGCGGCCGCCATCAAAAATGCGATCGCCGAAGATTCGGCCGATGGTTGGGAATTCCCGCGGCTGTCGAGCTTTTGCGGCCGGCCGATGCGCCATTCCGGCTGGTACCCGGATTATGTGCTGCGCCTGTTTCGGCGCGGCAGGGCCGCCTTTGACGATGTCATCGTGCATGAACGGGTGATTTGCCGCGGCAGCGTCAAACGACTGCGCCAGCCGCTGATCCATCACCCGGTACTGAAGCTCGAAGACGCGTTGTCGCGCATGGACCGCTATTCGACAGCCAGTGCGGCGGCGCTGATCGCTTCGGGGCGAAGGGTGTCATTCCTGACCGGCATCGGCCATGGACTCTTTTCGTTCGTGCGGACTTATGTGCTGCGCGCCGGCTTCCTCGACGGTGCGGAAGGCTTCCTGCTGTCGGTCGCCAACGCCGAAGGCAGCTACTACCGGTATATGAAAGTTTGGCTCGCCACCCGGCCGCCGCGCTGAGCGCGGCATCCGCGGGCCGGGACCGGTCGCGCAAAGGCGGCGGGAAACCGATTGGTTAATCGGGTCTTAACCTCGCCGCACCTATGCTCCGCGTCAGTGATGCGGGCGGCCCCGCTGTTGATTGATGTACAGGATGACCCGCCAGGCTCCCCTTTCGCCGGTTCGCGCGCCTGACACGCGCTCGCCTTTCGTGCGGCTGCGCGAATTGCTTGGCGATATTCCGCCAGGCAAGCCGGCGATCAGCATGGCTGTCGGCGAACCGCAGCATCCGATTCCTCCTTTCGTCGGCCCGGTGATTGCCGCCCATGTCGAGGAGTTCGGCCGCTATCCGATGAATAAAGGCCTCGAGGCATTCGGCGAAGCGGCGGCCAAATGGCTCAACCGCCGCTTCGCGCTCGAGCGTCCGGTCGATCCGGCTTCGGAAGTGCTGGTGCTTAACGGCACGCGCGAGGGACTCTTCCTTGCCGCGCTTGCCGCGAAGAAATGGGTGAAGCCGCGCCCCGGTCGCCCAGCCGTGCTGCTGCCCAATCCGTTCTACGCCGCCTATTCCGCCGGCGCGATCGCCGCCGAATGCGAGCCGATCTATCTGCCGGCGACCGCGGCATCCGGCTTTTTGCCGGACTTGAGCACGCTCACCGACGACGTGCTCGGTCGCGTCGTTGCCTGCTACATCGCCTCGCCGTCGAATCCGCAGGGGGCAGTCGCCGACCGCGCTTACCTTGGTAAGCTTGCCGCGCTGGCGCGCCGGCACGGCTTCCTGGTGTTCTGCGACGAATGTTATTGCGAAATCTACAGCGACCGGCCGCCGCCGGGAATGCTGGAAGCCGCCGCGCCGGATTTCGCCAACGCCGTCGTCTTTCATTCGCTATCGAAGCGCTCGAGCCTGCCCGGCCTGCGCGTCGGCTTTGCCGCCGGCGACCGCCGCTTCCTCGGCGCCTTTCTCGAATTGCGCAACGTCGCCGCGCCGCAGGTGGCGATCCCGGCGCAGTACGTCGCCATTGCCGCCTATAACGATGAGACGCACGTCGAGGAAAATCGGCGGCTCTATCGGGAGAAATTCGATCTCGCCGATCAGATCGTCGGCGACCGTTACCAATACCGCCGGCCGCCCGGCGGATTTTTCCTCTGGCTCAACGTCGCGGCGCAGGGCGGCAGCGAAGCGGCGACGTTGGCGTTATGGCGGCAAGCCGGCGTCCGCGTTGTTCCCGGCCGCTACCTCGCGCACGAACAGGCCGACGGCAGCAATCCCGGCGCCGACTATATCCGCGTCGCCATGGTGCAGAACAAGGAGATCACCGCCGAGGCGCTTCATCGCCTGGTCGCGGTGCTGGGTTGAGGTGAAGATGTTGGCGCAACGAAATGTTGAGCCGTCATTGCGAGCGAAGCGAAGCAATCCAGTTGTACGTTCTGGATTGCTTCGTCGCGGAGCCTGTCATCGGGCCGGCCACTTCGGGCCGGACCCGTTGGCTCCTCGCAATGACGAGGCAGGCCCAACGCGATGTCGATGATCGACCGCAGTCTCGACGGTATGGCGTTTCTCTCCGGCCAGCTCGGGGCGATCGTGCGCCGGCGGTTGCGCGAGTTTGGCGGCGTGGCGTTGATCAGCTTCGCCATGCTGGCGGCGCTGGCGCTCGCCACCTGGTCGGTCAACGATCCATCGCTCAGCCATGCGACCGATGCGCCGGTGCACAATCTGCTCGGCCGGCCCGGCGCCGCCGCAGCCGATTTGTTGATGCAGCTCGTCGGCCTCGGCGCGCTGGCGCTTATCCTGCCGGTCGGCATATGGGGCTACCGGCTGCTCGGCCATCGGCCGTTGCGGCGCGAACGTTTGCGGCTGGTGCTGTGGTTGTTCGGTGCGGTTTTGGCGGCGGCGTTCGCGTCGTCGCTGCCGCGCGGCACCCATTGGCCGCTGCCGTCCGGGCTCGGCGGCGTAGTCGGCGATGCCATGCTGCGCTTGCCCACGGTCTTGTTCGGCATTCCGCTGGCCGGGACTTACCGGATGGCGGCATCGATCGCGCTCGGTATCGCGGCGCTTGTCACCTTTGTCGGCACCGCCGGATTGGTCCTGGTCGGCTCCGACGACGACGACGATGTCGGAACGCGCAAAGTAAGCGATGATGACGACGGCCGGTGGGTCTCGCTCGGCCGTCTGATGCACGTTGTCTTGAGCTTCCGCACCCGCCTGGCGTTGATGTTCCGCCGTGCCGGGCGATCGAAGGTGGCGCAGCGTACGGCGGTGCCGGCGGCGCGCCGGGTCGAGCCGCGTTTCGACGGCCGGCCGGATCATCGGATTGCCGAGGAGGCTGATGACGAACTGGCGGGCGCTCCCGCACCCCGCGCCGAACGCAAGCCGCGTCCGCCCAAGCCGCGCCGTTCCAGCGGCGGATACGTCCTGCCGCCGCTCGAATTGCTGGCGCAGCCGAGCAAGGTCGGCCGCGCCACGGTCAGCAGCGACATGCTGCAGGAAAACGCCACCGCGCTGGAAAGCGTGCTGGCGGATTTCGGCGTGCGCGGCGAGATTATCAACGCACGACCGGGACCGGTGGTCACCCTCTACGAACTCGAGCCGGCGCCCGGCATCAAATCCTCGCGCGTGATCAGCCTCGCCGACGACATCGCCCGCTCGATGAGTGCGCTGTCCGCCCGCGTTGCGGTGGTGTCGGGCAGAAACGCCATCGGCATCGAACTGCCGAATCCGAACCGCGAAAAGGTCTATTTGCGCGAACTGCTCGCTTCGCACGAATACGCCGAGAGCACCGCGCGCCTGCCGCTCTGCCTCGGCAAGGCGATCGGCGGCGAACCCGTCCTGGTCGATCTGGCGCGGATGCCGCATTTGCTCATTGCCGGCACCACCGGCTCGGGCAAGTCGGTGGCGATCAACACCATGATCCTGAGCTTGCTGTATCGGCTGCAGCCCGACCAGTGCCGGCTGATCATGGTCGATCCGAAAATGCTCGAGCTTTCCGTCTATGACGGCATTCCGCATCTGCTCACGCCGGTCGTGACCGATCCGAAAAAAGCCGTGGTCGCGCTCAAATGGGCGGTGCGCGAGATGGAAGAGCGTTACAAGAAAATGTCGAAGCTCGGCGTGCGTAATATCGACGGCTACAACGCGCGCGTGGTCGAGGCGAACGCCAAAGGCGAGAAGCTCTCGCGTACCGTCCACACCGGTTACAACCGCGATACCGGCGAGGCGATCTACGAAAAAGAGGAACTCGATCTCGAACCGCTGCCTTACATCGTCGTCATCGTTGACGAGATGGCCGACCTGATGATGGTGGCCGGCAAGGATATCGAGGGCGCGGTGCAGCGCCTCGCGCAAATGGCGCGCGCCGCCGGCTTGCATGTCATCCTGGCGACGCAACGGCCTTCGGTCGATGTCATCACCGGCACGATCAAGGCGAACTTTCCGACCCGAATTTCCTTCCAGGTCACCTCGAAGATCGACAGCCGTACCATTCTGGGCGAACAAGGCGCCGAGCAGTTGCTCGGCCAAGGCGACATGCTCTACATGGCCGGCGGCGGGCGCATCAGCCGCGTGCATGGCCCGTTCGTCTCCGACGGCGAGGTCGAGAAGGCGGTTCGGCATCTGAAAACGCAGGGCGTGCCGGAATATCTCGAAGCGGTCACCGCCGAGGATCCGGAGGAAGACGGCCAGGCGGTGTTCGATTCGACGTCGATGGGCGCCTCCGATGGCGGCGATCTGTTTCAGCAGGCCGTGCAGGTGGTGACCCGCGACCGCAAAGCCTCGACCAGTTACATTCAGCGTCGGCTGCAAATCGGCTACAACCGCGCCGCCTCGCTGATGGAGCGAATGGAAGCCGAAGGGATCGTCGGACAAGCAAACCATGCGGGCAAGCGCGAAATTCTTGTCGAAGCAGTCGAAGACGATCGCTATTGAGAATCAATCGATCGGCGTTTAATCGGGAAGCCGTGAATTAGCCATATCGCGGCGGTAATGACTTGATTGAAGGCTGCGGACGAGTCTGAACGCGGAAAGCATGGAGTGAATGATGTTGGGACGGCGGGCGCGGGCGGTTTTGCTGACCATGGCGTGCATGGTGCCGTTTGCCATATCCGCCGCCGCAGAAAACGTGCCGTTGCCGACGCCCGCGCCGCGCGGCAAAGCCAGCTCCGCTCCGCCACCTGCCGCCGTCGCTCCCGTACCGGTCATGCCCGGACCGGCAGCCGCACCCGGCAATAAAGGGTTTTTCCCGTTCTCATTGTTGGGCGGCAAGAGCAACGCGAGCCGGGCTACTGCTTTCGACGACAAGCAACGCTCGCTGCTCGACCGGATCAGCGTGTACCTCACCAGCGTGCAGACTTTGGTCGGTAATTTCGTGCAGATCGGTCCCGACGGCCACCGCCTCGACGGCACATTCTGGATCCAGAAGCCAGGCAAGGTCCGCTTCCAATATAATCCTCCCAGCCCGATCGACATCATCGCCGACGGTTCGTCGGTCGTGGTGCGCGACCGCGCGCTTGAAACCAACGATTTCTATCCGCTGTCGCAGACGCCGCTGCGCTACTTGCTTGCCGCCCGCATCGATCTGTTGCGGGACGCCGATGTGATCAGCGTCTCGGTCGACGATACCTTCGTCACCGTGGTGATCGAAGAAACTCAAGTCTTGGTCGGCACCAACCGGCTGATGATCATGTTCGACGCCAAGACGCTGGCGCTCAAGCAATGGACGGTGACCGATCCGCAAGGACTCGATACCACCGTCGCGGTGTTCAATCTCGACACCGCGAAGAAGCCCGATCCGAACCTGTTCGTGATCAACTATCAGAGCAGCATCAAATAGGATTTTCTCTCCCGCGCCTGCGGGGGAGGATAAAAATCACTGACGCGCCACGCCGATCAAGCGGGCGCCGCGCTGGAACGTCATGTAGCTCCATAGCCAGTTGATCGCGACCACGAAGCGGTTGCGCAATCCGATCAAAAAATAAATGTGTATCGCGCTCCAGAACAGCCAGCCCAAAAAGCCGGTGAGCTGAAAGAAGCCGAGTTTTACCACGGCGGATTTGCGGCCGATGGTGGCGAGTTCGCCGAGGTGGCGATAGGCGAATGGCGCCGGAGCGGTTTGGCCGAGCACACGCGCGGCGATCAGTTTGCCGGCATAGCTGCCCATCTGTTTGGCCGCCGGCGCGATGCCCGGCACCGGTTTGCCGTCCGGGTCGTAGATGCTCGCGGTGTCGCCGACGGCGAAAATCTCCGGCCGCCCGGAGACCGACAGATCGGCATTCACTGTGACGCGCCCGGCGCGGTCATGTTCGGCGCCGATCCAAAGCGCGGCCGGTGAGGCGACGACGCCGGCCGCCCACACCAGGGTAGCCGCCTCGATGCGGTCGCCGCCATCGCCGCCGAGCGAAACGCCCTGCGCGTCGCAGCCGGTGACGGTTCGGTTGAGTTCGACTTCGACGCCCATTTTTTGCAACGAGCGCGTGGCGTAGTCCGACAGGTGCTCGGGAAACGACGGCAACAGGCGCGGCCCGGCTTCGAGGAGAATAATGCGCGACTTGCGCGGATCGATGCGGCGAAAATCGTGCCGCAAGGTCCGCCGCGCCACTTCGGCGATCGCGCCGGCCATCTCCACCCCGGTGGCGCCGCCGCCGACAATGACGAAGGTAAGAAGCCGCGCACGTTCGGCCTCATCCTCGACCACCTCCGCCCGCTCGAAGGCGAGCAGGAACCGCCGCCTGATTTCGGTGGCGTCGGCGATATGCTTGAGCCCGGGCGCGAACGGCGCCCAGTCGTCGTGGCCGAAATAGGAATGGGTGGAGCCGGTGGCGAGCACCAGATAATCGTAGGGCAGATCGATCTCGCTGGTGTGCACGCGGCGCGCCTGCACGTCGATCCCGGTGACCCGCGCCATGATCACCCGCACATTCTTCTGCGCGCGCATAATGGCGCGGATCGGCCAGGCGACGTCGGCGGGTGACAGCGCCGCGGTCGCGACCTGGTAGAGCAGCGGCTGAAAGCAATGGTGGTTATAGGTATCGATGAGGGCGATATCGACCGGCGCCTTGGCCAGCGCTTTGGCGGCTTGCAGCCCGCCGAAGCCGGCTCCGACGATCACAACTTGCGGCTGCGGCGACCGGCTTAGCATCCGCGTCTCCCGACCGGTTGGTGCAGGATAACGCTATTCCGGCGACAAACGCCTTGTGCCTGGGCGTCTGCTTGCGCATATAAAACCACGGTGCATTCGCGCTCATCCGACATGCAAATCACGGTCACGACCTGGAACATCAATTCGGTGCGCTATCGCATCGATCTGGTCGCCAAATTCATCAAGGCGGTCCGTCCCGATGTTCTATGTTTGCAGGAAACGAAGTGCCCGGACAATGCTTTTCCGATGAAGCGGTTCCGGCGGCTCGGCTACGAGCACGCCGCGCTCAACGGTCAGAAGGGCTATCACGGCGTGGTCGTGCTCTCGCGACGGCCGTTCGAGTCGAAAACGATCCGCGATTATTGCGGCAAGAGCGATTGCCGGCACATCGCCGTCACGCTGGGCGAGGACGCCGGCCTCAAGGATCCGATCACGTTGCATAATTTCTACGTGCCGGCCGGCGGCGATATTCCCGACCCGTCGCTTAATGCGAAATTCGCGCACAAGCTTGCTTTCCTCGACGAGATGCATGCCGACGAGACGCTGCGACCGGCAGCAACCGCCCGCGCCATCATCGTCGGCGATCTCAACGTGGCGCCGCTCGCATGCGACGTGTGGAGCCACAAGCAGCTTCTTTCGGTCGTCTCGCACACGCCAGTCGAGTGCGAAAAGCTTCTCGGCGTGCAAAAAGCCGGCGGCTGGGTCGACGCGGTGCGCCGGGCGGTGCCGGAGCCGACCAAGCTCTTCACCTGGTGGAGCTACCGCTCGCCCGACTGGACGAAATCCGACCGCGGCCGCCGTCTCGACCACATCTGGACTTCGACTATGCTGGCCGATCGCGTCTCGGCGATCGCGGTCGGCAAGAAGTATCGAAGCGCGCTCCGACCTTCCGACCACGTGCCGGTGACCGCAACGCTGGAAGTGTAAGCGCAGGCAGGCGAGGGAAGCGCCATGTATCCCGGCAATCATGCGGTCACCCGTGCCACGCAGCCGGCCTTCATCATGGCCAAGACCGGCGAGGCGGTGACCTATGCGGAGCTTGAGGCCCGGAGCAACCGGCTGGCGCATCTGTTTCGCGCGCGCGGGCTCAAGCGGCTCGATCATTATTCGATCTTCATGGAGAACAACGCGCGTTATATCGAGGCCTGCGCGGCCGGCACGCGCGCCGGCCTGTTTTATACCTGCATCAATTCGTTTCTGACGGCGGACGAGCTTGCCTACATCGTCAACAACAGCGAATCGAAAATTCTGATCACGTCGCAAGCCAAGCGCGAGGTCGCCTTGGCGGCGCTCAAGCAATGCCCGAAGGTCGAGCTTTGCCTGATTGCCGACGGCGCGGGCGACGGTGAGCGCGTGCAGAATCTCGATCAGGCGACCGCCAAATTTCCGGCCACGCCGATCGCCGACGAGAGGTTGGGCATCGCCATGCTGTACTCCTCCGGCACCACCGGCCGGCCGAAAGGAATTTTGCGGCCGTTGCCGGCGCAGCCGCCGTCGCAGCCATTGCCGCTCTATGCCTTCCTCGACAAGCTCTGGCGGTACCGCGACGGCATGATCTATTTGTCGCCGGCGCCGCTTTATCATTCGGCGCCGCAAGCGGCAGTCAGCCTCACCATCGATCGAGGCGGCACTGCGATCATCATGGAGACCTTCGACGCCGAGCGTTATCTCGAACTGATCCAGCAATACCGAGTGACGCACAGCCAGCTGGTGCCGACCATGTTCTCGCGCATGCTCAAACTGCCCGACGCAGCGCGGCGCCGTTACGATCTGTCATCGCTGCAATGTGTGGTGCACGCCGCGGCGCCGTGCCCGGTGCCGGTCAAGCAGCAGATGATCGAATGGTGGGGGCCGATCATTCTCGAATATTACGGCATGACCGAAGCGATGGGATTTTCGGCGTGCGACAGCGCCGAATGGCTCATGCATCCGGGCACCGTCGGCAAAGTGCGGTTCGGCGAACTGCATGTCCTCGACGACGCGTTAAAGCCCTGCCCAACCGGGACGCCGGGCACGCTGTGGTTCAAGACCGCAAAGCCGTTCGAATATTTCAACGCCCCGGAGGCAACGGCGAAGGCGCAATCGGCCGACGGCTCGATGAGCACGGTCGGCGACGTCGGCTACATCGACGGGGACGGCTATCTCTATCTCACCGATCGCGCGACCTTCATGATCATTTCAGGCGGGGTGAATATCTATCCGCAGGAATGCGAGAACCTCTTGATCACGCACCCGAAGGTCGCCGACGCCGCGGTGTTCGGGGTGCCGAACCAGGACCTCGGCGAGGAGGTCAAAGCGGCGGTTCAGCTGATGCCCGGCAATCGTCCGGGGCCGGAATTGGCCGGCGAACTGATGGCGTTTTGCGCCGAGCATCTCGCCCACATCAAGTGTCCGCGCTCGATCGATTTCGAGGCCGAGCTGCCGCGGCTGCCGACCGGCAAGCTCTACAAACGCCTGCTGCGCGAACGTTACTGGGCGGGCCACAAGACCCGGATCGTATAACGCGAGTGGTCCTTTTGATTCTAACATTCGCACGAGAGGGTTCCGAGCACGGATGCGAATGTTAGAATCGGACCACTCGGCGACCGTTACTGCGGTTTGCTGTCGGCGACGAGTGCGGCGCGGATATTTTCCATGTCGCGCGCCCATTCATTAGTGCGTGCGGCAATGATCTCGCGCAGGCGCTCCGCGGCATCCGGATAGCTTTCAAGCATCTTCAGGAACATTGCGCGCGAAATCCGCAGCACCATTGCGCTCTCGCGCGCGGTTGCGGTAGCCGGGCGCCTGGTTTCGGCGAGCAGCGCGGATTCGCCAAGCAAGGTGCCCGGTCCGGCGACCATTGCGGCTTCGCCGCCGGCTTCCGGCAGCAGCGTGAACGAGCCCTCTTGCACGATGTAAGCGCCGTCGGTGGCCTCGCCGGCCGCGAACAATACCTGACCTTGCTCGACGCGATAATTCTCGGCGCCGATGGCGAGGATGCGCAACGCCGGCGCGCCAAGCTGCCGGAGAATGGCGATCCGCTCAAGGAACGCAATGTCGTCCTCGATTGTCATGTCGCCTGGGTCAAGGCACCAGCTTGTAGCCGCCGGCCTCGGTCACGAGGATCGCCGGCGCGGCGGCATCCTTCTCGATCTTCTGCCGCAGCCGATAGATGTGGGTTTCGAGCGTATGCGTCGTCACCCCGGAGTTGTAGCCCCAGACCTCCTGCAGCAGCGTTTCGCGCGACACCGGCCGCTGGCCGGCGCGGTAGAGGTAGCGCAGGATCGAGGTTTCTTTTTCAGTCAGGCGGACTTTGCCGCCCTTCGGATTCAGCAAGAGCTTCGAGCTCGGCCGGAATGTATAGGGACCGATCGCGAAGATGGCGTCTTCGCTCGCCTCATGCTGGCGAAGCTGGGCGCGGATCCGCGCCAGCAGCACGGCGAAACGGAACGGCTTGGTGATGTAGTCGTTGGCGCCCGACTCCAGCCCGAGGATGGTGTCGGAATCGGTATCATGGCCGGTGAGCATGATGATCGGCGCCTTGAAGCCGTTCTTGCGCAGGATGCGCACCGCCTCGCGGCCGTCGATGTCCGGCAAGCCGACATCCATGAGGACCAGATCGATTTGCCCGGTCTTGGCTGCCTGCACGCCTTTGGCGCCGCTTTCCACGGCGACCGCCTCGAATTCCTCGTGCAGCGACAATTGCTCGGTCAGCGCGTCGCGCAGCTCGGCATCGTCGTCGACAAGAAGGATTTTGCGCGTGTTGGGCATCAATCGGGATCCCCGCGGTTGCCGGCTGGTCAATACTGGCTTGGTCAATCGATTTGCAGCGCCGCTGGCGCCAAGTAGACATTCAAGGATACAGAAGCAAGCGGGTGTTGGGAATTCGGGTTGGCAATTCGGCTTGGCAATTCGACTTGGCAATTCGGCTTGGCGCCCGGGCCTCCAAAGCATGCAGCGGTCTTCCCTTCGCACCATCCACATCAGCACGCGGCCGGGCCGGCGGTGGCAAGGCGTGCTGCGCGCCGGCAGCTTGACCGTGCCGGTGGCGGTCGGCCGTGGCGGGGTGCGAGCCAACAAGCGCGAAGGCGACGGCGCGACCCCGGCGGGACGGTTTCAGGCGCTGCGGCTGTGGTGGCGAGCCGACCGCTTGCCGCGCCCGGCGTCGTTACGGCTGCCACCGCGGCGCATCGGACGGTCGGACGCCTGGTGCGAAGACCCATCCGACCGGCGCTACAACAGGCCTTTCCGCCGTTCCGCCCGCGAGCCGGGTGACCGGTTGTGGCGGGACGACGGGCTCTACGACGTCTTCGTCGAGATCGACCACAATACCCGTCCGCGCGTGGCCGGCCGCGGCAGCGCCGTATTCATCCACGTGGCGCGGCCGGGCTTCGCGCCGACCGCCGGCTGCATTGCGCTTCGCCGGGGCGACCTGTTGCAGCTCGTCCGCCGAATCGGGCCAAAGACAAGAATCGTTATTCATTCCTAGTGGGGCGGATTTGACATTTGCTACCCGCCTAGCGGCAAATTCGTGAAGCGAATGTCAAATCCAGCTCCACTAAGCCTTTATATTTGCTAGTGGTCCTTTTAATTCTAACATTCGCATGAGAGTACGCCGAACACGGATGCGAATGTTAAAATTGGACCACTAGGTAGCGGCGGCCCGCGAGCCGAAAATCGCCGTACCGACGCGCACGTGGGTAGCGCCAAAGCAGATGGCGACCGGGAAATCCGCGCTCATTCCCATCGACAGGAGCTTGAGCCCGTTACGCCGCGCGATCTTGGCGGTAAGCGCGAAATGCGGCGCCGGGGCCTCGCTGACGGGCGG
>Ga0307374_10006388_pt1 | contig 18558 bp, 21 predicted proteins | sample OX3MG_FD_202532 | JGI IMG/M metagenome (GOLD analysis project Ga0307374, IMG submission 202532) | Soil microbial communities from Risofladan, Vaasa, Finland - OX-3 | ecosystem: Environmental > Terrestrial > Soil > Coastal area > Acid sulfate soil | place: Finland: Risofladan, Vaasa | collected...
GACCGGACTCGCACCGGCAAGCTGTCGCGACCTTGTCGCTCGGTTACGTCATGACTACTCCTTTGTACTCACGGCGCCCGAGCTGCTGGACGCACACTCTTCTTTACGTTGTCAAGGGACTCATTCGTCGCCGTCAGTTTCTCTTCACAATTTGCATACAAAGTGACCTTTGTCCCTAGTGCCACTGCCGAGTCGAGAGTGACGATGGATCGGTCGAAGTAGTTACGTCAGGGGATGTCACCGATGCCATACGACGATTGGAATATGAACATGGGTTGGGGTGGGGCATTGTTGATGATGCTTTTCACGCTGCTCTTCTTGGGTGGGCTCTTGCTGATTGCAGTGACGGTAATCCGTCAGAACCATCATCACGAACACGGCTACCACGCACATGGCGACGAGCCCACAGGGGGCCGATCTGCCGCCCTCAAGATCTTGGATGAACGGTTCGCTCGTGGTGAAATCGACGAGGAAGAATACAAACGTCGTTGTGCGCTCCTCTAATCACCGTTGGGATAGTAGGGAACGTTCAAACCCGTACCAAATTCGACTTCGGCGACGTCGCCCGCTTCGTGACCTCGTCTTGAAGTTCCGGTAGAATCCTTTCTCCGTAAGTGCCCACAAATGACTCCTCACTCAAGTTAGGTTCCCGAGAAGAACTCATTGCAAAGGGTGTTCGGAATCCAGGCGGCCACTGACATAGCGTCCAGGATCGGCGTCGAACTTCGCGGCACAGCCCTGGTTGCAAAACCAGTAGTCGACACCTTCGTAAGATCGGTGTGCGGCGACCGTCTTGGGATTGACCGTTATGACACAGACGGAGTCAACCGCGCTGTCTGTTGTACTGCCGTGTGCGCTCATTTCGTTCGTGCCATCCATACCTATCGGCCCTTCCATTCCATCCATTTCGTGCACGGGCGCCACGTCCGAGGTGTATTGCTCGGGTTGCGCTTCGAAACGTTCACGACAGCGGTCCGAGCAGAAATAGTAGTGATCGTGCCCGACCGAAGCCTGCGCAGGCGCACTCGCTTTGCGAACCTGCATCCCATGATCTTCAACCCGACAACCTACGCACTGCTTGGCGTACGCACTTGGCCTGGGCCACCCGTCCTCAGCGCGCCCTGTGACGGCGTCGCGCTTCTCGGGGTCAGCATCGTCAACTCGATCCCTTCGAGTCAGACTCCACCAGCGTCCTGATGTCGCTCGACGACACGGGAACACGCTGGACAACGCCCCATCCAACCTATGTCACTCCACCGAGCCCATAACGTGTGAATCGGATTCGTCCCCTTCGCCCATCACTTCGATGTCGGACTCGTCGCCGTCGCCCACTACGTCAGCATCCATTCGGTCTTCGCCGCCCATCACCTCGCTGTCGGACTCGTCGCCGTCGCCCACCACGTCAGCATCCGTCCGGTCTTCGCCGTCCATTGTGGATTCTTCATCCTTCATATGGCTCCTTCGCTAGTTCGACGCCGCCGAGGACAGGAAAGCCGAGGCGACACTGCTCTTTCTTGGACAAGTATTGATCCAGGCGGGTCATCTGTCAACCGACACGGTGGAAAAAATACCCACGCTCGTAGTTATCGGAGTGTCACTACTTTGTTTAGGAGCGTTCGATTCACCGCGGAATCGAGAGGACGTTGTCAATATGAAAACTATGACGTGCAAACAATTGGGCGGTCCTTGTGATTTGTCTCATCACGGCGTTACGGCCGATGAGGTGATCAAGGCGCAAGACCGACACCTAAAGGAGATGGTTGCGAACGGCGACACCACGCATGAACAAGCTGCAAAAGAGATGAAGGGACGTTGGAAGAACCCCATCAAAGGAATGGGTTGGTACAAGAAGGCAAAGAGCGATTTCGTTCGGCTGCCCGAGGACTGATCGATTCCAACTTCTTTTGCGTTGAATCCCTTAGGAGCGAGCGGACATGGTGATGAAGTCACGCGCCCACGACGTTTCGAAGAAGGTCCAGGGACCTTGCACGGTTGACGCAATGAGTTTGCTGCCGTTTGACGGTGATGCGAGGCCGTTCGCCGTGGGCGGATCGTAAGTCGAGAAGTCCGGCCAGTCCGAATTGATGTCGAGTTCCATGGCGCGAACGGCGCGGGCGCGCACGAGTAGTTGCGCCAACTGGAACGGACTGAGTCCTGGTCCCGTCACATACACCAACGCTCCGTCGGACGTGATCCCCACGCCCGATCTCCACTGATGATCGACGCCGGGAACAGATTTAGCGCACGAATAGACACCGCACGTTGCGCCCCACGTCTGCCAATTTTCACTTGTCGCGCTCGCGGTGAGGCGCCCGTTAGCCACGAGCGGCACCAGGTTCTGTCGGACACTTACGACACTGGAGGTCATGGATACGTCGCTTCCCCACGCACCAATGTTGACGTTGCCGTTGTCGTAAATGACGAATGACGCCGCCCCAGATTCCAAAGGATCGACCATACGTCCCTCGGTGTAATACCCACCGTGGGCAACGTTCATGATGAAGCCGCCATTGAAAGCGGCCACCAACGTCCGCGCTTGCGTCGGCAAGATTGGCGCGGTGAATCGATACGGCCCCTTTCCAGGGCTCAGCGACCCGGAGTACAGACGAGCGGACAGAAGACGCGTATCCATCCATGCAACCCTGGCCGCCTCCGTCCCCCCCGGCGGCACCATGGTCGTTTCGTAGATTGCCCCTATCCCGTCGACGGGTCGCCCCACGGGACGCCAGACACCCTCCCCAACAAGCGCGCTCTGACCAAAGTGTTTCAATTCCTTAGGCGTGGGCAAGGGAGTCAGATGACTACTTTTTGCGTGGGACGAAAGTTCCTGGGCCGAGGTCAATTCGCCCCACGATCCGAGCACAACCATCGCAGCGCAGAGCAACACAACGCTCAACCACCGCCTCAAATAGGAATGAAGTCGTGCCGATTTCACTCTCTCAATGTAGACAACACTTGACCACACGACAGTGCGGTCAACGTTGCAGATCAGCCTCCTGATCCAGTCGCGTCAGTTTCTGTGGGTTGCGGATGGCATAGATCCGAGTGATTCGCTCCCCCTCGATTGCCAGACTCACTGCGGTGACGTCGCCACGTACTTCGAAGCGAGCACCAGGCATCGCGTTGAACCACGTGGTGGAAACTTCGAGATCGGAGAGATCCGCCACGCGCGAGAGGAATGACACCACTGATTCGACCCCGACCGTTGGCTTGCGAGCGGCCGCCACAACGCCACCGCCATCGGCAATCAACACGACATCCGGCGCCAACACATCCATAAGTCCTTGGACGTCGCCGGAGGTGATGGCGGCCAGGAATCTGTCGAGAGTTTCTTCTTGCTGGGCTCGGTCCAACTGCATACGGGGCCGCCTCGCAGCTACGTGCTCGCGGGCGCGGTGCGCGGTCTGGCGGACCGCGACCGGTGATTTGCCCACGATGTCGGCGATCTCGTCGTAGGGCGTCTCGAAGACCTCGTGTAACACGAACACTGCACGCTCGGTCGGTCCCAGGGTCTCGAGCACCGTGAGCATGGCGATCGAGACGTTCGCCGCGAGTTCGGACTCCACATCCGCACTGGTGCTGACTGGCTCGGGCAGCCATTCCCCGACGTACTCCTCTCTCTGGCGAGAGAGCGCTCGGAGTCGATTCAAAGCTTGGCGGGTGACGATTCGGACGAGATAGGCCCGCGGGTGATGCACTTCGGCCTGGTCCACGTTGGTCCAACGCAACCAGGTCTCCTGGACGACGTCCTCGGCGTCGACCGCGGAGCCGAGCATTTCATAGGCGACAGTGAAGAGTAAGCCGCGGTGCGAGACGAACGGGTCGTCGCTCATGTCCTCGAGGCTACGGCGAGAGGCTCGAGGCCACAGGCCGCTGAGAACTCCTGGGACTTTACGCCGAAGGCTGTATTGCATCGGGCCATGAAGTTCGACAGCGCGATGACCGTCGTCAACTCTACGAGCGCTGAAGCGCCGAGCGCTTTCAAGAGTCGAGCAGAAAGTTCGTCAGTGACGCTCGGTGGGGTCTGGGTCATCGCCTCGGCGTACTCCAAGACGTCGCGCTCCAACGGCGTGAAAATGTCCGACTCGCGCCACCGGGGCACCTCACGGGCCCTGGTCCCGTCAAGTCCTTCGTTGTGAGCCTGGAAGTAACCGAAGTCAAGACAGAAGCTGCAACCGATCAGGCTGGCCACCGCCATGTGAGCGAATGACTTCAAGTTCTCGTTGCACTGATCCATTTTTTGTGACTTTCGACCGATGCTGAAACTCAAGTTGAGCGCCTTACGGTTGTGCCACGCCACTCCGACCGGTTCCGGAACCTCTCCGAACAACTTGCGTGACATCCGTTTGACAATTGCGCCGTAAAGTCCGGTTAATTCTGCTGGCGGGATCCGCGTACAGTTCGTCATGATGCCTCCTGTGGTCACTTGCTCTCACCATTGAGACACCGACCTATGTCGTATGTGACACCTATAAAGCTCCTACGACGACGATGGCACAAATCTCCTAATAATCACCAACTCTCGCTCTACGGGCCGACGAAGGGCCATCCCGTCGTCTCGCGCGACGAGCATTGTCGCCCAATGGCGGCGATCATCTGCACGTCGGTGACGTTCTTCTCTGCCTCATCCCGACCACGGCTCGTGGTCCGGGTCGTCCAATTACTTGTGAGAACAGACATTTTGACGGCCTTCGAATCTTCGAACGTAGAGCGGCTTAGCAGCGAGTTTCCACGGGGCTGCTTCGACGGAACACACGATGGCCAGTCGCGCGGCCGCTGTGAGGGAATACTCTGGTGCTTCGGTGACGACACGAGTGTCCGATTGACCAATTGAGACATTCGATCGGAGGTGCGGAGACGATGAGCGCTGGACACGAGATCCCCGATACGCTCTCCGTCGCTCAAAACGGACGTGACGTCCACGGGCGAATCGAGAACTTCAAGGACCCGCGTCAAGAGTGGCGCCGTCTCTTCTCAGAACTACTCGGCACTTTCTTCCTCGTGCTCGTCGCCGCCGGTGCCGCCATGATGAACGCCGCCTTTCCCGGCACGATCGGACGATCGGCAGCCGTCGTCGCACCGGGGCTCATGGTCATGGCAATTATTTTGTTCATGGGCCGTGTGAGTGGTGCGCACCTGAACCCGGCCGTCACCATCGGTTTTGCCCTTCGCGGGGATTTCCCGTGGCGTCGTGTGCCGGGCTACATCGTCGTCCAGCTCGTCGGCGCCACTCTCGCCGCACTCTTATTACACGCTGTCCTAAACGTTTCCTCCGTCTACGGCTCCAACTACCCGGCGGGCGGCTACTCGGGCGCCGCGGCCATGTGGATGGAGATGATTTTGACCGTGGGCCTCGTGAGCGTGATCCTCGGCACCGCCTCGGGCGCGCAGAACGTTGGCCTTCTGGGCGCCTTCGGCGTCGGAGGCTACATCGCCCTGGCGGGGCTGTGGGCCAGCCCACTGTCGGGGGCCTCAATGAACCCGGCACGAACATTTGGTCCAGATTTGGCGGCCACCAACTTCACCGATTTCTGGGTCTACGCGGTCGGCCCAGTTGGGGGTGCCATCCTCGCCGTCGCCTTCGCCACCGTGTTGCGCGGTCGTGGTGGTGACAGAGACGCCGTCGCCGCAGCACAAGGTACGCTCGACGACTAGAAAAGCGCCCTCTCGTCTAATCAACGAACACGGTCTCTTTGCCCTTGGTGATAGTTCCTTGCTACGAGACGTGCGTGATAGAGACACGGTCAAGTTCGGGAAGTACACAGAGTCACATCTAGCTCTCCAAAGATTTTCTTAGGAAAGCCGGAACTAGGCTCACTTGAGGGCAACGATTCGACCAGTTTGTGGGAATACCAGGAGGTCACCATGAAGACGGAGCACTGGAAGGAAGAGCCGGACGAGAAAGATTATCCAGCGGCGGTCAATTACTTGTCTCTCAAGACTGATCCCCGCGAGGCAAAGGAAATCGTAAAGACAATGAAGCGGAGTTCGCGGATCGAGCACTTCATGGCCAAGGACATATTCCGAGCCAGTGGATTGCCCCATCTGGCGGCCGACGACCATCAGGTGGAGAAGGATCTCGCCAAGGTGAAGTCCGGTGAGAAGCTCTCCCCCGTACTACTGGTGCGAGGCACGCCGCTCTGGGTGGCCGACGGCTATCACCGTATCTGCGCTAGTTACCACCTCAACGAGGACGAAATGATCCCGTGTCGAATAGTTGACCGCATCTCCGCGACTCGGTGACACTCAGCGGGTTGACGGCCGTAGCGGGCACCGGAAGTGTGACGACGCGTGGCCCGAGACCTTCACGGGAAGTGAATCCGATCGGGAGCGTCTAATCGAACGCCAGTCGCGCTCTCAGACACGGTCCATTAGTTCGGCGAAGCTCGTCACGACCACGACGGCACCGTGGTCGCGAAGTTCATCATCGTAATCGTGCGCACCTGCCGCATCGTGATGGTCGACACCAATGACAAGCCCGAAGTGACCGGCCCGACCTGCTTTAGCACCGGCGAGGGCGTCTTCGAGGACCACCGCATTGATCGGCGCGACGCCGAGAACCTTCGCCCCCTTTAGGTAACTGTCAGGCGCCGGCTTTCGCGCGAGATCGAGATCCTTGACCACGTGTCCGTCGACCATCGCGTCGAATAGGTCAACAATGCCCCCCGCCGCCAGTGCCTCCTTCGTGTTCTCGCTCGCGGACACGACGACGACCTTGGTCCCACGCTCATGCAGCTCGTGCACGAGTGCGACCGCTCCGTCGAAGACCTTCACGCCGTCCTTCTTCATCTCCTCCAGAAATAGTTCATTCTTGCGGTTGCCCAACCCCTTGACGGTGCGCGCGTCCGGCGGATCGTCGTCAGTTGATCGCGTTCCGCGAGGAGAAACCGACGCGTGAGCAAATCCTCGGTCTGATCCTGGGATTCTTCGGTGTGCTGGTAGTGCTCGGCCTGTGGGAAGGACTTCGCACCGGTCAGCTCCTCGGGACGCTCGCTTGCGTCGGTGCGGTCTGTTGTTACGGCGTGGCCTTTCCTTACGCACGCTGTCATCTCTCGAATGACCCCGAGACAGCCCTCGCCAAGGCGACCGGTCAAGTGGCTCGGCGCGGCGTTTCTGATTCCGGGCCTCTTCATCTCCGAGATCGTCGCGCCACCGCGCCGCGGACACCTCGGTCTCGGCACGGGCGGGAATGTTGGCGCTCGGCGTCTCCAGTACTGGCTTCGCGCGTACATCTTGAATTTCCAAGTCATCGACGCGGCCGACAGTTCGACGGCGGCCGGTGTCGCGTACCTCTCACCGATCGCCGTCGTCATCGTCGGGATGGTTTTCTTGGGCGAACATCTGTTTTGGTACGAACCGGTTGGCGCCGTAGTCATCTTGTTGGGTGTCATGTTTTCGCAGGGCCGTATCATCGCGCTCGCGCGACATAACAACGTCATTCTGCCGATACATTCAGGGCTTGAGCAGCGCTCGCTCGCGACGACTACGTTATGTGCAAACGCTCGTGAATCGAGGTGCCATTGACCATCGCCCCTAGCCACCCCAAGGCCCGGACCGTCGCGCTGATCGGTCGAAATGGCGTCGGCAAGACGTCACTGCTCGAAGCCCTCGTCGTCGCCACTGGTGGATTGGAGCGGGCGGGAAAGGTTGATGCTGGCACGACGCTCGGCGCCAACGATCCCGAGGAGCGCAAGTACCAAATGTCGCTCGGCATCGCCATGGCGCCGGTGTGGGTCGGCGAGGACAAATTGACGTTGCTGGACACCCCTGGCCTGATTGATTTCCACGGAGAGGTCGAGCGCGCATTGGACGTGGCCGACGTCGCAGTCCTCGTGGTATCCGCCGTCGACGGCGTCCAAGGCGACTTCGTCGCCATCTGGGACCTGGCGCGAGAGGCCGACGTGCCGGTCGTCATCTTCGTGAACGCCCTCGACGCCGAGCGCGCCGATTTCGAATCGACGCTGAATTCGCTCGAGCAACTGGTTGGACCGAAGCTCGCGCCACTCGAGTTGCCGATCGGCGAAGGTCCCGATCTGCTTGGTGTGGTCGACCTGTTGGCCGACGAGGCAATCTTCTATGACCGCAACGAGCCGCGTCACGCAGCGGTGCCCGCGGAGTTGGCCGAAATGGAATCAAGAGTGCGCGCCAGTCTGATCGAAGCGATCGTCGTCGCCGATGACTCGCTCACCGAGCGCTACCTCGAAGGTGACGTGCCGAGCATGGAAGAGCTCGAACCGGCGCTCGCTGAAATGATGATCGAGGGTCGAATCGTGCCGGTGACGTGCGGATCGGCGACGCGCGGGGTCGGCGTGGATCGTCTCGCTACGCTCCTCGACGAGATCGCCGTCTCGCGACCGATTCCGGCGATGAAGGACGGTAACGAGACGTTCCTCGATCGTGATCCCGACGGCGAACCGATTATGAGGGCCTTCAAAGTGATTGTCGACCCCTACGTCGGACGCATCGTCGTCATGGAGGTAATCTCGGGCACCATCACACCGGACATGATCCTGGTCAACGTGCGCACAAGGAACGACGAACGCCTCCATGGTCTCCATCATCTCTTCGGCTCCAAGTTGGTGCCGGTTACTCGAGCGGTAGCTGGCGACGTCGTCGTGGTCGCCAAACTCAGTGACGTGGCAGTGGGCGACGTGCTCGCCAAGCGCGGCGTCGATTTGGCGACGTTGACGTCACCATCACCAGCACCGGCGCTTTCGGTGGCTCTCCTCAGCGCGTCCCACGATGACGACGACAAGATCGCGACCGCCCTGCACCGGCTCTCGGAAGAAGACCCGTCACTGCGCGTGCGTCACGACCCCGTGTCGCGGCGCCTAGTGGTCGATGCCATGGGCGACACGCATCTGAAGGTCACGCTGGAAAGGTTGCGACGACGCTTCAACGTGAACGTGACGACCGCCACACCCGACGTCCAGCGTTACGAAACCATCCGATCGGCCCGTGAGTGCGAAGGTCGACTGAAAAAGCAGACCGGTGGCCACGGTCAGTTCGCGGTGGTGAATCTGAAGGTCGAGCCAATCAAGCCCGATGAGCCCTTCGAGTTCGTCGACGCCATTGTTGGCGGCGCGGTACCGCGACAGTTCATTAGCGCCGTGCGCAACGGCATCGAGAAGTCGATGGCGCGCGGTGGCCCGGCTGGGTTCCCGGTCGTGGGCCTTCGCGTCACGCTCTTCGACGGCAAGTTCCACAGCGTCGACTCGTCGGAAGCGGCCTTCGACGCCGCCGGATCATTGGGCCTTCGCGCGGCCCTCGAAGCTGCGGGCACGGTGGTGCTCGAGCGCATCATGGAAGTTACCACGTCGTTTCCGACCGAATACCTCGGCGAGGTCCTCAATGATCTCAAGGGTCGCAGGGGCAAGGTGGTCTCGACGAATCAAGACAACGGCGACAACGTCACGGTGATCTCCTACATCCCCGAGGACGGTTTGCACCGATACGGTCTCGACTTTCGTGCCATCACCGCTGGTCGCGGTCGAGTCACCATCGAACTGCACCACTTGTCCGAAGCTCCGTGACCACACCAACACCGGTGAAGTCCTGACGAGTCAAACTGGCACGTCCAACTCGGTCCACAGGCCGTGGTGATGACACCATCCCCAATGACGCGGGGCCGATCCGGGAAGGGTCACGAGGACTTCGGTGGCGCCCTTTCGCGCACTCTCGCTCTCGGTCGACGTAGTGGGGAAATTCACCATGAACGGTGATTCCAGGGAGATCCACGCAACGTTGCCTTTGGCACAGCGTTCAACCATGTCGTTGAAGAACGCCGTCTGTTCGTCTCCTGAGAAATACGCCACGACATAACTGTTGAGCACCACCGTCAGCATCGACGGATCGCCGAGGGCGAGCGCGTCGTCGAGTCGCTCGGCGACCGTCCCGCGCAGTACCGTCACTTCGGGCCATGAGGTGCGTTGGGCGATGATCGCTTCGAGGCGAGTCATGCGCCGAGGCTCTTCGGGCCACAGGCAGGCTTCCAGCCACAGCCGGTCGTCATCGTTCGCGAGATCGAGGGGCGACGGATCAATGCCGACTCGCGAGACCACACTCGGTAATGCAAGCAAGCGGTCGACCGGCGTCTCGTCACGACAGACCAGCGTCAGCGGATTGTCGTCATCGGTGTCGCGAACGGGATATTGATCGAAATAGAGATTCAGACCGCCCGCCGTACCGACGTCGATCAGATTGATCGACGGATGACCGTCGCGGGCGATCAGTGCGATCACCGTCTGGAAGACCGCCGAACGCCCCGGCTCATTCGTCTGCGTTGAACGATGCAGTTGTGAACGAACCAAATCCGGTTGCGCGTTCACGACTTCGAGCACCCGTCGTGCGGCGACCTCGGGATCAGACAACGATCCCTCTCGCGCGGCGAGATAGATCGGCGCGAGCACCGGATGACCGCGCAGGGCGGCCAGGTGCAGTGACGCCAAGACCAACATCGGGTTTCTCTGTTCGACGCGGATGCCAGCGAGCAGCACCTGGGCGACGAGATCGTTTTCGAGCTCCGTCATCAACGCTGAGTAGAAAGGCAGACGTTGGTGATCTTCAGCGGTGAACGAGTAGTGATAGCGACGTCGAGCATCTTCTAAGTCCATGGTCACAATCTGCACGATACCGAGCGATCACTGCGCCGCAGTGAAGCGCGTCACCACGTGAAGTCTCCGCTCGGTCCCCTCCATCTAAGGTCGTCTCTGGTGAAAAAGAAAATCGCGCTCGTCCAATTGGCGAAGCATCGTGAGCCGCGACTACTCGTCACCGGCCAGACCATCTCCCAATTTGGAGATGGCGTCGCGCTGGTGGCTCTCACGCTGCTCGTCTTGGACACCACCCACAGCGCGTCGAAGCTGGCGTGGTTCGCGGCCGCGCGAATGACCCCTCTCGTGATTTTCCTATTGGTGGGCGGTGCGATCGTCGATCGCTTCTCTCGGCGGATCCTGTTGCTCATCTCGGACTGCGTTCGCGCATTCCTCACGGCGATCCTCGTGGTGCTCATCGCCTCAGGTCATTTGAGGTACTTCGAACTGCTCATCTTCGCCGTGCTCTTCGGCACCTTCGATGCGGTCTTCATGCCGTGCATCACCGCACTCACGCCGGAGATCGTCCCGGAGGATCTGCTGCCGGCGATGAACGCCGTTCGTCCCCTGTCGAACAATCTGATGGGGAACATGATCGGTCCGGCCGTGGGTGGCGTTATCGCAGCCGCGAGCACCTCGTGGGCCATTGGCGTCGATTGCGTCACATTTCTCTTTTCGGCGAGTGCACTCTTCTTGATGAAACCGACTCCGGTACCCCATCGCACCCCTGGAAGCACCATGTTCTCTGAAATCAAAGAAGGTATTCGCTATGTCCGGAGCACGCGGTGGCTCCGGACAGGATTGGTGGCGGCGGGCCTCGCCAACGCCATCATGTTCAGCCCGATGGCGGTCTTGATTCCGTTTTTGCTGCTTCACACGTTTCACGACAGTAAAGAAATCGTCGGTTATACCTTCGCCGTCATGGGACTGTCGGGCGCGCTCGGTGCGGTCGTGGCATCCAACTTAAAGACGCCGCGACGCCGAATTCGGGTCATGTGGACCTTCTGGACCATCTCGTCACTCTCCGGCTTGATCGTCGGTGTGGCCACGAACTACTGGGAAGTCATGATCTTTCCGCTCGTCGCATCACCTTTGTTGCTCCTGGGCAACGTCGTGTGGGAGTCGATGATGCAGACCGAGGTACCGCGAGACCTGCTCGGGCGCGTGAGTTCGGTCGATTGGTTCATGTCGTTGGGTTTGGCGCCCGTCGGGGTGGTCTTGGCCGGAGCACTCGCCACCGAGTGGGGTGTGCGCACCTATTTCGTCGTGGTCAGCCTCGCCTCGGCGGCGCCGGGGATATGGATCATCCTTTCGCGCAAGATCAACGAGATCGATCAGGGCCGTCTCAAGGGATCGGCAGTTGTGGAGCCTCCGCCAGGGACAGACCCACGAGGCGAGAGCCCTTCTTCGCAGAACCTGGGTATATAACCTCCGGTCGAAACGAACGACCCTTGGCCTCGCCCGCCCGACCGCCTCGAACCTCTACCCATTCGTCGTTCGTCGACTCGTTGAGGGCGTGCGCCACGAAGACCCAGTGCTGGCGTCGTTCTTTCACGCCGTCGACCACGACTACGTCACCGGCACGTACGCCGTTCCAGCGCGTGCTTCGCACCACGTGACCGTGACGAGTAACGACGGCACGTGGTTTCACGCTTCATTTCTACTCGGTGGCTCGGTGGTCACTCGACGTCACAGCCGGGTTCTACGGTGGAATCATGACCTTCACGCAGGAACTGCCTCGCTCGCTCTCGCCTTCACGGCTGTCTGACTTTCAGGCCTGCCCGCGTCGCTACCAGCACACTTCGATTGAGAGAATCCCCCAGCCCGCGTCCTACGCGAGCGCGAAGGGTCGTTTCGCCCACTACGTCTTCGAACAGCTCTTTAACTTGTCACCCGATGAGCGCACCATCGAACGAGCACGCACATTCGTGCCGGCCGCAGTCGAAGTGATCCTCACCGAGGATGTTCGTACCGATATCGCCATGGATGATGCACTAATGGCGCAACTCCTTCAAGAGACCGAAGAAATCATCACCACGTACTTTCAGATGGAGGATCCGACGACGGTCACCAGTGAGGGCGTGGAACTGCGCATCGGCGTCACGGTGGACGGCACGCCGCTCTTTGGCATCTTGGACCGACTGGACCGCGACCACGACGGCTCGCTCACCATCGTCGATTACAAAACCGGCGGCCTGCCGAACCGTAACTTCGACTCGCACACCTTCGCCAACGCCGAACTCTACGCGGCGCTGTGCGAAGCGGAACTCGGTGAACAACCGAAGAAGATTCGACTTATGTACGTCGCCAAGGGCGAGAGTATCGAGCGAAACGTGAGCGAGGTCGTCGTCAAAGCCCGTTCGCAGTCCGCGGCCAACGCGTGGGAGAGAATCAATCGGTTCTACGAGAACGGCGAATTTCCGGCGACACCTTCGGTGAAGGCGTGTCGCTTCTGCTCCTTCAAGGACATGTGTCGTTCCAAGGGAATCGCCGTTCCGGTTTGAGCGACCTTTAGGCTGGCCGAATGCAATCGTTCGATCTTTCCTTTGACTACCGCTGTCCCTTCGCCAAGAACATCCACCTGCACGTCATAGCGGCGTTGCGCAATGGGGCCGACTACGAGGTCAATTTCGTACCATGGTCCCTCAGCCAAGGGAGCCGCGGCGAGGGCGCACTCGACGTATGGAACGACCCCGACTACGACCCCGATTTGATCGCACTGGCGGCGGCGGTCTCGGTGCGCGACCAACAGAACGAGTACTTCCTTGACGCCCACGAAGCGCTGTTCCGGGCCCGGCATGATCGGGCGGTGCGACTGACCACACTCGAAGAGATAAGCAACGTCCTCGCGCCGCTCGGCATTGACATGTCGAAAGTCGCGGCGGACATCGCGTCGCGGCGACCCCACGACGTCATCGCCGCGAGTCATAAGGAGTTCGACCGCTTCGAAGCATTCGGGGTCCCCACGTTCGTCGTCAATGACGACGCCACGTTCGTCCGCTACATGAGTGAGCCGACTGAGCCCGCCACGTCCGTCCAACTCATCGATTCACTGCTCTATCTGATGACCAACCAAGTCGACCTGAACGAGTTCAAGCACACGCAACTGCCGCGTTAAGCCGACTACATCGACTGGTACTGGATCAGCGTGTCGTAGGTTTCGTCGCGGTCGTCGTTCGCGCCCGCCAACGCCGCCGAGAACTCCGTCGCGCCGGCCTCGGCCAGTTCGTGCAGTTTCTCCAAGACTTGCTCGCGAGTACCGAAGAGTCCGACGTCGGCGGGTCCGTCGGCCCCTTCGCGGTCGAGCATCGCGCGATAGCTCGGCAACGTCCCGTAGATCGCGAGTGTCTCGTTCACCTTGGTCATCGTGTCGGCGACGTTCGAAGTCACCGAGATCGGCAGACTGCAGACTATTCGGGGTTTGGGGCGACCGGCGGCTTCGGCCGCCGCGTTGATCGTCGGCGCGACGTGCGCGGCGATCGTCTTCACACCGGTCATCCAGGTCAACGTGCCGTCGGTCAGCGTCCCCGCCATCTCCAGCATCTTGGGTGCCAGGGCCGCCATCAGAAGACTCGGCGCACGGGTATCGCTCGGTCCCAAGGTGCCGATCGTGGTAGCGCTCACGCGCTCGCCGTGCACGCTGACACGTTCGCCTCGGAGTAGTGGCGCGAGGGCGTCTAAGTACTCGCTCATGTAACGCGCTGGCCGTTCGAACGAGATGCCCCACATTCCCTCGACGACCGCTTTGTGTGAGAGGCCAATACCGAGCGAGAGCTTTCCGCCAATGGCTTCTTGCACGGTGCGCGCCTGGGCGGCGAGCATCGTTGGATGGCGAGTCTGGATCGGCACGACGGCGGTCCCGAGGTCGAGGTCACGGAATTCGCGCCCGACTACTGCGAATACGGTCAAGGTGTCCGGCCCGAAGATCTGGGAGGACCACATCCGCCGAAATCCGCGCTCTCGCAAACCGGCTGCGCGCTCGAGAGTCTTTTCGAGTGGTCCGTCGACGTCCATTCCGATGGCGATGTCCATTGGTGTCTCCCCGCTCGACCGATATCGTTACGGTCGTGTTGATCGATTCCCAACCTACTGGTCCGGTATCGGTCGGAGTGGTGGGAGCGGGTCAGTTGGCGCGCATGATGGGTGAAGCCGCGCACGGCGCCGGCGTCATCCTGACGGTCCTCGCCACCTCACTCGACGATTCTGCGGTCGCGACGGCCGACGCCGCAATCATCGGACCTCCCGACGACGTCGCGGCCCTTGACGAATTGGCCGCCCTGGTCGACGTCATCACTTTCGATCACGAACTGGTCGAACTCGATCAGATCGAGGCGTTGGAACGACGTGGCGCGGTCGTTCGACCCGATGTTCGCGCGCTTCGCTTCGCGGTGGACAAAGGACACCAGCGGCGGGTCTTTGACGCCGCAGGCATACCCGTACCGCGTTTCATCGTCGTCTCTTCGACCAGTGATCCGATGTTGAAGGGTTTCCTCGACAGCGTCGGGGCTCCGGTCTTGAAGACCGCCAGCAGGGGCTACGACGGACGAGGCGTCCTCTTCCCGCAGAGTCGCGATGAGACCCTGGCGATGATCGACGAACTCAGCACCGTCTCCAAGGTCGTCGTCGAAGAACGGCTCGCGCTGCGCGGCGAGGCGGCGCTGGTCGTCGTTCGCGGCGTTAACGGCGAATTCGCCGGTTATCCGCTCGTCTCGACGGTGCAGTCGAGGGCCATGTGCGTCGAAGTTCGCTATCCCGCAGACGTCGACGAGGCGATGGCCCTCGAGGCGAACCGACTGGGGCGAAAGATCGCCAATCTGGTGGGCGCGGTGGGTGTACTCGCGATCGAGTTCTTCGTTTGTGACCGGGGTCTGGTCGTCAATGAGATCGCGCTTCGTCCCCACAACACCGGTCATTGGACCATTGAGGGCGCGCGTACCAGTCAGTTCACGAATCACCTCCTGGCCGTGAGTGGTCGCGCTTTGGGCTCGACCGAGCCGATCGTCGCTGCGGCGGTGATGGTGAACGTCGTGGGGGCCGAGGCGCCCGGTTCGATTGAAAACGCCCGACTGGTCCGTGGCGCGCACGTCCATGACTACGGCAAGTCGTGGCGTCCGGGACGAAAGCTCGGTCACGTCACGGTCGTGGGCGACGATGCGCCTACGGCGCACGTGACAGCATGGGAGAGCGCGCGAGCGTACGGCACGGGGACACGGGAGACGTAATGCAGCCAGACGTGGGCATTGTCATGGGGAGTTCTTCGGACTTAGAAGTCATGAACGGCGCCGTGTCGATACTGGAGCGCTTCGGCATCACGAATGAAATGCACGTGGTCTCGGCCCATCGCACGCCCGCAGCCATGATCGACTACGGTCTCGGCGCACGTGCGCGCGGGCTCAAGGTGCTGATCGCGGGCGCCGGTGGAGCCGCGCACTTACCGGGCATGCTGGCCGCGGTGACGACGCTGCCCGTGATCGGCGTGCCTATCGCCCTCGCCCAACTCGACGGTCTGGACTCGCTACTCTCGATCACCCAAATGCCCCGGGGCGTGCCGGTGGCGACGGTCGCGATCAACGGCGCCACCAACGCCGGACTACTCGCGGCACGCATCCTCTCGCTCAGCGACCCCGCACTCGCGAGCGCGCTCGACGAATACCGAGGCGAGTTGGCTGTCCAAGCCGCCCAACAGGACCGCGATCTTCCTCGGAATTAATCACTTTCTTACAAAGCGTCAGCGGCAATTCGTTCGCGGGGTACCCGTGTCGCCCCCTAGTGTGGATTCGTAACTAAGGAGGTCCCATGGGGATCATGAAGCGCATCAGTACCCTCTTCCAGGCCAAGACCAACGCGGCCCTGAATAAGGCTGAGGACCCGCGCCAGACACTCGATCTCTCCTACGAACAACAGCTCGACAACCTCACCAAGGTGAAGCGCGCTGTTGCTGACGTCGCCACAGCGCGCAAGCGCGTCGAGATCCAGGCCGAGCAGTTGAAGACCCAGGGCGACAAATTGGCCGAGCAGGCCAAGGCCGCTCTAGCCCAGAACAACGAGCCCCTGGCGCGCGAAGCACTTTCGCGCCGCCAAGCCATCACCGTGCAACTGGCCGACCTTGAGACCCAACACGCCACCATCGTGGACCAGGAACAGAAGTTGACCGACACCGCGCAGCGTCTCCAGACCGAGGTCGAGGCCTTTCGCACCAAGAAGGAAACCATCAAGGCGACGTATACGGCCGCCCAAGCGTCGGCGCATATCTCCGAAGCGGTCAGTGGGATCTCGACGTCGATGGGCGACGCCGGTGCCGCGATGCAGCGTGCCCAGGACAAGGTCGCCGAGATGCAGGCCCGCAGCGGGGCCCTCGATGAGCTACTGGCGTCGGGGGCCCTCACCGACCTGACGAGCACGAACGACGACATCCAGGCCCAACTCGACAAGGCGAAGGGCACGTCCGATATCGATGCGCAGATCGCCGCTTTGAAGTCACAGGTGGCGAGTGGCACCACGTCGGAACTTCCTTCGGGCGACGCTGCGGGCACGGCACCTCCGACTACCGATTCCGCGCCCAGCGCTGAGGAGACAAAGTAATGGCACAGTCCAAGATTGAGAGCGACCACGGGCTGAACGTCCGGATGTTCATGACGGGTCTCGCACTCGTCATCCTCTACGCGATCATCTTCACAGTCCTCTTGAACGTCGGGGTCCAACTGGTCTTCGTCATCTTGATCTGCGGTGGGCTGCTCTTTTCCCAGTACTACTTCTCGGACAAGATCGCGATGTTCTCGATGCACGCCAAGGAGGTGACACCCGCCCAAGAGCCAAAGTTGCACCAGATCGTGGACCGACTGTGCCTGCTCGCCAATATGGAGAAGCCCCGCGTCGGGGTCGCCGAGGTGGACATACCGAACGCATTCGCGACCGGTCGGAGTCCCAACCATGCGGTCATTTGCGCGACCCGGGGACTGATGAACCGGCTCAATGACGAAGAGCTTGAGGCGGTCCTCGCTCACGAGCTCAGCCACGTGGCCCACCGCGACGTAGCGATAATGACGATCGCTTCGGGCGTCGGCATGCTCGCCGGACTGGTAAGTCGAATCGCGTTGTGGAGCACGTTGCTCTCGGGCGGTGGGCGCAGTCGAAGTGGCAATCAAATCGTCCTGCTCGAGATGTTGACGTTCCTCATTTCGATCGTCATCTACATCATTGCCTTCCTGTTGACGATGGCCCTGTCTCGTTATCGCGAACTCGCGGCTGACCGCTCGGGCGCGATCCTCATCGGCAAGCCCAGCGTGCTGGCCAGCGCGCTGGTGCACGTCACGGGTGACATGGGCAAGATTCCGCGTACCGACCTCCGCAAGTCCGAAGGCATGAACGCCTTCTTCTTCGCCCCGGCCCTGGCCGGCAACACGGCCGCGTCACTCTTCTCCACGCACCCGTCGCTGGAGAAGCGACTCGACGCGTTGAAGAAGCTCGAAGTCGAACTCAACGGCTAGTGGGTCTGCGCGACACTCTCTTCGGCCGCACCAAACAAGTTGCGCCCAAACTCGATGGACTCTTCGCGTTGCCATCCGCGGCGCTGACGCTGCAGAGCGAACTGGACCTCGTTTCTTCGGGCAACGCCGGACTGTGCTTCAAGGCCGGAAGTGGTGAGACGACGATCACGACTGATGACGACATCATCGCGCTGCTCAACTTCGACGACAAGACCGGAACGGTGAAGGTCACGACCGACGAACTCGGTTTCAAGTGGCTGGTGGTGAGCGATCCCGAGCTCGACGGCCTGGTGACCCGGATCCACGGCGCCAACACCACTATGGTCGAGCACGGACTCGGCCCGAGGTTGTTGTGCGCCGTCTTCGGTTTCGTTCCGAAGACTCCACCGGGTGACGGCTCCGTTCGGTTGGTCTATCTGTTGAAGCAAGGAACCTTCTATCCCTTCGCCCCGACTGGCCCGGAACAGCGTGACAACGAG
>Ga0307374_10006390_pt1 | contig 18554 bp, 18 predicted proteins | sample OX3MG_FD_202532 | JGI IMG/M metagenome (GOLD analysis project Ga0307374, IMG submission 202532) | Soil microbial communities from Risofladan, Vaasa, Finland - OX-3 | ecosystem: Environmental > Terrestrial > Soil > Coastal area > Acid sulfate soil | place: Finland: Risofladan, Vaasa | collected...
CGCCGGGGGAACGATCCGGGGATGCGTCCAGCGGCGTAGAGCTTCTCCTCGTAGTCGCAGGTCAGCGGGAAGAAGTCGATCCCCTCCCGTGGGGCCTTCGAGGCGACCGCGGTGACCAGCAGCGCGGTGTCGCCAAGGCGCAGCATCACCGCGCCGTTCGCCTGCTCGGCGATGTACCCGGTTTCGACGATCAGTCGCTTGCCGCAGAAATCCGTTTCAAATGTTTTCTTGAGATTGTCGGGGATGGCCACGCGTGTCTCCTGGTGGTGACCCGCGCCGGAAGAATTCCGCTCCGCCGCGCTCTACAGCGGTGAGGTGTTGGGGGCTGGGCATCAGGGCTTGCGGCTCGCGCTGCAGCTGCGGCACCGCTTCCTGACACACGGACCCCAACGTCTCACCTGTGAGTGCGACGTCGCCGGAAGGTGCCGGCACCGGGTCGGTTGATGGTGTGTGTTTCTTTGGTCTGATGAGTGGTCGCGACTGACACTATCGGCGCAGACCGAGGCGCCCGATCAGTGCGCGATAGCGCTCGACGTCAGTCCCCGACAGGTAGTCGAGCAACCGGCGGCGCTGGCCGACAAGCTTGAGCAACCCGCGACGCGACGCATGATCTTTCGGGTGATCGCGAAGGTGTTCAGTGAGCGAACTGATACGTTCAGACAGCACAGCCACCTGGACCTCGGTGGAGCCGGTGTCCGTTTCGTGGCGCCGATGCTCCGCGATTATCTCGGATTTGGATCTGACGATTGGCACGATTGTTCGCCGCAAGTCTAACAGGAGATCATCGATCGGCGGTCTGCAACAGCGGGTGGGCACACCAGGCTGATCGCTCCGGGAACGCAGGTCAGTGTCGCCGGAGTCGTCCCAACCTGCTCTCCCTCGACATCGAACAGCATCGGGGCACCGACGCACGACACCCGCACGACTCGTGCGCGATGGACCTCGACCTCGCTCCGCAGAACATGACGGCCCCGATACAGCGAGGGAATGCCGGTCAGCGCGCGAATTCTGCCTGTCTCCGCGATGATCACCACGTCGAACCGGCCGTCGTCGAGCTCCGCCGCGGGCGCGACGCGCATGCCGCCGCCGAAATACTGTCCGTTGGCGACGACGACGCTGCGCACGTCGCGCTCGACCTGGAGTCCGTCGATATCGACGTGCGCGATCCGCGATTCGTACTTGAGCAGCGTTGAGAGGGATGTCGCCAGGAATATGGCGCTCCCCCGGGCGCCGCCGCTCTTGTGAGCGCCCCGGTTGACACGGGCGACGACCTCGCCACCCATGCCGCAGTCCGCGATGTTGATGAAGAACCGCCGCTGCCCGTCGGCGAAGTCGACTCGGCCCGCGTCGATCCGCCTGCTGAGACCGGACGCGATCAGATGCGCTGCCGCGCCGAGATCGGCAGGGATCCCCGCCGCCCTCCGGAAGTCGCCGCCGGTCCCGCTCGGGAGCAGGGCGAGCACGGCATCGCTTCCGATCGGCATCCCCGCGGGATCGAAGAACCCGTTGACCACCTCATTGAGTGTTCCGTCCCCTCCGACCACGACGACGGTCCGATACCCGGCGGCGAGCGCCGACCGAACTGCCCGGGTCGCGTCACCCGTTGCCGAGGTTCGATGCAGATCGAAGGTCACCCCCGCCGAGACCAGTGCCGCGGCGATCGCCGGCCAGTTTCGATGGGTCCTGCCCCCGGCGCTCACCGGGTTCATGACGAGGAACGCTCCGGCGGTCACGGCGGCGGCGAGGCTCGGCGCACGATGTCACTGGTGTGCGAGATATCGCGGGCCATCGCCGCCTTGAGCGCAGCAATCGAGCCGAACGCGCGCTCGGAGCGGAGCCGGCGGACCAGGGCCAGACGCACCGCTCTGCCGTAGAGGTCGCCGGCGAAGTCGAGCACATGGGCCTCGACGGTCACCGACCCGCCGCCGAACGTCGGCCTGGTGCCGATCCCGGTCGCGGCGGCGCGCCAGCCGGCGCCGAAGTCGAGCCAGCCGGCGTACACCCCTGCCTGCGGAAGGCACCGCGTCGCGCCGACCGCGATGTTGGCTGTCGGGACGCCCATGGCTGCACCGCGACCCTCGCCCCGTTCGACGATCCCCTCGATGACGTAAGGGTGGCCGAGCATCGAGATCGCATCGGAAAACCTGCCGGCGACGATCGACTCGCGCACTCGCCCGGACGACACCGGCAGGCCGCCTCGTGTCGCCGGCGCGACCGTGGTCACCCGGAAGCCCTTCTCCGCGCCGAGGCGCTCCAGAAACTCGAGGTTGCCCTCGCGCCCTCGTCCCAGGGCAAAGCCGGGCCCGACGATGAGCCGGCGCATTCCGAGGCGCTCGACGAGCGTCGTCGCGAAACGCTGGGCACTCCACGTGCTCAGCTCACGCGTGAAGGTGATCACGACGACGCGATCGGCGCCGTCCCTTCGCAGCAGCTCGATCCGGTCATCCAGGCTGCAGAGGAGCGGCGGGCACCCGGACGGGTCGACGACGCAGCGCGGATGCGGATCGAAGGTGACCGCGACCGCGGTCAAGCGGCTGCGGGTGGCTTCGGCGCGCACGCGCTGCAGGAGACGACGGTGTCCGATGTGAACACCGTCGAAGCTGCCGATCGTCACCGCCGATCCTGGACCGCCCGCCTCCCCTGCGGGGAACTCATGGAGCAGTTCCATCGCGTCCTCAGCCGGCCAGCACCTTGGTCGGGCGGAGCAGGCCCCCGTTGAGCTCTCCGATGCCGATCAGCTCGCCGGTCGGGTCGTGCATCCGGCACTCGCCGGCGACGTCGGGCAGGATCGCTCGAGGCAGCCACACCGACTGGCCGCGGCGGACCTGTTGCACCTGCCCCGGACCGAGGGCGACGAGCGGGAGATGAGCCACGGCAACGTCGGGCGGCAGAAGCGCCAGCCAGGGATCGGCGAGGGCGGCGAACTGGTCGAGCGTGATCGACGAACTCAGACCGAGCGTGCCGTAGCTCGTTCGCGAGAGCCAGCCGAGGAGGCCGCCGGTGCCGAGGGCGTCGCCGAGGTCGGCGGCCAGCACGCGCATGTACGCCCCCTTGCCGCTGACGACCACGATCTCGGCCTCGGCGACCGAACCCGGGCGGAAGTCCACGAGCTCGGCTGAGTGGATGGTCACGCGGCGCGGCTCGCGAACCACCTCCTCGCCGGCGCGGGCGAGCTCGTACAGGTGCCTCCCCTCATGCCGAACCGCCGAGTGCATGGGTGGAACCTGGTCGATCTCGCCCGTGAAGCGCATGAGCGCGGCGCGGATCCGCTCGGCCGAGAGGTCGCTCGCATCGGCGCCGGTGACGACGACGCCCTCGGTGTCGCACGTGTCGCTGCGCTCGCCGAGACGGACCACGCAGTGATAGGTCTTGGGCTGGGCGTGGAAGTAGTCGACAAAGCGAGTGGTACGACCGACACAGATGGGCAGCAGGCCGGTGGCCGTCGGATCCAGTGTCCCGGCATGGCCGACACGCCGCTCACCGAGGATGCGGCGGACCTGGCGGATGGCGTCGAACGATGTGATGCCGGGAGGCTTGTCCAGCGGGAGCACGCCTCCCCTGCGCGCGACCGCCGACCCGGGGCGTGGGCCGGCGCCCGGCGCGGCGACGCCGGTCACCCCGTTGAGTCGATCAACCGGCGAGCCACTTCGAGCACCTTCCGCTCCGCGACGGGAAGCGAATCCCCGAACTCGGCGCCGGCGGCGCGACGATGGCCTCCACCTCCGAACGGCGTGCAGACCTCGGTCGCGTCGATGGGGTCGCGCGTGCGCACGCTGATCTTGCTTCGGTCGGCTGAGTGTTCCTTGAAGAGGATGGCGATCTCCATGGTGGCGATGCTCTGGAGCGCGTCGATGATGCCCTCGGCGTCCTGCAGGTCGGCTCCGGTCTGCTCGAGCATCGACGCCGTGACCTCCGACCAGAGCAGGCGACCGTCCAACTCGGAGCGCATGTGTGCGATCGCGAGGCCCTCGAGGCGCACCTGGGCGAGGGAGCGGGACTTGTAGCTCTTGAGCGCGACCCAGCCGGGGTCCGCTCCCGCGGCGACCAGCGAGGCTCCGAGGCGAAGCGCCGCCTCCGTCGTGTTCTCGTGCCGGAAACCGCCGGTGTCGGTAAAGAGGGCCGCGTAGAGATTGGTCGCGACCGCCGGGCTGATCGGTATGCCGAGCCGGCGGAGCAACCGGTGGATCACCTGCCCGGTCGCGCTCGCCGCCGCGTCCACGAGGTTGATCGTGCCGAACCCCGTATTGCTCGAGTGATGGTCGATGTTGACCACCGTGCCGGCGCGCTCGACCTCGCCTCGGCGCTCGCCGAACCGGCCCAGCGTGGCGCAGTCGAAGGTGAAGACCGTGTCGCCGAGCGGCTCCCCACCGGTTTCGACCGTTCCGAAACCCGGGAGATGCTCCAGGAGCCGGGGCAGCGGCTCGGGCACCACGACACGAACAGCGCGCCCCCCGGAGCGCAGGCCGAGGGCGAACCCCAGCGCGGAGCCGAGGCTGTCGGCGTCGGCGTCCTTGTGCGCAAGGCAGGTGATCTGTGCCGTGCCGTCGATGATCTGGCGGATCGGATCGACGACATCCTCGAGACTCGGCCAGGCAGCGGGTGCGGCGACAGTCATTCGGGAACCTCCACGGCCGCCTCGGCGGGACGTTCACCGGCGAGGTCTCTCAGGAGCGCGCTCACCCGCACGCTGTACGCGATCGATTCATCGAGCTCGAAGTGGAGTCGGGGGATGCTCCGCAGATTCTCGAGCCGCCTGCCCAGTTGAGCACGAACGAACCCTTCGGCGTGCACGAGCGCCTCGACGACGTTCTTGCGCTCGGCGTCGTCGCCGAGCGCGCTCACGGCGAGCCACGCCTCGCGCAGATCCGGGCTCATCCGCACACGCGAGATCGACGCGAGCCGGACCCGGGGGTCCTTGATCTCGCCGAGCATCATGGCCGAGACTTCCTCGCGAAGCTGCTCGCCCACCCGCTCGCGGCGCGGGCTGCGAGCCCCGGAGCGAAGCGTCATGCGTTCTGCTGCTCCATGGTGAACGCCTCGAGGATGTCGCCCTCGTGAAAGTCGCTGAAGTCGGCGAGGGTGATGCCGCAGTCGTATCCGTGGGTCACCTCGCGGACGTCGTCCTTGAAACGCTTGAGCGCATCGATGCGGCTCTGAGCGATCTCCTTCGCATCCCGCAGGACCCGGCATGTCGCGTTGCGCGTGATCCTGCCGTCGAGAACGTGGGAGCCCGCGATTGCCGGCTTGCCATCGACCTGGTAGACGCGTCGAACCTCGGCCCGCCCCTGCGTGACCTCGATCATGGTCGGCTGGTAGAGACCCTTGACGGCCTTCTCGATGTCGTCGGTGACCTGGTACACGACGTCGTAGAAGCGAACATCGACGCCCTGCTCCTCGGCGGCGGCGCGCGCATGGTCGTCCGGGCGGACGTTGAAACCGATGACGATCGCGTCGGTGACCGCCGCCAGGTTGACGTCGGACTCGCTGACTGCGCCAACTCCCTCGCCGACCACTTTGATCTTGACCGTCGGGTCCTCGATCTTGGTCACCTGGCTGCGCAGCGCCTCGAGCGAGCCGTTCGCCTCGGCCTTGAGGACGAGGTTCAGCGACTTCATATCGCCCTCGGAGATGTTCTGTGCAAGGTCGGCGAGCGTGATCCGGCGCACCGGCTGAGCCAGGCGCTGCTTCTCGGCGAAGCCTCGCTGCTCGGCCTTCGCCCGGGCGCCGCGCTCCGTCTCGACGACCTCGAAGATCTCCCCGGCCATCAGGACCTCGGACAGTCCGGTCACGACGACGGGCGTGCTCGGCCCGGCTTCCTTGATGCGTTTCCCCGTGTCGTCGACCAGGGCGCGCACCTTGCCATACGCGGACCCGGCGACCATGTTGTCCCCGACCCGGAGCGTGCCGTTCTGCACGACGAGGGTCGCGATCGCGCCTCTCCCCCGCTCGAGATGGGAGTCGATGACGGTGCCCACCGCGCGGCCGTTCGGGTCGGCCTTGGGCTCGACGTACACGTCGGTGACGTCAAGCACGCTCTGGAGGAGGTCCTCGATGCCCTCGCCTGTCTTGGCGCTGGTTCGCACCACCGGGACGTCGCCGCCGAACGCCTCGACCACGACCTCTCGGTCGGCGAGCTGCTGGAGGACCCGGTCCGGGTTGATGCCGTCCTTGTCGATCTTGTTCATGGCCACGACGATGGGCACGCCCGCCGCGCGGATGTGCTGGATCGCCTCTTCCGTCTGGGGCATGACGCCGTCGTCGGCGGCGACCACGAGGATGGCGACGTCGGTGACATCCGCGCCGCGGGCCCGCATCGCGGTGAACGCCTCGTGGCCCGGGGTGTCGATGAACGTGATCAGCCGGCCGTTGTGCTCCACCTGGTGGGCGCGAATGACCTGGGTGATCCCCCCGGCCTCGCCGGAGGCGACCCGGGTCTTGCGGATTGCGTCGAGCAGCGAGGTCTTGCCGTGGTCGACGTGTCCGAGCACTGCGACCACCGGTGGCCGCGGGATCAGGGTCCCGGGCGCTGCTCCTGATAGGTCCAGCAGCGGATGGCGGCGCCGGCCCGTGGCCGCGGCGCCGGGTGCCGCCTCGGCGAGGGCGTCCTCGGACTCGGCTTCGAACCCGAAGTGATCCGCGGCGAGCGCTGCGGTGTCGAAGTCGACCGACTGGTTGAGCGCGGCCATGACGCCGTTGCTCATCAGGTACTTGATCAGCTGCGGACCCGACACCTCGAGGCGATCGGCGAGCTCAGCGACCGTGAGACCTGCCGGCAGGGTGACCTTCTTGACCGTGGCTATGTCGATTCCTCCGTGACGAGCTCCCCGAGCGCTGCGGCGAGGGTGGGCTCGTCGATTACATCATCCCCGACCCGCAGCGAGCGCGCCAGGGACCGGTGCCGCCGTGACTGGCGCAGACAGGTGATACCCGTTTCCCGGCAGAGATACGCGCCCCGGCCGGGACAGCGGCCAGACGTATCAAGAGTAACCCGGCCGGAGCCTGCGATGAGCGCCAGGCGGACCAGCTCGTGCTTCGGGCGGACCTTCCGGCAGCCGGCACAGGTGCGCAGCGAGTTCGAGGCGCTCAATCCCGCTCGTCTGTCATGACGTCGCCCGCCTGAGGATCGTCCCCGCGGATGTCGATGCGCCAGCCGGTCAATCGCGCGGCGAGACGAGCATTCTCGCCGCCCCGGCCGATCGCAAGGGAGAGCTGGTCAGCCGCCACCGCGATGTGCGCGGTTCGGGATTCGAGGTCGAGCTCGACACCCTGAGCGACCGCCGGGATGAGGGAGTTCATCACGAAGATGGACGGGTCGGCGGACCAGGCCACGATCTGCACCTGCTCCTCGCCGAGCTCGGAGGTGACCGCCCGCTGCCGCACGCCGTTTCTCCCGATGCACGCCCCCTGAGGATCGACGTCGCCGTCGGGCGCGTCGACGGCGACCTTGGTTCGGCGGCCGGGGTCCCGCGCGATGGCGCGGATCACGACCTGGCCGCTCTGCAACTCCGGCACCTCCTGCTCCATGAGCCGGTGGACGAGCTGCGGGTGGGATCGCGACACCACGACGACGGCGTCGGTTCCCTTGCGGCGGCCCTCGACGATCACCACCTTGATGTGGTCGCGGACGGCGAGGCGCTCGCCGGGGATCTGCTCCTCGGGAGGCAGCATCCCCGGAACCCCCGCCGCGTCGACATACCAGATCGTCCCCATCCGCCGCTCGACGATCGCATCGCGGAGCACGCCCCGCTGAGTCGACCCCTCACCGAGGATCCGGCGCTGCTCGAAGCTCGCCAGGCGCTCGGCGACCGCGGCTCGCGCGGCGGCAGCGGCCTGGCGGGGAAAATCCGGGACGTCCACGTGGAGCGGCTGCTCTGCGCCCTCGTCGTCAAGGCGGTAGACGACAAAGCTTCCAGACTCGAGGTTCACCCGGGCTCGGACCTGAGGATCGTCGACGACCAGGCGCCGGTAGGCGGTCGCCACACCCTGCTCCACCGCGCTGGTGATGTCGGCCTCACTCAGCGGAGTCGCGGCCGCGAGGTCTCGCAGCGCGCTCAGGGTCGCGGCCGGGGCGGTCATCAGATGTCGACGACGATCCTGGCCGCCACCACCGCCTCGATCGAGAACGAGACGGCCCGGGTGGTCCGTCGATCGCGAACCTCGATCTCGGCCGCGTCGCCGGCGACCGAGACGAGCTTGCCCTCGAGCACCAGTTCGGACTCCCCCTCGCGCAGGCGGACGTTGACGCGGCGTCCGACCGCTGCGTCCCACTCCCCGGCTCGCCGGATCGGCCTCTCGGCGCCCGGCGAGCTCACCTCGAGCCGGTACGGGTGGTCGATCGGATCATTCACGTCGAGGACCGCCGAGGCGGTGTTGGACGCGCGCTCGCAGTCGTCGAGGGTCACCCCGCCGTCAGCGCGGTCGATCACCAGGCGGAGCACGGCGCCGCGTCCGCGCCCCATCCACTGGACGTCGACGAGGTCGATGCCGAGATGGGCGAAGGACGGGCGCAGCAGGGAGGCGATGCCGGAGACGTCGTCGGTGTTCATATGTTGTGATGCCCTGGGGGCGGCGAGGCCTACGCCGTCCGGGGGGCGACCCGTCTCCGGCCGGCAGGTGGTGGCGCCGCCGCTCGCGAGCTGCGAGCCTTCTCCCATGCGACCAGAAGGGTGCTGGCGTTGAAGATCGAGCTGTACGTGCCGGTCACGATGCCGATCAGCAGCGCGAGGACGAACCCGCGGATCGAGTCCCCGCCGAAGATGACCAGCGACAGGAGCACGAACACGACTGTGAGCGACGTGTTCAATGACCGCGTCATGGTCTGCACCGTCGAGAGATTGATCACCTGGTCGAACGTCAGGCGGGGACCGACACGGAGGTTCTCGCGCACGCGGTCGAAGACCACGATGGTGTCGTGAATCGAGAACGCCACCGAGGTCAGCACCGCGGTGACGAAGAGCGAGTCGACCTGGCCCAGATTGGAGAAGTGGCCGAGGATCGCCCAGATCCCGGCCAGCACGAACACGTCATGCAGCAGCTTGAAGAACGCGCACGCGCTGAAGCGCCACGGCGAGATCGCTCGCTGGCGCCGGAAGGCGAAAGCGAGATACACGGCGATGGCTCCCGCCGAAACGAAGATCATGATGATCGCGCCCGTGACGAGGCTCGCGGCGATCGTCGGCCCGACCTGCTGAACGCTGATGTCCGGTTGGCCCTTGTTCGTCGCGATCGTGAAGTTGCTGTTCAGCGTGTTCTGGATCTGCACGAGCTGCGCGCTGTCCGACGGCAGCGTGGAGATGGCGAAATGACTTTTCTGGTTGCCCGTCGTGCCCTCCTGCTGCACCTGCGGCCGCAGGCTGGCGAAATCCTTGTCCATGACCGCCGCCACCTGCGCCTGGGTCACGGTCTTGGCAAGGCCGACGTCGACGAGATTGCCGCCCTTGAAGTCGATCCCGAGGTTGAAGCCCCAGAAGAGGATCGCGAGGATGCCCGGGATGATGACCGCGAGCGATCCGGCGAAGTACCAGTTGCGGTTCTTGACGATGTCGAAGCGACCCCGCGGCGGATGCTCCGCGAATTCCTCGTGGATCTCGGTGTAGAGGCGAGGATCGCGGCCGATCCTCCAGCTGAGCACCCACGCGAACAGCGATCGCGTGATGGTGATCGCTGTGAAGAACGAGACGATGACGCCGATCGCGAGGGTGATGGCGAAGCCCCGGACGACGTCGGTGCCGAAGAACGCGAGGATGGCGCAGGTGATCAGGGTGGAGATGTTGCTGTCACGAATGGCAGGAAAGGCGCGGCGGAAGCCCGTCTCCACGGCCAGAGGCACACTTCTCCCATGACGTAACTCGTCACGGGTGCGCTCGAATATCAGGACGTTTGCGTCGACCGCCATGCCGACGCTGAGGACGAAGCCCGCCAATCCCGCCAGCGACAGCGTCACCGGGATCAGCTTGAACAGCGCCAGCACGATCGCGGCGTAGATGAAGAGGGCGACGGTGGCGAGGAGGCCGGGGAATCGGTAGTAGCCGATCATGAAGATCACGACGATCAGGAGCCCGATACCGCCTGCGATCAGGCTGAGGGTCACCGACTGCTGTCCGAGCGTCGCGCTCACCGTGGTGCTGGTGACCGTCGTGATCTCCGCGGGCAGCGCCCCCGCGCTGATCAGGCTCGCGAGCTGGGTCGCCGTGTCGGAGGTGAAGCCGCCGGTGATCTGCGTCATGTTGCTCTGGCCGCCGCCCTGCACGACGGGCGCGGTCAGGATGTCGTTGTCCAGGAAGATGGCGATCTGCGCGAGCGGGCTGCTCGGGTTGGACACGTAGACGCTGTTGGCGGCCGTGGTGATCTTGGACCACTCACTCGCGCCGGCCGCGTTGAAGTTGATGTCCACCGTGATCTGGCCACTGGTGGAGTCGGTGCCGACCGTCGCCGAGTTGACGTCGGTCGCGTCGATGTTCTGATCGATCTTCCAGTGGTAGCCGGATGGGTAGAGCGCCGTGTTTGCGAACTGGAGCGGATCGTAGTGGCCCAGCTGGTCGCGGATGAGCGCCGCGCTCGGAGGAATCGTCGCGGCGCCCGGCACGGGGGTCGCGAAATACAGTCTCGACGTCGTTCCAATGGTGTCGACCGCCTGTTTGAGGCCGACACCCGGCAACTGGACGAGAATCTGATCATTGCCCTGGGCCTGGACGCTCGCCTCAGAGACGCCGAGCGAGTTGACCCGAAGGTCGAGGATCGGGATCGTCGCCTGCTGGGCCTGCTCGAGCGAGGCTCCGCGCGGCGGCCCGTTGCGGCAGTCGGCGTTGGGGTTGTTGAGCCCGTGGCAGATCTCGATGGTCAGCTCGGTGCCGCCCTGGAGGTCCAGCCCTTTATGGATATACAGCTGGCGGCCCAGGAAGGATGGGGCCGATGTCAGCGTCTGACCCAGTGGCTGATGGACGACCAGGTAGCGGTAGATGAGGCTGTAGCCGTCGATGAAGAAGGCGCCGACCACGACCAGGAGGACGACGGCCAGACGGAAACGCGTAATCCTGAACACGGGTCGTCCAGTCTACCGGGGCGCCGAGCGGAGCCGGCCATCTCGCTCCGCCCTGAAGGTCGCGAAGGTGCCGCTCCGGATCGCCGCACGGGCTCCTGCCATCAGCCCGGCGAGGTGGGTGACGTTGTGCAGGCTCACGAGGCGGTGAGCCAGGATCTCGCCGGACTGGAAGAGGTGACGGAGATACGCGCGCGAGAAGCCCGCGCATGCGGCGCACGGACAGTCGGGGTCGATGGGGTCGAAATCCTCCCGAGCGGCGGCGTTGCGCAGCGAGAGGCGACCGTCGGGCGTCAGGGCGCTGCCGTTGCGTGCCAGCCGTGTCGGCACCACGCAGTCGAACATGTCGACCCCGAGCGCCACCGCGGCCAGGAGCTCGGAGTCGGTCCCGAGCCCCATGAAGTAGCGGGCGCGGTCGGCCGCAAGCTCGGCCACGGTCGCCTCGGTCATGGCGAGCATCGTTTCGACGGGCTCCCCCACCGAGAGGCCTCCGATTGCCACGCCGTCGAAGTCGAGCCCGGCCATGAATCGTGCCGATTCGCGCCGCGCGCCGGCGTCGAACCCTCCCTGTGCGATGCCGAAGAGCAGCCGGCCATCGCCGGGATGTGCCGCCCGGCATCGCTCGGCCCATCGGTGCGTGCGCTCGGTCGCGTCCCGCGCGGCGCCGGCCGCGGTTCCGTGGGCAACCGGGTGGTCGAGACACATGAGGACGTCGGCGCCGAGCCGTGCCTGGTTGCGGACCGCCTCCTCGGGGGTCACCCGGAGCCGCGAGCCGTCGTAGGGTGAGACGAAGGTGGCCCCGTCGTCGTCGACCACGGCGACCTGGGAGAGGCTGACCAGCTGGTAGCCACCGCTGTCGGTGAGGATGGGATGGTCCCAGCCCATGAACGAGTGCAGCCCACCCGCCCGCTCGATGAGGTCGATCCCGGGTCGCAGGGCGAGGTGGTACGCGTTGCAGAGCAGGATGTCGACGCCGGTGGCGCGCACCTCGTCGGGATGCAGTGCCTTCACCGTGGCGTGCGTGCCGACCGGCATGAAGGCCGGGGTGCGCACCGAGCCGTGCATGGTCATCAGTGTTCCGGCACGCGCGTCACCGTCGACCGCCTCGATCGCGATTGCGGAGGTCATGGCGCGTGCCAGCAGAGCATGCAATCGCCGAGTGACAGGAATCGATACCCGGACTCGATCGCGTGCGCGTAGGCGCTCTGCCACCGTTCTTCGCCGATGAACGCCGCAAGGAGGACGAGCAGCGAGGAGCGTGGCTGATGAAAGTTGGTCAGCAGCCCGTCAACCGCGCGAAAGCGAAACCCCGGACGGATGAAGAGGCTGGTGATGCCCGTCCCCGCCCGCAGCGTTCCGCCGTCCTGTGCGCATGTCTCGAGCACGCGGACCACCGTGGTGCCGACCGCGACGACGCGCCCCCCTCCGCGGCGCGTCTGCTCGGCGGCCAGCGCCGTCGCTGCCGGAAGCGCGTACCGCTCCTCATGCATCGGGTGATCCTCGACGCTGTCGGCGCGGATCGGAGCGAACGTTGCAAGGCCGACGTCCAATCGCAGCGTTGCCCACCCGATGCCGGCCTCGCGCAAGCGCCGAATCACCTCGGCTGTGAAGTGCAGCCCCGCTGTCGGTGCGGCGGCCGAGTCGGGATCCCCTTCCGCGTACGTGGTCTGGTAGCGCTCCGGGTCGCGCAGATCCGTGTGGATGTACGGGGGCAGCGGGGCGACACCGGCGCGTTCGATCGCAGCGTCGGGGTCGTCGGCGTCGAAGGACACCGTGCGTCCGCCGGGGTGGGTCGCCGACACGGCGAGGATCGTGGCGCTGAGATCGGCGCCGAACCGAATCACGGCGCCCGCAGTGGCCAGGCGCGCAGGACGGGCGAGGCACCGATACTCTGCGCCCTCCTCGCGCGAGAGCACGAGGAGCTCGATGTCGCGTCCGGCAGCGTCGACCCCACGGAGCCGGGCACGCCGAACTCTCGTGTCGTTGACGACCAGCAGATCGCCGGTTTGGAGCAGCGCGGGGAGTTCGCGAAATCCCCGGTCCTCGAGACCCCCTCCCGGGGGCAGGTGGAGCAGCCGCGACGCGTCGCGTTCGGCAAGGGGCTCCTGCGCGATCCGCTCCGCGGGGAGCGGGTAGTCGAAGTCGGCGGACTTCAACGCTCGAAGAGCGCGGTCTGCGCCTCCGTCGCGCCGGGGGCACCGGCGGGCACCGGCAGGCCGAGGTGCTGGTAGGCGGCGGCTGTGGCGAGGCGGCCGCGCAGGGTGCGAGCCAGCAGGCCCCGACGGATCAGGAAGGGCTCGACGATGTCCTCGATGGTGTCCGGGTCCTCCTGCACGCTCACCGCGATGGTCTGGACCCCGACGGCGTGGCCGCCCAGCGTTCCGCACAGCACGCCGAGGACACGGCGGTCGAGCTCGTCGAGCCCGATCGAATCGATGCCGAGGACGTCGAGGGCTGCTGCGGCCACGCCGACATCGATGCGGCCCGCGGCACGCACCTGGGCATAGTCGCGAGCCCGCCGAAGCAGGCGATTGACGATGCGCGGGGTCCCGCGGGAGCGTCCGGCGATCATCGCCGCGCCCTCGGGGTCCAGAGCGATGCCGAGCAGCCGCGCCGAACGCTTGGCGATGGCGATGAGGTCATCCGCGTCGTAGAAGTCGAGCCGGAAGGTGACTCCGAAACGATCGCGGAGCGGCGCCCCGAGCGCGCCGGCCCGGGTCGTGGCACCGATGACCGTGAAGCGATTGAGCGTCAACCGGAGCGTCTGCGCTCCCGCGCCCTTGCCCGCCACGAAGTCGAACGCGAGGTCCTCCATCGCCGGATAGAGCGCCTCCTCCACCGCGCGGTTGAGACGGTGCACCTCGTCGATGAAGAACACGTCGCGCTCCTCGAGGCTCGTGAGGATCGACGCCAGCATTCCCTGGTGCTCGAGGGCGGGCCCGCTGGTCAGGCGAATGCTGACCCCCATCTCCACGGCGATGATCTGGGCGAGGGTCGTCTTGCCGAGCCCGGGCGGCCCGTAGAGGAGCACGTGATCGAGCGCGTCGCCACGATGCCGGGCGGCTTCGACGAGGATCCGGATCTGGTTCTTGATGGCGGCCTGACCGACGAAGTCGTCGAGGCTGCGCGGCCGGAGCGCCGTGTCGGCGATCCGCTCCGCCTCCAACTCCTCGGGGCTGACCACGCGTTCGTCGGTCATCGCCCGGCACCCGCCGAGTCGAGCCGGCGAAGCGCCGCACCGACCAGATCGGCGACATCGTGTCCGTCTCCGTCGACGGCGATCGCCGCGACCGCGTTGCGGGCTTCGGCCTCGCGGAACCCGAGGCCCACGAGCCCGGCGATGGCGGCAGCCACCGCCTCGTCCTCGCGGGTCTCGGCGGGGTGATGCGTGCCCGGAGGTTCGAGGGGGGCCACCTTGTCGCGCAGCTCGAGGATCACGCGCTCCGCCGTCTTGCGTCCGATCCCCGGCACCGTCGCAACCAGCGCGATATCCCCTTCGGCAATGGCCCGGACGAGCGTTGGGAGCTCGGATCGTCCGAGGATCCCGAGGGCTGCCTTCGGACCGATGCGCTCGACGCCGATGAGGAGGCGGAACAGGCGCAGCTCGTCATGGGTCACAAAGCCGTAGAGGCGGATCGCGTCGGCGCTGACGCTCGTGTGCACGTGGAGGGTCACCTCCGGGATCCGCGACGTGTGCAGCGTCGCGATCGTGCGCAGGTGGCAGAACACCTCATAGCCGACGCCGCCGGTGTCGACGACGACGTGGTCGTCACCGATGCTGACGAGTTCCCCGCGGATGAGCGCGATCATGGAACGCTGCGCGACAGCGCTGCTCGCGCGCGGCCGATCGCCACGTCGAGGGCGCTTTCGCGATGGACGCGCGCGCGAGATGTCAGCGCGCCGAGCCGTCCGCGATGGTGGTGGCAAACGGCGACGGCGCACGCGTCGGCAACATCGTCGTGCCCAGGAATGCCCGGCACCCCCAGCAGGTTGGCGACCATACGCGCGACCTGTGGCTTGCGAGCCGCGCCGTAGCCGCACACAGCTTCCTTCACCTGAGTCGGCGTGTACTCGGCGACGGCGACACCCTCGCGGGCGAGCGCGCACAGGACGACCCCGCGCGCTTCGCTGACTCGCATCGCGGTCCGCCGGTTCGTCGAGAAGAACAGCTCCTCGACCGCCGCAACCTCCGGCCGCAGTGACGTGCAGGCGTCGACGACCAGGTCGAAGAGCATCGCGAGCCGCGCAGCCTCGCTCGTCTGCGGCACGGTCTCGATGCAGGCCGCGTGTAGCAGGACCAGGTGTCCCGGGGTGCCGTCGACGATCGCCACGCCGGTGCGCGCGAGACCCGGGTCGACCCCGAGCACTCTCATCCGCGTCGGTCGGCGCCGCGGTCAGCCGGCAGCGTCAAGGACGTCGTCCGGTATCTCGGCGTTGGCGTAGACCTGCTGCACGTCATCGTGCTCCTCGAGCCCGTCGAGCAGACGGAGAACCTGGCGTGCCTGCGACGCGTCGAGCACCACCGAGGTGGTCGGGTTCATGGTCACCTCCGCGGAGTCGACCGGATAGTTGCGTTCCTCGAGCGTGCGCCGGACCGCTTCGAAACGTGAGGGAGCGACGGTCACCACCACGTCGTCCCCGTCGACGCTGACGTCGCCGTCCTCGCCGACGTCGACCGCGTCGAGCAACTCGAGGGCGAGGTCCTCGGGGTCGCGCTTCCCCGCCTCGATGCTGATGACACCCTGCTGGTTGAACATCCAGGCGACGCTGTTCGCCTCGCCGAGCGTGCCCCCCGAGCGCGTGAACGCATTGCGAATCCCCGCAACCGTTCGGTTGCGGTTGTCCGTCAGCGTGTCGACCATGACGGCGACACCGTGCGGCCCATATCCTTCGTAGCGAACCTCCTCGAGCTGCACGCCGTCCTTGCCGCCCGCACCGCGCTGGATCGCACGCTCGATGTTGTCCGCGGGCATATTCACCTCGCGAGCCTTCTGTATGGCCAGTCGCAGCCGGAAGTTGCCTTCGACATCAGGGCCGCCCTCGCGTGCGGCAACGGTCAGCTCACGCGTGACCTTGGTGAAGACCTGGCCGCGGCGAGCGTCGACGATTGCCTTCTTGTGCTTGATTCCAGCCCACTTGCTGTGACCGGACATGGATCCTCCGAGACGAACAGGCGTTCCGATTCTAGCGCAGCCCTGAACCCAGTCTAGGCCTCGCGCTCCTTGTGGTCGGCGGGGAACAGGTCTATCGTTGGAGGGAGCATTGGTAATCAGACGGAGGTAGCCACCCCGATGTTGCGAACCGTCTGGCAGCGTTTCCGGCACGGCCGAGCGGAGGGTTGAGGCCCGGCTGACGGGCCCCTGGACCGCACATCCATTGCGCCACCGTCGAGGTCGCTGGGCAATCGGCGTCCCCCGGGATGGCCTGAAACAGAGGCAAGTGCGCGTTGTGCGGGCGGGAGTTCGTGCCGGGCGTTTCTCAGACCCGGCACCGGTAGCGGTGCCACCAAGAGCCCGGGAATTTCTACCGGGCTGCCGTCCAAGAAACGGTGCATTTATCGAAGGGGCCGGCGTCAGTCCGGCCCCTTCTCTTTGTGCCGGTCATGGCCGGGTTTCGCCGGCATCGTGTGGAAGGGGGCGCGACACCGCAGGGTCGCCCAGCCAGGTGAACCGGAGCAGCCGGTCGGTCGCATGCCGCAGGCCCACGCGGGTCCCGACGGTGATCGGGGGCGTCGCCCCGCGCCGAACGATGTGGATTCGCGAGGCAGGGTCGACCAGGTCGATGCCACCGTCGTCGCGCGTGATCCTCAGACCCCGGCAGAGGTTTCCCGGCCCGCGGAGCAGCGCGGCGCCGGACCGAAGGCCGCCGCGCCGAGCCGCCACCGTCGCCGCACCCTCCTCCACCGCCGCGGCTCGGAGGAGCACCGCCCCCGCCACGCCGTCCACCTCGGTGACCACGTTCGCGCAGTGGTGCATCCCGTACGTGAAATACACGTAGAGGTGCGCGGCCGGACCGAACATCACCCGCGACCGGGGCGTCGGACCCCGGAATGCATGTGAGGCGGGATCGCCGGTGCCGAGGTACGCCTCGGTCTCGACGATCCGCGCGACGACCGCGCCGGGCGTTCCCGCGTCCACGACGAGCCGGCAACCGACCAGGTCCCGGGCGACCGTGGCCGTCGGACGCGCAAACCACTCGCGCGGTTGCTCGGCTACCGGCGAATCTCTGCGTCGCACCGTCGAGCCAGCGCTGCCGCGATGGCATCCTGAGCGCGTTGTGCCTCGTCGCCGGTGAGCGTCCGGTCGGGTGCGCGGAACGTGAGCCGGAAGGTCCAGCCCTTGCGCCCCGGACCCAGGCTGCCACCCCGGTACTCGTCGTACAGCTCGGCGTGTTCGAGGACGGGCTCTCGGGCCTCACGGATCGCGTCCATTGCCTCGCCGGCGCGCCGGTCAGCCGCGACGGTGACCGCGAGGTCCTGGATGATCGCGGGGAAGCGAGGCGGCTGCGTGAAGTGGAGCGCTCGCGGCGGCGAGGGAGCGATCGCGTCGATGCGCAGCTCACCGACCGCGACACGACCTCGGATCTCGAATGCCGCCGCCGTCTCGAACGACAGCTCGCCGAGGATGCCCACCGGCTCGCCGGCGAACCGGAGCGCGGCGCTTCTCCCGGGATGGAGCCCCGATTCCTCGGACGGCTCCGCGCGCAGCGCAGCGCCGGCGAGGTCTCGGGTGATGCGGTCAAAGACGGACTGCAGATGTCGAACCGCGAGGGCGGCGTCATCCGCGGAGCCGGTCGACACATGGCGAACGACACTCAGGAGCAGGGGCTCGAGCGGCAGCGCGGGGAGGTTCCTGTCGGCGCGGTCGGGCGTCGATCCGGGCACCGGTCCCACTCGTTCGCCGTCCCAGAAGGCGCGGCCGAGCTCGAAGAGCATCACGTCGCCACCCCCGCGGTTGACGTTGGCCGCGAGCGCGGCGCAAAGCCGGGGAAGCTGGGAGGTGCGCATCACGCTCCACTCATCGCTGAGCGGGTTGCGCAGCGGGATGGGCTTGCGCCCGTGGCCGAGCCCCGGCAGCAACGCCGCGTCCCGCGGGCCGACGAACGACAGGGTGATGGCTTCGTCGAATCCGGCCCCCACGCAGACGTCGCGAATGGCGTCCTCGACCAGCGGCGGCGCCGCCGTGGTCGTGACCGGGATCCGCCGTCCGGGGAGCGTGCTCGGCACCCTCGAGTACCCGATCATCCGGCCCACCTCTTCGACGAGGTCCTCCGGCAGCGACACGTCGCGCCGGAAGTACGGTGGCATGACCTCGAGGGTGGCGCCGTCCTGCTCGACGGCGAACCCGAGCTGCGCGAGCGTCGTGGCGATCTCGGTCGCGTCGATGGGGATGCCGAGCAGGTCGCCGGTGAACCCAGCGGTCAGTGAGATCGGGCCGAGCTCGGGGAGCGGACGCGGCCATTGGTCGATCGTCCCCGCGAGGACACGACCTCCCGACAGCTCGGCGATCAGGGCGGC
>Ga0307374_10006391_pt1 | contig 18552 bp, 19 predicted proteins | sample OX3MG_FD_202532 | JGI IMG/M metagenome (GOLD analysis project Ga0307374, IMG submission 202532) | Soil microbial communities from Risofladan, Vaasa, Finland - OX-3 | ecosystem: Environmental > Terrestrial > Soil > Coastal area > Acid sulfate soil | place: Finland: Risofladan, Vaasa | collected...
CGCAGAGCAGACGTTGCAAGTCGGCACGGAGGCGCGCCGAAGCTACTATCGGGCCGTAGCGGCGCTTCAGCTGATGGCCGCGCTTGCCCAGGCCGCGTCCGCCGCCGAGGCGGCCGCGCAGCTTGCCAAACAGCTCGGCGAGACAGGCGCCATGAACAAGCTCGATCAAGCGCGCGAAGTCGCCTTTCATGCCGATCTCGTCACCCAGCTTGCGGTGGCACGTAGGAGCGCGGCCAGTGGGCGGGAGCGACTGATCCGCACATTAGGGCTTCCGGGAAGCGAGCCGGCAGTCAAGTTGCCTCAAATGCTTCCGCAACTCCCCGGGAAGCCCCGCGCCCTCGTTGCCGTGGAAACCGAAGCAATTCGGCGACGGGTCGATCTGCAGATCGCGCGCATTGACGCGGACACGCTCGCCAAATCCTACGGGCTGACGAAAGCCACGCGCTTCATCAACCTGCTGGAAGTCGCCGGCGTGTCTCGAACGCAGCGCGAAGGTGGCGTCAGCGGCACCGGCGGCGGTGTCGAGGTTGATTTCCAGGTTCCGATTTTCGATTTCGGCGAGGTTCGCCTCCGAGAGGCCAGCGAAACCTACATGCAAGCCGTCAATCGCCTGACCGAAAAAGCAGTGAATGTACGTTCGGAAGCGCGCGAGGCGTATCAATCATATCGATCCAGCTACGATATCGCCAACTACTACCGCAGAGAGGTGCTGCCACTGCGCAAGGTCATATCCGACGAGACCATGCTCCGGTATGGCGCGATGCAGATCGATGTGTTCGCGCTGCTGACGGAGGCACAACGACGCATCGCGGCAAACATCGCCGCAATCGAAGCGCAAAGAGACTTCTGGCTCGCAACTACCGACCTCGACGCTGCGATAGTTGGGGGAGCCGCTTTAAGCAACGATAGCCCGATCACAAACTCGGCGGGCTCTACAGCCAGCAAGTAAGAAACACAGGAGAGCAAGGATGTTCACGCGACGAGGTCTGTTTGGAGCCGCCGCCGTTCTTGTCAGTACCGGCACCGTGAGCGGCCGAACGCAAGCGGCAAGCCTTCCCGAGGCACCGAGAACAACCACCACCACCACAATGCAGCCGCCGCTGTTCCCACCGAACGGCGCGGACTATCAACCTGTGGTCACTCTAAATGGCTGGACGTTGCCGTGGCGGATGAATGGCGACTGGAAGGAATTTCATTTGGTGGCCGAGCGCGTAGAGCGTGAGTTCGCTCCCGGCATGACGGTGCATCTGTGGGGCTACAACGGCCAGTCGCCCGGTCCCACCATTGAAACGGTTGAAGGCGACAAGGTTCGCATCTTCGTCACCAATAAACTTCCCGAACACACGACCGTGCATTGGCACGGGATGCTGGTGCCGAACGGCATGGATGGCGTCGGCGGCCTCACGCAGCCGCACATCGAGGCGGACAAGACTTTTGTCTATGAGTTCGAGATCAAGAAAAGCGGCACGTTCATGTACCACCCCCATTCGGACGAGATGGTGCAGATGGCGATGGGCATGATGGGCATGTTCATTGTGCATCCCCGCGATCCGACATTTCGGCGCGTCGATCGCGATTTTGTTTTCATCACGAGCGCGTACGCCGTCGATCCGGGCACCTCACTTCCGCGAGTCTCGGAGATGACCGACTTCAACATGTGGACCTTTAACAGCCGGGTCTTTCCGGGAATCGACCCCTTGCCGGCACGGCTCGGCGACCGTGTGCGCGTGCGAATGGCAAATCTCTCGATGACCAACCATCCGATCCATCTGCATGGCCATCATTTCACGGTGACGTGCACCGACGGCGGCTGGGTGCCGGAGGCCGCGCAGCGACCGGAAACGACCATCGACCTGCCGGTCGGGGCGATCCGCGCTTTCGATGTTGTTGCCGACAATCCCGGAGATTGGGCGTTCCACTGCCATAAAACGCACCACGCGATGAATGCGATGGGTCATGACACTAGAAATTTCATCGGCGCAAAGCAGAAAGAGTTGACGAAGGCTATCCGCAAGGTCGTACCCGACTATATGCCGATGGGCGCGACCGGCATGGCAGAAATGGGCGGAATGGAAATGCCGATGCCGGACAACACGCTGCCGATGATGACCGGGTTTGGTCAATTCGGGCCGATCGAGATGGGCGGAATGTTTACCGTCATGAAAGTACGCGACGGGCTCGGGGCCAATGACTACCGCGATCCAGGGCCGTACAAAAATCCCGAAGGGACCGTCGCCTACGAATTCAAAGGCGCGAGCGCCGAACCGCCGCGTCGCCCGTAGATTGTCTCCGATCGCGGCAATCGACAGTTCAACGTATCAACGTCCATCGGCAATTGGAGAAATGTCATGCGAAGTTTTCCCGCTCTTCTTCTCGCCACAGCGCTGGTTTTTGACCAGCAAGCGGCGCTCGCGCAGTCCATGGTCACTGGCGTGGTCATCAAAACCGACCAGTCGGCAAAGAAGATCACGATAAAACATGGACCGATTCCGCAGCTCGGCATGGATGAAAGTATGACCATGGTCTATGCCGCTCCTGATCCGAAAATGCTCACCGCAGTGAAGTCAGGCGACAAAGTGAACTTCGAAGTCCGGCAGGTGAACGGACAGTACACGCTCACAAAAATCGAAAAGGCGAGGTGAGTGAGCGCGAAAGTGTTTTAAACGGACAACGAGGCCAACATGCGCAACAACCGTCGTATCACCGGTGCAATCGTAGCAGCTCTCATCCTCCTTTCTGAAAACGTCGCCTTCGCCCACGCTCAACTCCGCCGTGCAGTACCGGCACCCGCAGCGATTGTTGGAACGGCGCCTTCGGAGGTGCTGTTGAATTTCAGCGAGTCACTAGAAGCCTCATTCAGCTCTGTTGTAGTCCGCGATTCCGTCGGCAAACGCGTCGACACGGCCGACGCGCACCTCGACACAGGCGACCGGACGACGATGCGGGTTTCGCTAACGCCGTTGGTGCCGGGCATCTACATCGTCGAATGGCGGGTGCTGACGGCCGACACGCACAGGGCTGAAGGCGCTTTCATTTTCCGCGTCGGCCAATGACGGTTTGGGAGTTTTGGCCCTGGCCAAGAGGAGGGCGGCTTGGACGATTCGCTGATCTTGGTGCGCGCTGTTCACTTCGTGAGCACGCTACTCGTGTCGGGCGTGGTGTTATTTCTAATTTTTGTCGCCGAGCCGGCATTTCGCAAATCCGGAGGCGATACCCACCTTCCGACCATCGTACGGCGTCGATTGGCTTACTCGGCGTGGATCGGACTGACGTTTGTCCTGATCTCGGGCGCAGCCTGGCTCCTTATCGCAACCGCCCGGATGAACGACATTCCGTTCGCCGAGGTGTTCTCGAACGCCGCGGTTTGGACGGTCCTAACCCAGACCGACTTCGGCTACGACTGGGTAACGCGGCTCTTCCTGGCCATACTCCTCGCCGCCGCATTGCTTCCTGTGCATTCCACCCGCGGGATCGCCTCGAAATGGAAGGGACTTATCGCTGTATCTTTCGCGGCCGGCCTTGTGGCGACGTTGGCCTGGGCTGGGCACGCAGCAGCGGGAACTGGCTTCGCTCGTACATTCCATCTGATCGCGGATGGCCTTCACCTCATCGCGGCAGCCGCCTGGATCGGAGCACTTGTACCGCTTGCTGGTCTGTTGGCGGCAGCCGAGCACAGGGTCGAGGAGTCGTCGATCACAATCGCACGCGAGGCAGTGCTGCGGTTTTCGACCCTCGGTATTGTCAGCGTTGTTACGCTGATGACGACAGGGATCATCAACACCCTGATGCTCGTAGGCAGCGTGACGGTTCTCATCGGGACGGATTACGGTCGCCTGCTGTTGGCAAAGGTAGTGCTCTTCCTCGTTATGTTGGCAATTGCCAGCGTTAATCGTCTGCTACTGACGCCCCATATCATTCGGGCACAGAGTAGCGAACCCCTACGTCAGCTTCGAATCAACAGTTTGATTGAGGCCACAATCGGCGCGCTCATCCTCATCATCGTTAGTGTGCTCGGAACACTGCCTCCGGGCATACAAGAGCAGACGGCAGGATAAGACGACGTGTGCGAGAGGCTGAGCAACTCGATGAATGCGATGTACGTGTCGATATGACCTTCAAGGGCAAATGGGACTCTGCCAACTTGTACGGCGTGATCATAGCGAGAGGCTTCTGCGCGTTAATAGTGTTGTTGCTCTTTTGCACTCTGTCGTTAGCCAAAGGCGGCAGCTATCACACGGAAGACCGCTACAAACCGCAACACATTGACAGCCTTCCTCCCGAAATCCGCAACACCATCATGCGTCGGTGCAACACGCCAAGAGCCTTGCACGATTTTGCCAAATATTCGGAAAATTCGCACCGCATTGTGCTGCGTTTCGAATATTTCTATTGCGATCAGAAAGCTTCGTTTTGCAAGCCGTCTGGTTGCTTGCATGAAGTCTATAGTTCCTCGGGTGGCCGCTACAGGCTGCTACGAAGTTACTATGCACCCAAGTGAGACGGCCCCAATTGTGAGCGATTAGTGGCTCAGATCAAATGTGGTGATTATCGGAAGTCAGTCTCGGCGCCGCAGTGGCCGAACGAAAGGTACGCTAACGAGTCGGGTTTTCGCCGTTCAGTTGACATTGCCTCAGCCACGCAAAGCGCGGAGTGTTGAGGTTGCGGACGACCATCGAAGGCCGGTGTGGTAGCGTGTTGAATGTTCGGTGAGCAGCCCATGGCGGTGCTTCGATTCCCATTTGATGCAGAAATTGTGTGGATAGTTAATGAGGGCAGCGACAGTCGCCCCTGCGGTGTGCGTACTAATTCATTGCAATACACATAGAACGCAAAATCAGAACGGCAGCACAACTTCACGTTTCTTCAATTTAAAGCACCTGGAATCCCTAGTCAGCACCTTGTGAACGTTACGAGATCAAATGTCTATTTTAAGCGTCATCGAATTGTGATATGCGGAGGCGATGAGAGGGCGATCCGTCCTAGGACTTTTTTTCACGTTGCTTGCTATCGGCGGGCTTGCGCTGGCGCCGATGGTCCGGCCGGCGATGGCCATGTCTGCGGCTAAGCATGCGTCCATGGGTGAACTCATGGTCACGGCTTCGATGGCGCCGTCCACGATGGATGATATGCCGTGCTGTCTTGGCAAACCTTCCCCTGCCGACTGCGGCAAGGATTGTCCGTTCATAGCGCTTTGCAGTGCCATGCCGTTTCAAGTTGTCTCGCAGACTAGTTTGATTGTTCCTCTCGCGCTTCTGAGGATCATTTTCCCGACCGACCAATCCGGCCTTGCGAGCGTCGCTCGACCTCCCCCTCGAAAGCCCCCCAAGATCTAGTTTCAGGCCGATACGCAAAACGTATCGGGCGAATCGCTTTGCGCGGCTGAGCGCAGGCGGTGAATGCACGTGGCATTTGCCCGAACGCCATCGGCGCGGGCGATCCTGAAACCTGAGGACTGGGAACATGAACACGCGGAGCAAAAAGCCGGCCGTGCTTGCGGCGGTGATCGGGCTTTTGTGGATATCACTTGCGTTGCCGGCGTTTGCCGACGTGAAGGACTACGAATTTCAGCTCGTACAAAGCGAGATGAAGAAAGGGGCCGGCGCAATCGTCGCTGTCCGCCTTGTCAACAAGAAAACCGGCAAGACCGTGCCGGACGCAGTGATCTTTGCCAAGCGCATCGATATGGCGCCCGAAGGCATGGAGGACATGCAGGAAAGTCTCGAGCCGTTGCCTGCGGCCGAGCCGGGGGTCTATCGCTTCAAGACCGATCTTTCCATGGCCGGCCGCTGGCAGCTTTCCTTGGGGGCAAAAGTCCAGGGTGAGAACGGTACCATCGAAAGCAAGCTTGTGCTCAAGGTGCGGCCGTGAAGCCCGTCGCAATACCCTTGTATCGTCAAATGCCGGCCACCACCAATAACAGTGCCGGTACATTGCCTCCAATCGATCCGCCGTCTGTCAGTTCGAAGTCCAACCTTCGATGCTGGGTAAATGGGCGAATGAGTTGCGGCCAAAGTTCAAAGTCAGACGGAAACCGTACGGGGAGACCGCGATCATGCCGGTTCAGAAGTGACATGAGCGGAATATCAAACAGAGGGGCCAAGCGGAAGCTCGGCCATAGGCTGGTAATCTTCGCCGCCGTTGCGACCTCGATGACCGTTTCGTCGCTGTACGCGGCGCCGGTATCTCGCTCTCCGCCCGGCGCCACTGTGCAGGAATTGCTCGCGCTTGTGCGCAAATTCAATCCGGAGCTGGCGGCCGCAGCGCTCGATACCGAAGCAGCGATCGCCAAGATTATCCCGGCGGGGTCGTTGGACGACCCGACGGTGCACGTAACGCGAGACCAGGGCTTCCTCCAAACTATGTCCACGATCTCTCAGGAATTTCCGCTCTGGGGAAAGCTGGGGCTTCGTACCGACGTTGCCTCGGCCGCCGCGCGGGCGACCAAGGGCCAGCAAGATAATGTCCAGATCCAGCTCGAAGAGCGGTTGAAGACGGCGTTTGCGCAATACTATGCGGCCGACCGCGCGATAACAGTCACCCATGACATTCATGGCCTCCTGCACGCCGTCGCCGGCACGGCCCGCGCGCGATATGCCCAAGGTGTGGTCAACCAATCGGATGTGATCCGAGCCGACCTTGAGCAGTCACGCCTCGACACTGACCTAGCCAAGCTTGAGCAGTCCAGGGACAGCGCTAAAGCGAAGATTAACGCGCTGATCGCGCGGCGGGCAGACGCGCCGCTGGCGCGTCCGATATCCCTTCGTCGGGTCCCCGCAGTCAGCGTCCTTCAGCTACCTGTTCTCGTTGCCAAAGCGCGCGATCGAAACCCGAAGCTCGCAGCGGCGCGGGCCGAGATTGCCGGGGCCGAAGCAGAGCGGAAGCTCGTGGACCGGAGCTGGTATCCGGATGTCACGGTGACAGCGGGCAATGATTCGTTACCCGGCATGGGGCCTCGATTTGTCGGCGGAGTGGGTCTCAAAGTGCCGCTTCAATGGGGAGTCCGCGACGCCCAAGCGCAAGCCGCAACGGCGAAGAAGGGGGCGGCTCAGCTGCGGCTAGACGCCGAAGTTTTCAATATCGAGAGCGAAATCAAATCCGCGCTAGCGATGTTGAATCAAACGCAACGTACGGGAAATCTGCTGCGGACGACGCTGAGCCAGCAAAGCGAAGCGGCCTACAATTCGTCTCTGAGTTCCTACCAGCTCGGGCGTGGGGATCTGACCTCGGTACTTGATGCAGCGCATAAGCGCTTCGAAATCCAAATCGAACTTCTTAACAACGAAACCGACGCACAAACTGCGTTGGCAACGATTGAGCGGCTTGTGGGAGGTGACCTATGAAGCGCTTGGTAATTGCCGGCCTTCTTATTCCTGTCGCGATCGGCATCGGAGGCGCAGGATATTGGCTGGGCCGTCGCAACGCAGAGCTTCCCTCTCAAATTAAAGCCGTCACAGCACTAGAAACGGCTGCGGCTTCCACACCTGCGGCGGGCGAAAAGAAGGTCCTTTACTATCGCGACCCGATGGGTAAGCCCGACTATTCGCCGGTGCCGAAAAAAGACTCGATGGGTATGGATTACCTTCCCGTCTATGAGGGCGAGGGGAACGACGCAAGGCCCACGGCTGCGGCGCCAGCATCCTCCAAGGGGAAAGGAAAAATTCTCTATTACCGCAATCCCATGGGGCTTCCCGATACCTCGCCGGTGCCGAAGAAGGACTCAATGGGGATGGATTACATCCCCGTTTATGAGAACGACGAAGGCGATGACGGCAAAACAATCAAGATCAGCCTTGCCAAGGTGCAAAAGCTAGGCGTGGAGATCGCGCCCGTAGAACGCCGTTCGCTGAGTCACACGATCCGAGCGGTCGGAACTGTTCAGGCGGATGAAAGACGACTGTTCGTCTTCAACACAAAGTTCGAGGGGTGGATCGATAAACTGCACGTCAATGCGACTGGAGACGCCGTCCACCGCGGCGAGCCGCTGATGGAGGTCTACGCGCCGGAATTAGTCGTGGCGGAACAGGAGTACCTCCTGGCATGGCGGGCTCTGCAGGGAATGACCAGCGCCAGCACCGACAGTCGCGCGGCAGCCAAGCAGTTGGCGGACGCGTCACTTCTTCGCTTGCAGAATTGGGATATTTCCGAGGACCAACTCAAGCAGCTGGAAGACACGGGCAAGGTTTCGCGAACGTTGACGCTGCGTTCGCCGGCGGACGGCGTCGTCCTCGAAAAGACCGCGGTCGAGGGCATGCGTTTCTCCGCTGGAGAGCCGCTTTATCGGATAGCTGATCTTACCACCGTGTGGGTCATCGCAGAGGTGTTCGAACAGGACCTCGGTGCAATTCGCAAAAGCCAGGAAGCTACCATCACCGTCAATGCTTACCCGGGCGCGACATTTCTCGGAAAGGTGGATTTCATCTATCCGACCGTCTCGCACGACACGCGGACCGGAAAAGTTCGCGTCCTCGTTCCCAATCCCGACCAGCGGCTCAAGCCTGGGATGTATGCCAACGTCGCGTTGGGCGCCGCGATCGGCGAAAGTCCGGTTTTGGCTGTTCCCGAATCCGCAGTGATCGACAGCGGTACCCGGCAATCGGTTCTGGTCGACCGTGGGGAAGGAAACTTTGAACCGCGTGACGTGAAGCTCGGAGCACACGCGGACCGGTATTACGAAGTTCGTGAAGGCCTTAAGGAAGGCGAACGTGTGGTCACCAGCGCCAACTTTCTGATCGATGCCGAAAGCAATCTGCGGGCCGCGTTCAAAACGTTCACGCCGTCGACAAACGGCGACAGCGGCACGCCCAGCGCCCGGCCAGCGAGCGACAAGATGTGAACACCCGTGGTTTGTCACGTGTATCGGACGGAGACTATTCGATGCTTGCTACCATCATCCGCTGGTCGACCCGTAACACCATGCTCATCGTGATGGCGACCACATTCGTGGTCGCTGCCGGCATCTATGCGGTGAGCCGCACGCCGCTCGATGCCATTCCCGACCTCTCCGATCCTCAGGTTATCGTCTACACGGAGTATGCCGGGCAAGCACCGCAGGTAGTCGAGGACCAAGTTACCTATCCGCTGACGACCGCGCTCCTGGCGGTGCCGCGATCGAAGGTGGTACGGGGGTTCTCGTTCTTCGGCGTCTCGTTCGTCTATGTGGTCTTCGAGGACGGGACAGACATTTATTGGGCCCGAAGCCGGGTGCTCGAATATCTCAATTTTGCACAAAAACGCCTTCCGGCGGGTGTCACGCCATCCCTCGGGCCGGACGCGACTGGCGTGGGATGGGTATTCGAATACGCTGTGATCGGAGCAAAACGCACGCTCGCCGAGCTGCGTGCGATCCAGGATTGGCTCCTCCGCTACCAGCTTACCAAAGCCGAAGGTGTGGCCGAGGTGGCCAGCGTGGGCGGATTTGTGAAGCAATATCAAGTTGTCGTCGACCCAGTGAAATTACGCGCCTATGGAATTCCGCTGCAGAAGGTTACCGAGGCAATACGCGCCAGCAACATCGACGTGGGCGGTCGTGTCATCGAGATGAGCGAACGCGAATACATGGTGCGCGGTCGCGGGTACCTCAAAGGAATCCCGGATATTGAACAGATCGTATTAAAATCCGACCGCGGCACGCCGGTATTGTTGCGCGACGTAGCGCGCGTGGAACTTGGGCCCGACGAGCGCCGCGGAATAACGGAATTGAACGGCGAGGGCGAAGTCGTCAGCGGTATCGTGCTGCAGCGTGATGGCGCCAACGCCCTGACGGTCATCAAGAATATCAAGAAGAAGATAACCGAGATCGCGGGGAGCCTGCCGGCTGGCGTGAATATCCTGCCAGTCTACGATCGATCCGAGCTGATCTATCGGGCGATCGACACGCTCAAGCACACGCTGGCCGAGGAAAGCATAATCGTCGCGCTGGTTTGTGTGATCTTTCTTCTTCATGCCCGCAGCGCACTCGTTGCGATCGCCATGCTTCCGGTCGGAGTGTTGATTGCCTTCATCATCATGCACGTCCTCGGAATCAGCTCCAACATCATGAGCCTTGGGGGTATTGCGATCGCGATTGGCGCGATGGTCGATGCCGCAATTGTTATGATCGAGAACGCGCATAAGCGGCTCGAAAAGGCGCCAGCAGGGTCTTCCCGCTCAGAAGTTCTTGTACGAGCCGCCATAGAAGTCGGCCCTGCGCTCTTTTTCAGCCTGCTCGTCATGACGGTTTCGTTTTTGCCCGTCTTTACACTGGAGGCCCAAGAAGGACGCCTCTTTAAACCTCTTGCGTATACCTACACCTTTTCCCTCGCCGCCGCCGCCCTGCTGTCGGTCACCCTCGTTCCGGTTCTCATGACAATCTTCATCCGCGGCCGGATCATGCCGGAGCGAAAGAACCCGCTGAACAGAATGCTGATCTGGATATATCGCCCGGTTATCAATTTCGTGCTTCGGCGGCGTGCGCTGACGATCGGTGTGGCAGCGCTTATTCTCGTCCTATCCGCCTATCCGATGTTGCAACTTGGCAGCGAGTTCATGCCGACGCTGAATGAAGGAACGCTGTTCTACATGCCGGTGAGCCTGCCGAGTATGTCGATCACCAAGGCCGGCGAGCTGCTTCAAACCCAGGACAAGATCATCAAGAGCTTTCCCGAAGTCGAGTCTGTTTTCGGCAAAGCCGGGCGGGCCAACACCGCCACCGATCCGGCGCCGATTGAAATGTTCGAAACAACCATCAATCTGAAACCAGAGAGCGAGTGGCGTGCCGGGATGACAACCGACAAGCTCATCGCCGAAATGAACGAAGCGTTACAGTTTCCTGGCGTCAGCAACGCCTGGACCATGCCGATCAAAGCCAGGATCGACATGCTCTCGACCGGCATCCGCACACCCGTTGGGGTAAAAGTCTTCGGCGACGATCTGGGCGAACTCGATCGGCTTTCCAAGCAGATTGAAACGGTCGTGCGCAGTGTGCCGGGGACGACAAGCGCTTTCGCCGAACGCGTGCTCGGCGGCTACTATGTCAATGTCGATCCGAATCGCGCCGCGCTCGCCAGATATGGCCTGAGAGTCAACGACGTGCAGGAAGTCGTCCAGACCGCGCTCGGCGGCGAGATGGTTACGAGTACAGTCGAAGGCAGGGAGCGCTTCAGCGTCAACGTCCGGTATCCGCGGGGCCTGCGCGACGATCCGCAAGCGATTGCCAGTCAGGTGCTCGTGAACGCAAGCGACGGCACCGCCATTCCGTTGGGCGAGGTGGCTTCGATCACTATTGGACAGGGGCCGCCCTCCATTCGTACCGAAAATGCGCAGCTGGTGGACTATATTTACGTCGACATGCAGGGCCGCGATCTCGGCGGCTATGTAAGCGACGCCCAGCGGGCAGTACGCGAGCAAGTCAAGTTTCCGCCGGGCTATCACATCGAATGGAGCGGGCAGTTCGAATACCTGCAGCGAGCCAAGGCGCGGCTGCAAACCGTCGTGCCGTTGACGCTGTTCCTTATTTTCATCCTGCTTTACCTGAACTTCCGCCGATTGACCGAGACGCTGATTGTGATGTTGTCGGTCCCCTTCGCGCTGACCGGTGGCCTTTGGCTCATGTATCTTATTGGGTTCAACATGAGCGTCGCCGTGGCGGTAGGCTTCATCGCACTTGCCGGAGTGGCGGCCGAGACCGGGGTTGTCATGCTCATCTACCTCGATCAGGCCTATACCGCCATGCTTGAGCGCCGCCTGTTGGAGGACCGCCGGGTCACGGTGCAAGATCTCTACGAAGCGATTATGGAGGGCGCGGTTGAACGCGTTCGACCCAAAATGATGACGGTGTCGGCGATCATGGCTGGCCTGCTGCCGATCCTCTGGAGCACCGGCACAGGTTCCGAAGTGATGCAGCGCATCGCAGTGCCGATGGTCGGTGGCATGATCTCGTCGACTGTTCTCACCCTGATTGTCATTCCCGCCGTTTACGGCCTGGTCAAGGGATGGGGCTTGCCCCGCGCCGAAACGGAGGGACGTAAAGCTTCTCACGGCGGAGTTTTGGCTGAGATTAGCTCATGATGACCGGGATGGATGGAATGATGGAGGCATGGGACTGACCAGATTCTAATCTCGGTCCTCATGCTCCGCGTGGAGACGGTCGCAAAGTGTCCTTCTCGATCCCGGCAAGCGCGCTCTCCACCGCCAAGACCTCAGCTCGGCTATCACCTTGGAAGGTGCTGCCCCACTACGATTGGGGATTGATCCATTGGATGCAGGAGATGGTCGAGTACGCCTCGACCCAGCTACAAAGCGAGCTCGTGCGCGACATCCTTCTGGCTAATGTCGCCGTGTTCGGGCCACTGGTGTATGCCATCGAGGTGGCAACGGCGGCATCGCTCATACTCGGCCTGTTTACACGGTTGGGCGGAGCCCTCGGTGCTCTGATGCCGATCAACCTTTGGCTGCGGCTCTACGACGCGCCGGGCGATTGGCCCTGGACCTATTTGTTCTTGGTCGTCATCCAGCTTCTCTATGCGCCAGGCTCGCCAGGGCGCAGCTTCGGCGTCGATGCTCTCGCCTGGCGACGCTCAGGTGCATCGCGCGCACTCTACTGTGTTTTGTCCGGTGGCTTGAAAGTCGCCTGCAGGGGAGGTTCGATTTAGCTGTAATTTGGCATTATTCATGCAGCGGACCGTCAAGAGCAACATGGTCGGGTTTTCTGGATCGGTGGGCACGGCACCGATCCGTAGGAACAAAACACGCAGCAATCGCCGGGCAACGGTCTAAGCCTCTCTCCGCAACCTTTGCATACATAGGAAAACTGACAGGCGTCGGTCGGCATTTGCTCGACCGATTGGTGCCCGCACTTGGGGCAAGTAAGTTTGGAATCTATCTGTATCAGTTAGATCACACGTGAATGTCGTGGTTTGCGAATTGCGCCGCGATTGCTTCGAGAACTGCTAAAGTATCGGCCGTGCCGTCAGCGTCTCCCTTTTCAAAGTCTTGACCCTCTTGGCCCATGGTATTGGTCACGTGAGCAAGGCAAAGAATTTTTTTGTTCTTGGCACGCGCGAAAGTGTAAAGCGCGGCGGCTTCCATTTCGACGGCGAGCACCCCCTTCGATCTGGCCGATTCTATCGCCTGTGCGGTTTCTCGAAATGGCGCATCGGTTGTCCAACTTGAACCGACGATGACATGCAAACCTTTATTCGTCAGCGCATCGAAAGCCATAGCAATCAGGCGAGGGTCCGCTTCGCCATATTCCGACGGTGTCGCATAGTGATAGCTCGTCCCCTCATCGCGTAGTGCGCGGTCAATGACCACAAAGTATGGGGTCGGCCTCACCGGAGTGATCTGACCGGCGGATGTCAGGCTGACCAATAAGCGGCAGCCACTTGCGAAGAGTTCTTCCGCAACCAAGACCGCGAAAGGTGAGCCGACCGCGCAGCCAACGATCCCGACAGTTTGACTGGCGAGCGTAAAGACATCGAGCATCGTGTGGTAGCAGGGCCACCCTTCCAAGCGCTGCGCCGAACCCGTGCTCCTCAGCCGGCGCACAATATCTCCGTCGGGGTCCAAGACGCAGAGGGACGGCACATCGACCACGGCGAGGCCCTTTTGGCGCCGTGCCTCGCGCAGGAGTGCTGCGGGAGCAAAAACTGACGGTGACGATGGGTTCTTGTTGTTGAGCAACGGTGGCATGACCGTTCTCAGCGCGGCAGCTCGAACACAGCGCCGTAGTGATACGGCGGTATCTCGACAAGCTGAGCGAGTTTCAGGCCGCTTGCTTCAACCGCCGCGATTGTCTGATCCGGCGACATTCTCAACTCCGTCGTTGGTCCACGTGGCTCGCCCATGATCGTCGTTTCCTCGCGTGGACGCTGATTCCAGTTAACGATGGCAAAGCGACCCCTAGGCTTGAGCGATTGGCGCACAGCTTGCGCCAAACGGAGCCGATCAGGGGCGCCATGAAAGGAATTCGCCATAAAGACAAAGTCAGCCGGGTGTGGCGCGAGCGTTGCCAGATGGTAGGCGTCTCCCGCGACGAAATCGCAATTAGTGACGCCGTTCTCCTTGAGACGACGGCGCGCAACCTCCAGGAGATTGCGGTCGATGTCAATCGCGACGACGGAATGCGCGATCTTGGCGATTTGCAGGGTAAACCAGCCGTCCCCCGCGCATAAATCAATAACGTCCATAGCTGCTCTCACTCCGACGGTGGTAAGTACCCTGTTAGGATCGGGCCACAACGCTTCCCACCAACCGGCAGTCGGCATCTCTGTGCCTTGAAAAAAGTTGGGAAGATCGCTGGTCACGGCCGCTCGACTCCCGTTTGAGGATCAAAATTACTCCATATATTGAGGGTAAGGAATGAGGGTGGCGACAAAAGCCCACAAAAAATCTTGCAGCACTGTAGCCGCTCAGTGTGACGCCCTCCACGCCGGATTCAAACACTGAAATTGTTAGAGATTATTTGGTCGGAGTCGAACCGCTGCGCCAACGAGGAATCGAAAGTGCGTTACACCATCTCGCGTGAGCGAACAATCTCTCGCTCGGTAATCCGGTTGGGGTGCAGTCTCAATTTGTGTGCGTAGTTGCCTCGCAAGAGCCTGTAGACAAGACCGAGCAACCGTCGCAAGAGGCGAACGTAAGTAGCATCAAATCCGGCTCTCGACGCCGGTAGCCGCTCTCACCGCGAGGGCAGACCCAAAGCCGCGGGCAACCCCGACGGCTTTTATTTTTGCCAACCCGGCCGCTATGCGCTTTTCTTATCCGGAGATGATCGAGTGCGTCGTCGTCAGCCAGTCGTCCAATTCCCGCGGATTGCTTTGGGGGGAGGAGGTGATTGTTGCGTTCCCCAAGTCCTCGCCAAGGAGAAGGATTGTGCAGTTGGGGTGCCGCTCGTGGAAATCCCGAATCAGGCCCGCATCGGTTTGCAGACGCGCCAAGTCGATGACCAACAAGTCCCAGCGCATTCGCTGCTGGCCGGTGAGCTGGCTGAAAGCCTCAGCATCATCGGCGTACGCGCTCTCGGCCGCGTACCGAACCTTCACTTGCCACCTTTAACGCTCTTTAAATTGCGCGGTCGTTGATGATATCCTTCAGAAACCGTGGGAGGACATCACGGCAAACAGCGGTCCATCGTTGGATCAAAATTGGGAAACATGGCTGCGGATCGCTGGCCGATGCGTTGCTTTAGCAGGTGCCGCGGCTTGTGGGGCTACTTTCTTTATTTTTTGCGTCTACGGAATGATTTTTGAGGCTTGGGTAGAAGAAACTGTAAAGGCCCATTTCGCGGCAACAATAGGATTGCCGTGTGCAGCTATAGCTTCACTCCTCCTCGTAGTTATTTTGGAGATTAATGCGGGGAGGATCGAGTTTAAGGTCTACGGCGTCGAATTTAAGGGCGCGTCTGGACCGACCGTTCTTTGGGTTCTTTGCTTTCTTGCAATTACGTTAGCGATCAAATCCTTGTGGTAGGCGCACGTTGTCAAACACGAATAGCACAGAGAAAAATGCCCCAAAGCAAAACGCCCACACAAGTTCTGATAGCGGAACGTCAAGCAGTTGTACGCCCAACGAGGTACCGTAAAGTGACCATGTTGTCTTCAAAATGCTCTCGGAATCGGAGATTATTCCGAAGGCTATCCAATAGATAATAAACATCATAAGTAACATTAAACACGCGCTGACGAACGAAATCCGCAGTAACAGAATCCGTTTGGTGCTCCATAACAAAAAACACGTCGCGATAAGCATCGCGAGGGATGTCGCAAATATCGAATTGAGTCCCGCATACCAAAAGCCCAAGCTCAGAAGCGCTACTATCGTTAGCACGGCAATCATTTTCAAAATTGAAACCAGGGAAAGCGGCTGAATTGTTGCGTTTTTCGGCATTAGCCCGACAACTGTCGGCAAAGCGCTCATTATTCCCATAATTGCGAAGCTGAAAATAAAGTCCTCTATCGAAATATAGCTGTGAAAGATCGGGACCGATAAGACGGTGGCGGGATGCCAATAGTCTGGAATGTAAAACAATTCACCGACTGGGCCGGCTACGGAAAATACTGCGCTGAGAATCAATTGACGCCAGCGCTCTTTTTGATTCAACCAAAAAAGGGCCAACCAGACGACAATCGTCGCTAGGCAAAGGAACAGGTACGCATACGCGACCGGAATGCTGATCATCGGCTTGAGGATAACATGCTGAAACTTATAGATGGCAAGGGGGGCGGATCACAAAAACCTCACCGGCGCGATAAGGGCGCGCACAATGAACTGATCTTGCGCAAAAAGGCGAAGACAAAAAGGCCTTGCTTGTTGTAACGCGCTCCGACAGGCCGCCGAGGCGCGCTACACTTAGCGCTCGCAAATCGACACGCCGATCAACTATCAAATGCCGTGCGCTCCGTCGTCATCGGCTCGGCCATGCCGCTGATCGTTTTCCACGTCAGGAGCCGTGACTCCGAAACTGCTTGCGACGAGGCCGCTAAATAACGGCGAGACACCCGCTTCGATTTGCGGCCAATTCCTGAAAGGAGAAAACTCGACGCCCGCCGAAGGTCTGAGGCCCGCGCCGCCGCCGCCCAGGTTCCATTCACCGGCACCGCCTATTTTAAGTATGCAGCGGGTTCCTCCTCCTCGGCTTGTGCCGTTACCGCCAATGGCAGCAGAACGGCTAACACCCCCACTAGGTGCCCCGAATTTGAACATTCCGCCCCTGCATCAACGTTGAAAATCACGTTTTATGCGAAACCTCGACGGTAAGATGCGAAAGCGATCTAAAGCGAGCGAGACGGGCGCGATAATAGTCCGGCTCACGCGCTTGCGTTGTACTGACCGAAATAATCGCTCCTAAATGCCCCGGCCCCAACCGCCAGAGATGGAGATCAGCGAGCTGGTCGCCATCGCTCTCAAGAGCCTCGCGTAGATTTGTTGCCATTCGCTGATCAGGGTTCCTATCAAGGAGAATCGCGCCGGTATCCCGGATCAGACCATAAGACCAGCTTGCGATGACGGCAGCGCCTACAATGCCAGCAAGCGGGTCCATCCAGAGCCAACCAAAGGCGCGGGCGAGCAACAGTCCTGTGATCACAAGCACTGACACCGCAGCATCGGCCATCACGTGGATAACGGCGGCACGCATGTTGTTGTCCCGATCCGCCGATGCGTGTGCATGGTCGTGCTCCTCAAAAACGACTGGATAATCCTCCTGACCCAACCGTACATGTGCATTAAACGCATGCGGCTCAGGAATCTTCTCGACCGATTCCAGATAGCCGCCTTGATCCTTCATCGCGAACAGTTGCCGTGTGCCATCAGGGCGCACGGTTTCAATTGACGTCGCTTGTGCTGATAAGGCTGGGCCAGTTTCGACGCGGAGGCGGAAACGCGGCGGCACCCCATCCTCGAATACTTCGAGGACAATGGTTCCGACGTCGGTCGAAATTCGGTGTGCCTCTTCATGGTCATGCCCCTCGTGCGCGTGACCGTGGCTGTGGCCGTGATGTTGATGCCCACTGCCGCTCAAGAGCCACGCACTGGCAATGTTTACAGCCAAGCCAAGACAGGCAATCGGAATGGCCTCGGCGAAATGGATTGTGACGGGTGAAAAGAGACGGCTGACGGACTCGTAAGCGATGAGCAGTGCGATCATTGCAAGAATGATGGCGCTGGTGAACCCGGCGAGGTCGCCGAACTTGCCGGTGCCAAATGTAAAGTTCGGATCACCGGCTCGCTTGCGCGCGTAACTGTAAGCGAGCGCCGCGAGCAGGAGTGCGCCAGCATGCGTGCTCATATGCAGGCCGTCGGCGACCAGCGCAATTGAGCCGAAGAGCAGACCGCCGATGATTTCTGCGATCATCATGGCTCCGCACAGCCAGATCACCATCCATGTGCGGCGCTCGTTCTGCTCGTGGCCTTCGCCGAGAAAAACGTGATTGTGGGCACTCGGAAAGGTGTTCGCCATGATCGACTCCTCACATAACTGAGGTAGGTCTATTTAAGATAGGCGTGGACAACGTCGATGAGATCATCTGTCGCTTCGGCACGTTCCTTCGCCGCAAGCGATGGTGCGCTCACATGACATCGGATATGATCCTCAATCACCTCTGCCATTAGTCCGTTTACGGCACCCCGGACCGAGGCGATGACCTGCAGCACGTCAGCGCAGCCCACTTCGGCTTCGAGCGCGCGTTCGATTGCTTCCACCTGACCCCGAATGCGTCGCACGCGCGCTAGCAGCTTGGATTTTTCACGAATGGTGTGGGTCATGGAAGCTTCATTAAAATATAGGGGGGTATACTATATCGCCAACGACAATCATAGAGGCCAAAACCGGAAATGAAGGACGCTTCCAACTGGAATAGGGGTAGCGACAAAAGCGCTCAGCGAAAATATATTGCCGCCCCAGTTGCTTACGTGCGTAGTGGGACGCCCTCCACGGCCCTAGAAGCCAAGCTCTAGGTTCTGTGGACAATTATCTGATCCATAGGATTGTAGCTGCGATTGTGACGATGGCGAGGAAGTTTCTGGCGGTTTTCTCGTATCGTGTGGCGACACGCCGGAACTGTTTGAGGCGGCTGA
>Ga0307374_10006393_pt1 | contig 18540 bp, 17 predicted proteins | sample OX3MG_FD_202532 | JGI IMG/M metagenome (GOLD analysis project Ga0307374, IMG submission 202532) | Soil microbial communities from Risofladan, Vaasa, Finland - OX-3 | ecosystem: Environmental > Terrestrial > Soil > Coastal area > Acid sulfate soil | place: Finland: Risofladan, Vaasa | collected...
CCCACGACCGCCTCATGACCGAGCCGGTCGACCGTCAGCATTAGGCGCTGGTCGTTGCGGTGTTCCGCTCGCAGGAGGTTGGTGGCGATTCCCAGCAGCCATGGGCGGGCCGTGCCGAGGTCGTCGCGATAGCGGCCGCGGTGGGCGAAGGCGACCGTGAACGTTTGCGACGCGACATCGTCGGCGCGATCACGGCCGGCGCGGCGCGCGACATAGCGGTAGACGAAGGCGAAGTGCCTGTCAAAGACGTTCGCGAACGCTTCGGGGTGTTGGAGCGACCTCGCGATCGCGGCACCGTCCTCGCTCAGACGGCTGGCGGTTGGGACGAGTCTCATTGCTAGGTACTTGTCATTTCACCGGACGACGGTTCCCGATGGCCACCTAAACTCGACCGGCGATGCTTGACGACCTCGTAAACCAGATCGAGACGCGCTTCCAGAGCCTGGAGGCAGAGCTCTCCGACCCGGCGGTGATCGGCGACCGTGAGCGCTTCACGGCCGCCTCGCGCGCCTACCGTGAGCTCGAACCGGCGGCCAAGCTGGCCGCCGAATACCGCCGCGCAAGCGACGACGCAGCCGGCGCGCGCGAGCTGCTGGCCGAGGACGGTGATGACGCGGAGGTGCGGGAGATGCTGCGGACCGCGACGGAACGTCTCGAGGCGATCGAGGAGGAGATCCGCATCGCGATGGTCGAGCGCGACCCCAACGACGACAAGAACGTGATCATCGAGATCCGGCCGGGGGTCGGTGGCGACGAGGCCGGCCTTTGGGCCGGCGACCTCTACCGCATGCTGACCCGCTACGCGGAGCGGCGCGGCTTCAAGATCGAGCCGCTGGACATCGGCGACGGCACCTACACGTTCGCCGTCAAGGGGGATGGCGCCTATTCCGTATTCAAGTTCGAGGGCGGTACGCATCGCGTGCAGCGCGTGCCCGAGACCGAATCGCAAGGGCGCATACACACCTCGACGGCAACTGTCGCGGTGCTGCCCGAGGCCGACGACGTCGAGGTCGAGATCGACCAGAACGACCTGCAGATCGACGTCTACAGATCGTCCGGGCCTGGCGGGCAGTCGGTCAATACGACCGACTCCGCGGTGCGGATCACGCACAAGCCGTCCGGGATCGTCGTCTCGATGCAGGATGAGAAGTCGCAGCTTCAGAACCGCGAGAAGGCGATGCGCGTGCTCCGCGCGCGCATGTACGAGCGCGCGCTCGCCGAGCAGCAGGCGGAGGTGGCCGCGTCGCGGTCGGCGCAGGTCGGCGCGGGTGAGCGCTCAGAGAAGATCCGCACCTACAACTACGGGGAGCGGCGGGTCAAGGACCACCGCATCAACCTGCTGCTGCACAACCTCGACGGGATCCTGATGGGCGAGCTCGACGAGTTCACGGACGCGCTGCAGGACGACGAGAAGCGCCGGCGTCTCGAGGACGCCGCCTGAGCTCGTGACGACGCTGCGTGAGGAACTCGCCGCCGCCAGCGCGTCGCTGACAGAGGTCGGTTGCGAGACACCACGGCTCGACGCCGAGCTGCTGCTCGCGCACGTGCTCGGCGTCGACCGCGGCCAACTCGTGATCCGCAGTGATGAGGAGGCAGGCGGCGACGACCGTACGCGCTACCTCGCGCTGCTGACCCGGCGAGTCAAGCGCGAGCCCATGGCATACATCCTCGGGCGCAGGGACTTTCGGCGCCTGACGTTGCTCGTTGACCCGCGCGTACTGATCCCGCGACCGGAGACGGAGCTGCTGGTCGAGGTCGGGTTGACCCTGCCGGCGGGTGCGCGTGTCGCCGACGTCGGCAGCGGCAGCGGGGCGGTTGCGCTCGCCCTGAAGGATGAGCGGCCCGACCTGGACGTGGTCGGCGTCGACGTGAGCAGCGGCGCCCTGTCGGTCGCGCGCATGAACGCGTCGCGACTTGCGCTGCAAGCGGAGTTTGTGCAGGGCGACCTGCTGGAGGGTGTCGTCTGCGACGTCGTTCTGGCAAACCTGCCCTACGTCGCCGAGGACGAGTTGCTGCCTCCGGACGTTGCCTTCTACGAGCCGCGCGAGGCGCTGCTCGGAGGCCGCGACGGACTCGATGTCGTACGCAGGCTGGTGGCGCAGGTCGGCGGGAGGCAGGAGATATCGCTGGTCGCGCTCGAGATCGGGCATGACCAGGGGGATACGGTCGTGGGGCTCTTCAGCGAGGCCGGGTTCCGCGAGGTTGAGCGTCTGCGCGACCTCGCGGGTTATGAACGGGTGATCGTGGGGCGGCGTTGACCGCCGGGCCCCCATGACCGGCGGGCCCCCATGACCGGCGGGCCCCGATGACCGGCGGGCCCCGATGACCGGCGGGCCCCGATGACCGCCTTCGAGGAAGTGATCTCCCGCGGTGGCGTGGTCCTGTTCCCGTCCGACACCGTGTACGGGCTGGCCTGCGACCCCGAGAATGCCGCGGCGATCGAGCGGCTCTACGCGCTCAAGGGAAGGCCCGCTGCAAGGGCGTCGGCGATCATGTTCTTTGACCTGGAGGCAGCGCTGGCGGCCGTCCCGGAGCTCGGGCCGCGCACACAGGCGGCGCTGCGCGGGCTGATGCCTGGTGCGATCACCGCGCTGGTCCGCAACCCTGGTCGTCGCTTTCCGCTCGCGTGCGGGAATGACCCGGAGACGCTCGGGATGCGGGTCGTGTCGGTGCCGGCGCTCGCGGGTGTGCGGGTCCCTGTACTGCAATCGAGCGCGAACCCCTCCGGCGGATCTGACGCTCGCAGTCTGAGCGAGGTGGCGCCGGCCATGCGGGCCGGCGCTGATCTTGTGATCGACGGTGGAGAGCTGCCGGGCGTGTCCTCAACGGTCGTCGATCTGCGCGAGTACGAGGACGACGGCATCTGGTCGACCCTGAGGCTCGGCGCCGTCGATGGCGACGAGCTGGCCCGCGCCCTCGGAGGGCGCTTTCACTTCGACCCGTCCACCTACCTCGACATGGTCCGCGGTGACCTGCCGGAGTACGACGAGCTGCAGGAGGCGCTGGTCTCAGCGAGTGGTGGAGAGGCCAAGCGCATCCTCGACCTGGGCACGGGCACGGGGGAGACGGCGGTGCGGCTGGTCGACGCGCACCCTCGGTCGGTCGTCTTCGCCGTCGACGAAAACGAGAAGATGCTGCGCGTCGCGCGCGAGCGGTTGGGCGCCAGGCTTGAGGGAATGCAGGTCGGAATGCTGCAGGAGCCGCTGCCCGAGGGCCGCTTCGACCTGGTGTCGAGCGCGCTTGCTATCCACCATCTCGATGGCGACGAGAAAGCTGAACTGTTCAGACGTGTGCACGATGTGCTTGTACCCGGAGGCCGGTTCGTGCTTGCGGACCTGGTTGTGCCGTCAGACGGACCAGACGCGGTCCGCGGCGCAACCGACGGCTACGACAAGCCCGACACGGTGCAGGACCAGGTGCGCTGGCTGGAGGAGGCGGGATTCACGTTCGTGTCGGTCACGTGGAGCGTGAAGGACCTCGTGGTCATCGTCGCTGACACAAGCCGCTGAGCCGCCAGGGGCGCTGGTACGCTGCAAAACCCGATGACCCAGCTTCCCTCGGACTACTTCAACCTGCCTGTCGCCGACGTCGATCCTGAGATCGCGGAGATCCTCGAGCTGGAGCTCAATCGCCAGCAGCGGACGCTCGAGATGATCGCGTCTGAGAACTTCGTGCCGGTGTCGGTGCTCGAGGCGCAAGGCTCGGTGCTGACCAACAAGTACGCCGAGGGCTACCCCGGCCGGCGCTACTACGGCGGCTGCGAGTTCGTCGACATGGCCGAGCAGCTCGCGATCGACCGTGCCAAGGCGCTGTTTGGCGCCGAGCACGCCAACGTGCAGCCACACGCCGGCGCGCAGGCCAATATCGCCGTGTACCACGCGCTGCTCACCCCCGGCGACAAGCTGATGGGGTTGGAGTTAGCGCACGGCGGCCATCTGACGCACGGCATGAGGCTGAACGCGTCGGGACGCCTGTACGAGATCGTGACCTACGGCGTCGACCGCGAGACCAGCCTGATCGACATGGACGAGGTCGCGCGGATCGCCCGAGAGCAGCGGCCGAAGATGATCATCGCCGGCTGGTCCGCCTATCCGCGGCAACTCGACTTCGCAGCTTTCCGTGAGATCGCCGATGAGGTCGGCGCCTACCTGCTCGTCGATATGGCGCACTTCGCGGGGTTGGTCGCGGCGGGGCTGCACCCGTCGCCGGTGCCGTACGCGGATGTGGTCGCGACGACGATCCACAAGACGCTCGGCGGGCCGCGCTCGGGCGCGATCCTGTGCCGGGAGGAATTCGCCAAGAAGATCGACTCCGCCGTCTTCCCGGGGCAGCAGGGGGGACCGCTCGAGCATGTGATCGCGGCCAAGGCGGTGGCGCTGAAGATCGCCGCCTCGGATTCCTTCCGCGAGCGTCAGCAACGGACGCTGGTGGGGGCCGAGCAGTTGGCGGAGTCGCTCTTGGGCGCGGGACACGGCGTCTCCGTGCTCACCGGCGGGACTGACGTGCACCTGATCCTCGTCGATCTGCGGGACTCTGAGCTTGATGGCCAACAGGCGGAGGACCGGCTGGACTCGATCGGGATCACCGTTAACCGCAACGCGATCCCGTTCGACCCGCGGCCGCCGATGGTCACCTCAGGCCTGCGGATCGGCACGCCGGCGCTGGCGACGCGCGGCCTGCAGCAGGCGGACTTCGCCGAGATCGGGGAAGTGATCGCGGCTGCGCTTGCGCCGGGTGACTTCGAGCCGCTGCGCGACGCGCTGACGGAGCGCACCGCGGCGATTGCCGATCGGTACCCGCTCTACGCGGGACTCGCACCGTACGTCGCGGTCTGATGTGGCGGTCGCCGGTGCGACCGAGTGTGGCGGTCCGGTGCGACCGGATGTCACGGGAGTTTGCCGAGTCTGTGTCAAACCCGACACAAAGCTCGAAACGACGGCTTTGAAGGTGGATATTCGGGAGTGTGAGCGCTTCACGACCCCGCCCAACCCCCAATGCTCCCGCCGACCCGGGCCATTGGGAGAAGGCCGTTGTGGAGGCCCGCGAACTTCCCAATCCGCCCATCGCCGCGAAGGTTTGGTGGTTGAGCGGGGTGAAAGGGCAGGGCGACGGCGAAATCGCTCGTCTCGCTGAGCTTCAGCGCGGAGTCGTACACCGCACACAGCTCATCGCGGCGGGTATCACGCAGGAGGCGATCAGGCACAGGCTGCACACCCGCCGGCTCCACAGGCTGTATCCGGCCGTGTACATCGTCGGGCGCCCGCGACTCGAGCCGCTCGCCGCCTCGACCGCGGCGGTGATGCACTTCGAAGGTCACGCGCTCCTCAGCGGCCGCTCGTCGGGTTGGCTCTGGGAGATGAGCGAAGGGCCCGAACTTCCGGTGGAGGTCACGGTCGTCAGGATCGACGCGCGCTCGCGCCCGAACCTCAAGGTGCATCGCGCGCGCACGCTTTCCCAAGCGGACGTTCGCCTGTGGAAGGGGCTTCCGGTTACAAGCCCCGCACGTACGCTCGTCGACCTGGCCGGCATCCTCGACCTGGCGGAACTCGAGGCGGCCTACGCGATGGCACTGCGGCGGAAGCTCGTCACGCCCGACGAAATCAGCGCCGCGATCGCGCGTGCGCCTGGCCGCAAGGGCACAGCCACGCTGAAAGCTCTAGTCGACGGCGGCGCGCAGCCGACGCTCACCCGCTCCCGCTACGAGCGCAAGCTCCGCGCCCTGATCAGGGCGGCCGATCTCCCGCAGCCGCGTATGAACACGAAGGTCGAAGGCCATGAGGTGGACTTCTTCTGGCCTAAGCACCGCCTCGTGGCCGAGTTCGACGGCTTCGGCATCCACGGTCACCGCAGCTCGTTCGAAACCGACCGCTTGCGCGACCAGCGGCTTGTCGCGGCCGGGTACCGAGTGCTTCGCATCACGGCGCGGCAGCTCGATTTCACGCCTTACGCCGTGATCGCCCGTCTCGCAGCCGCGATCGCAGTAGCCACAACCCCAGCGGCGATCGCCGTCACCGCTGCGTAAGGTCGCGAACGGTCCACCGGCGTCCGGTCGGCGCCTGCTGGCATGCTTATGCCGCCAGATGCGTTACTGGGATGCCGTTTTTGCCTTTCTCGTCGCGACGGCGGTCGCGGCTCTGCTGACGCCGCTCGCGGGTCGGCTCGCGCGTCGCGTGGGGGCGATCGCGTACCCGTCCGAGCGCGGGCTCGCGCGTGAGCCGACCCCCGAGCTAGGAGGTCTGGCGATCCTGGCGGCGGTAATCCTCGCGGCGCTGATCTGGCTACCCGGCACGATCCCACTGGAGCGTGCCAAGGGTGAAGCCATCGGTCGCGCCGGCCTCGTCCATACCTGGCCCCTGATCGGCGGGGCGGTGCTGATCGCGCTGATCGGCGCGATCGACGACGCGATCGATCTGCAGCCACTGCTCAAGCTGCTTGGCCAGATCGGCGCCGCGATCGTCGCCGCCGCCAGCGGCGCCGTGATCAAGGGTCTGACGCTGCCCGTCCTTGGCTACCTCGCATTCCCGGGCGGCGGCAAGGAGCTCACCGTCATCTGGCTGGTGGCGTTGATGAACATCGTCAACTTCTCAGACGGAGTCGATGGGCTGGCGGCAGGGGTGTGCGCGATCGATGGCGCTGCATTCGCGGTGATCGCCTTCAACCTCCAGGGCGCCACGAGTTCGGCGGCCGTGCTCGCCGCGATCACCGCCGGCGCGTCACTCGGCTTCCTGGTCCACAACCGCTATCCCGCGAAGATCTTCATGGGCGACGCCGGTTCGAACCTGCTCGGCTATCTGCTCGGGGTGGCTGCCGTGATCGGCTCACTCAAGACGACCGCCGCCTTTGCGCTGGCGGTGCCGCTGCTGGTGCTGGCCGTGCCGTTCATGGACACCGGATTCGTCGTCGCCAAGCGCCTCAAATACGGGCGCAAGCCGTGGCAGGCGGATGCGGAGCACTTCCATCACCGGATGGCTCGGATTGGCTTCAGCCAGCGCAAGACCGTCGCTTACCTCTACACGTGGACGCTGATGCTCGCCGGGGTGGCGCTGGCGCTGCGCTTCGTGCCGTACTCCAACGGCAACGGGACCTACCGGCTCGGCTGGAGCATCGTGATGGGCGTGATCCTGCTGCTCGCGGCGGCCGCCAGCGTATACCTCGTCTACGTGCTCGAGATCTTCAAGTTCAAGAACTTGCGCACGATCCAGCTGCGCGCCGTCGATCCTGAGACCACCGAGCACGAGATCGTCGCCAGCGTCGCGCGCGACATCGAGACCGGTGAGTTCGACGCGGTGAAGCCGTAGGACCGCTGGTGTTGCATCGCCACAGCACCGCCGTCGGTGAGCGCGGCCTCACCCGGGTTGAGCGGGCGGTGTTCGCGCTGGTGCTCGCGCTCACGGCGCTGGCCGGGGTCGGCCGCTACGTCAGCGGCATCCCGCATGTAGTCGCGTTCATCCTGGCGGCGCTCGCCCTCGCCGGCCTGGCCTGGACAGTCTCTTTCTCAACCGAGCAGATCGGTATGCGCTACGGCCCGGCGGTGACCGGCACGCTGCAGTCGACCATCGGCAATCTGCCCGAGTTCTTCGTCGTCATATTCGCGCTACAGGCGCACTACACGACGGTCGCCGAAACGGCGCTGATCGGGTCGATCCTCGTCAATGCGCTCCTGGTACTCGGCTTGGTCCTGGTCGCCGGGGCGCGTCGGGCGCCCGACGGGCTGATGCGCTTCAGTCAGCGCCTGCCCAACGACACTGCGACGCTGCTGCTCGCCTCGTCGCTGACGATCGTCCTGGTCGGCGTCGTGACCTCCTCGCATAACGTCGCGAGCCATCACGTCGAGACGATCTCGATCGTCGGCGCCGTCGTGCTGCTGGTCGTCTACTCGATCTGGATGCGAAGCTACATCCGCTCCGATCGACCGCCGGGGACGCGGGACGCAGACCAGCAGTCTCCAGTGGAGCTCGAACAACAGACATGCATCTCCATGAGAACCGCGGTGGCGCTGCTCGTCGGCGCCGGTGTTGGCTCGGCCTTCGTATCGGACTGGTTCGTCAATGCACTCGAGCCGACGATCCACCTGCTGCATATCTCGCAGGCCTTTGCGGGAATCGTGATCGTCGCGATCGCGGGCAACGCCGTCGAGAACGTCGCCGGAATCTACCTCGCGTACAAGGGCAAGAGCGACCTCGCGATCAGCGTCGTGAAGAACTCGGTGGCGCAGATCGCGGCGTTTCTCTACCCGCTGCTCGTACTGGTCTCGCTGCTGACCGCGAGCCATCTGACGTTCGCGATGCAGCCGGTATGGGCGGGCGCGCTGATCGGCACCGCGATCCTGATCTGGCAGATCACCGGCGACGGCGAGGCGACGACGTTCGAAGGAGCCGCGCTGATGGCCGTGTACGTCGTGCTTGCGACGGTCGCAGCCTTCGAGCATTAGCTCGCGACCCCTCGCCGCTGCTTCGGGGTCGCGGCAGAGCGTCCCGCGGTGCTAAGCTGACGTTTACGTAAGAAACCGCTTTTTCGTCAGTAAGGACCCGATGTCAACAACGAGCACCGCCGCGGGACCGGCTCGCCGTTTCGGTGTCGACGCAGGCCACGACCACTACAAGTGGTGGGCGCTGTCCTGTACGAGCGTCGGCATGCTGCTCGCCACGATCAACTCGGGAACGCTGATCATCGCGCTCCCGGACCTCGAGCGGAGCCTGCACACCAGCCTGCTGACACTGGTCTGGGTGATTCTCGTCTACATGATCGCGTCGACCGTGCTGGTGCTGAGCGCCGGCCGTCTGTCGGACCAGTTCGGGCGCAAGAACGCCTACATCGCCGGCTTCATCGCCTTCGCTGCCGCGTCACTGGGTGCGGGCTTCTCAAGCGGCGGCACGGAGTTGATCGTCTGGCGTGTCCTGCAGGGAATCGGCGGCTCGTTCCTGTTCGCCAACGCAGCCGCGATTGTCACCGACGCGTTCCCGCGCGAGCAGCTCGGCGTCGCGATGGGCACCAACACGATGGTCGCGGCCGTCGGGCTAGTGATCGGCCCGGTGCTCGGCGGCGCGCTCGTCGACATCTCCTGGCACTGGGTGTTCTGGTTCAACGTCCCGTTCGCATTGCTCGGCAGCGTCTGGGCGTACTCGATCCTGCGTGAGATCACCGGGCGCGGGGAGGACACGACCTTCGATGCGCTGGGCACGGGGACGTTCCTGTTCGGACTTACGGGCCTCGTGCTCGGGATCTCCAAGGGCGGCATCGAGGGCTGGCACGGCCCGGTCGTGTTCGGCGGTCTGGCCGCTGCCGCGATCTTCCTTCCGCTCTTCGTCGTGATCGAGCGCCGCGTCCGCGCGCCGATGCTCGACCTGACGATCTTCAACAACCGCCTGTTCAGCGCCGCCTCGGCCGCGGCATTCCTCAACGGTCTGGCCCGTTTCGCGCTGATGTTCTTGTTCGTCTTCTACTTCCAGGGCGTCCAGGGCGATACGCCGATCCTCGCCGGTTTGAAGCTTGCGCCGCTGGCAATCGGCATGTTGGTCGCCTCGCCGCTCGCGGGGATCTACGCAGACCGCAACGGCTCGCGCGCGCTCGCGTCGATCGGGATGCTCGTGACCGCGGCCGGCCTGGCGCTGATGACGACGCTCCAGCAGGACACGAGCTACTGGTGGCCGGGCCTGTTCCAGTTCGTCGTCGGCGTCGGCTCGGGCATGTTCAACTCGCCCAACACGGCCGCGATGATGGGCGTCGTCGCGCCGCACCGGCGCGGCATCGCGTCCGGCGCGCGCGTGCTCGTGCAGAACACGGGCGCCGTGCTGTCGATCGCTTTCGTGATGGCCGTCGTCACCACCGGCATCAAGCCAACCGTCCTGTTCAGAATCTTCTCCGGCCTGGGTACGCGCATCAGCGCCGCGCACATGGCCCCGTTCCTGTCGAACATGCACCTGGCGCTGTGGTGCCTCGCCGGCGTCTCGATCATCGGCGCGGTCGTGTCGTTCGCCCGACCCAAGCACGTCAGCGTCTACGCCGATGAGTCGGAGCAGCCCCGGGCCGCCGAGGCTCCGACCGTGGCGGCGGCCGTCTGATGAGCGCCACCGCCAACCCGACCCCGCTCCCGGGCGACGAGTCCGATTCGCGCATCATGCGGATCGGCGAGGTCGCCGAGCTGACGGGCACGACGCCGCGCACGATCCGCTACTACGAGGAGATCGGCCTGCTCGCGGGCGGCACCGAACGCGAGCTGGGCAGGCACCGTTGTTACACGCACGCGGACGTCGAGCGCATCAGGGAGATCGTGCGCCTCAAGGATCTGCTCGGCCTCAGCCTCGAGCAGCTGTCACAGCTGCTCGAGGCCGAATCGGCACGCGCCGGCATCCGCCGCGAGTTCCTCGAGACCGACGACCCTGACCGCCGCCACGCGCTGCTGCTCCAGTCGCGTGGCCACATCGACACCCAGCTGAGGCTGGTGCGGGCGCGGGTCGCCGAGCTGACCAAGCTCGAGGCGGACCTGGGTGAGCGCGCCGAGCGCGTGCAGGAGAAGCTGGTCGAACTCGAGACCGAGCGCCCGTAACGCAGAGCTGCGCCGCCGTCCCGAAGACCGCCAGGACCGGCGGTTTATGTAACCACCGCCGCGCTGTTGAGTACATTCAATGGCAGTTGCGGTTCGGTCTGGGCCACCATTTGGAGTTCATCGGCCCGCCCTTTCCGCTGATTCGGCTCGGGACCCCTAAATCTGTGCGCAAGAACGCCACCTTGGATCATCGCTGGCTGCCCGCGACGGCTGCCGTCCTCACCGCGCTCGTCGGCGTTGTCAACATCGCTTCGGCGCTGACCCCTGACATCCGCTGGCGCGGACACCTGCTGTTCCACATCGAGGGCGTCCGCGCGATGGAGCTCTTCCATGCGCTGGCGCTGCCCGCCGGCGCCGCGCTGCTGCTCGTCTCGCCGTACCTGCTCAAACGCCGCCGCCGCTCGATGCAGGTCGCGATCGTGCTGCTGCTGGCGATCGGTGTCGTGAACCTGGCCAAGGGCCTCGACGTCGAGGAGAGCCTGGTCGGTTGGGCGGTCGCGCTGTGGCTGTGGCGGGCGCGCCACCAGTTCAGCGTCGTGCAGGCGCGGATCTCACTGCGCTCGGCGGTGTGGCGGGTGCCGTTGCTCGGCATGCTTGGGCTGGCGTTCGTGAGCTTGATCGACTGGATGACCAGCGGACGCCCGAAGGTGGATGTGATCTTCGACCAGTCGACGGCACTCATCCGCTTCAAGAGCGGGCTGCACTTCGAGAATCACACGCTGCGCGCGTTCGGTCACGTCGTGAGCTTCCAGTGGATGCCGCTCGCAATCCATTTCGTGGAGATCGCGACGCTGCTCGGGATCGCATACGTGCTGTTCAGGCCGCTGGCGGCGCCCAACGCGTGGCCGAGCGCCTCGGTCCGGCGGCTGGCCGCTCAGCTCGTGCGCCAGCACGGCAATGACTCGCTGAGCTTCTTCAAGCTGCGGCCCGACAAGCTGTACTTCTTCAACGACGACCGCACCGCCTTCGTCGGCTACCGGGTGGAGGCCGGGACGCTGCTGCTGTCCGGTGACCCGGTCGGGCCGCCGGAGGCTTTCGGGGATCTGCTGCTCGACGTGCGCCGATTCGCGCGCTCGCGGGGGCTGAAGCTGGCTGCACTCGGTGCCAGCGCTGGCCTTGTCCCGATCCACCAGGGGCTCGGGCTGCACACGCTGTACCTCGGAGACGAGGCGGTCGTCGAGCTGAACGCGTTCTCGCTGGAGGGCCGCGCGATCCGGAAGGTCCGCCAGTCTGTTCAGCGGTTGCGCAAGGCCGGCTACAGCTCCGATCTCTGCACCCGCGCCGAGATCGACGCCGAGACGATGCGCCAGATGGAGCACGTGCTCAAGATCGGGCGCATCGGCCAGTCCGAGCGCGGCTTCTCGATGGGACTGGACGGAATCCAGTGCCCGCTTCAGCAGGACACGCTGTTCGTGCTTGCGCGCGACGGTGACGGCGCCCTGCGCGGCGTGCTGCACTTCGTCCCCTGCTACGGACGGCCGGCGATGTCGCTCTCGATCATGCGCCGCGACCCGGCAACACCGAACGGTCTCATGGAATTCCTGGTGGTGGGCGCGATCGAGTCGATGCGCGAGCGCGGGATCGAGGAGATTTCGCTCAACTTCGCCGCGCTCACGAAGTACATGCGCGACCCCCAGAACCCCTTCGAGCGACTGCTCGGCAAGGCGGCGGCGGTGCTGAACCCGTACTTCCAGATCGAGAGCCTTTACCGGTTCAACGTTAAGTTTCAGCCGCGCTGGGACCCGCGTTACCTCGTGTACGAGGGCCATCTCGGACTCGCCCGCGCCGGGGTCGCAGCAATGTGGGCGGAGGGACAGATGCCAAAACCGACGCTGCCACGCGTCTGGGCGCACCAAGGTCAGCGGACCTTAAAGACCGCGAATCGCTAGCATGCGCCGCCCAACCATTGGGCAAGCCACCGCCCAACGGGATATGAACACTTTGTATCAAAACGCCCATTCGTCCGAGCGGGATGCCGCAAACGTGCTCCAATACCTGGATGTCGCATTCGTGTTGATCGGCGCTATTGCAGCATTGATCATCGGCGCGCCCGAGTTTGGTGTGATCGTCGGTGCCGCCGGCTGGCTGCTGCAGCGGTCGCTCCAGGTCATCGACCGTCGCTTGACCGCGCGCATAGAGGACTCATTGAGGCGGGCCGGAATCCGCTCGGCTGAGGCCTTCGGTCGCATCTGGCTACTCGTCGGCGCGATCGTCGTCGCTGGCGCCGTCGGCGGCCGCAAGGACGGTCTGGCCGCCGCGCTCCTGATCTTCGCCGCCTACTCGATCGGGTTCGCGATCAGGCTCGCGAACGGGCAGCCGCCGGAAAGCGAGCTCGACAGATGAGCGCGATAACCGCGCCCGCACCGGCGCCCGCCCTCGCGCCTGCCGGCGCGCCAACTCCGAGCGAGACGCCCGAGAAGAAGGGCACGCACACACTTCGCAAGGTCCTCCTTGGCCTGGGCGGGTTCTACCTGCTCGGCCTGATCTTCTTCATCGCCGTGTGGGGCTTCAAGCCGCACAAGGCACCCGCGGTCACGAGCGGGATCTTCACGCCGACGAACGAATTCAAGCTCGACACCTGGTTCAGCGTCGGCCCGGTCGACTTCAACAAGGGTGTCTTCTACGTCATCGTCGCGGCCGTGATCACACTCGGCCTGCTGTTTTACGTCGCGCGCCGCCTCAAGCAACGGCCCGGCCGGATGCAGGCCGCTGTCGAGATGTTCTACGGCCTGACCTCGTCGATGACCCGGGACAGCTTGCATGACCAGAAGCTGGCGAGGAAGTACTTCCCGTTGGTCGCGACGCTGTTCGTCTTCATCCTGGTCTCGAACCTGATCGGCTACATCCCCTTACCGGTCAACTCGATCGACAAGTTCAAGATCTTCGGTGCGCACATCCCGTCGTTCCAGATCTACGCGGCTGATACGAACGTCGCCTTCCCGCTGATCCTCTCGCTGCTGGTGTTCGGCCTGTTCAGCTGGGAACGCTTCAAGTATCACCACTACAACCCGATCGCGGCGGTCAAGAGCCTGATGCCGGCCGGCATCACCGGCCCGATCAAGCCGCTGATCTTCGTGATTGAGATCCTCTCCTACTTCCTGCGTCTGATCTCACTGACCGTGCGACTCTGGGCCAACCTGCTCGCCGGGCATATGCTGATCGCGTTCATGGGCGGTGAGCTCGGGGTGCTCGTCGGCGATCCGTGGGTGCAGTGGCTGCTGCTGCCGATCGGCATCGCAATCTACGCCTTCGAGGCGGTCCTGATCGCCGGCCTGCAGGCGTTCATCTTCTCCATCTTGACCTCCATCTACCTCGGTGACGCGGTCACCAGCCACTAGCCATCAACAAGGAGCTACCAAGCACATGTTGTTCCACTTCCTGACGCTGTTCCACCCGCTCTTCGGGGCGGCGAGTAACGTCAACACCATCGGCCAGAAGGCCGGTGAGGCGATCGCCCTCGGCGTTGGCGCCGGCGGTGGCGCCGCGGGCGCCGGAGCAGGCATTGGTGCCGTCTTCAACGCATCGATCCAGTCCAAGACCCGCCAGCCGGAACTGCGCCAGGACATCGAGCGCGATCAGTGGCTCGGCTTCGCGCTAACCGAAGCCTGCTTCTTCTATGGCCTCGTCGGCGGGTTCATCGCGGCCTTCCTGTTCTGATCGCTGATGACCGCTGCCGCACATATCCCGGTCGCATCGTCGGGCTCGTTCCTGATCACCCCCAACGTGGGGCTGATGGTCTGGGTACTGGTCGTATTCGGGATCGTCTATCTCATCCTGCGTAAGTGGGTCTTCCCGGCTATCGGCGCCGCCCTCGACGCGCGCGCGACGTCGATCGAGGAGTCGATTGACTCGGCCGCGAAGCTGCGCGAGGACGCCCAGCAGGTGCTGGACGAGTACCGCCAGCGGCTCGCCGAGGCGCGCCAGCAGGCCGATGAGATCGTCACGCGCGCCCGCCAGGCCGGCGAGGCGCATCAGAAGGAGGCCGTCGAGACCGCGCGTGCGGAGCGTGAACGCCTGCTCGAGCAGACCCGACGCGACGTCCAGGCCGAGACACGCCGGGCGATCGAGGAGATCCGTCGCGAGGTGGCCGACCTCACCGTGCTCGCGACCGAGAAGGTCACACGCAAGACGCTCACCGACGCCGACCAGAAGCGTCTCGTCGACGAGGCGCTGAGCGACCTCGACTTCAGCGTCCTCAGCGGAGGCAAGGACTGAAACTGGCCAGCGGGCCAGTTTCAAGAGCCATCAGGCATGGAAGAGATCGCCCAGGTATACGCCCGGTCGCTGTTCGAGGTCGCCTCGGAGCGCGACGTGCTGGACACGATCAAGGAGCAGCTCGGCCAGTTCGCCGACGCACTGCACGAGCACCGCGAGCTCGCCGTCTTCTTCTTCTCGCCGTACTTCACGAGCGATGAGAAGAAGAGCGGGCTGGCACGACTGCTGGAGGGCGCCGACCCGGCCTTCATGAACTTTCTCGAGGCGCTGATCGAGCGTCATCGGATGCCCGCAATCTTCCGGATCCGGATCGATTTCGAGGTCCTCTACGGCAAGACCAACAAGCTGCTGCCGGTGCAGCTCACAAGCGCCGTCGAGCTCGACGCCGAGACCGTCGAGAGCCTCGGCCGGCGGATCGGCGAGCAGACCGGCAACGAAATCGAGCTGTCGAGCAACGTCGACCCCGAGATCCTCGGCGGGATCGTGCTGCGCGTCGGGAACCTCATTCTCGACGCGTCGATTCGCACCCGCCTCGAAAAACTTCGACGAGAAGTCGCGCAGGCCTAAAGGAGCCGTAACGAACATGCAGATCAAGCCAGACGAGATCACCTCAATCCTGAAGAGCCGTATCGAAGGACTCGACACGAGCAGCGCCGACCTCGCCGAGGTCGGCACCGTGCTGTCGGTCGCGGACGGCATCGCCCGTGCGCATGGTCTTGAGAACTGCATGTCGTTCGAGATGCTCGAGTTGCCGCACGGCGTGACCGGGCTGGCGCTGAACCTCGAGTCCGACAACGTCGGCACCGTGCTCTTCGGTGAGTGGGAGAAGATCGTCGAGGGCGACACCGTGCGCCGCACCGGCAAGCTGCTCGAGGTCCCGGTCGGCGAGGCGCTGCTCGGGCGGATTGTCGACCCGCTCGGTACCCCGCTTGACGGCAAGGGCCCGATTCACACCACCGAGAGCCGCCCGATCGAGCACAAGGCCCCGGGAGTGGTTCAGCGCCAGCCGGTGCTGGAGCCGCTACAGACCGGCATCAAGGCGATCGACGCGATGATCCCGATCGGCCGCGGCCAGCGCGAGCTGATCATCGGCGACCGTCAGACCGGCAAGACAGCGATCGCGCTCGACACGATCATCAACAACAAGGACAGCGGCGTGATCTCGATCTATGTCGCGATCGGTCAGCGCAAGGCGACCGTTGTCGCGCTCGCCAAGGCGCTCGAGGATGCCGGCGCCCTGGAGAACACGATCATCGTGATGGCCGCCGCCGACGAGTCCGCGCCGATCACCTACCTGGCGCCGTACGCGGGCTGCGCGATGGGCGAGTTCTTCCTCTACAACGGCGGCCACGCGCTGACGATCTATGACGACCTCACCAAGCACGCGTACGCGTACCGTCAGATGTCGCTGCTGCTGCGCCGTCCGCCGGGACGCGAGGCCTACCCGGGTGACGTCTTCTACCTGCACTCGCGGCTGCTCGAGCGCGCCGTCAAGCTCAACGACGACCTCGGCGCCGGCTCGCTGACCTCGCTGCCGATCATCGAGACGCAGGCGGGCGACGTGTCGGCCTACATCCCGACGAACGTGATCTCGATCACCGACGGCCAGATCTTCCTCGAGCCGAAGCTGTTCAACTCGGGCGTGCGCCCGGCGATCAACGTCGGCATCAGCGTCTCGCGCGTCGGCGGTAACGCCCAGATCGGCCCGATGAAGAAGGTCGCCGGCCGCCTTAAGCTCGACCTCTCACAGTTCCGTGAGCTGGAGGCATTCGCGCAGTTCGGCTCCGAGCTCGACGCCGACACGCAGCGCACGCTGGCGCGCGGCCAGCGGCTGGTCCGGACACTCAACCAGGGCGAGGGCCAGCCAATCCCGGTGGAGCTCCAGGTCGTGCAGATCTACGCTTCCACCAACGGCTACGTCGACCGCGTCGAAGTGGACCGGGTCGAGCACTTCCTCGAAGGGCTGAGCGACTCCGTCAAGGCGACCAACGCTGAGCTGCTCGCGAAGATCGCCGGCGGCGACTGGTCGGCTGAAACGGTCGAGGCGGTCGACGCGGCTGTGAAGCAGTACGCCGAGGACTTCGGGTACGACCTCGACGAAGAGGGCCACCCGATCGACGAGGAGATCGAGGTCGTCGCCGCCTGAGGCGCACGGCTGAACCAGCACTATGGCTTCCCAGCGAGACGTCCGCAACCGCATTGCGTCGGTCCAGAACATCCGCACGATCACCCGTGCGATGGAGATGGTCGCGGCTGCACGCCTGCGCCGCGCCGAGGCGCGGATCTCGGCGCTGCGTCCGTACGCGCACGCGCTGCGCAAGCTGACGCGACAGGCTGCGGAGGCGGCCGGTGCCGTGCCGAGCCTGCCGATTCTGACGCCGCACGAGTCCGTGCAGCGCGTGGGACTCCTGCTGGTCGCGGGCGACCGCGGGCTGGCCGGCGCGTTCAACTCGCAGATCGTCCGCGCCGGCGTGGCGGCCGGGCATGAGAGCCAGGCCGATGGCGTGGAGCCCGTGTACTTTGCGGCCGGGCGGCGCCCGGCGTCGTCGCTGGCGTTCCGCGGGCTCGAGCCGGCGGAGAGCTTTACGGGCTTTTCCGATCGGCCGAGCTTCGCCGATGCCCGCCGGATCGCCGACCGCCTGATGGCCGCCTACATCGACGGCGAGGTGGATCGCGTCGACGTGTTCTACAACGGCTACATCTCCGCGATCTCCCAGGTCGTTCGCCACGAGCGCCTGTTGCCGGTGCACGAGGCCGCCGTGATCGCCGGGGTCGGCTCCGAGCACGACACGCTCGACGAGGCGCTCACCGGAGAAAGAGACGACAGTCCGCGGGCGCTCGTCGAGTACGAGCCGGATCCCGACGAGATCCTCGGACAGCTGGTGCCCGACTACGTCGAGGTTTCGATCTTCCGCGCGCTGTTGGAATCGACCGCGTCCGAGCACGGCGCACGGATGACGGCGATGCGCAACGCCTCCGAGAACGCCGGCGTGCTGATCGATGATCTGACGCTGGAGATGAACCGGGCCCGTCAGGCCGCGATCACTCAGGAGATCATGGAGGTCGTTGCCGGCGCCGAGGGCGTCAGCTAGCGGCTGGGCGAGCGAGCAATTTAAGACTTTTGGACAGACTGGAACTGGAGCGATATGGCAGTCACAACTGAGCAGAACGTAGGTCGGATCGAATCGATCCAGGGGGTCGTTATCGAGGCCGTGTTCCCGGACAAGCTGCCCGAGATCAACCACGCGATCACGATCAAGCGCCCCGAGGCGGCACGCGCCGAGGAGGACGTTGACATCGCCGCCGCCACCGACCCCCTGTTGGTGCTCGAGGTCCAACAACAGCTCGGCGACGACCGCGTGCGCGCCGTCGCGATGGACACGACCGACGGGCTCGCGCGCGGCGCCGAGGTCGTCGACACCGGCGGGCCGATCTCGGTACCGGTCGGCCGTCAGACGCTCGGGCGCATCTTCAACCTGCTCGGCGAGCCGATCGACCTCGGCGCCGAGCTCGACCCGGACACCGAGCGCTGGCCGATCCACCGCCCGGCCCCGAGCTTCGAGGACTTGACGCCGACAACCGAGATGTTCGAGACGGGCATCAAGGTCGTGGATCTGCTCGCACCCTACGCCAAGGGCGGCAAGGTCGGCCTGTTCGGCGGTGCCGGCGTCGGCAAGACGGTCATCATCCAGGAGCTGATCCACAACCTGGCGCAGGAGCACGGCGGTCTTTCGGCCTTCTGCGGCGTTGGCGAGCGCTCGCGTGAAGGCAATGACCTC
>Ga0307374_10006394_pt1 | contig 18538 bp, 15 predicted proteins | sample OX3MG_FD_202532 | JGI IMG/M metagenome (GOLD analysis project Ga0307374, IMG submission 202532) | Soil microbial communities from Risofladan, Vaasa, Finland - OX-3 | ecosystem: Environmental > Terrestrial > Soil > Coastal area > Acid sulfate soil | place: Finland: Risofladan, Vaasa | collected...
ACGGAAACGGCTTGCCGGAACAGCCTGTGGCTTGCTGCGGCGGCAAAAGGTCCTATCGGTTAAGCCACGGGGTTACAGGCACCTGGCCGGGATTCTGAGGCTTATAGGGCCATGTAATGCGCTTACCCGTTCCAGCGGATTCGTAGGCCGCGTAAATAATCTCCAGTGTCGCGCGGCCGTCCTCGCCACTTTCCATCAGTTGCTCTTCACCGAGCACGCAGCGGATGAAGTGGCGCATCTCCTGCGGGAACCCGTAAAGGTAGGGTTCCTCAAACACCGTAAAGGTCCAGCCTTTCGTTCCGCCGGCTTTCTCCACTGCATACCCGTAACCCTTGCTGCTATAAGTTTCCATGGCGCTGCCACGAAGCAGATCGCACTGGATCACGCCTTCGGTCCCGTAAAGCTCAGCGCGGTCGTCCATGCCGCCGTGGCGGGCCCAACTGTCTTCAATCACGGCGATGGCGCCGTTTTCGAACTCAAGAATCACCACGGAGTTGTCATCGCCCTGGGTGCGCCCTTTGTGATAAACGAGCTGGCAGTGGGCGGTTACGCTTTTGATCTTCGGCTTTCCATACATCCAGCGGGCCCACTCGATGCCGTGGCACCCCATATCCATCAGGGCGCCCCCGCCCGAGCGATGGACGTCGTAGAACCAGTCCGAATGCGGCCCGGAGTGCTTTTCACCTTGCTTGGCCATGTAGAGGTCCCCGATGGCCTTCTCAGTAACCAGTTGTTTGGCCCGGACGTATTTGGGCGAGAAGCAGATCGTTTCCGCATACATCAGCTTGACCTTGTACTCTTTGCATGCGGCAATCATGGCATCCGCGTCATCCAGCGTGTGGGCCATGGGTTTCTCAAGGATGATGTGCTTGCCGGCCTCGGCCGCAGCCACCACCACTTCGCGATGCAAATCGTTTGGAATGCCCACCGCGACGACATCGACATCCTTGCGCTCCATGATCTTTCGATAATCCGTGAGCGCCGAGGGGACCTTCCACTTGCGCGCGAAGTCCTCAACATGGCCCTGGTTGGGCGAGCACGCCGCCACGATTTCCGCTTGCGGGACTTCCTGGAAAGCCTCGGCATGAAGGTTTGAAACGAAGGCTGAGCCAATGATAGCCACCTTTATTTTTTCCATGAAGCGCTCCTTGCTAATCGGATTGCAATTTGTGTCGATGCAGGTGCTCTGCGCCGGACAACAAGCCCCGCCGGGCCGCGACAGACAACGTTCCAACATATCATAAGCCGGGCCGAACTCGAACTCCAAATCGCCCGGAAAGGATCCAACCCTTGGACCTGAACGGGTCCTGACGCGCATTATTCATGGAGCGTTGAAGAACTGGAAAGGGGGGGAGCTTCAGCTCCGCCAAAAGAAGCGGGCTGCTTATGCTCCTCCCCCATTGCCTCGTGAACGGCTTGCCATGGCAATCCGTTCACGAGGCAAGAAAGACAAATTACCGCCACGCCGTAACGGCGGGGCCGAGGCCCCGCCCTCCTGGCCTCGCGAGCAAAATTCAAGAATTATCCAGGCTAAATCCGTCGCATTGGGCGCCGCCAGACGCTTCCCGGAAGATTTGTGTTGCGGCCGAAAGACTTTCGGCGATAGCATCCAGTGTTTTGTTCTTACGGGAGAAACCTGGTGCGAGGAAGCAAGGTTGATGTTGTTGGTCTTGGGTTGAATGCCACCGATACGGTCCTGATGGTCCGGGAATTTCCACCGCTCGGCGGGAAGGAGCGCGTGCTTTCGCTTTCCCGGCAAGCCGGCGGACAGATCGCCACCGCCCTTGTCGCCTGCCAGCGGCTGGGCCTGCGCGCCCGGTACATTGGGAAGGTCGGCGACGATGAAGCCGGCCGCTTCCAGATCCAAAGCCTGCGCGACGAAGGCATCGAGGTGCGGTATACACGGGTCAGCCGCGGAGCCACCAACCAGTTCGGCCTGATTATCGTTGACCAGGCGACCGGCGAACGAACGGTTTTCTGGGACCGCGACGAGCGCCTGGCCATGACGCCCCAGGAACTGAAGCCGGAGGCGATTTCGACGGCCAGGATCCTGCACCTTGACGGGTGCGATGCCGCCGCCTGCGCGCAGGCGGCAAAATGGGCGCGCAAGGCGGGCATCCCCGTGGTGGCAGACCTCGATACCGTTTACAAGAAGGTCGAGCAGCTCTTTCCCCTGATCGATTACCTCATTGCGTCCGCCAATTTTCTGCCCGCGGTGACGGGCCACAACGATCCCTTTCGCGTCCTGGAAAACATGGCGCACGAGTACAAGATTCACGCCCCGGGAATGACCCTGGGCCGCGACGGCGCGCTGGTCTACAGCGAGGGGCGGTTTTATTATTCGCCCGGCTTCGTCGTCGAGACGGTGGACACCACGGGAGCGGGAGACATCTTTCACGGGGCCTTTGCCTACGGCCTGCTCCAGGGATGGGCCATTGAGCGGATCCTGGACTTTTCGAACGCCATGGCGGGGCTGAATTGTACGCAGGTTGGAGCGCGGGGCGGCATCGCAACCCGCGCCGAAGCCGAAAAGCTGATGGCCGCCGGAGCACGCCATCGCAATCCCGATTACGCGAACCTTCCCCAGCCTGGGGCCCAAAGCGCCCGCCGCCGCAAAAGGAAGAGTGAAGGACCTGAGGGCAAAAATGGCAGACGATAGTTTCGCACTCATCACCGGAGCTTCAAGCGGCATTGGCGAATGCTTTGCCCGGGCCCTCGCGCGTCGCGGGCGCAACCTGGTGCTGGCGGCGCGGTCGGAAGACAGGCTGAGGCAACTGGCTTCAGACCTCCAACGCGAACACAACATCAGGGCTGAAGTGGTGGCGATGGACCTGAGCCTTCGCGATGCGGCCGCGCAGCTTGCCTCCGTCCTCACAGAGCGAAACCTTGCCATCGGCCTGCTGGTGAACAATGCGGCTTTCGGCGGCCGGGGAGAATTCTGGAAGCTCCCGATGGAGCGGCAGATGGCGATGGTCCGCCTGAACATCAACACGCTGGCGGAACTGACGTATCTGCTGTTGCCGGCCATGGTGGAACGCGGACAGGGTGCAATCATCAACGTGTCATCCACGGCCAGCTTCCAGCCGATGGCCTACACGGCTACGTACGCCGCCACCAAAGCCTTTGTGACCAGCTTCTCGATGGGCCTTGCCGAGGAAGTGCGCTCGCACGGCATCCGCGTGGTGACGCTGTGTCCGGGCGGCACCCGCACCAACTTCTTTGAGGCCGGCAACTACGGCGCGCGCAGCATTCCCGGAGGCTTGCAGGAACCCGAAGAAGTGGTTGACGAGGCCCTCAGGGCGCTCGAACGGGGCGGCGGCCTGGTGGTTCCGAGACTTCTCAACAAGCTCGGGGTTTTCGTCCAGCGATTCATTCCACGCCAGAGCGTGGCAAAGATCGCGGCCGCAGCCTTCCGTCCCCGGAATCCCGGCAACTCGCGCTGAAGTATCGGATGGCAACCCGGCCGGCATGAACACGGAAAGGACCCTCTCAACCATGGATCTGACAACTTTGATTTCCAGCCTGCGGCAGGCGCGCGTGGTGGATTTGAGCCAGACGCTGGAAGAACACATGCCGAACTTTCCAACCCACTCAAAGTTCTTCCACACTCTCTGGGGTTCCTACTGGCACGGCGGCAGATCGCTCAGCTACCAGCTCCTGATGAACGAGCACAACGGGACCCACGTGGATGCTCCCGCGCACTTTGTCACCGACGCAAACCCGGAGGCGCACAAGACCATCGAGCAGATCGCGCCAGGCCGCCTGGTCGGGCGCGGCGTGCGGCTGGACTGCCGCGGCTCCAGGGAAGGCGATTCCATCTCCGCCACCTTCATCACAGAATGGGAAGCGCAGCACGGCGCTATCGAAGCGGGCGACATCGTGCTGTTCAATTTCGGATGGTCGGAGCACTGGGGGCTGCGGCCGGACAACCACCGCTATCTCGATGACTGGCCCGGCGTCAGCATGGAAGCCGCGGAATATCTTGTCAGCAAGTCCGTGGCGGCCCTCGGGGTTGATTCCCTTTCGCCTGACCCGCCCGGAGCGCTCGCAAGCAATCCCATCCATCCCAGGGTCCTCGAAAATCAGGTCCTGATCATCGAGAACCTCACGCGCCTCAATGAGCTTCCGGACTTCTTCCTGTTCATGGCGCTGCCGCTGAAAATCCGGCAGGGGTCGGGCTCGCCCATCAGGGCCATTGCGCTGGTCTGAGCGGCGCGCCTATTCCGCAGCCCGCAGGTAGCGTTCCAGCAGCGGCTTCCACTTGCCCTGCGCGTCCAGAATGATCTCGATGGTTTCGCGGACGGCGCCCAGGCCGCCGGGAGCCTTCGTCACATAATGCACATGCCGCCGAAGCAGCGAGTGGCCGTTCTGAACGCTCACGGCCAGGCCCACCCGCTTCAGGATCGGCAGGTCCACCAGATCGTCGCCCACGTAACAGACCTCGCCATCCTTCACGCCCGCCGCCTGCAGGATCCGCTCATAGGGCGGGACCTTCTGGAGAGAGTTTTCTTCAACGAAGTCCAGCTTCAGTTCCGCGGCGCGGTAGCGCACGGTGTCCGAGCCGCGCCCGCTGATGATGCCGACTTTCACCCCTGCGTCGCGCGCGTAACGGATGCCGATCCCGTCGCGGGCATGGAAGGTCTTGGTCTCAAACATTCCTCCCTCGGGCCGCGGCACGTAATAGATCCGGCCGTCGGTCATGACCCCGTCAACGTCGAGCAGCAGCAGCTTGATTTTGCGGGCCCGATTCCGGACCTGCTGTATGGATAATGGCATCTTCACCCTTCTGTTTTTGTAGCGCAGCGTTCGCCTTTTAACGCTGCGGTTCTTATTTCGATTTTGTAGCGATGCATTCGCCTTTTAACGCTGCGGCTCTCTCGATGCATCCAAGTAAAGACCGTCAGGGCATGGCTTCAGCCATGCCGTTGAAGAACCCAATGTGGCGCACGGCTTTAGCCGCTGAGGACCTCAGGGGCTGGAGCCCTCGCACATGGCGAGGCAATTGTTGCGGCATGGTTGAAGAGTCTGTGTGACAACCAGCTTTTTCGCGCTGTAGCGGCGATCTGTGATCGCCGAAAGTATTGAAAACTCCAGCCCGGCGATCAGGCAAGCAGCGCTTGCCCCCGACCGCCGCTACAACTTCAGCTATCACACAGACTCTGAAGCCATGCCCTGACGCTTTGCTTGGTCTTCCATGTGAAAATTAGGTATGAATCCATTCCCAAAAGCCGCAGGGCCGGAAAGCGGGCCCTGCGCTACAAGCCGCCCTGGTAACCGCGTCAGACTTTAAAACATCTGGGTCGTCCACAAGTCGTGGATATGGATCACGCCTTCAAGGTTCCCCGCATCGTCCACCACCATCAGCGAGGTGATGCGGCGGCTTTCCATCACGTTCAAGGCGCGCGTGGCGAGTTCCTTGCGTCCGATGGTTGTGGGCGTATGCGTCATCAGGTCCGCCGCGCAATGTTCCAGGGCGTGGCTGCCCTCGCGCTGAAAGAAACGCCGCAGGTCGCCGTCAGAAATCACGCCGGCCATCCGACCGTCGGCTTCCACCACGGCAGTGTGTCCCAATCCCTTTTTGCTGATTTCGTAGATCACATCCGGCAGCGTGGTTTCCGGTTGCACACGCGGGACCTCGCCGCCGGTGTGCATCACGTTCTCCACCCGGCGCAGCCGCACGCCCAATCCGCCGCCCGGATGCAGCGCCGCGTAATCCTCTTCCCTGAAGCCGCGCTTTTCCAGCAGCGCCATGGCCAGCGCGTCACCCATCGCCAGCATCGCCGTGGTCGAGGCCGTGGGAGCCAGACCCAGCGGGCAGGCTTCTTCACTGATGCCCACGTCAATCACCACATCGCTCGCGTGCGCCAGCGTTGAAGCCGGCTGGCCCGTCATCACAATCAGCGGGATCGCCAGGCGCTTGACCGTATCCAGCAGCCGCAATAACTCTTCCGTTTCGCCGCTGTAGGAAAGCGCCAGCAGAACGTCGTTCGGAACCAGCCGGCCAAGATCGCCGTGCAGCGCTTCGGCGGGATGCAGGAAAAACGAGGGCGTTCCCGTGCTTGAAAAGGTGGCCGAAATCTTCTGCCCGACGAGGCCGGACTTGCCCATGCCCGCCACCACCAGGCGGCCGCGGCAGCCCAGAATGGTTTCAACCGCGCGATCGAAACGCTCGTCCAGCCGCCCGATCAGATCGGCGATGGCGCGCGCTTCGATCTCAAGAACTCTCCTGCCCGTTTCGAGGCTCATACAAAGCGTCCGTCTAAGTCAGGGATAATATCACACGCGGGATGGAGGCTGTGGAATGTGCAGCGGCGGTGAACTCAGACTATTTCTGATCAGACAGCGGCCGGAAAGGTTGAAAAGCAAGGCTGGAGGTTTTAGCTTCGTTTTCAGTCCTTTTTTAAGCTATTCTTTATTTTCAATAACATGGCCCGCTTCGTTTTCCGGTTTGCTTCGGTTGTTTTCCGGTTCGTTTTTTATGCCACCCCTGTGTTTTCAATAACTTACCCGGTTAGTTTTTCAAAAACAACATTTTTTGTCTCTGCTCTTAACTGGCGGTTTCCGTCTCTTCCACGTAGAGCGTGGTGCGGTTGCGGCCGGCGCGTTTGGATTCATAGAGGGCGCGGTCGCTGGCCTGAAACATCTCTTCGAGCGAGCCGCCATGCTCCGGGTAGACGGCGATGCCGAGGCTGACGGTGATCTGCGGCAGGGGTTTTTCGTTGACCTGGGGCATGCTCATTTTGGACACGGCCATGCGGATGCGCTCGGCGACCACCTGGCAGGCCTGGGCCCCGGTATCGGGAAGCAAAACGACAAACTCCTCGCCGCCGAGGCGTGCGGTCAGGTTGGTTTCCCGCATGGACTGCGTGACCGTCTTGGCAAACTGCTTCAGAATGCGGTCGCCCACTTCGTGCCCGTAGACATCGTTGATCTTCTTGAAGTGGTCTAGGTCCAGCATGATAAAGCCGAGCGGCGTGTTTTTGCGCCGGGCCATGGCCATCAGCTTGCGCGCGTAATCCTTGCAGAAGCGGCGGTTGTAAAGGCCGGTCAGCGGATCGATGTTGGCCTGCTCGCGCATGGTCTGAAGAAGCTGAAGATTGGAGAGCACGGAAGCGGTGGTGCTGAGATAACTCTCCAGAAGGCTTTCGCGTTCCGGCGTCCAGAATTGGGCCTCGCCCACCAGGCGCACCGCCCCGATGATGATGCCGCCGGCGATCAGCGGTCCGCAATAATAACTGCCTTCTTCGGGAAGGACGAACTTGCCCGGGCAAAGCGGCTCCGTCTGGACGTCATTCACCCGGAAGGAACGACCCATGCGGACCGCCTTGCAACTGTGCTTGCCTTCCATCACGGGCCATTCCTGGACTGCTTCCGGCAAAGGATTCAAAGAAGCCACCGCTTCCAGGAAGTCTTCTTCCGGGCGCAGCTTGAAAATAATCACCTGATGCGGATGGAAGCGGTCGCGCAAGGCGTGCAGGATGTGGTCATAAACTTCGTTCTCGGAGGTGCACTCGGTGACGGCTTCCGAAAAGCGCTTGATGGCGCCCAGTTCTTCCCGGTCCTGCCGCAGGGCCCGGGCCATGTGCAGGAAACTGCGGGAAAGCACGCCGAACTCGTTCTGAGTCTCCGGCGGCAGCACCGGATCAAAATCGCCCTGGCCCAGCCGGTCGGCGGCGCGGATCAACTGATGGACGGGCCCAGCGATGCGGCGGCTGACCCAGTGGGCCACCAGCACCAGCAGCGCGGCAAACAGCAGGGCCAGTATAATAGCCGACACCAGCGCCCGGCGGATGGCCCGCTGGCTTGCGTTTCTCCCGGCTGCGGCAATGCTTTGGTTTGCCTGCCGGAATTGCACGATCTCTTTCCGGATTCCCGCAAAGCGGTCGCCTCCCTTCAGCGTCGCCCCGCCGGCCTTCACTGCTTCAACCGCCGGATCGGCCCACTGGCTGTGCCAGTCCTCGATCTGCCGCCGAAGGGTTTCCAACTGCTCGGCCAGGGAAGGGACGGCTGAATCCAGGTCCCGCAGGGCATCCAAATTCTGAAAGACGGAGCGGGATGCCGATTGATAACCGTCCAGGAAAGCCGGCTGGCGCGTCAAAACGTAGCCCCGAACGCCGTTGTCCATTCCACTGATGCCCTGCAGCAGCGATTCAGCGCGCAGGGCGGCCATCTCGCTTCTTTCGACGGAAAGGTTGATCCGGCTGACCTGCCAGTAGTCGTAGGAAAAGAGGCCGATGACCCCGAGCAGAATAAAAAGAAGCGGCGCCGTCAGCAGGAGCACCTGGTCGCGGATCTTCAGATTACTTAACGAAAACGCCATCGGCTGCCTCAGTTATTCCGTGCCGCCAGCCGGAACAGCTTCCGCCCGGACAGCCGGGCCGCGGCTGACCCTCCATGGACCACCGGTTTCATGACCGAAATATCCGTTCCGACGCTCTGGTTCCGGCGGACTTGAAGCGCAGCGCAATCCGCCAGGAAAAAGGCGGGGGTCCGCTGCTTCCATGCGGCCGGCGAGGGTTACGGTTCCACCGCCCTCCCGGCAAAATCATTCATCGCATTTTCCGGACAAAGTTCCCAAGGTCCCGTAGCCTTCCGGCCAGCGGCGCAAAGCTCCGCAGGCCCAGAGATGATGCGCCATCCGACAAGGCTTTTTCCGGATGGTCGTGCACTTCCATGAAGACCCCATCCGCTCCTGCCGCCACCCCGGCGCGGGCCAGCGTCTCAATAAACTGCGGCTGTCCTCCACTCCGGCCACCCTCGCCGCCCGGCAATTGCAAAGCATGGGTGCAATCGAGCACCACCGGGTATCCCCAGGCCCGCATGACGGCAAGGCCGCGCATGTCCACCACCAGGTTGTTGTAGCCGAAAGTCGTTCCGCGCTCCGTGATCAGGATGCGGCGGTTCCCCGCCTTTTCGATCTTCTCGACGGCGTTGCGCATGTCCCAGGGCGACATGAACTGGCCCTTCTTGATGTTGACGGCGGCGCGGGAGCGCCCGGCCGCTTCCAGCAGGTCGGTCTGCCGGCAGAGGAAAGCGGGGACCTGCAGCACGTCGCAGACTTCCGCCGCGGCGGCCACCTGCCCGGCGTCATGAACGTCGGTCAGCACGGGAACGCCCACTTCCTTCCGGATGCGGGCGAGGACCTGAAGTCCACGCTCCAGGCCGGGGCCGCGATAGGACGTTGCGGAGGTGCGATTGGCCTTATCAAAAGAGGCCTTGAAGATGTATGGAATGCCGAGGCGGCGCGCCGAGGCGCTTAGCCGCCGGGCCATCATCAGGGCGTGCGACTCGCTTTCAATAACACACGGCCCCGCAATCAGGAAGAGCGGACTTCCCTGGACGAGAGAAAAACCGCCAATGCGCACCGGGCGTTTCATAAGCAACCTAAACCGGGGTCAGGCAATTTCCGGCCTGACAATCAGGAGTCTGTCTGCCCATAGCGCCGGGACGCCAGGGCGCAAGGCCGCAGAAGACGCCACCAGGCCTAGCTGGAGGCCTGGGACCCTTCCTCCATCAACCGGCTGGCGGAAGCTGAAACCTCCGCACGGGCCGGCGGGCGCTGCCCGCGATAGGCCTGTGCCGCGCCCATAAACGCCGTGAAAAGCGGATGAGGGTCCAGCGGACGCGACTTGAACTCCGGATGGAACTGGCATCCCAAAAACCAGGGATGGTCGCGAATCTCCACAATTTCCACATAAGTGCCGTCCGGCGTCTCGCCCGCGATGTCGAGCCCGCTGGCTACCAGCGTGGCTTCATATTCGCGGTTGAACTCATAGCGATGGCGGTGCCGCTCTGAGATTTCAAGCTGGCCGTAAGCCTGATGAGCAAAGGAACCGGGTTTGAGCCGGGCCGTCCAGGCGCCCAGCCGCATGGTCCCGCCCAGCTCGTCGATGCCGCGCAGCTCGCGCAGCTTGTAGATGACGCGGTGCGGGGTGGAGGGATCGAACTCCGAACTGTCCGCTCCCTGGAGCCCGCAAACGTTGCGCGCATATTCGATGACGGCGCACTGCATGCCGAGGCAAATCCCCAGAAAGGGCACCTTCTGCGTCCGGGCATAGGTAATGCCACGCAGCATTCCCGGAATGCCCCGCTTGCCGAAGCCGCCCGGAACGAGAATTCCGTCAAAACCCTCGAGCTGGGGTTCCCAGCCGTCGCCCTCGAGGCCTTCGGCCTCCACCCAGACCACGTTGACGCGCACGTTGTTGGCAATGCCGCCGTGCATCAAAGCTTCATTCAAACTCTTGTAAGATTCCTGGAACTCGACGTACTTGCCCACAATGGCGATCGAGACCTCTTCCTTCAGACCCCGGCGCCTCTCGGCCAGATCGATCCAGGGTTTCAGGTCGCATTCGGCCGGCTCCATGCCCAGGCAGCGAACGATCTGGGTGTCCAGGCCTTCGCCCGCCAGCACAATCGGCACCTCGTAAATGTTGCCCACGTCTTTGGCCGTGACGACGGCGTCCGTGGGGACGCTGCAAAACAGCGCAATCTTGGCTTTCAGCTCGGGCGGCAGAAAGCGGTCCGTGCGGCAAAGAAGGATGTCCGGCTGAATACCGATTTCGCGCAGCTCCTTGACCGAGTGCTGAGTGGGCTTCGTTTTCAGCTCTCCGGAGGCGTTGATATAAGGGACCAGGGTGAGATGGACAAAGACCACGTTCTCGCGCCCCTGCTCCTGGCGCATCTGGCGGATGGCTTCCAAGAACGGCAGCGATTCAATGTCACCCACCGTCCCGCCGACCTCCACGATCGCCACGTCCACGTCGGCGGCGACTTTGCGGATAGCGGCCTTGATTTCATCGGTGACGTGCGGGATGACCTGAACGGTCTTTCCCAGGTAATCGCCGCGCCGCTCCTTGCTGATGATGGTTTCGTAAATTCGTCCCGCCGTACAGTTGTTTTCGCGGCGCATCCGCACGTGCGTAAAGCGCTCGTAGTGGCCCAGATCCAGGTCCGTCTCAGCGCCATCGTCGGTCACATAAACCTCGCCGTGCTGAAAAGGGCTCATGGTCCCGGGATCGACGTTCAGATAGGGATCGAACTTGAGCAGGTTGACCTTCAGCCCGCGAGCTTCCAGCAGGCTCCCGATCGAGGCCGCGGCAAGTCCTTTGCCCAGCGAACTGACCACACCGCCCGTTACAAAAATGTATTTGGCGCTCATGCTTCTCCTTTAAGGTATCGACTGATAAACGACGAATGCTTAATACCCCTACGGAAGAACTCAGGCTTGTTTTTGCTCGTACGCATTCGCTTTTTTGATGGGAAGGACCGTGTACCGCTCATTATGGGTTCAGGCATGAATTGTTGTCAACGGAAAATCAGGCGCAACCGCCGCCAACCTGTTCCAGGAATATCACCTGGAGCGTAATGATTCCATCGCCGGGGTTGTGCTAGAATGCAATCAGGTCACGCCGGGTCTGCGGGGCGGCAAGGGACGGAACACCGGCTGCGATCGAAGGAAGGTGCCTGGATGGCGGGACACATCACGGGGCGCGCATTCCTGGTAGGACTGGTTCTTCTATTGGCCTCGTGGGGCATGGGAAGCATGTCCGCGGTGTGCTTCGCGTCGAGTGATAAAGCAGCAGCCCCTTCCGGCGACAAGGACCAGGGGCCGGATGTTGAAGTCCGTCGCTCTCCCATCGATACGACGCCCATCCAAATGAGCGTTGACCAGGTCATCGTCCCGATCACGGTGACCGATCCGTATGACCGGATTGTCACCGGGCTTGGTGAAAACAATTTTGAGGTTTTTGATGACAAGGTGCGCCAGAAGATTTTGTCGTTTGTCACGGAGGATGCGCCCATCTCAGTCGGAATGATTTTCGACACCAGCGGTTCGATGTCCGACAAGATCCAGAAATCCAAAGAGGCAGCACTTGAGTTCTTTAAGACATCCAACCCCGAGGACGAGTTTATGCTGATCAGCTTCAGCAACCGTCCGTATCTGGTTTCGGCTTTCACGGGCAACTATGAAAACATCCTGGACAGAATGCTCTTTGTGAAAGCGGGCGGCAGGACTTCGCTGCTGGACGCAATTTACCTGGGTCTAAGCCGGATGAAGAAGACCGAGGCCAGCCGAAAGGCGTTGCTGGTGATCTCCGACGGCGGTGACAATCACAGCCGGTATACCGAGAGGGACATCAAGAGCGCCGTCAAGGAGTCTGACGTCCAGATTTACGCCATCGGGATCTTTGAGCCCCTGAGTGACCGCGACCGCACGCCCGAGGAAGCCTCCGGCCCCTCCTTGCTTTCGGAACTGGCCAGCATTTCAGGCGGAAGGATGTTTTCCGTTGAAGATCCCGCTGAGTTGCCGGATATTGCAGAAAAAATCTCAATTCAATTGCGGAACCAATATGTCATTGGATACAAGCCTTCGAACCTCGTGCGGGACGGGAATTGGCGGCGAATCAAGGTCAAGCTTCACCCGCCGCGCGGGTTACCGCCCCTTCAAGTTTACGCACGGACCGGTTACTATGCCCCGACCCAATAGGAGACCCTTCCGGCCCCGGACTTTTTACACCCGGCCTCTTCTCCGTTTACTCGCCTGCGTCGTGCTGGCGGCGCCCCTCCTGGCGCAAGGGCCCACTCCGGGCAATTCCAATACTCCCCCGCCTCAAAAAAAAGGCGGCCAGTATAAGATCAACGTAAGCGTGAACCTGGTGGTCCTCCACGCCACGGTGGTCGACAAAAAGGGCCGCAGGATCAACAACCTTGCGGAAAAAGATTTCCGCGTTCTGGAGGACGGCAGCCCGCAGAAGCTGGCCGTTTTCAGCCACGCCGACATCCCGGTGACCATGGGGATCGACATCGACGACAGCGGCAGCATGCGGGACAAGCGGGCGGCCGTGAATGAGGCGGCGCTGACTTTTGTCAAGACTTCCAATCCGGATGACCAGGTCTTTGTGGTCAACTTCAACGACGAATACTATCTGGACACGCCCGGGAATTTCGCCGCCAACATGGAAGATCTCAAAGGGGCGCTGGCCAAGATCGATTCCAGGGGCGGAACGGCGCTGTATGACGCCGTCTCCGCTTCGCTCGATCATCTGAAACTGGGCAATCGCGACAAGAAAGCCCTTCTGGTGATCACCGACGGAGAAGATAACGCCAGCCGTTACTCATTTGCCGAACTGTTGCGGCAAGCCCAGCAATCCAATGCCGTGATCTATTGCATCGGCCTGCTCGGCGAAGAACATCCGGGCGGGCTGTTCAAGATCCATGGCGGTGGCGACAAGAGGGCCTCAAAAATCCTGAAAGACCTGGCCCAGGCCACCGGCGGAAAGGCTTATTTCCCCAAGTCCCTCGATCAGGTTGAGCCCATTTGCGTGGCCATCGCGCGGGATATCCGCAATCAGTACACGCTCGGCTATTATCCGACCAACTCCAAAAAAGACGGCACCTTCCGCCGGGTTGAGATCCAGCTCACCAACCATGAAGACCGCAAGCACGATATTGTCAGAACTCGTCCCGGCTATTACGCGCCCAAGGATAACGGACCCGGGGCCGTTGCCGCGAGCCAGCAGAAATAACCCTGAGGAACATCCGCCCGCGCCGTCGGCCCAGGGGCGCGGGGCCGTTGCTTCCTGCAATCGGCGGGGCCCGGTTTTTTCTTAGAACCATCAACACCTCATTGCATCCTTCTTTCTGCAAAGGTACACTCCCCCTTCATGCCAAATGCGGAAACTTCACCCACCGAATCGAACCGGCCAGACTGGCTGCTTGCTGCGGCGGTCTTTGCGGTTGCGGGCGCGGCTGCGTGGGTGCTGTGGGCCAACCGCTTCTTTCTCTCGCTTGACGAAGGCATCTACCTTGCCGGCGCGGAGCGCATTCTAAGCGGGCAGGCGCCCTACCGCGACTTCTTTGCCATAACGGGTCCGGGCAGCTTCTGGATCCAGGCAGCCATCCTGGGCTTGCTGGGGCCCACGCTCCGCCATGCCCGGCTGGCCATGGTTTTTGACCTGGCACTGCTCACCGCCGCCGTTTACTGGCTGACCGCGCGGCTTACCGGCCGGACCTTTGCGCTGCTGGCAACCGCGTTTTTCTTTGCGCTTGAAACCCGCCCCCTGTTTCGACTCTATGCGAACCACCGTTGGGACAGTAGCGCCTTCGGACTGCTTGCCGTGGTCCTGATATTCGCCGGGACCGAGCGGCCGCGTTTTCTTCGGTCCTTTGCGGCCGGGATGGCCGCGGCGGTTGCGGCGTGGATCACGCCGTCACTGCTGGCGGTGCTGGCCGTTCTGGGATTGTGGCTGGGCCTGAACAAGGAATTGCGCCGCGGGTGGGTCCCGTATTTTCTGGGGACCTCATCCATTTCCCTTGCGGCGGGCGCAACCCTGTTTTTCCAGGGCGCGCTGCTTCCGATGTTCCGGGATTTGCTATGGACGTCAGCCCATTATCCGGCGGCCAACCGCGTGCCTTACGGATACGGGGCCATTGCGCCAGGTGGACTGCGGGCATTGTTTACAGGCGCAAACGGCGCGGCGTTCTTTGCGCGCGCGACCGGCCTGATCGCCGTCCTGCTGCCGCCCGTCCTGCCGCTCGCTGTTTACGCAGCCTGGATGTTCCGGCGCCTCCGGCACGGGGTGATGGATCCACGTGAAAAGCTGGCAACCTTGCTGGTGCTCGCCTCGCTCGGGTTCGTGATTTCAACTTACCCGCGCTGGTCAGCCGACCAGCTTTTGTTTATCGCCCCCATTTTCTACGTTCTGGCGGGCTATCTTCTGGATCGGGTCCTGAAAGGCAAGAGAGTGGTCCGGACCGCTGTCGGCGCCTGCTTTATCGTACTGGCCATGGGCGCATTCGCTTACTCGGTCCTGAACATTACGTCGGAGCCTGTCATCGAGACGCGCATCGGCCGGGTCCGCGCCGCTCCTGACGGCCAGTCCATCATTAAGCTTGCCACCAGCAGAATCCGTCCCGGAGATTCGCTTTTCGTTTACCCGTACCTGCCCCTGATGTACTTTCTGACCGGGGCCCGGAATCCCACCCGGTATTCCTTTCTGCAACCTGGAATGATGGGGCCCCGGCACTACAATGAAGCGCTCAACGAACTGCGCGCGCGCCCTCCGCAGTGGGTCTTCTATTTTGCTCTTCCCCTTGCGACTTACCACGGGATATGGCCGGCAGCCGATCCCGCCGCGCTTGACCTGACGCCGGTTGACCACTTTATTCTTTCCAACTATCACCCGGTTGGCATCCTGAGGAATTCTGCCACGGAGTTCTTTCTGCTGGAGCGCGGCGCGCGCTGAATGTTGACTGGCGGATGGAAAAGGCGGTGTGTTGCGCAGGCATCGGTGGGACAAGGAGCACACCGCAGCGCCGCATCCCGCAAACGGAAACTGCCGGGACCGCGGCGCTACAGGCTCATCGGATAGGCACGCACCGCACTACTTGCCCTTGAAATTCGTCGCCAGCATCAAATCGCCCCACTGAACGGCAAAGTGGCCGCCGCTACCCTCTTCGGACAATTTAATGGTGACCATTTCGGCTGAATCACTCGCCTTTGACTCGTGCAAGGGCACCTTCACAAGGTCGAGTTTGGGATCGTGGCTGGTGCCCCACTGGCCGTGTTGCTTGTTGAAAACCAGCTCCCACTTATTGTTGGCGAGCTTCTCCGCCCACAGGCTGTAGGTCCCTGCGGGAACGGCCCTGCTGCCAAACGCGAGCTGGATATCGGTTTGGAAAGTTGTGGACGAATCTGCTCCAAGACGCCAGAACTGCCCGGGCTTCAGTTGGGAAAGCATTTGCCCGACGGTCCTGCCGTGAAGCGAAGGACGCCCGTAGTCAATGGAAACCGTCTTGCCGTTCAGCATGATCTCGGTCTTGCCCCGCCCATTCTTCGCCAGAAGAGGCAGCGTCACCGCCAGCAATACAGCCAACCCGAAGGACGTCATCAGCAACCGTTTCATCATTTCCTCCTCAACGTCGTTTAGCCATCACCCTTGATCGGTAGGTTCTACTATCCTATCGCGCTTTCGGCCGGCCAGAGAAATTATCATCGGAATGCTCCACGCACCCTGCAACGGGCCGATTGACCGCGGTTCCCTCAAAACCCCGCGCGTCAGAGCGCTTGTAGCGCAGCGTTCGCCTTTTAACGCTGCGGTTTGTGCCCGTTTCGCACGCAAACCCCGCAGGGTCGAAGAGCGGACCCTGCGCTACAAAGGCCTGGTTCGCACGCAAACCCGCAGGGTCGAAAAGCGGACCCTGCGTTACAAAGAGAGAGGGCGCATGGGCAGCGGGCGCTCCGGCTAGCGGTCCTGCTTTTCAAGAAATCCCAGGAAAGTCGCCAGTCTGGGCGGGAGCGGCGATGTAAACGTCATCGTTGCGCCTGTCCGTGGATGCGCAAACTCGATCTGGGCCGCGTGCAGGAAGTTCCGGTCCAGCGTCGCGCGTTCCTGCGGCCCGATGCGGACCTTGCCGGGCGCGCCGTAGATTCGATCCCCGACGACCGGATGATGGAGATAAGCAAAATGGACCCGAAGCTGGTGGGTGCGGCCGGTCTGCGGCTCCGCATCGACCAGGGTGAAATGATGAAACCGCCGGACCACCCGGTAGAGCGTAACCGCTTCGCGCGCGCCGATTCCGCCCACTTTCATCTGAACGCGCCGCACGGGATCGCGGCCCACGGAAGCCTCAATCCTGCCCTGATCAGATTCCACGCGACCGTGGACGAGCATCTGATAGTGCTTGTGGACGCTCCGCGATTTGAACTGATCAGCCAGCACACGGTGCGCCACGTCATTCTTGGCGACCAGGATCACGCCGGAAGTCATCTTGTCGAGCCGGTGAACGATGCCCGGCCGCAACTGCCCGCCAACGGCCGAAAGGCCGCCGCCCAGGTGGAAGAGCAAAGCATTCACGAGCGTGCCGGATTTTGTTCCCGCGCCCGCATGGACCGACATCCCGGCAGGTTTGTCCACCACGGCCAGATCGTCATCCTCGTACAAAATTTCCAGGGGCAGGTCCTCCGCAACGGCGTGGACCGCCTGATGTTCCGCGCGGATGGTTATGCGGTCTCCCGCCTCGACTTTTTCACCCGTCTTCAAGGCAGGCCGCGCGCCGATCTCGACCAGCCCTGAGCGGATGACGCGCTGCAACTGGCTGCGGCTCCATTTCGGCATATGCCCGGCCAGGAAGACATCGAGCCGGCGGCCGGTCTCATCGTCCGGCACCACAAATTCCCGCAAGTCCACGTCTTGAGGCACATTCACGGACATTAAAGTTTATTTGGAAAAGAAAAGCTCAAGGAGCAGGAGCCCCGCTCCCACCACAATGGCACTGTCCGCCAGATTGAAAGTCGGCCAGTGATAGCTTCGGTAGTAGACATCGAGAAAGTCAACCACCTGCCCGGACCGAATCCGGTCCAGCAGATTTGAGGAAGCACCGCCCATAATCAGCGCCAGCCCCATTCCGGTTTTCCAGTTCATTTCATGGCTCTTCCAGGCGACGAACACGACCGTGATCAGCAAAGCCATCGAAACGGCAATCAACAAGACCATCTTCCACGAAGCCGAGGCGCCGGCAAACAGGCTGAACGCGATGCCGCTGTTCTCCGTATGAATGAGGTTGAAAAAACCGGAAACAACCGGAATCACGGCGCCGTGCGGGATGGAGTCTTTGACCAGGGTTTTTGTAACCTGATCGCCCCCAAAGACCAGAAAGGTGATCAGCACATAGGCGATGCGCTGAAGGGTGTGAAATCGCTTGGCCAGCGGCCTGCGCATCAGGGCAGCATCCATGATCGGTGAAGGTTTTTCCTGCATGGGAACCCGTTTATTCAACCGTTCGCCAGGGCATGCCTTGTTGACTGCACTTGTAGCGCAGCGTTCGTTTTGTAACGCTGCGGCTTGTGCCCGTTTCGCACGCAAACCCCGCAGGGTCGAAGAGCGGGCCCTGCGCTACAAAGGTCCGTTTCGCACGCAAACCCCGCAGGGTCGAAGAGCGGACCCTGCGCTACAAATTCCAACGTGGCGTACGCGCTACTCGGCAGCGCCCGCTTCAATCTCATGCAGGGCGGCCACGCAACGCTCGCAAACATCCGGATAAACCTCATCTTTGCCGACCTGCTCGGAATAATTCCAGCAACGGGCGCATTTGGCTCCCGCGGCCCGTTCAATTCTTATCTTAAGCCCTGGCAAGGAACTTTCACCAGCCCCGCCGGCAGAATACGGCTCAAGTTCAACCTGGGAGACAATCAGGAGGGTGGGCCATTCCGCGCGATAATTTTCAAGCAGAGGACTGAGAGCGGCGTCGGCGCTGAGATAGAGTTTGGCCTCGAGAGGGCTGTGAATCACATTGTCGCGGCGTGCCGCCTCCAGCGCCTTCAGAGCGGCATCGCGCACGGCAATCAGCCGGGGCCAGTTGTCGAGCTGCCTTCGGTACGCCTGCGGAACTTCATCGCGCAGGCTTGCCGCCGGAACGAAACGGGCCAGGTGAACGCTGGGCTCCCGTGAAGACGCCTGCGGCAGGTGGGACCAGACTTCTTCCGCGGTAAAGCACATCAGCGGCGCCACGGCCCGAACCAGCGAGTCGGCAATCCGGT
>Ga0307374_10006397_pt1 | contig 18531 bp, 21 predicted proteins | sample OX3MG_FD_202532 | JGI IMG/M metagenome (GOLD analysis project Ga0307374, IMG submission 202532) | Soil microbial communities from Risofladan, Vaasa, Finland - OX-3 | ecosystem: Environmental > Terrestrial > Soil > Coastal area > Acid sulfate soil | place: Finland: Risofladan, Vaasa | collected...
GCCGCCCTGGCCTTCGGTGTCGATCTCCGCCTGGGGCTCTACGGGGGGTGCGTGGCCTTCGCCCTCCTCATGGCCGCGCTGGGGCGGCGGGCGAGCGCCGACGACACGGTGGTGGGCAGCGTGTTCGCCTGGATCCTGGGACTCGGGGCGCTCGTCCTCTCCCTCTTCACCACCGCCCAGAGCGGGACCGGCGGGGCCGGAGGCAATGCCGGGGTGAACGTGCTCTTCGGCTCGATACTCGGCCTGTCGACCGGCCAGGCCCTGACTGACGGGGCGGTGGCCCTGGCGGTGGTGGCGGTGTTCACCGCCATCGGACGGCCACTCGTATTCGCCAGTCTGGACGAGGCGGTGGCCACCGCCCGGGGGGTGCCGGTCCGCCTGGTCGGCTACGCCTTCTTCATCCTGCTCGGGGTCACCGTCGGGGTGGCCACCCAGGCGGTGGGAGCGCTGCTGCTGCTGGGCCTGCTGGCGGCGCCCGCCGGCGCCAGCCAACGGATCAGCTCGAGACCATTCGTGGCCCTGTGGCTCTCGGCCGGCGTGGCCGTGTTCTCCATGTGGGGCGGACTGACCCTGGCCTATCTGGCCCCGAGGATGCCCCCCAGCTTCGGGATCCTGGCCGTGGCCACCGGGGTGTACCTGGCGGTGGTCGCGGTCCCCAGGGTCCTCGCCGTAGTGTCTCGGAGATGAGTATGGCCCCTTCCGTCCACGAGCAGGTCGCCCTGCGCCTAGCCGGCCTCGAGCAGCGGTACACCCCGATGCGCAAGGCGCTGGTGACCACGCTGGCGGGGGCGGGCAGACCGTTGTCGGTGCCGGAGATCCTCGCCTCCAGCCCCGAGCTTCCCCAGAGCAGCGCCTATCGCAATGTCACTGCGCTCATCGAGGCCGGAGTGGTCCGTCGGGTCACCGGCGTCGATGACCACGGACGGTTCGAGCTGGCCGAGGAACTGGCCGGCCACCACCATCACCTGGCCTGCGGCCGGTGCGGGAAGGTGGAGGACGTGGCACCGTCGCCCCGCCTCGAGCGGGCCATGGCCGAAGCGGCCCGAGTGGTGGCTGAAGAGCAGGGCTATGAGGTCACCGGACACCAGTTCGACCTGGTGGGAAGGTGTCCGGCCTGTCGGCTGGCGGTCGGTTGATCGCAGGATCGCCGGTTCCACACGTCGCATCGCTCCGCAGGAGCCCCCGGTCCACCGACGGCCCGGGGGAGTGCGGGGGCCGGCGTCGACGTGTCCTGCCCGCGCCGTCAAGCTAGGGTCGCCGCGCACCCTTGGGGGATCCCGATCGGGACTGACCGAAAGGAACCGACCATGACCATCGAGACCCGCCTGGAGACCGACAGCATGGGGGTGATCGAGGTGCCCAACGACCGGTACTGGGGAGCGCAGACGGCCCGCTCGCTTCGCCACTTTCCGATCGGCGACGACAGGATGCCCGAACCCCTGATCCGGGCGATCGGCGTGTTGAAGGAGGCGTCGGCCCAGGTGAACGCCGACCTCGGCAAGATGTCGCCGGACAAGTCTGCGCTGATCATCGCCGCCGCCCGGGAGGTGGCCGAGGGAAAGCTCGACGACCACTTCCCCCTGAGCGTCTGGCAGACCGGGAGCGGCACCCAGAGCAACATGAACGCCAACGAGGTGATCTCCAATCGGGCCATCGAGATGGCCGGCGGCGAACTGGGCTCAAAGGTCCCGATCCACCCCAACGACGACGTCAACATGTCGCAGTCGTCGAACGACACCTTTCCGACCGCCATGCACATCGCCGCCGTCGAGGAGATCACCCACCGCCTGCTGCCTGCCATCAGGCACCTGCGGGACGCCCTGCACGCCAAGGAGGTGTCCCTGGCCGGCATCACCAAGATCGGCCGGACCCATCTGATGGATGCGGTCCCGATGACCTTCGGGCAGGAATTCTCGGGCTACGTCGCCCAACTCGACGCCGACCTCCGCCGAATCGAATTCACGCTGGATGACCTCTACGAGCTGGCCGCCGGCGGGACCGCCGTCGGTACCGGCTTGAACACCCATCCGGAGTTCGGGACCCGGGTGGCGTCGGCCATCGCCGAGCGCACCGGGCTGCCGTTCGTGACCGCCCCGAACAAGTTCGCCGCCCTGGCCGCCCATGACGGGCTGGTGATGGCCAGCGGAGCCCTGCGGACGCTGGCGGCGTCGCTCGTCAAGATCGCGGACGACTTGCGGTGGCTGGGCTCGGGCCCTCGCAGCGGATTGGGCGAGCTCGACCTGCCGGAGAACGAGCCCGGTTCCTCGATCATGCCGGGCAAGGTGAACCCGACCCAGAGCGAGGCGATGATCATGGTGTGCATCCAGGTCTACGGGAACGATGCCGCCGTGGCCATGGCCGGAGCCAGGGGGAACCTCGAGCTGAACGTGTGCAAGCCGGTGATCATCCACAACGTCCTGCACTCGGTGAGGCTGTTGACCGAGGCGTCGGCGTCCTTCACCCGGTTCTGCGTGGAAGGCCTGGAGCCCAATGAGGCGCGCATCCGCCAACACCTCGAGAACTCGCTGATGCTGGTGACGGCGCTCAACCCGCTGATCGGCTACGACCGGGCCGCCGAGGTGGCGAAGAAGGCGCACAAGGAGGGGAGCACCCTGCGGGAGTCGGCCGTGGCGTTGGGATACCTGACCGGCGAGCAGTTCGACGAGGCGGTCCGGCCCGAGTCGATGACCCACCCCTGAGGCGACCGCCAGTGGGAGGAGGTGGACCCGTGGGCCCGGCGGGCGCGGACCTCACCGATCTGAGCCTGTTCGTCGGCGGCTTCCCCGACGAGGTGTTCACCCGACTCCGTCGACAGGCCCCGGTCTGGTGGCATGCCCCGACCGAGCACACGCCCGATGGTGAGGGGTTCTGGGTGGTGAGCTCCCACCGCGACATCGTGACGGCCGCCGCCGACGCCGAGCTCTTCTCCTCGGAGGGGAGCCCGGGTGCCGAGGGGGGCGGGACCATCATCCAGGACCTCCCATTCGGCTTCGCCGCGGGCGTGCTCCTCAACATGATGGACGACCCCCGGCACCACCTGATCCGCCGACTGGTCACCCCCGCCGTGGCCCCGAGGGCGCTGGCCCGGATGGAGGACGGGTTGAGGCAGCGGGCCCGGCGCATCATCGATGCCGTCGCCGACCGGGGCGAGTGCGACTTCCTGGGTGACGTGGCCGTCGAGCTCCCACTCCAGGCGGTGGCATCGCTCATGGGGGTGCCCGACGCCGATCGCTACGACCTGATGGCGTGGTCCAATGCCACCCTCGACTTCGAGGGGCGCGAACTGGGGGAGACGAACCAGCGGGTGGCGGAGGCGGCCGCCTCGATGACCGCCTACGGAACCGACCTCATCGCCCAGAAGCGGAGGACCCCGGGCGACGACATCATCTCGGCGGTGGTCAACGCCCAGATCGAGGATGGTGAGGGCCCACTCCGCGCCCTTACCGAAGTCGAGCTGCTGATGTTCTTCAATCTCCTGGTGGTGGCCGGGAGCGAGACGACCCGCAACTCCATCGCCCTGGGCATGGTGGCGCTGATCGAGCACCCCGACCAGCTCGAGTCGCTCCGCGACGACCGTTCTCTGATGGCATCCGCGGTCGAGGAGATCCTCCGGTGGACCAGCGCCACCCTCTACAACCGGCGCACGGCCACCCGGCCCACCGAGCTCGGCGGCCAGGTCATCGCCGAGGGTGCCAAGGTCACGCTGTGGTGGGCGTCGGCCAATCGGGACGAATCGGTGTTCGACGAGCCGTTCCGGTTCGACATCCGACGGGCTCCGAACCCCCACCTCACCTTCGGGCACCGGACCCATTTCTGCCTGGGGGCCAATCTGGCCCGCATGGAGATCCGGGTGATCCTGGACGAGGTCCTCGATCGATTGGAGGGCTTCGAGTTGAGCGGGCCGGTGGAGCGGGTGCGGACCAACAAGCATGCGGGTGTTACCCGGGTGCCGATGCGCTTCGGACGACGGCTGGGCGGATGAGCCGGGCGTCGGATCCCCGGAGATCCTCTCGGTGGGCCCGGGCACCGTCTGCGCTCCGCGCCGGAGGCCGGCCGTATACTCCGGGGCGTTCGCCACCGGACCGGGGTTCGACCACAGCCTCGGACCGTCCACCCCGGGCCCGCCGTCCCGTGGCAAGCAGCCGTAGACACAGCCGAGGGAGACACTCCGAGGGAGCGACATGACCACTGTGCCCACCGATCTGAGCATCGGACTGACCGACGGGATGTTCTACGGCGGCGATCCCTTCCCGGCGTTCGCCTGGATGCGGGATCACGCGCCGGCGTACTTCGACGAGTCGGCGGGGGTCTGGGGGATCACCCGGTACGCCGACATCAAGGAGATCTCCAAGGACCCGGACACCTTCTCCAATGCCGGTGGCATCCGCCCGGACAGCGACGCCCTACCCATGATGATCGACACCGACGCGCCCGAGCACGTCCGGCGTCGCCGCCTGGTCAGTGAGGGCTTCACCCCGGGCCGGATCCGCGAGAGCGAAGAGGGGATTCGTACCATCTGCGATGCGATCATCGACCGGGTGTGCGAGGCCGGCTCGGCCGACTTCGTCCGGGACATCGCCGCCCCGCTGCCGATGATCGTCATCGGGAACATGCTGGGAGTGGCTCCCGGTGACCGTGACGATCTGTTGCGGTGGTCCGACGACATGCTCAAAGCACTGGGCTCGCCGGACCCGGGGGCGATGGACAAGGCGGCCCAGGCCGCCGCCGAGTACGCCGTCTACATCACCGCGGTGGCGGAACAGCGCCGGCGGGACAGCCAGTCGGACGATCTGATCGGAACCCTCGTCCATGCGGAGATCGAGGGAGACCGCCTCGACGAGGCGTCGATCATCTACGAGTCGCTCCTGATCCTGATCGGCGGGGACGAGACCACCCGTCACGTGATCAGCGGCGGGATGTACGAACTGTTCCGGCACCCCGATCAGCTCAGGAGATTGGCGGCCGACCGGTCACTGTTGCCGGCGGCGGTCGAGGAGATGCTGCGGTGGGTGTCGCCGATCAAGAACATGGCCCGCCGGATGACCAGGGACGTCGAGTTCCAGGGGGAGACCCTCCACCGGGGCCAGAAGCTCCTGCTGCTCTATCCCTCGGGCAACCGGGACGAGCGGGCGTTCGATGAGCCCGGGCAGTTCGACATCACCCGCACCCCCAACGACCACATGGCCTTCGGCTTCGGTTCCCACTTCTGCCTGGGCAACCGGCTGGCCCGGATGGAGCTGGCCGTGATGTTCGACCGGCTGCTCGACCGGCTGCCCGACCTGGCCCTGGCCGATGACACCGAGCCGCCCAAGCGCGCCGCCAACTTCGTCTCCGGCTACGAGACGATGCCGGTCGTGTTCACCCCGACCTCCCCGGTGGAGGCGTCGGCCTAGCGATCGCGCCGGGTCCTCCCGCGGTCCGCCGGACCGGCACGCGGCCCTTGGTCAGCACGACTACTGTCGGCCGGGTGGCCGACAGGGAGAAGCTTTCGGTGTTGGGGGACTCGGAGGTGGAGGCGGCCCTGGCCCAAGACGACGCCCCGCGGTGGCACCTGATCGGGGGCCAGCTGGTCAAGACGGTGACCTGCGCCGGCTTTGGGGGGTCGCTCGAGTTCGTGGGAGAGGTCGGACGCCTCGCCGAGGAGGCGGACCACCACCCGGACATCGACATCCGGTACGACCGGGTGACCTTGGCGTTGGTCACCCATGATGCCGGCGGGATCACCCGGTTCGACCTCGATCTGGCCCGGGCCATCGACCGGGTCAACGTCGGCGTGCGGCCCGACCCCGCCGGATTCTGACTCACGCGCCGACCTCGACCCGGACGCCCGCCCTCTAGGCCGGCGGGTGCGGCACGACCGAATAGCCGGCAGCGTCGAGTGCGTCCACCGCCCGCCCGAGGTCCCCGTCCTTGACCAGGATGTGGTCCGTGTCGTACGTGGAGAGCACGAACACCCCCACTCCGGCCTCGGCCATCCTGGCGGTCAGCGAGGCGATCACCCCGACCGCGGAGAAGTCGAGGGGTCCCGCCACCGTGAGCGCCCGCCACCCGGCCTCGATGCGGGCATCGGGCGGCGCGGCATCGACCCGGCACACCACCGACAGTTCGAACCCGGTGCCGGTGACCGAGAAGAACGACCCGTCGGCCGGCGGTGACGGCCACGGTGCGTCGATGGGAAGCCGGCACACGGCCAGGTGCTCCGGTCGCACGGACAGCTCCATCCGGTCATCCCCACCGGCGCCGAGCGGGCGAGGGCTGGCTCAGCCGACCGGGAGGTCCCAGAGGGGAAACCACCGATCGAGGTCGGACTCGACGGAGAGGTCCCCGGCCACCAGGCTCTTGAGCTTCAGCTCCTGTTCGATGTCCCGGTGCTCGTGCCCGTCGGGGACGAACGGGTAGAAGGTCCCCCGTTTGAACAGGTACACCACGTAGGCGGACGACGGGATCACGCGTCCGGGGCCCGCCGTGGGCTCGGGCATCGGGTCGGTGACTGCGGCCTCGACGGTGTCGAAGGCGCCGGCATCCGGGGAGTCCGATGTCGTCAGCTTTGCCAGGCCGAACACGGAACACAGCAGTTGGGGGCCCCAGCCCGCATCGGAGAGGGACGAGTTGACCAGGTGGACCCGGGTCACCAGCTCTTCGATGTCGGCGTCCTCGAGTACCAGCCAGTGGTAGCCGTAGGCATCCTCGGCCTTGCGCAGCCCTCCCGTGCCGTCCATGGACAGGAGCTTGACCACTTCGGCCTGCATGTCCTCGAATCCCTGGCCGGTGGGCGGCTTGAAGCACACGCCGGCATGTCCCGAGCACGACATGGCAGCGGCACTCTGGAGGGTGATCGACGCCGACGGGAGGGCGAACAGGGCGTCCAGGTTGGCCTGCACCGGCTTGGTCCGCCCGAGGATGGTGTCGAGCAGTCCCATCAGCCGGCCCGTCCCATCAGCCGGCCCGTCCCATCAGCCGGCCAGTCCCATCAGCCGGGCGGCCGCCTCGGCTTCGGTCACGAGGGACGGCCGAGCTCAGCTTCGATGGTGGCCAGCTGGGCCAGTCGCTGATCGAGCGAGGGATGGGTGGAGAACAGTGTCGAGAGGCTCACACCCTTGGAGGCGATCGCCGGGGTGAAGTAGAAGGCGTTGAAGCTCTCGGCGGCCCGGAGGTCGCGGGTCGGGATCCGGGACATCTCGCCGGTCACCTTGACCAGTGCCGACGCCAACACCGACGGCTGTCCGGTGAGCAGCGCGCCGGAGCGGTCGGCCGCCAGCTCGCGGTAGCGCGACAGGGCTCTGGTCAGCAGGAAGCTGATGGCGTAGACGACCACGGAGACGACCAGCACCGCCATCTCCACCAACGCCGCGTTTTCCCCGCTGTTGTCGTTTCCGCCACCCTGGTTGCCGCCGAAGCCGCCCATCATCCCGGTCCAGAACATGACACGGGTCACCAGGCCCGCCACAACGCCCAGGAAGCTGGCGATGGTCATCACGGCCACGTCACGGTGGGCCACGTGGGAGAGCTCGTGGGCGAGCACGGCCTCGAGCTCGGGCTCGTCCAGCCGCCGCATCAGTCCGGTGGTGGCGCAGACCACCGCGCTCTTGGGGCTGCGGCCGGTGGCGAACGCGTTGGGCACGTCGGTGTCGGCGACAGCCACCCGCGGCTTCTTCATGTCAGCCAGTGCACAGAGCCGGTCGATGGCCCCGTGGAGCTGCGGCGCCTGCTCCGGTGTGACGACGTGGCCGCCCATGCCGAAAAGGGCGATCTTGTCGGAGAACCAGTACTGGACGAAGATGAGCCCTCCCGCGATGATCAGCACCACGGCGTAGGAGATGCCGACGGCGATCAGCAGTCCGATCACGGCTGCATAGAGGACCACCAGCATCAGACCGGTGGTGAACATGCGGAGCGTGAGGCCCCGGTCCTGTGGGATGTTGCGTGCGGTACTCATGGGTTCGACCTCAGCGGTTGTCCGTTCCGGAAACTTCGTCCGCCTCGGCGAGCAGGTCCTTCGTCTCCTCGAGGGTGGAGTCGGGGAAGGGCACCACCAGGTCAGACGGGGCGAAAGCGTCGTCGGCCAGGGGCTCGCCCGCCTCGCGGACCGCAGCGGTGAGAGCGGCCAGGGCCGAGACGAACGCCTTCCCGTCATTGGCGTCGACGGCCTCGACGATCACCGAGTCCAGTTTCTCGAGCGCACCTCGCTGCCCATCGGGGACCGAGTACTGCCCTTCACCCAGGATGCGGACGATCATGATGCCGGCCCCCCGGGCCCTGACGAACCGTGGTCGGCGGCGTGGTCCGCTGCCCCCAGCTCGGCCGCCGGCGGGGCGCCCGCGCCGACCTCCGCCTTCAGGGCCGCCAGCTCGGCGTCGACGGTCGAGGTCGTCGATGCCTTGTTGAGCTGGGCCTGGATGTCGTCGACCGGGTTGGCCAGGTCGGTCAGGGCACCCGAGGCCAGCAGTTCGTCCATGGCCCCGGCGCGGGCCTGCATGCCGTCGATCTTGTCCTGGGCCCGCTGCATGGACATGCCGGCGTCGCTCATCGACTCGGAGATGCCCGACACTGCCTCACCGATCTTGGTCTGGGCTTCGGCCGCCGTGTAGCTGGCCTTCATCGTCTCCTTCTTGGTCCGGAAGGAGTCGACCTGGGCCTGGAGCTTCTGGGCGGTGAGGATCAGCTTCTCCTCCTGCCCGGCCACCTGCTCGTGCTGGGTCTGGAGCTCGCCCAGCTGTTCGGCCAGTGCGGTACGCCGGCTGAGCGCCTCACGGGCCAGGTCCTCGTTGCCCTGGGTCAGGGCGGCCTTGGCCTGCTGTTGGAGCTTGTCCGCCTGCTGCTGGAGCTGGGAGGCCTGCAGCTCGATCCGCTTCTTCGCCGTGGTGACGTCGGCCACGCTCCGGCGGACCTTCTGGAGGCTCTCGAGCTGCTTCTGGTAGGAGAGGTCCAGGGACTCTCTCGGATCTTCGGCCTTGTCGAGGAGTTTGTTGGTCTTGGCCTGGACAATCCCGGACAGACGCTTCATCACGCTCATTCTGATAGATCCTTCCTCGTTCGTCGCCAATGAAGCTTAGGGCCTCGCTGCCCGATAGCGTGATCGGCGTGCCCGATCCGCTGTGCCTGTTGACCGTCCACGCCCATCCCGACGACGAGTCGTCGAAGGGTGCCGGCACCGTAGCCATGTACCACGCCGAGGGAATCCGCACCGTGCTGGTCTGCTGCACAGGCGGGGAGGAGGGGGATATCCTCAACCCGGCGTTGGACACCCCCGAGGTGCGCTCGCGGCTCGTGGACCTGCGCCGCGAGGAGCTGGTCAACGCCGCCGGGATCATTGGGTACGACGAGGTGGTCATGCTCGGCTACCGGGATTCGGGAATGGCCGGCTCGGAGACCAACGCCAATCCGGAGAGTTTCGCCCAGGCTCCCCACGAAGAGGCGGTGGAACGCCTGGTGGCCATCGTCCGCCGCACCCGGCCCCAGGTCATGGTGGTCTACGGCGACGATCAGTCGGGGTATCCCCATCCAGACCACCTCCGGGTGCACGAGATCGGCGTTGCGGCATTTGCCGCCGCGGGGGACCCGGCCCGTTTTCCGTCGTCCGGCGCGCCCTGGCAGGCGAAGAAGCTCTACTACACGGTGTTCTCGGCGAAGAGGTTCGAGCAGATCCACGAGAAGTTCGTGGAGCTGGGCCTCGAGTCGCCCTTCGACGACGAATGGCGGGCCAGGTGGAAGGACGTCCCGGCCGAGCCGATCAGCACGTCGATCGACATCTCGGCCTTCTCCGACGTCCGCCGGGATGCGCTGCTGGCCCACGCCACCCAGGTGGACCCGAACTCGCGGTTCTGGTTCGGATTGCCACCCGAGGTGATGCGCTCGATCCACCCCTTCGACGACTACCGGCTGGCCCAGGTGGCCGGGCCCGACGGACCCCCGGCCGGACCCCCGATCGAACGGTCGGCCAGCGCATCAGGGGGGCCGGTCGAGACGGACCTCTTTGCCGGTATCCGTCCGGTGTCCTGAGCGACCGGGCGCCGGGGCGGGGCACGCTGAGCGTCGGGAGGGAGCCGAGACTCCCGGTCCCGGGACGCCGGTAGCATCAGAGGGGGCGACGACGTTGGCGACGACCAGTTGGGATGTGCCGTGACCAAGTGGCTCTCTGCGGAGTGGTTCGACCAGACCCGCGAGATGGCGGCCGACCAGCCCGCCCGCCCCGGGCTCTCCGCCCGGATCCAGTACGAGCTCACCGGAGGCCCGGACGGTGATGTCCGCTACTACCGGGTCCTCGAGGACGGCCGGCTCCGGTCGAGTGCCGGCGGCACCGTCGACGCCCCCGAGGTGACCCTGACCATGCCGTGGGCCGATGCGGTGGCCATGCAGAAGGGCGAGCTCGATCCGAACGTGGCCTTCATGCAGGGCCGGATGAAGGTCGCCGGTTCGATGGGGGTGATGATGTCCCTACTGCCCGTCACCAACACACCCGAGTACCAGGAGCTCCGTCGCCGGATCGCCGGGATCACCGAGTTCTGACGAGTGGGGGGACCGACCCGGGGCCGGCCCCTCCGAGGTAGGGCAGGTGGATGGTGCCCGCGCTCTGCAGCAGGATCAGGGTCACCGCGGTGGCGATGAACAGGACCAGGGCCACCACCAGGTACGGCTGCACCCTGTCCCAGGGAGCGGGTGCCTGCGCCGAACGGATCCCCCGGCGCCGGTCGTTGCCGCGCCGGGGCCTGGCCACGGCCGTGACCGGAGGCACCCCGTCGAGGCCCTGATGCCGCACGGCGAAATCGGTGATCCGGTTGGACAGGGCGTTCGGATCCCCCCCGGGCACGAGGAAGCGGTAGGTCCCGAACGGGGTCCGGACGGCGATCACCGCCCCGCGGTCGGCGTGGGGAAGCACCCGACCCGTGGCGCCGGGTTCCTCGACCGGGGCCTGGCGCGCCGGCCCCTCCTGCGATCCGGGGACCCCGTTGAGCTGCGGTTCGACCCAGTGGTCGGGAATGACCCCTCCGACCCACCGTTCGACCATGTGGGCCGAGACCGCCGACCAGGGCAGGATCCGGGGTTGGTCGCCGGTCGACCTGATGACCCCGATCCCCTCGTCGGTGAAGACGACGGCTTCGATGCCCACCGGGTCGCTGCCGGCCGAGTCGAGGAGCAAGGGCCCATCGACACGCAACGCTGGCAGCGGGGTGGCGACGCCGGTGCGGGGTGCCGCGGACCGGCCGGGATCCCGCCCCTTCGGCTGCTCTCCCTCGGCCACGGCCACTCCCATCGGTGGTTGTCAGGATACCGTCGCGCCCGGCGCCCAGGTGGTCCGAGACGATCGACGCCGTGGGCCCGGCCGTGCGGGACCGCCCCATCCGAGGGACGGGCAGGACGGGTCGGTGCCGCTGGCGACGGCGCTGAATCAGTTGCCGCGCATGGCGTCGTGGAGCGGCCGGTAGCTGATCAGGGTCACGCCGGCATCGGCGATCACCTGGTCGAGCCCCCGGTCGGCCACCAACAGCACGTGGTCTGCCACCCGCTGCCTCCAGTCCGAGGTGATGGCCCGGAGCTCCGGCGTGTCGATGGCAGGGTGCATGGTGAGCTCGGTGATCCCCGGCTCGAGGCCGGCGACCAGGTCGAGGAAGGCCTGCCGGGTTCCCGTGGCCGGCAGCGTGGGAAAGCGGTCGGCGAACACCACTCCTTCGTCGGCGGCGAGCTGACGCACCGGAAATCCCACGTTGGGCTCGGCTTCGGCGCCGAGGAGCCGGAGGGGCAGGGAGAACTCCACCGCCAGCTCGAGGTAGATGTCGAAGAATTCCGGTCGCAGCACGAGGGTGTCGAGGTGTGCGTCGAGATGGCTTATGTCGAATCCCCACAGCACCGCCCGCTCGACTTGGGCGCGGCACTCCCGGCGGACCTCGTCGAGGTCGGCATGGTCCCAGAGGTCGGTGACGGTGCGGGGGAACCCTCCGTCCCCGTCCAGCAGCGACGGGGCCAGGGTCAGGGGCGCCCAGCGGTAGAGATCATGCTCGGCGTTGAGGGTCAGCCGGACCCCGACGTCGTCGCCCCGGAAGCGCGATGCCGACTCCCGCGCCCACGGCGCCGGGACGATCAACGACGCGCTGGTGCCGATCCCTTGGCGCAGGGCGTCGTAGACCCCCACGGTGGCGGCGTGGCAGAAGCCGAGGTCGGCGCAGTTGAGGATGAGCAGTTTGGCATCGGGCGGGTACCCGATGCGCTCGGCAACGGTCGGCATCCACCTGACCGTAGCGCCCTGCGATCTCAGGCGGCGCGGCCGGTCGGACCCTGCCCACCGCCGCCATCACCAGATCGGCTCTGGCCGTCGGCCGCCATGGCCGCCTCGAGTCGGGCACGGGCGGCGGCGACCCCCTGCCGGCCGATACGGCGCGTGCGCTCGTCGAGGCGCCAGCCGCCTGCCGCCCCGGATGGGCGGCCCCGGCGGTCCATCCCTGGCGCCCTCGATGCCGGTGACGTCCCCGACCCACGTGATGTCCGCGGGCCACGTGACCCCTCCGGCGCCTTCGACACGGTCGCCATCTCGGCGACCGCCGGCACCAGTGGGAGCTCGGGCTGGATCCCTGGGGATCTGGGTCGGCGGTCGGTTGCCATGGGTCCATTGTGCCCGGAGGGTGTATTACCTAACCCATGACCGATGGAACTGCCATTGTGCCGGCGGGCCCGCGCTTCGGGATCACGGTCCCCTTCGATGGGGTCACCCTGGCGGATCACCGCAGGTGGTACGCGGAATTGGTCCGCCTCGGCTACACGGATGCGTGGTCGGCAGAGACCGATGGATCGGATGGGTTCACCCCCTTGGCCCTCGCCGCGGCGTGGGCGCCCTCCCTCCGGCTGGGGGTGGCGATCATCCCCGCCTACACGAGGGGACCCGCCCTGCTGGCCCAGAGTGTGGCCGCACTGGCCGAGGCCGCCCCTGGCCGGTTCAGCCTCGGGATCGGAACCTCGTCGGACGTGATCGTCAGCCGCTGGAACGGCTTCGGGTTCACCGAGCCCTACAAGCGGGTGCGCGACACCATCCGGTTCCTGCGGTCGGCGCTCGCCGGCGACAAGGTCGACCACGAATACGAGACTTTCACCGTCCGGGGATTCCGTCTCTCGAGGCCCGTCGAGCACGCGCCGCCGATCTTCCTCGCCGCCCTGCGTCCGGGGATGCTGAAGCTGGCCGGCCGTGAGGCAGACGGTGTCATTCTCAACTGGCTGTCGGCCGAGGACGTGGCGACGGTGACACCCGAGCTCGGGGTGGACATACCGGTAGCCGCCCGCATCTTCGTCTGCCCGTCTGAGGATGCCGACGCGGCCCGGGCGATAGGCCGGCGGATGATCGCCGCCTACCTGAATGTGGGCGTCTACGCCGCGTTCCACCGCTGGTTGGGCCGGGGCCCGGTGCTCGAGCCCATGTGGAAGGCCTGGCAGGCGGGTGATCGCAAGGGGGCGCTGGGAGCCATCCCCGATGACGTGGTCGACGCCTTGGTCGTGCACGGCTCCTATGACGAATGCCGGGCCCACGTGGGTCGTTACGTGGCCAACGGGGTCACAATTCCGGTCATGGCGGTGATCCCGCTCGGCGTTTCGCTCGACGAGGCCGTCGCCGGTCTGGCCCCGCCGTGGAACGCCTGACCGAGGCCGGACGGTGCCCGGCCTCGGTGTGACCGCGATCTGCACACGGCCGACGTTCGGGTTCTGATCAGTCCGGCCGGTAACGGGCCACGATCTCGGCGTCCATGTCGCGGACCTGGTCGGCCAGGTCCTCGACGAACCGCTTGAGTTCGGCGGCCAGTCGGGGGTCGGACAGCGCCATGATCCTCACGGCCAAGAGGGCGGCATTGCGCGCCCCGTTGACGGCCACGGTGGCCACCGGGATGCCCTTGGGCATCTGGACCATGGCCAGCAGGGAGTCGAGCCCGCCCAGGTTGGCGAGGGCGATGGGCACGCCGATCACCGGTAGGGGAGTGGCCGCGGCCACCACGCCGGCCAGATGGGCCGCCCCTCCGGCAGCGGCGATGATGACCTGGACGCCTGTTTCAGCTGCCCGCCGGGCGAAGGCGATGGTGTCGTCCGGGGTCCGGTGGGCGGACAGTACCCGCACCTCCACCGGAATCCCGAACGAGCGCAGGGTCTGGACGGCGTCGTCCATGATCGACGCGTCGGATGAGCTTCCCATCATTATGGCAACGGACATGACCGCATTCTGCCCGACCCGTTGCCACCGGGTCACATCCGGTGGGCCGCTCATCGCGGCCGGTGCAAAGGGCCTGTACGGTGGGCCGGTCGGGTTCCACCGTGCGACGGCCGACGCACGACCGGTCGAGACGATCCATATCGGGCCGGGGCCGACGGCCCGGAAAGGGAGGCAGCGTGCGCATCGGCGTGATGTTCGACACTGAGGTCCCATTTGACGAGATGGCCGCCCAGGTCGCCTCGCTCCGCGATGCCGGCATCCAGACGGCCTGGTCCTCGCAGATCTTCGGTTACGACGCCCTGACGGCCATCGGCGCCATCGGGCGCGAGGTGCCGGGCATCGACTTCGGTACCGCGGTGGTACCGACCTATCCTCGGCATCCGGTGATGCTGGCCGGCCAGGCCCTCACCGTCCAGGCTGCGACCGATGGCCGGTTGACCCTGGGGATCGGTCTGTCACACCAGATCGTCATCGAGAACGTCTTCGGGCAGTCGTTCGAGAGGCCCGCCCGGCACATGCGGGAGTATCTGTCGATTCTCGTGCCGCTGCTCGACGGCGAGCAGGTGACCTTTGCCGGCGAGACCCTCAGCGCGTCCACCTTCGGGCCCCTGCAGATCGCTGCGCCCGCGCCCCCGGTGCTGGTCGCCGCCCTGGGCGACACCATGCTCAAGCTTGCCGGCCGACTGGCGTCGGGGACCGTCACCTGGATGACCGGCCCGGCGACCATCGGCTCGCATATCGTCCCGACCATCCGGGCCGCGGCCGCGGCCGCCAGCCGGCCCGAGCCCCGGATCGGAGTCGGGCTCCCGGTCTGCGTGACCGACGACACCGACGCGGCCAGGGCGAAGGCGTCTGAGGTCTTCGCCATCTACGGTCAGCTACCGTCCTATCGGGCCATGCTGGACCGCGAGGGTGCCGGGGGCCCGGCCGATGTGGCCATTGTCGGTGACGAGGCGGAGGTGAAGGACCAGGTCCGCCGCTTGGCTGACCTCGGAGCCACCGATTTCTGCGGGGCACCCTTCGGCTCACGAGAGCAGATCAAGGCCTCGGTCGGCGCGCTGGCCGCCCTGGTCTAGCTTGTCCTGCCCTGAGGGGCGAGCGCCTGTTTGACGGGCGATGACCCACGCGATCGGATTCTTTGGGCGGGGAGGTCCGGTCGCCAACCCCGGTCTGCCCGGGGGGTGTCAGCGGGCGATGCGGGTGTGCTTGAACTCGTTGAGATCCGGATGCCCGTCCATCAGCGTGAGGACGTGCTCGATGGTGGCACGGGCCAGCTGGGCGTCTCCCTGCGGACGGCTCATCAGTCTCACGAAGACGGCGCTGTCGCCGGCGATGAAGGTGGGCACACCGAAGACCTGCATCTGGTCCACCGCCCGCTCGTGTTCGTCTCGGACTACTTTGGCGGGCCAGCCGGCCTCGACCTCCTTCAGCACGGCGTCCGCATCGGTGCCCGCCCGCGACAGGGCGCCGGCCACCACCGAGCGGTCCCGGAGGTCACCGCCCTCGTCGTGCCTGGCGGTGAACAGCGAACGGTGGACGGCCAACAGGTGCTCGGGGTAGCGGTCCCGGACCACGACGCCGGCCGCGAGGGCCCCCAGATCCGGTTGCTGGAGCGGATCCTCCCACGAAGGGGTGCCCCCCTCGGGGACATGGGACTGATTGAGGAAAAAGGGGACGAAGCTGACGTCCCACGGGGCACCGGCTTCCAGGGCGTCGATGATGTGCTCGAGGCCGTTCCGGGCGAACGGACAACGATAGTCCCAGGTCACAGCAAAAGTAAGTGGAGGAGGCATGGCCATGAAACCCCGATGGGCGTCGATCCATTCCTCCCGCTTCCGCCCACGATGCCGTGCCGACCACGATGCCGTGCCGTGGCGATGACGGCGGACAGTCCGGACGCGGCGCAACCATCCGGTGATCCACGACCGACGGCCGTCAGAGTAGGCGGCGGCCTATCAGCCCCAGGGCCGCGCCGAGGGCTGCGCCGCCCACCACGTCGGAGGCGTGGTGGGCTCGGAGGTGGAGTCGGCTGAGACCGACCAGAGACGCTGAGGTGAACAACAGCACGTTGCCGGCCCGGTCGTTTCGCTGGCTCATGACCGTCGCCGCGCAGAAAGCCGCCAGTGTGTGCCCGCTGGGGAAGCTGCTCGTCGTCGGTTCCCTCACCGGGATCCCCCCCTCGGTCAACTGGAGCCCGGCACGGTCGGGCCGTGAACGGCCCACGGCGGCCTTCAGGGCCCGGTTGACGATGCCCGACTCGACACCGGCGATGGCCAGGGCCCGAACGGCCCGCGCCCGCTCCGGCCCGGTGTGCCGGGCCCGCCACGCCGTGGTCGCCGCCCACATCAGCCCGTGGTCGCCGAGCCCGGTGATCGCCTTGGCCAGGCCGTCGAGGGCCGGAACTCCCCGGGCCGGCTCGAACCAACGGTCGATCCGCCCGTCGAGGGCCTGGACCACACTTGCGAGCCCGCCCGATGGGCCCGCGGGGGAAGCGGTGCCCGTGGGCCCATCGCCCGGTGGCTGACCTGGGCCCGCCCCGCCGGGGGCCGCCCCGCCGTGGTCCGGCGCCTCGTGGGCCGTCCCTCCGAGGCCCGGGGCGTGGCGCTCAGCCCGCTCGCGGTCCAAACCCGGATCGTCGCCGTTCCCACGATCGGGATCGAGCTGGACCGGGGTGGCGGCGGTTTCAGCTCCGGGGCGCGTCACGCAGCACCGCCGACCGTTGCACCCAGCACCACCGAGGCCTGGTCGGGGTCACCCCCGAAGGCCGGGCAGAACTCCCGGAACCGGCAGTAGTTGCACAGGGGTGACGGCCGTGGCCGGAAGTCATCGTTTCGACATGCCTGCTCGATGGCCGACCAGATGGCCGTGGCCTTCACCCGCTGCCCGCGCACCGCCTGGTCGGAGGGCTCGGCCGTGATGGCCACCGGCTCCTTCAGATGGAGCAGCTTGACCTGCGCTGGCCTCTGGCCGAGGACCTCCTGGCACAAGAGCGCGTAGATGTGGACGCCGATGAGCTTCGACTGCTCGTAGGCCTGTGACGGTGCGCGACCGGTCTTGTAGTCGATGACCACCAGCTCTCCGTCCGGGGTCCGATCGAGCCGGTCGATGATGCCCCGGAGTCGCATCGAGCCGACCCGCGCCTCGAGCATCAGCTCGATCCCGACCGGGGTGATCTCGTTCGGGTCCTCCAAGGCGAAGTAATTCTGCACCAAGGCGGCCGCTTCCGACCGGAAGCGGTCCGCATCGTCTCTCGTGAGGTGGAGGGCCAGATACTCCGGGTCGTCCTTCAGTTCCGACCAGGCCCGGTCCAGCTCGGCGGCGGCGGCCGCCGGGGAGCGCATCCCCCGGGGGCAGCGCCAGAACAGCTCCTCGAGAGCCCTGTGGACCAGGGTTCCCTTGACGGTCCACACGGTCGGCTCCTCGGGCAGGTGGTCGATGGAGTTGAACCGGAAGGCCAGGGCACAGTCGCGGAACGAGCTGACCTTGGAGGGGGACAGCGACCGTGGTGGTTCGAGGGGCACGCCTCCAGACTACGCAGGGGGTGTGTCGCCCACCGCGTCGAAGGCGGCGGCCACGACCGCGCCGACCAGGTCCGGTCGCTGCAGCGGGCCGAAATGACCGATGCCGGGGATGACCTCGACCGTCGCATGCCGGAGCTGCGCCGCATCCGCGTCGAGGAACGACCGACCGAACGCGTCGGTGACCTCCCCGCAGCCCAGGGTCACATGGCAGCCGATCTCGTGGAGATGGCCGAAGGCACCGTGCGACGCCCCCCGGGCATAGATCTCCGCCTCGTCCTCCCTCCGGCAGAGCAACCGGATGGACCGGCCGTCCCCGCCTTCGGCGGCCGGGACGGGCTCGAACCCGGCCTCGACGTAGCACCGGAGCACCTCGGGGTCGAGGTCGGAAAACGGCGGTTTGGAGGCGAAGTTGACGAAGGCGTCCTCTGCCGACGGGAAGGTGTCCCGCCGCCGCCGGGCGCCGTTCGAGAGGGGATTGTCCTCGGCCAGGATCGCACCGATCCCGCCGGCCGTCTCGGGGAACACGACGGGCTCGAAGCAGTAGAGGGAGGAGAACGAGCCGGGCGCGGCCTCTTCCGCCAACAGCGCGGAGGCCCCCCCGCACGAGTGACCGAAGGCCCTTGGTCGATGGAGCCCGAGATGGCCGATGACGGCCAGCACGTCGGTGGCGAACCCGGACCACGCGAAGTTCCCGTCGCCGGGCCGGTCGGACCGGCCGTGTCCCCTGAGGTCCAGGCCCCAGCAGTGATGGCGGTCACCGAGGACCCGGGCGAGCGGGCTGAACACCTCGGCGCAGAACCCGGTGGCGTGGGCCAGGAGCAGGTCGGG
>Ga0307374_10006398_pt1 | contig 18530 bp, 16 predicted proteins | sample OX3MG_FD_202532 | JGI IMG/M metagenome (GOLD analysis project Ga0307374, IMG submission 202532) | Soil microbial communities from Risofladan, Vaasa, Finland - OX-3 | ecosystem: Environmental > Terrestrial > Soil > Coastal area > Acid sulfate soil | place: Finland: Risofladan, Vaasa | collected...
ATCGGGAAAAACGGGCGCACGTTGAACGAATTCCCAGGCATAAATGCCTGGGCTACGCAAAAGTCGTGGCCGAAGGCGATCCGGGAAATCCACCGGAAAAGTTGTGTAGAACAACGAGGGCTGCCCCTTGGTCGTCGCCGCGTCGGCGAAGACAGGGCCAAAAACCACCTGTTCGGAGGGGTGGCTGATTTCTCCCGGCGCAGCTAATCAACAGGTTGCAGGCGAACGGGCGAAAAGTTTCCGGGGCGATGTTTTTTTTTGATGAATTTTGTTGCTTCCGACGACAAGCTGTTGTTAGAATCCGATGGGCTGGTACCGGTCTAGGCATTTCCGCTTGTTTCAGGGCGCAAGGAAGGGGAGAGAACCCATGAGTCGAAGTATTATGGCACGTTCCAACCGTCGCGCGTTTACGTTGGTCGAGTTGCTCGTCGTGATCAGCATCATCGGGATGCTGATGGCCCTGTTATTGCCCGCGGTCCAGCAAGCCCGCGAGGCCGGCCGCCGCAACACCTGCAACAACAATTTTCACAATCTCGGTTTGGCGTTGAATAACTTTGTTAGTGCGGGGGCAGGAGTGTATCCCGGATACCGCCAGCCCTTGCAGATTCAAGGCCCGAATGCTTTGGTGGCGCCCACGTACCCTAATAACTCTGCCGCAACCGTGCCAGTGGGTTGGCTCATACCCTTGCTGCCGAACATCGAGCGCGCGGACCTCTATCGAAACTGGCGTCAAGGCATGTTCTTGCCCAGCGGCTCTGCGTACATTGCTTCTGGCGATCCAAGTCTAAACGGTATCGGCTTTATCAATCTGCTTGTTTGCCCGAGCAATCCGCCGTCGATTCAAGATCCGCCCCCGTGCGCTTATATTGCCAACTGTGGCCAAGCGGACGTTACTTCGACAGCGTCGGGGTATCCTTGCGACTGGCGCGACAACGGCGTGTTCTTCAACCGCTTTCAAGACTCGAGCATTCTGAGTTCGCCGAACAACACGGCCGGCGCCCCGCTCGTCAGCATGACGCAAGACTTCATCAGCGCCAACGACGGAACTTCGAACACGCTGGCTTTATCCGAAAACGCGGACCAATATAACGAAACGGGGAACGTGGGCACGTATGTGACGTGGGGCGCCACCGCACCGGCCGGCGGCGGAGCTGGCGCAACGACTGGCGCCCGCGAATACTGGAACGGCTTCGTATGGTGGCCGGCAAGCTCCAATGCGGGGACCAATCTGCCGAGCATTTATCCCTACGGCATGATCAACTACGTCACGTCCGCGGGCGTCACTCCGCCGTCGGGCTTCAATGGTTGGTATTACGCCCGGCCCTCGAGCCGCCATCCGCAAGGCGTCAACGTGTTATTCTGCGACGGCCATTCCCGCTTCCTTTCGCAGGAACTCGACTACGGCGTTTTCTCCCTGATCATGACGCCCAATGGGCAGAACTGCAACACACCGAGTTATATCCTGCCCACCGCTGTGCTACCGTCGAGCTCGAACAATTACCTGTACCTGCGCACTACTCCATTGAGTGACCAGTCGCTTCAGTAAGCCGACAGACTTCGGGATCGCTGAACTAGGCTTCTCTCCCCCGACGTTCAGCAGAGCCTCGAATGAATCAAAGCAATTGGGATTAAATAACCTCCTGAATTCGACGGTTGAATGCGACTGGCGGTTCCGCCCCTGACGGGGCTGACAACCATTCTTGGACCGAGCGCCGTCCAGGGGCTTGCGCCCCTGGCTACAGTCTTTCGTCCCTACGGGACTGAGGGCCGCCTTGCCGGCGACGTTCCCTGACCCTCGTTGAACAAGTGCTGACTTTGCCGCGATTTTCGATCGCAGAACCAGCCGCGTAGCGGCGACAGTATGTAGCCAGGGGCGCCAGCCCCTGGACTCGGGTCAAAATCGAACTGTCGTCAGCCCCGTCAGGGGCGATATCAGCCCGACGCGGTTAGGGAAGTTATTTTTTCCTCGATGCAAACCGCCGCTTGCGTCCGACGCGAGCGGTGGTTTTTTTGCGCGCTGAACTCGGCACCCGCGCGCAAATGCGTAATCGCTTGCGGTTGAGACGCGCGCCGGAGCATGTCGCAGTTTTTTGTTCCAACGGCCGATCGAGATCGTCCTGCCTTTTAAGTCCCCGGTAGGACGAACCTCCGGTCCGTCGGGTCGTAGGGTGACGGACCGGAGGTCCATCCTACGGTTGACCGGCGAGCGTGGTCCGCTCAAAAAGTAGGATGATCCCTACCGCAGTGGGTTGGCGCTGGAACTCGACCAAACGCCCGTTCGATTTGCGGACTCGGTATCGCTGCTGCGCAGCGGGTTTTCGCCGCTTGAAGTCTCTTCGATAAATCGCTCTTGAGCCGGAGGTTTCTCGGCCGCCGGCGCCCGTGAAATCCGGGCGGTTGCCTGGGCCTCGGGGCGGTGATACCGGGCCAAGCGCACCGCTTGAGGGTCCCGCGACCGCCAGGCGTGCTGCTCGACGGCATGAGGGGCCGGCGTCTCAACGATCCGTGGCTCCTCAGTGATCCTCCGCGCTTCGGCGTCCTTCGGCGCTGTCCAAGGATTGGAAATTGTTAGCGGCTCGGCTTTGGCGTCGTCGTGCTGTTCAGCGGGCGTCGCGATGGGGGCCGGGGCTTGGAGCGAGTCGTTGGGCAGCGGTTCGGGCAGCGGCTCGGGCTGCGAAAACTCGCCGGCCCGCGAGTTTGGTTCGATGAACGAATTCTGTCCCCGCGCCTGAGAGGCTGTCCGAATACTCCAGGTAACGCGGGTTTCGCGACCGTGGGGCGGCCTTCCTAGGCCGTCTTTCGGACCAGACGGCCTAGGAAGGCCGCCCCACGGCGAGTTTCCGGACAGCCTCTGACGCGTTCGCCAAGTTGACGCCGTCGGAGCAGAAATTCGAGCCGCGTTGAGGTTCTCCGCGCGGCGCGGGCGGACAGCTTCCGCCAAGGCCGTCAACGTCGGATGCAACGTCGAATTCGCTTGACGACCCGGCGCCGCCTGCTGCGAGGGCCGGCAACACATCAAGGGACGCGGCGAGAGCGGTTGCGAGGCGGCTATCTCGGCCGATTCCAACCGAGCGGGCGTGTTGGCGTCGGATACGACGACCATCGGCCCAGCGGGCTCTGCTTCACGCGCCTGCGCGATTTCTGTATTTTCGCGCAGCCCTGCATATTCGTCAGCTTGACAAGCGGCGCACCAGCCCAGGCTCGGAGGCAGACCGAGGCAGACGGCCAGAACCGCCCATGCATGGTCACGATATCGGTTTACAACAAGTTTGCTGCGTACAAGCATCCGTTTATTTCTCCGCAGACCAAAAGTCGCCGCGAGCGAAAAGCGATCGCGAACGATCGTTACGACCGACAGAATCGGCACGACTGCCCGCAAACTTTATTCAAATTCCCCACCTATTCGGCCGCTTCGTTCGCCGCCAGGTGCTAGCATTGCTAGTTCCGCAAGCGACTGGGGCCAATACAGAGCACGAGCAGCCATTGGATGAGCGTGGAAGGCGATTCCCCCTGGAGGCGTTTTTTCGAAGCGTGGCCCAAGGATCTTGCGCCTCGCGGAGTCTTGGTCACCAAGTTCCAGGAGCAGATTCCCTTCGAGGGCTTTTTGGCCAGCGACGCCATGTTGCTGGTCGAGCGGAAAACGCCCGACACGATCGGCGCGCGAAAAGTGTTGACGCCGTTCGATGAGATTGCGGCGATCAAGTTCGTCGACGTCGTGCGAAGCAAGTCGTTCGAACCGCTGGGATTCGCAGGAAAGTTGAAGGATTGACATGATTGCTCCCGCTGGATACTGGCCTGTCGTCGATTCTAAGTTAAACTCTGGTAAGCAAGCATTGGCGCCTTGGCGGCGCGGTGAACCGAGGGATGACAAGATGGCAAAATCAAAGGAGTCTTCCGTGTCGAGCGCAAGCGACAAACCCGAAACTGAAAAGCAGCACGAAGCAACCCCGCCGGCCGGCGAAGCTGGCGTCGCGCGTCCGCAGCAGCCACAACAGGTCAAGGTCGACGATTCGAAGTTGATCGCGATGTATGCGAACTTCTGCCGCGTCACCGGAACCCCGGAAGAGTTGATCATCGACTTCGGTCTGAACCCGCAGCCGTTCGGCGTGCCGACCGAGCCGGTGGTCGTGAACCAGCGGATCGTGACGAACTTCTACACGGCCAAGCGGATGCTGCACGCCTTGCAGCTCACGCTGCAGCGCCACGAGCAGGCCTTCGGCGTGCTGGAAACCGACGTGCAGAAGCGCGTCGTGCCCGCGATGCGTCAAGGCGGCCGCTAATGCGATAGGCGATCGATATTGTAAGGCGAGCCGGAGGTGGTTGTAAGGCGAGCCGGAGGCGTCAGCCTCCGGGTCAGACTGAGCGCGCACCCGGAGGCTGACGCCTCCGGCTCGCCGATTTCTCCGGCTCGTCGATTTCGTGGCGTCGGACGCGATTCGCGCTTAAAATATCGCGAATGAGATCGATCTATCTCGACTATAACGCGACCACGCCCATTGCGCCGGCCGTTCAAGAGGCGATGCCGCCGTTCTTGGCTGAGCATCACGGCAACCCTTCCAGCAGCCACGCGCTGGGACGAGCCGCACACGAAGCGGTCGAAGACGCTCGCAGCCAACTTGCCCGCTGGCTGGGCGCCCAACTGTTGATCGCCGCCTGGGAGAATTCGCGGTAGAATAGGGTCTTTCTGCGGGGAGCGGGCTTGCGAACGTAAGGAGCCAAAGAGAATCGCGAAAGCGCGAAATAGCAGACGGCTCACGCCGCGTCGCGAGTTGAGCAAACAAGCAAACAATTCAAGATGGCCGTATTGATTACTTGGAGATCACTTTTTCCTCCCCTTTCGCGTTTTCGCCCTTTCGCGTTTTCGCGATCCTCTTCGTGATGCTGACAGGCTAACCATGACCGACCGCTGGTATTTGATTGAAAACGTCGATGAGATTCCTTCCCCCGCGCTCGTGGTTTATCCGCAGCGCGTGCGCGAAAACCTGCGGCGAATCATCGCGCTGGCGGGCGGCGTCGAGCGGCTGCGGCCGCACATGAAAACGCACAAGATGGCCGAAGTCATCCGCATGCAACTCGCCGCGGGGATTTCCAAGTTCAAGTGCGCCACGATCGCCGAGGCCGAAATGGCGGCGGGCGCCGGCGCGAAAGATCTGTTGCTCGCTTATCCGCCGATCGGCCCCAACGCCGGGCGGCTTTGCCGACTGGCGAAGGCCTTCCCCGACGTGAAGTTCTCGACCATCGCCGACGACGCTGGCGCAATCCTCGCCCTGTCGCAAGCCTGCTCGCAAGCAGGCGTTTCATTGGAAGTGCTGCTCGACGTCGACAACGGCATGCACCGCTCGGGCATCGCCCCCGGCGCCGAAGCGATCGAGCTGTATCGGCTGCTGGCCGATTTGCCGGGCCTCGCGCCGGGCGGATTTCACGTCTACGACGGCCACGTTCGTGAAGCCGATCTGGCGGAACGAACCAGGCACGCCGACGCCGATTTCGTGCCGGTCGAAGCCATGCGCCAGAAGTTGCTCGCCGCCGGGCTGCCCGTGCCGCGCATCGTGGCCGGCGGCACGCCGACCTTTCCCATTCACGCCAAGCACGCCGACCGCGAGTGCAGCCCCGGCACCTGCGTGTTCTGGGACGTGAGCTACGCCGGCAAGTTCCCCGATCTGGAGTTCCTTCCCGCCGCCTTGGTGCTGACCCGCGTGATCAGCAAGCCGGCCGGCAACCGGCTCTGTCTCGATCTGGGCTACAAGGCGATTTCGGCCGACAACCCGGACCCGCGCGTTCGATTGCTCGATCCGGTCGACGCCAAGCAGGTCGTGCACAGCGAGGAGCACCTGGCGGTCGAGACGAGCCGGGCGGCCGATTTCGCCGTGGGCGACGTCTTGTATGGCGTGCCGTATCACGTTTGCCCGACCGTCGCCTTGCACCGCGAGGCCGTGGTCGTCGAGCAGGGCCGCGCCGTCGGACGGTGGACGGTCGCCGCGCGCGACCGCACGCTGACCATCTGATGACGCAGCCACGACTCTCCACAGGCATTGCCTGCTGCTTTACACCACGCCCGAGACGATGCTCGAAGAGTTGATCGTGCGCAAGCTCGACGAAGGCGATTTGCTCTCGAACGCCAACACGCTGATCTACCTGGGCCGGGTTCGCGAGCAGAGCAAGCTCGGCCGCGCGCTGTACGTGGCCAAACATCGCGGCAGCGCCTGCACCGACGAGATCGTGCCGTACACGATCGACGACCGCGGGCTGCGCGTCGGCTAGTGCTCTGTCAGCCATGTTTTGACGGATGCTAGCGGCCAGGGGTGGCTGGCGGCAGAGCCTAGGCGATGCCCCAGCAAACTGGGCCTTCGCCTAGGCTCAGACCTAGCCACCCATCACTTGGACTTGCATCAACTCTCGGCTGACAGAGCACTAATGGCGGTGGCCAGAGATCATGTGCGCCTGGGCCATAGCCTGCTCGGCCTCGGGGATTTTGCCCGCCCGCTGGTAGGTGACGCTCAGCGCGGTGAAGCTGAACGCGTCTTGCGGCTCGAGTTCGCAAACCTTCGAAGCGTGCTGGATCGCCTCGTCGTGCCGACGCAGCCGGGTGTAGATCACGGCCAGGGCCGAATGGGCCAGCGCATAATTGGCGTCTTGCTCGACGAGGACGTTGAGCTTGGCAACCGCCCCTTCCAGATCGCCCGCGTCTTTGAGTTGCTCGGCTTCGTTATAGAGTTCTTCGTTGGTGGGCATGGGCACTCCTTTCAGTTGAATCGCTTCAGTTTACCTATCTACGAAGTGCAATCCCAGGGCGCCTCGGTTTCGCGATTCCCCTCAAGGAAATACTGCTGTTGACCGTCGTTGGAAGGGTCCTATAATCCGCCGCCACGTCGAGGGGCGGCCCTCCGCACGAGACGGCGGCGATTTCGGGTTGGGTAAAGTTTTCGGATTGAGCAAAGAAATCGCAGTACGGAGCCGAATTAATCTCTTGTTCCGATCGTCCGGTTCTGCGACTGCGGCGCCGGCCGCGAAGCATATCTCCAAATCTCTTGTCTTCAAGGAAGAGGACCGCAGATCGACGCGGCAAGGATGTCGCGCTGCCGTTCGCTTCCCTGAGAGACCTTTTCTTGAAGGGCGCGAAAGCGATGCGAGCTTCACGAGCGCGTTGGGCGTTAGTCACACTCTCGATGCTGGGTCTGACGGGCTGCCAAAGCGGCAAGTCGTGGTGGCCGAGCCGCAACAAGATGCCGCCTTATTCCGCTGCGTCGAAGACTCCGCCGGCGGGCGTTTCGCAGAACCAGCTCCCCTCGGCCCAAGCCTCGCCTTACGGCGAAGCCCAGCAAGACCCCAACCAATACGCGCAGCAAACCGGCGGCTTTGCCGGAAATCCGGCAGATCCCTACGGCGCCAATAACTACGCGGGCGGGGCCAGCGGCGACCCGTATGCCAATGCGGCCGGCGCCGCGATGCCGCAAAATGGTCCTTATAATGCCGAGGGCTATCAACAGCCGGCCGGCGGATCGGGCGGCTATGGGGCCAACGGATATGGCGCCCCGGCAGGCGGCAATTCTGCGGGCGGCCAAGTGAACAATCCCTACGTCGCCGGCGGCGCGGGCGGACCGGCTTATCCCGATTACCAAGGCCAGCAACAAGGCGGCTACCCGCCGCAGCAACCGGCTGGCGGCGGTTACAATGGCGCGGGCTATCCAGGCGGGGCAGCGACCGATCCGGCGGGCGCAGAAACTCCCTACACCGCAGACGCTCGAGCTAACTATGGTCAACCCCAAGCGAACTACAACGCCGGTTCGCAATATGTTGGCGGCAACGGTGCAGGGTACGGCGGAAACGGAGCGATGCCGGAACAATCGCCTTACGGACAAGCCGGCGACGCGGCTTTGAACCAGGGCGCCAGCGCACCCGGCAATACCGGCTATCAGCCTGGAGCGACCGGCTACAATCCCCCCGGAGTGCCGCCCTATCAATCGCCCGGCGCCAACTACAACACCGATCCCAACGCGGGCGGAAGCGATCCGCAATATCGTCCTGGCGGGACGAGCAATTATGTGCCCGGCGGCGCGGCCGGCGCCGGAGCCGCGGGCGGAGGGGCGGCCGGTTACGACAACAGCGGGTACGGCAATCAGGGTGCGGCCTCGCCGAGCCGCTATCCGAATTCGGCGTCGCCGAGCGGTTATCCAAGCTCGGGCGGCGAAGATCGCTACGGCCGGCCGACGACGGCTGGCGCCGCGGGGGGCGCGAACGACGGCTACTTACCGCCGCAGCGCTGATCGGATTCGAGCCTTTCGGCGATCCAATCCGCTGAGACAAATCGCCATAGCAAACTCTTGAGCGCCTGGTGCATGCCTTGTCTGACCTCAGGCGCCAGCGGCCCGACGATCGCGTGATCTGGCAGGCGATCGTCGCGACTCAATCTCAGGCCGCCCCAAGCGAGCCAAACGTGCCAGCCGTACTGGGCCGCCGACGCGTTGAACCGCTCGGCCACTCGCAGAGCCCACAGGGCGCCGAATGCGTCGCGGAAATCGAGCCAAAGTCGATCGACGGGCTCGGCCGCCGGCTTCTTCCTCCATGCGGCGAGCCATGCGACGAGCAATGCTGCAACCGGCAAGGCCAGGCCCCAGATCGGATCCCAGCCAGCGAGCGGCCGGAAGAACCCCGGAAGGTACGCGGCCAATTCGATGAATTGGCCGAGCACCAAGAGACCGGCCGCCAAGCCGAAGCGCGTCGGAGCGAAGTTCAGCAATTCCGCCGTGAGAATGGCGGTCAATAGCCAGCGCCAAGCGGCGTGCGGGGACGGCGGGCCGCCATCGAAGGCCCAGGCTTTCAAGCTTGGCAGCGCCAGCAACGCCAACAACGACGCCACGATCCATTGCCAGGCCCGATCCTGAGGGCGCTTGGCGCCCAGCAAAGCTATCAGCGGCGCCACGGTCGTCGTCGCCGCCAGATAGCGCACGTGGGCGACGAAGATCGATGTCGCGGGGGCGCCCGAAATCGCAACGGCGGCCTCGGCGGCGGTCAGAGCAGCCAGAGAAAAGCAACTCCAAGCCCAAGGCGAGAACAGTGTGCCGCCTTGCAGTTTTTTGGCAGCCCGGGCCAAAACGATTCCGCCCAGGGCGCCGAGCAGCGCAGCGAGAATCAAGCGTCCGTCACCCGCCAGACTTTCCCGCACAATCGCTAGCAACGTCGCCTCTGGAATCATTTGGCCAATGCGTTCGGAGGCCATGTGGCAAAAAAACAACGCTCACTTCAGACTGGTGATTCTAGTCGCAAGCCGCTGCGGAGACGAGGGTTGCACGATAGGCGAGCGCATCGAAAGTCGGCCGAGAAAGTTTGCCGGTTAGCGAAAATACAACGCCTGCGTTTGCTTTGATGCCAATCGTGGCGCATGTTTCCGCAGATCAACATCGGCCGGCGCCGCCGCGGTGACGAACCCGCGAGCCATGTGGATGAAGGTTTCCACGATCCTTGGGTCAGCAGCCGATGCGGATCGTCGATCGCGGCAACACGGGGAGTTTGGATCAAGTTCGAAAGGAACTCAACTATGCAACGTTTTGGCGTCCAGAGAATCGCCAGCGCGATCGTCATGATCGCTTTGGCCGCCGCCGCTGAGCAGGCCAGCGCCGCGGACTTGGCCCAGGCAGGGTTTGGTTACGGGGGCTGGGGCGGGATGACGAACTTCGGCTACGCCGGGCCCGCAAATTTCTCGGGCGGGTATATGGGCGGGTACATGGGCGGATATCCAGGCGGTTACATGGGCGGCGGAGGCGGCTGGGGTTACGGCGGCTCGTGCTGCAACAACATTTGGGCCGGGTATTGCAATGAAATGCAAGGTTGCCGCGGCGGTTGCCGCGGTTGCCGGGTCAAGCACCGTAGTCGCGCCCTGGGTTGCGGCGCTGGTCCTTGCTGCCAGCCGACTTGTGCGCAAGGCGCTTGCGGCGCGGTCGATTGCTGCCAGCCCGCGTGCGAACCGGCCCCGGTCTGCTGCCCCGCTCCTCGGCCTCGGCGTCACATGTGCTGCCTGCGACGTCGACGTTGCCGCGCAGCGTGTGGGGTTGCCGATTGCGCAGTCGACGGCTGCTGCGGATACGACGCGGATGCGGCTTCGATGTCCGAAGGCGCCGATGCTCCCGCACCAGCATCGACTCCGGCGGATGGCCTGATGCCCGAAGCGATCGAGCCCCCCGCTCCTACGCCCGGCTTGGACAGTTCGACCTGAATTTCGATATTCAGCGGAAATGCTTGAGGTTACCGTGCCGCACCTGCTGGGGAGTGAGGTCGGCCGCGGTGAGAAAAGCAGCGCGGGCGAGTCCAAACGGACTCGCCCGTGTTTTTTTACAATGACACAGTTTGGCGCATCTTGCCGGGCAAACCCCGTTGCACTCGCGATCTTTCGACCGGCAAAAAACGACTGCAGGGGAAGTCCGCTACGGCCGATACAAACCGTATGGAACGGCCGGGAGGACGAGACCAGACGTGGTCTCGTTTCAGGATAGAGGTCATGGCAGATCGACGGATCGAATTGCCATGACCTTTTTTATTTCTTTAGCCAGCTAGCCCGGATTATTCATCAGCCCATACTAACCCGAAGCGCAAGCGAGGCGGAGCAACGCACTTACCTCGCTGGCGCTTCGGGAACGCACTTACCTCGCTGGCGCTTCGGGTTTGTATGGAGCGCTTTGTCAAGTAATAGCTTCGCTGATGAATAATCCGGGCTAGCAGCATCACGCCCGGCTTGCCGCCCCTCAAGCTGCCGATCCACCCGTAACGGCTCCCTCTGCCGCCGAGCAACTCTACCTGGCTCGCGGGCGGCTTGGCCAGCCGGGCGTAAGTCTGCTACACTGTCAGGCCCAACGAGGGCCGGCATGCTCGACGACTGGCGACTGTTCTTTCAAGAATACCTGCGCAATTTTCACCACACCGGAGCGGTCTCTCCCAGCAGCCGCTTTCTGGCCGCCGCGCTGGCGCGGCATGTCGCTGGCGGCAAAGACGCAGATCAGGAGCACGGCTTGCGGCGCGTGCTAGAAGTCGGGCCGGGCACCGGCGCCGTGACGGGGCAAATCGTGGCTTCGCTTGGCCCCGAAGACCGCTTCGACCTGGTCGAGTGGAACGCCCGCTTCGTCGACCGTCTGCGGCGCCGCTTCGAGACCGATCCAGCCTGGAAAGCCGTGGCTGACCGCGTGCAGGTCATTCATGGGCCGGTGCAGGATCTGCCTCGCGAAGGGGCCTATCGGACGATCGTGTCCGGCTTGCCGCTCAACAATTTCGCGGTGGCCGACGTCGAACGGATTCTGGAAGCCTTTCGCGGCCTGCTGGCGCCCGGCGGCACGCTGTCGTTCTTCGAGTACGTGGCCGTGCGGCCGGCGCGGGCCTTGGTCAGCGGGCGAGCCGATCGCCAGCGGCTGAAAGGCATCGGCCGGACTCTCGACGCAGTCCTCTCGAAGCACGAGTTTCGGCGTGATTGCGTCTGGCCCAACCTGCCTCCCGCCTGGGTCCATCACGTGCGGCTGTCGGATGTCGAAGCGGCGTCGCAAAGCCAGCCGTAGATGTCAGTCAGGAGGAAAGACGATGTTGGACGGCTTCGGATCGAGATAGTAAATCTGATAGCTCTCCAGCTCGGCCATGAGGCCCTTGACCCGTGGCCAATTCCTCCCAAATTGCTCGCGCCCTTGCGCCTCGGCTTGGCGCAAAACATCTTCAGGGAAATCGGGCGGCCTGTCGATTCTCACTTTAGCGAAATCGACGATGTAGGGAGGGTCCTGCATGAAGTCCATCTCGATGGCCATTATTTCATCGTTCCAACCTACTATTGCAGGGATCCAGAATCCGGCTATCTTTTCGGTGATCCCAAACGCGGCGAGTCTTTCGTAGGAGTCTCGTTCATTTGCGTAGCCACGAATCGATTGATACGCCTTGACCGCGGTGCCTCGATTTGTGGTCCAGACGGCGCCATCGGTTCCGTCTCCAAGAAACCGAAAGCTATTTACGTCCCCGGATGTTGAGATAAGATAACGGCGGGCTTGAATCTCTAATTCGGCGCGGCTTTTCATGGGAACTTTTCACAAAGACGGCTACTCTGCCGACGTGGCAGGCTTTTTCGTCACGTCTAGGATAAGGATACGCCTGGCGAAAACGAATGGCTGCACGTTTGCAGTCGCCGAATCCTGCGAATTCTCGCCAGGAACGGAAGGCGAACTGCTAACGATCGTCGATGGAGTCGAAGATTCGCGTCGGGTCGTGCTGCCAGACGGGGTTTGCCTGGGGCAAACCTTTGTCAAATATAAAGTTACGGCCCCGTTCTAGGCCGATCATTCTTCCGGCTCGCCGTTCCCGGCTGGAGGCGCCGATTCGGCCGCCCGCTCGATTTTGCGGCCGATTAGCTCCAGCCAGTCGCCGTTCTACAACTGCTGCTGGCGGCCCCGCAAGACCGGCAAGCGGTTCGCGACGCCTTGCATGATGGCAGAGTTGACGGTCAAGCCTACGCCGGCCTGATCGGCAGAAAGCCGCCTTCGGGCGGCTTTTTTTGTGCGCTACGATAGAGGAGGCCGGATATACGGTGGAATGGGCATATCCTTCAATTCCGTAGGCAAGGAGTACCGTAAGTGGGTACTAGGTCGGCCGCCCGTCAGCTTGCAAAACGCATCGCATGGACTACACTCGCGAGCATGACGCACCCCATGCTCGGCTCGACGAAAGACGATCTCGACACCCCGGCCTTGTGTCTCGATCTCGATCTCATGGAGGCCAACATCCGTCACGTCGCCGAAACGTGCCGGCGGCATAACGTCGGCTGGCGGCCGCACTCCAAGGGACACAAGAGCGCCCGCATCGCTCGCACCGAACTCGAAGCGGGGGCGATCGGCATCACGTGCGCCAAGCTGGGCGAGGCCGAGGTGATGGCCGCCGGCGGAGTGCGCGATCTTTTGATCGCCAACCTGGTCGTCGGGCCGCACAAGGTGCGGCGGCTGGTCGAGCTGCGCCGCAAGGCCGATCCGATCGTCTGCATCGACCACGTCGACCAGGCGCTGCCGATCCACCAGGCGATGGTCGAGGCCCAGCTTCGCGCCCGGGTGCTGATCGAAGTCGACATCGGCCTGCACCGCGTCGGCGTCGCGCCCGGCGAGCCGACCTTGGCCTTGGCCAAGCAGCTCGGCGAACTGAGCGGCATCGAACTGGCCGGCATCATGGGTTACGAAGGCCACCTCTTGACCCTCGAAGATCCGGCGGACAAGGCGCAGCAAATCGGCGCGGCGTTGAATCTGCTCGTCGGATGCAAGACGCTCTTGGAGCAAAACGGCATCGCCTGCCCGATCGTGTCGTGCGCTGGAACCGGTTCGTATCTTTACGCGGCCAAGCATCCCGGCATTACCGAGCTGCAAGCGGGTGGGGCGATCTTCATGGACGCTTTTTATCGGCACGAATGCCAGGTGCCCGATCTCGACTATGCCTTGACCGTGCTGACCACCGTCGTCGGGCGTCCGGCGCCGGAGCGGGCGATCATCGACGCCGGCCGCAAGACGCTCAATATCGAGGTCGCCACGCCGCTCGTCGTGGGCCGCGAAGACCTGCGGATCACGCGGCTCTCGGCCGAGCACGGCGAGCTGCAACTCGACCCTTCGGCGCAAGGGCTCAAGATCGGCGACCGGTTGGAGTTGATCCCCGGCTATGCCGATTTGACGGCCGTCTTGCACGATCAGTTCTACGGTTTCCGCGGCGGAAAACTGACGGAAGTGATTCCGATCGAAGGCCGCGGAAAGCTGACGTAAGCGCGGAGCATTCGATAGCGCAGGGAGCCGTCCCGCGCCGATGATTAGCACCGAGGATTTAATAAATTCCCAATACGTCACTGGGGCGCCTGGCGGCAGAGCGAAGCGATGCCCCAGCGATCTGGGGCTTCGCCTAGGCTCAGCCCCAGGCACCCGCGTCTTTGCAATAGGAAGTTTTTTATCCTCGATGCTTGATCGGCGATCATGGCAACACTCGCTGTCCGACAACCGTGTTCAGTTGCAACATGCTGCGGCGATGTCGCAGGGCGGCGTCGCGGAATTGGCGAATCACTTCGTTGTGCTGCTTCTGGGCGTTGAGGTAGTCGACGATGCTCTGCTCGCCGGTCGTAAAGCGGCGAAAGGCGGCCTCGCGGACGCGCACCGATCGCGGCAGAATATCGCGCTCGATTCGTTCCACGGCGTAGCGGCTGGCGCGGTATTCGAGATCCGCTCGATCGACTTCGAGCACGATCTGCCGCTCGATGGCCGCCATCGCGGTGCGCGTCTGGGCGACATTGAGCGTAGCCCGGCGGATTTCGCCCTGGTTGCGGTTATAAAGCGGAATGGTTCCCATCGCGCCGACCGACCAACTGGCGGCATTCTGGCCGCCGGTCGGCGCGTTGTTGCGGAACTCGTAAGGCGAGTACAGCAGAAACACGTCGGAGATGCGTTCTTTGCGCATCAATTGCACGTCGGCCCGGGCTCGCTGCACTCCCAGTCGGAAGGCCGCCAGATCGGGCCGCGAAGCCAACGCCAAGCGGACCAGTTCTTCGCGCTGGGGCGGCGCCGGCGCCGTGTCGCGGATCGTCCCGCGCAGTTCGAGCCGCTCGACCCTTTCGGGCGAAATATTCAACAACGCCGCCAGCGAGTGCTTGGCCTGCATCAGTTCGGAGTGCGCCTGCTCGACGCCGATCTCGGCCGAGTCGCGCTGAATGGCGATATTTTCGACGTCGCCTCGGGTGATGTTGCCGGCGCGGAGTTGCGTTTCGGCCGCTTGATAGAGTTTGTCAATGCCCTCCAGGCTGGCTTCGGCATAGCGCAGCGTTTCGCGCGCGATCAGCACGTTGAGAAAGGCCACGTGCAGTTCTTCAATGGTCAACCGCACCGCGTCCTGGTACTGGGCTTCGAGCACTTGCAAAGCGCGGCTGGCGGCAATTTCGCGGGCTCGTCGCTTGTGGTTCAAGTCGAAGGGATGAATCACCGTCATGCTGTAGCCGTTTTGGCCGGGCCGAGTGGGCGTATACGCCTGGTACGGATAACTCGACGCCGAGAAGAACACGAACGGATTCGCCCGCAATCCGGCGGTGAGCACGTCGGCGCGGGCCTGCGGAATCTCGTAATACTTGGAGCGCAAGTCGTAGTTGTTGCGCACCAATTCCTGGATCGCCTGATCGAGGGTCAGCCCATTGGGCGGACCTTCGTCGGCGACCGGCGGCAGTTCCAGCGAACCGTACAGCGGCGGCAGTTGTTCGGCGGCCAACTGCGGACGGGCCAGTTGCATCGCCGCCGTCCGCGGCGCCATGCCGACCGATGGGCCGGATGCGGCCGCCGACAGAATATCGCGATTGGCGCCGCGGTAGCGTTCCGACGAGCGAGCCGGATTCGTCAGCTCGGTCGGCCGCGCCTGGCGACCGCCCGGATTGTATTGGAACGGCATCGCTCCGGCGCCCGGCGCCCGTCCCAAGGGGGCATTCGCCCGGGCGCGCTGTTGTTGCCCCAACCCCTTGGAAAGTACGATGATCTCGTCGGATAGCGCGGCCAATTGAGCTTGAGCGCCGCTGGCGAAGCTCAGCGCAGCGAAAACGCCGAGCAAGCTTGCAATCGGTATCGAGCGATTCATCCGGTTTGCCTCAGTTTCAGACGACTTTCCAGCGGGACGAAGATGGCATGTATCACGCGCCAGCAGCGATGACCAGAAACTTTGTCGGCGATAGCGAAGATGCCAAATGAATCGAATTGACGCAACATGCCGAGCCCGCCGTAGCCGGAAAGCTTTACCCAAACCCACAAAAACCTCTCCAGCGCGTGGTTTCGACGGCCGATAATCCTTATAATCCCAGCATGGATCCGTCGGCCGGCTTTTGCTGCTTCGGCTCATGTTGGTCGTGTTTCTGGTGGGTGCATACCAGTAAGTTATTGGTGAACCTTGGTTTGCAGGCGATTTTACCGCTGGCGACTCCTGATAACGGCCATTAGCCTGGCGGCCATTTTGGCCGCCGGCTTCCAAGGTCCGAGGCCGGCGCTAGCGCAGGCGGCACCGCACGAGTGCGGTTGTTTGCACGCAGACGGCTGCCGTGCGGTTTGCGCGGCGACCCGCCACGACTGTGAAGAACTGCTGGGTGCTAAAGAGCGAGTCGAATCGATCCGCAGCCGCCTTGCGGAAGTCCACGCTGCATCTTGCCAATGCTTCGCGTGCCTTGGCGCGAAACCGCAGTCGGACGCCGACACTTCTGCGGACTGCCGAACCCTGCCCGAAAAGTGCGATTGCCCGGCATGCCCCTCCTGTCCGGGATGTCCCGGCTGTTGCCATTGCAGTTTGGCCCAGGTTCCTTGGTTGGGGTCGAATGTAGTGTTGATCGACCTGTCGCCCAGCTGGAGCCAGAGCATGGTCGATGCCGCGGCCCTTTACTCTTCGCCCAGCCACGGCCGGCTGACGCCGCCCCCCAAGGGCTGATTTCCGCTTCAGGCGAACGATCGTTTCGGTGTGTTTCTGCGCTCGCCTGCTGCCCGCCAGCCAATACGAAGCTGGCAAGTAACCTCCCAATAGCCCAGGCATTTATGCCTGGGATCCGCCAGCCATTTAATCCCCTGCCCCAATCGGCGCCTCGTGGGCCGCCTTGGCGGCCCACGAGGCGCCGATTGGGAAAAGGTAGTGCGAACTGCACGAATTCCCAGGCATAAATGCCTGGGCTACGTAAAAGCGACCGCTTCATCCTCGAACGCAAACGAGGAGGCCCAGATGAGCATCCACATTCACGACGAAATCGTGCGAAACGAAATGAGAACAACGAGCATTCCGCCGCCTCACGAGCCATCCTTGCCGCCCGTTTCGCCAGCCCAGGAATCGTCGGCGCCCGCTACGAGCGGCGCGCCGCCGCGCTCATGGCTGCGGCGAGTCGTGCCGCAAATACTGGTCTTTGGGTGCTTGGGAGCGGCGGCGTTTTGGGGACACCACAGCGGTTGGCGCCTGTCGGCGGCGATGCCCTTCGGCGGCCAGGCCGAGCCCGTCGCCGCGCTCTGGTGCGAGGAGCACAGCGTGCCCGAAGAGGATTGCGTGGAGTGCAACCCCGAGCTGCTGCCGCGCGGCGCCTCGCACGGCTGGTGCAAGGAGCACGGCGTCCACGATTGCCCATTGTGTTTTCCCGACGTGGTGCAGTTGAACAAGCCGCCCGAGTTCACCGCCGCCGACCGGCAGCGGGCCAGCCGGGCCTTGGCCCTGGGCGAGCGGCCCCGCAACAACAGCAAGTGCCAACTCTACCTGCGACGGGTGCAGTTCGCTTCGGCCGAGGCCGCGGAAAAGGCGGGCGTCGAAGTCGAGCCGGCGTGGCGCGCGCCGATCGTCGAAGCGATTTCGGCCAACGGCTCGCTCAGCTACGACGAGACGCGTTCGGCGCATCTCTCCTCGCGGCGGGCGGGCACGGTCTGGCGAGTGGAAAAACAACTGGGCGACCGCGTCGCCAAGGGCGAAGTGCTGGCGCTCGTCGACGCGGCGGAAGCGGGCCGCGCCAAAGCCGACTTTCTTCAAGCCCTGACGCAGGCCGATTTGAAACGGCAAAACTACAGCTTCCAACAATCGGCCGCCGACGCCCTGCCGGCCCGGCAGTTGCGAGAGAGTGCTTCGGCGTTGCGCGAGGCGGAAATCCGCCTCGTCACCGCGCAGCAGGCGCTGGTCAACCTGGGCCTGCCGATCGACGTCGAGGATTTCGAAGACCTCGAAACCGCCGACGTGGTCCGCCGCGTGCAGTTTTTGGGGTTGCCGGCGAACTTGATCGAATCGCTCGATCCAAAGACGACGAGCACCAACTTGCTGCCCATCGTGTCGCCGCTGGACGGCGTCGTCGTCAGCCGCGACGTGGTGGCGGGCGAAGTGGTCGACGCCGCCAAGCTGCTGTTCGCCGTGGCCGACGTCGAACGAATGTGGCTGACGCTCGACGTCCGGCTGGAAGACGCCGACCGCGTTGCCGCCGGGCAGAAGGTGCGGTTTCATCCCGACGGCGGCAAACAGGCGGCCGAGGGCCGCATCAACTGGATCAGCACGGCGGTCGACCAAAAGACGCGCACCGTGAAGGTCCGCGCCGAGATCGACAACACCAATGGCGCCTGGAAAGCCGGCACGTTCGGCGTCGGCGAAATCGTGCTGCGCGAAGAGTCCGACGCGATCGTCGTTCCCAACGAAGCCGTGCAGTGGGAAGGCGATTGCTACGTGGTCTTCGTCCGCGACAAGAACTATTTACAGGAAGGCGCGCCCAAGCTGTTCCACGTGCGCAACGTGCGGCTGGGCGCCAAGGACGAACGTTACACCGAAATCATCGCCGGCGTAGCGCCCTATGAATTGGTCGCGACCGCCGGCAGCAGCATCCTCGGCGCCGAACTTTTGAAAAGCAGTTTGGGCGCCGGCTGCACGTGCCACCAGTAATTGCAATCTTTCTTGGCTTGCTGATTTAAACCTCCTCGGGCCTGGCGAAAGAAACCACGGATGACACGGAGCGGCGAAGCCGCAACCAAAGTCGCTTTTCGCTCCGCGAAAAAGGCGCCTTTTTCGCGGAGCGAACA
>Ga0307374_10006400_pt1 | contig 18527 bp, 17 predicted proteins | sample OX3MG_FD_202532 | JGI IMG/M metagenome (GOLD analysis project Ga0307374, IMG submission 202532) | Soil microbial communities from Risofladan, Vaasa, Finland - OX-3 | ecosystem: Environmental > Terrestrial > Soil > Coastal area > Acid sulfate soil | place: Finland: Risofladan, Vaasa | collected...
GCCACCTCGTCGCCGGGGGCGGGGAGCTGATGGTGCTCGGCGCCACGCTGCTCTGGGCGGTCGAGGTGGTCGTCGCCAAGCGGCTGCTCGCCACCTACTCGGCCGGCACGATCGCCCTCGTCCGCATTGGCGGAGGCGCCGCGGTGCTCGTCGCCTACCTCGGCGCCACCGGCCAGCTGCCCACGCTGCTCGCCCTCGACGCCCACCAGCTCGCCTGGGCGGTGCTCACCGGCGCGCTCCTCGCCGCCTACGTCGGCACCTGGCTCACGGCGCTCGCCCGGGCGCGCGCCGTCGACGTCACCGCGGTGCTGGTGGCGAGCGTCGTCGTCACGGCGCTCCTCCAGGCGGCGGCGGGGCACGGGTCCCTCGTGCCGCAGCTCGCCGGGCTCGGCCTTGTCGTCGCGGGCACCGCCGCGGTGCTGTGGGGCCGGCCCCGGCGGGCGACGGCGTGAGCGGCGCTTCGGGCCCCGGTGGCCCGACGGCGCACGACGGCTCCCCCCGCCGCGACGCCGGCGGGCGGCCGGTCGTGCCGGCGCCCGGGCCGGTCCTGTTCGCCCGCTACGCCTACCCGCCGAACGCCCTCGGCTACTGCGGTCCGGCCGACCCCGCGGCGCTCCTCGGCGCGGCGAGCGACGGGAGCGATCTCGCGACCTTGGAGCAGCTCGCCGGCCGGTTCGAGGGCGCCTGGCCCTACCTCCGGCTCATCGCGACCTGCAACGGGATCGCCGACCCGCTCGACCGCCGGGTCGTGGAGGCCTACTGGGTCGGCAACGCGCTGCTCGATCGCGTCCCGCCGTCGGTGCTCGTCGCCTCGCTCGACGAACGCTTCGAACGGCGCACCCGCCGGGATTTTGCATCGATCGCCACGTCGGTCGTCCCCCTCGGGGGGATCCCCCACCACAGCTTCCACGTCTTCGCGGTCTACCCGTGGCTCGGCCTTCTGCGCGTCGGCATGGAGGGTGCCCCGCTCACCGTGCTCGACCGCTGCCGGATCCGCTGGGGCAGCGTCGAGGCAGTGTCCGGCGACTCGGTCGTCGTGCGCTCCCGCCCGCTCCGCTTCGCCGGGAGCCGCCTCCTGCTCGGCGAGGAACGCCTCGAGGTGGCGAGCCGGGGCGTCGGCGGCGTCGGGTTCGTGGAGGACGTCGCGCCGGGCGATGTGGTGTCGCTCCACTGGGACTGGGTCTGCGACCACCTGACGCCACGCGGGCGGGCGCGACTCGAGCACTACACGGCGCTCAACCTGCAGGCGGTGAACGCGCTGCCGTCGCCGGGACCGGCGGTCGCCGCGGACACGCGGGGCGGCTGAGCCGGGCGGCGAGGACCTCGCCGTCGAGCGTGAAGCGTGTCGCGGCCGCACGATGTCGCCCGTGCGCTCGACACCTCGGGCGACGCCCGTACAAGTAATCCGGTAGGTCGCCGGGTAGGTCGGCTCTCCACGCTGTCCGGGTCCCGTCTGAGGACGGGCTCCGACAGCACGGACAGAGGAGGACCGGATGCCTGCGACGCTCGAGGCCATCGTGACGGGGAGTGCACTGACCATCAGGGCCTGGGAGGACCCAGTCGTCGACGCGCTCGGCCATGACCCGCGCTCTGAGTACGTCGAGCGGTTCTGGTTGCCGGTGCTCGGTCCACCGAGTACATCAAATGGAGCACTGAAGCGGGCGTCGCCTGAAGGGTCCATTGACTCGTCCGGTGGCTTGACCAGGCACGACGGGCTCGGCGAGGCTCCCCGCCTGTGGCGCTCTCCTTCCTCTACCGCCTCGTCCGTCGCGTTGCAGAGGCGGTGCGCATCCACCGGATGGACGCCGTGGCCAAGGACGCCGAGATCCTCGTGTTGCGCCATCAGCTGTCCGTGCTCGAGCGCCAGGTCGCCCGTCCCCGCTTCACCTGGTCGGATCGAGCGCTCGTCAGTGCCCTCGCTCGCCTCGTCCCCCGTGAGCGGTGGGCATGCTTCCTCGTCACGCCCGAGACGATCCTTCGCTGGCATCGCGCCCTCGTTCGGCGGCGATGGACCTACCCCCACCGGCGGCCCGGCCGTCCGGCCCTGCCCCACGAGACCGTCGAGCCGGTCGTCCGCCTGGCCGAGAGAACCCGACCTGGGGCTACCGGCGCATCCATGGCGAGCTTGCCACCATGGGCATCGTGCTCGCGCCTTCCAGCGTCTGGGCGATCCTGAGACGCCACCACATCGACCCCGCGCCGAGACGCTCGGTCCCCACCTGAGCCGAGTTCCTCCACGCGCAGGCCACGGGCCTGATCGCCTGTGACTTCTTCTCGGTCGACACCGTGCTGCTCCGGCGCCTCTACGTGCTGTTCTTTATCGACCACGGCACCCGCCGGGTCCACCTCGCAGGGGTGAGGCCAATCCCGTCTGCGGCTGGGTCACCCAGCAGGCCCGCAATCTCTGCTACGAGCTGGAGGAAAGGACGACGCTGGCCAAGTTCTTGATCCGAGATCGCGACACCAAGTTCACCTCCTCCTTCGACGCCGTCTTCGCCGCTGAAGGGATCCGGATCATCAAGACGCCCATCAGGGCGCCGCGCGCCAACGCGGTCGCCGAGCGGTTTGTCGGCACCATCCGTCGGGAGTGCCTGGACCGGCTCCTCATCCTCGGCCGCCGCCATGTCGACGTCCTCCTCGCCGAATACGTGGATCACTACAACGGGCATCGGCCTCACCGATCCCTCGATCAACGATGCCCCTCGCTGGTCACCGAGACAATGGCCCCGATCACCGATCCCGACCCCGCTTGCATCCGACGAACCGATGTTCTTGGCGGACTCATCCACGAGTACCGGCTCGTTGCCTGAGCTGGAGGGATCGGGTTCTCGGCACCCACAGGTCGTGCGCTCGCGCCCGCTCCGCTTCGCCGGGAGTCGCCTCGTGCTCGGCGAGGAGCGCCCGGAGGTGGCGAGGCGGGGCGTCGGCGGCGTCGGCTTCGTGGAGGACGTCGCGCCGGGCGATGTCGTGTCGCTCCACTGGGACTGGGTCTGCGACCACCTGACGCCACGCGAGCGGGCACGCCTCGAGCACTACACGGCGCTCAACCTTCAGGCGGTGAACGCCTTGCCGTCCCCCGGCCCCGCTGTCGCAGCCGACACACGGGGCGGCTGAGGTAGGCCGCGAGAATCTCGCCTCGGGCGTGAAACGTCACGACATCGCACGAAGGCGCCGCTCGTCCCAGGACTATTCGACGAGGAGCACCGGCGCCTCGGCCAGCGGAAGGCATGCCCGTCTCGCCGGCCCGATGCCGCGCAGCGCCAAGACGGACACCACCGCGGCGAGCGCGGGCGCGACCGCGCCGACGGCGAATGCCAAGTGGTAGCCGCTCGTCAGCGAGCTCGACAGTGCCGCTCCCCTTGCGAGGCGGTGGTTCGTCTCGATCTCAGAGAGGCTGGCCGCGACCGCGGTACCGAAGGCGGCGCCGATCTGCAGGCTGACGTTCGTCAGCCCCGAGGCCCGACTCGTTCGGCCCAGCGCCGGACATCGCGATGGTGACGCTCGGGAGGGCCACGAGGCTGGCGCCGACACCGACGAGGAGGAAGGCGGGCATCACGTCAGTGAGATAGGAGCCGTGCACCGGGGCGCGCCCGAGCAGCAGCAGGCTGAGGGCCAACAGGCCGAAACCGGGCCTCATCGGCCGGGAAGGGCCGACAACCCTGATGATGCGAGACACGAACAGGAGCGAACCGACGCCGATGACGAGGTTGACGGGAAAGTACGCGAACCCGGTACGAATCGCGCTGAAGTGGAGGACGTTCTGCAAGTAGAGGGCGCCGTAGAAGAGCACGATGCTCAAGCCGAAGCCGAGGCAGAGCCGGACAAGGTTCGCGGCGCCGAGCGACTTCGAGGCGAGCCGCCCGAGCGGGAGGAGCGGTTGCTGCACGCGACCCTCGACGAGCACGAACACGACGGCGAGTGCAAGGGCACCGAACAGGGAGGCGAGGGTGCGCGGCGATGGCCAACCGTCACGCGAGGCGTTGACGATGGCCCAGATCGCGAGCGTCGGTGCCGCGACGACGAGCAGTCCGCCGGCCCAGTCGACGCGCTCGAGCACCCCGATTCCTGCTTCGTCCTCCAGCAGGTTCGACGCAAGCAGCACCCCGACGACCCCGATGGAGACGTTGATGAAGAAGATCCAGTGCCACGAGAGCTCCTGGGTGAGCACGCCGCCGATGAGCAGGCCGATGGAGCCGCCGATGTTCGCGACCAAGGCGTACGTCCCCATGGCGCGGTTGCGTCCGGCGGCGTCCGGGAAGATCCTCACGAGGATCCCGAGCACCATCGAACAGGAGAACGCGGCGCCGATGCCCTGCAAGAAGCGGGCGCCGATGAGCAGCTCACGGCTCTCCGAGAGGCCGCAGAGAGCCGAGGCAACCGTGAACAGCGACAGGCCGAAGAGAAACACGCGCTTTCGGCCGAAGAGATCGCCAAGCCGTCCGGCGAGCAACAGCAGCCCACCGAAGGTCATCGTCGGTCGCTGTCACAGCGTGACGATGGACCGGGATCGCGTGCGAGAAGCGCAAGGACGCCACCCGTGTGCGCGTGAACGGAAGGCCAGTCCCCGTGCGGCGTCTCTGACGCGACAGGAACGCGGCGATCGCCTTGTCGTCATAGCGCTCGGCGAGCCGGCGCACGAGCTCGATGGTGTCCTCGCTCGTCGCCCGGAAGTGTCCTCCGGTCTTGTTGAGGGCGAGCGTGAAGCTCGTCTTCGCCCCACCCTCGAAGATGACATGGCGACCATCTCGGCAATCGAGGCAGCGACCTCGGCGTGGTCGGCCCCCGGTCCGATGGAGCAGAAGATCGTGTCGCCGAAATCCGAAGCGCCCCTAAACGTCGCGCGCGATGATCAGGTCTGCGCACCGCTCGGCGGCCATCATGACCGGGAGATTCGTGTTCGCGCGCGGGATCGTCGGAAAGATCGATGCATCAATGACGCTCAACCCGTCGATGCCCTTTACACGCCCGTCAAAGAGCGTCACCGCGGCGTTCTCGTTCTCACTGCCCATCCGGCAGGTCCCGACCGGATGGTAGGTGCCAAAGCTTCGGTGTCGGACGGTTTCTTGGCGCCAGGTGGGATTGCTTAGTCGGCGCTCGTCGGTATCGCCCGATGCAATCGCGCGCTTGATCAGCTCACGTCGCACGATCGTCGGTCCGTCGAGCACCTTGGCAATGAACGACGTGACGGCCTCGTTGACCCTACCGGGCCGGTTGAGCCTGCGCACCACCCCGGAGTAACCAGCAGCGAAAGTCTCGTAACGCGTCGCTCGGACGGCGGAATCCAACATCAAGTCGCACGCAACCTCAAAGCCATAGATCAAGCGCTCAAGATCTGATGCTTCAGCGAGCATCCGGAACTCAATCCTGGGTGGCGTCATTGGATCGGCGGATCGCAGGCTGATCCGGCCAGCCGACTCTGGCCGCATCAGGCAGACGCCTAGCCCGGCTACCGCGTGGCCAAGACCGTGCCACGAGGACTTGTTGAGGACCAGCATCTGAAGATCACCCGGAGATTGGCTTGACGAGCTGAAGCGAAGGGCGGTGTTGAACGCTGGCCGGAGGTTGGGCGACTGTCGAGCTTCGCGCGCAAGATAGGCCGCCAGGTACACCACGGCGTGATTCTGCAGGTTGGCGCCCACCCCTGGCAGGTCTGCCACCACCTTCACGCCGAGTGTCGACAATTGACCAGCGGGTCCAAGGCCCGAGCGCATGAGCAACGCCGGCGAATGGATCGCCCCAGCGCTCACGATGACCTGTCTTGCGTAATAGCGCTCGGGGCTCGTACCGCCGGTCTCGACGCCGACACATCGTGTTTTGTGGAACAGCAGGCGGGCCACCACCGTTCTGCAGGAAACCCGCAAGTTGACGCGCCTTCTCGTCGCACGATCGAGATACGCCGAGGCGGCCGAGGCGCGTCCGGCCAAGGTGCTGCTCATAGGCAGCGGACCAAACCCGTCGACGAATGGCCCATTAAAGTCGGTCAATGCCGGCCAGCCGCGAGTGAGCGATGCCTCCCCGACCGCGGCAGAGAACGGTGGCCAGTCCTCCGGAGCGTGGCGGCGGATCGAGATTGGGCCTGACGTGCCGTGCAGTTCAGCGTCGACGAAGTCCCGGTCGTGCTCGACACTGCGAAAAGAGGCGAGGACCTCGGGCCAGGACCACTTCTTGACGCCCCATGATTCGTAGTCGTCGGGAGAGCCGCGCAAGGCGACCATCCCCGACAGGCTGGAGCCACCGCCCATCACGCGAGCCTGGGGAAATGGACTCGCAGCACGCGAGCCGTGCTCTGCTCCATCTGAGTTGAGACCGCGCCACATGTAGGCAGGGTTGTAGTAGGAGCGGGGGTAAAGGTCGGCGATATCGTCTGGTACGGACTCGGGTGGAGTATCGATTCCCGCTTCGAGCAACAGCACGGAGGCACCGCTCGTCGAGAGCCGGTTGGCCAAGACGCAGCCCGCCGAGCCGGCGCCCACGATCAGGTAGTCATATTCCTGGCTCATGGCTGGTGGCCAACGATGAAATGGTACGCGGCAACTGAATTCATGCGATCTCGAGAGGAACCTCTCCTCCGTTCAAGGCGGATCGATACGCACCCTCGATCGATGCCGCGGCACGGAAAATGTGGTCGAGCTCGACGCACGGATCTCGACGCGACGTGACTGAGTCCACAAAATCTGTTGCGACCGCAGCGATCGATTTAGCCTTCCAGCCGGTGGGATCGTGGTCAACCTTCTCGATTGGTGCACCGACCACGTCGTGGCTGTCCCGGAGGTGAACAACGGGCGGGCCCATTAGCTGATCGACAATGCACGACCCGCGGCTTCCGTAGACCTCGAGCCGCTCGGTCCATGGCACCTCCACCGCGAAGAAGTACTCGGTGACATATGAGCCGCCATCTCGCAACCGGCCGGTGGCGAGCGCGAAGTCCTCGACTTCGCAGCCAGCCGTCCGCGTACGCGCCGTGGCCAACACCGTCTCGGCGCCACCGAAGAGCCACTCGAGCAAGTAGAACGAGTGCGCGCCGCCGTCGAAGAGCGCTCCACCGATCGCCAGTTCTTTGCGTCCACGCCAGTCGTTTGCATTCGAGAGGCTCTTCGCGTCGTTGCCGCAGATCAGTGTGCGCACGACCTCGACCTCTCCGAGCGATCCCGACTTCAAGAGCCGTCCGACTGCTTCATAGGCATGGACCAACCGCGTATTCTCCGCGACCGCGAAGACGCGCCCATGTGAATCTGCAAGGTCTCGCAGCCGTCGGACGGCCGCAGCCGAGCGCGCCGCCGGCTTCTCGATGAGTACGTGCGCGCCCGCCGAGAGGGCCGCAGCCGCCACTTCCTCATGGAGATGGTGAGGAAGGAGGATGTCGACGGCATCAACCAAGCCCGAGGCCAAGAGCTCCTCATAGTGCTGAAAGGCGTCGGCCTGGTGGGCTGCGGCGACCTCGGCCGCTCGCGAGGCCCGGATGTCGCAGGCCGCGGTGATCCGTGCGCCTGCTCGGGTCAGCCCCGCCAGATGTGCGTCGAGCACATCGCCGAGGCCAATCACCCCGACGCGAAGGGACGGCGCCGCCTCGGTCATGACCGTCCACCGATCGTGATCATGGCCTTGCCCGCCACCTTCCCGCTGCGCAGCGCCTCGAAGGCCTCATCGACGTGCTCGAGCGACCACTCGTCCTGCTCGGGCAGCCGGATCGCCCCGTCAGCGGCCAGCTGCAGCATCGCCTCGAGGTCGCTGCGGTTGCCCGAACGGATGCCCCGCACCGTAAGTTCTCGTCGGGCAATTCTCGCCATATCGAGGTGCGGGACGACGGTGTAGCCGACGACGAGATACCATCCGCGCGGCTCCAGCGCCCCGAGGCCGGCGTTCGGGATGCTCGGGTGGCCGGCGCAATCGAAGACCGAGGCGATAGGACCGGGGATCTCTGTCACCGCATCGAGGCAGTCATAGCCGAAGCGCTCGGCTTGCTCCTTTCTCACTGCGTTCATCTCGACGACCAGGATCTCTCGTCCCTTGATCCGCAAGAGCTCCGCGACGAGCAGCCCGAGCGGCCCAGCGCCGACGACGACGTCGGCACCATCCGCAAGCTGGCCCTCGTCGAGAAAGACGCGAACAGCATTGTGCGCCGTCGTCCCGGCGTCGACGAGGGATGCCGCGCTGCGCGAGTCGAGAGTCCGTGGGACCGAAACGATCTGCTCGACCCGCAGTCGCATCTGCTCGGCGAAACCGCCAGGCAAGCCGGTCACCCCGGTGATGAGCGCTCCCTCGCGGCAGAGGCGCTCGTCACCGCTCCTGCAGAACCGGCAACGTCCGCAACCGGTGAAGATCGTCGGAACGACTCGCTCAGCGAGGAACGCCTCATCGACGTCGGCGCCGACGCCGACGATTGTGCCGACCGGCTCGTGTCCGAGGATGAAGGGAAGGTTAGGGCGATACGACGTTCCGGCCATGACGTGGACGTCCGTCCCGCAGATGCCACAGGCCTCGATCCGGATCACGACCTCTCCGGCGTCGGGAACGGGATCGCCCACCTCCCGAACCTCAAGCGATTCGCTGGGGAGCTTCGTGAGGACCGCGGCTCTCACGTAACGGCGGCCTTCTCGTTCGGCGACGCCTTGCCGACGTCGCTCAAGGCCGTCAGGGTCAGTACACCGGCGGCCGGCGTATTCACTGAGGTATGGGGTCTCGGTGGCGACGACATCAGGCGTCGTCAATGCTTGCCTGAAGCGAAGGGCGAGAGCGTCCGCCTCGCTGACATCCGATCCAGCGATCTGGATCATGTTGAGCTTCACGTTCGGATACTTCGCGTACCACTCGGCCGAACTTAGCTTGGAGTACTTCTTGGTGTACAGCGGTGAATCGAACATGAAGTCCGAGACCACCATCAAGATGCTGGACTACCTGGCGTGGCTCACCGCACTCGCTGCGCTGGGTACCTCGGCGCCTCGGGGCCTGCCGGTGTGGCTGCAACGATGCCAAGCGACAAGTCAGCACACACCACCGCGTCCCTTTGTGCTTTCTTGTGGGATTCGACATCAAGACCACCCTTTGCTCGTCCTCTAATGTTTACGAGCCGTTGCTGTTTCCCGACGCGCCTTGACCGTCTGCTACAACAACTAGAAACGTAACTTGTGTGGGGCCTCGTCCTCCGACACCAGGTCGCGCCAAGAGTAGTCGGCCGCCCAACCCAAGAGTTCCTGCGCGAGAGCGCAATTCACCGTGGAGCCATACTCGTCAATCGGCCCCACGATGGGAACGCCCGGGTAGAAGCGGTTGATGAGCTCGCCCGTCGGATAGGCGCTGAAACAGTCTTTGGCGGCGATCCAGATCGTCGCGTTTTTGATGCCCGGCGCTTCGCACGCCAGGCGATAGGCACGTGCGGTGTCCAGCACATGGACGTACATCCAGAGCATGCTCTCGGTACCAGATGGGTCGGAAAGCTTCTCGATTTCACCAAGCGACTTGTCCCACACCCAACAGGTTCGCAGGGCGACAGTCTCAAGGGCGCCTCGGCTCGCATAGCTGCGGCACATCTCTTCCATTAGGACCTTGGCGAGCCCGTACTCATCTTGCGGCTCAGCCCGGTGCTGCTCGTCAATTGGGAAATAGTCGGGTCTTAGCTGCGTCACCCTAAAGGAAAAGCCGATCGCTGCATCGCTCGATGCGCTGACGAAACGGCGCACCCCGGCTCGCGTCGCTGCTTCAAGCGCATGCATCGTGCCGAGGACGTTGACCTTGAAGAGCTCTTCGGGCGAAACAATGCCGGGATCTGGTACAGCGGCAAGGTGAATCACCGCCTCGCACCCGATGACGGCACTCTCCAACTGCGCAATGTCGAGGATATCCGCGTGTCGGAACTCACAGATACCCTCCTGCGGAGATCGGATATCGATCGCGATCGCCTCATGTCCGTGCGACATAAGCTCTCGCAGGACACACGATCCCACCCAACCGCTCGATCCAGTAACCGCTACACGCACCTTTGCATCTCCTTCGTATTTGTCGTGCACCGGACCCGACATTGCGGGCCTTCATATCGGCCTCCGAGGCACGAAGCTCCTTCGCAAGGCCCGAGAGCGGCGACCGGCTCTGGGATCTTGCAAAAGGCGGACCTTCCGTCCTTCATGGAGCCGTCACCAAGCCAGTATCTTCTGCGTCATCCCTCGACGGTAACCTTGGCGCCTATTCGGAATTAGCCATCACCCTTTCATCGCCCCGCGCAGCACAAAGCCACCCACGAAGAGACGCGACATCCCTAAATAGATTAAGAAGATAGGAATCGAATACAGCAACGAAAACGCTGCGAGGTCACCATAGTGAATGTCTGACGCCGCGAGGAAGTTGAAGATCGCTACTGGCCCGGTCGTCTGGCTAGACGAGGAAATCAGAACCAGCGGCACAATGAATGATCCCCAAGCATTTACAAATCCGAATATGGCTGCCGCGCCAATTCCGGGCAGCGCCAGCGGAAGAACAATTCGCAACAAGATTTGCGACGTGCTCGCATTCTCCACCCTGGCGGCCTCTTCCAATTCTTCCGGCAGCGCCTCTATATAGTTCTTCAACAACCAAATCTCGTAAGGTAGGGACGTCACAGCCAAGAAGACCGCACTCGGCACAATCGAAAGCCATCCCAAGGTCACATACATCTCATAGACGGGAATGATGAGGATAGACATCGGGATGGCGGTCAGGAATAGAACAAACAACAAGAAAGGGCCCTTCCACGGAATCCTGTGACGCACCAGCGCATAGGCTGCCAGGGACGCCGCGGTCGTTGACAGCAAAGTCGCTACGAGCGCCAGCACTAGGCTATTTAACAGTGCATCCGTGCCCCCGTTTGCGAGTGCCTGCCGAAAATTTCCCAGAGTGATATGAGGAATCTTCAGCGCAAATGACGCTTGTGAATCAACCGAGGCGAGGACCAACCAGAGCAGCGGCAACAAGAACGCCGCACCGAACAGTACAAGACCAATATTGCTTATTAGAACGGCCTTGGTTCGCTTTCCTGCCCCTGGACTCTGTCTCCCGGTCGGAGATGTTAGTTCAACGGCTTTTCGAATTTTCGGCTGCGTCAATTCCTGAGCCATCAGACTTTCACTCTCGACGCTCGAACGTAGATCAGCGCAATGACCGTCGCACACACGACAAGTGCGTCTCCAACGAGTGCTCCATATGCCAAATTATCGAATGTGAATCCCTGCTGGTACGAATATATGGGCAAGATATCCGTCGCGGTTCCCGGACCGCCCTGTGTCATAATATAGATTAGCGAGAAGTTCGCAAGCGACAATAATAGAACTATGATTACAGTGGTAGTCACCAATGGCCTCATAATGGGAAGCGTAATCCGCCAAAAGCTTTGCCAAGCGGTCGCACTCTCCATTCTTGCCGCTTCAAGAACCTCGAGCGGAATATTCCGCAGGCCTGCACCAAACACCACCATCACGAATCCCACCTGCGACCAGATGTTGGCGACGACCACCACCAGTAGTGGTGATGAGGCAAGAACATCCAGATTCGGAGAACCCAGTAGACTCGCTACTGTCCCTCCACCCGTCGTTGTCGCATACCAGGCGAACGCCGCGCTCACTGCGGGCATCATCCAGCAAACGACGACTATCCCCCCGGCTACAACTCCCACTATCCGGCTGCCGGTCCGCAAAGCAAGGGCCAGCAGCATTCCTACAACAACTGCACCAATAACGGACCCTAGCGCGAAGACGCCCGTGGTGCTTAGCGAACCAAAAAATGTTGAGTCGTGGATAAGCGTCTTTAGATTCGCGCTACCAGTGAATTGGAAGTGAGTCGCAGTGGCACCGAGTAAATTAAGATTCGTGAAGCCAAGGTAGAACGCGTATAGTGCTGGAACCACAAAGAGGCCAAGTAGCAGAAGAAGCGCAGGGCCTAACAGAACGACGCTTTGCCACCGGTACGGCTCCCGGTCAAGGCGAGGGCCGCTCGGTAGTGGGAAACCACCGACGGTCTCGAACGCCGCCGTCCGTTCCAGAGCCTCGTCTTCGGCAGCCATTGTACCTAGCCCATTTCCTTGCAGTCCGCGAAGCCACTCTGACCTTTAGTACGGGTTAGCACGGGCCGCCGGTCAGACTTTCTCTAACCGGCGGCCCGTCGACACCGAATACCGCAATACCCTTACTTCAGCGTCTCAACTTTGGACGCACCCAACTGTTCAGTAATGAAGCTCTTCTCGAGTTGTATTGCTTGCGACACAGTAGCCTTTGGGTTCTGCACAAAGAGTCCGGTTGCCTCCTCCAGTCCTTGTGCCCACTTCTCGAATCCAGGACCGGTCGGTGTCACCGTCGCTGAAAGAGCAATCTGCCCAAATAGCTTGTTATAAGGTGCAAAGTTTGCGTACCCAGGAGCAGCCCAGTCGCCCTTTTCTGGTGGAATCCAACCGATCCAGTTCGACGAATCAATCATATTCTGCCCCTGTTCCATCAGGCTGATGAGGTCGAAGGCCAGCTTCCTGTGCGGAGAACTCTTAGCGACGCCCAAGTTCCATGAACTTAGGGTGCTGGCAACGTTGGCCCCCTGTCCTCCGACAGTGGGTATAGGAGTTACGCCCATCGTCTGTGCAGCTTGCTTCCAGTAAGGGGCACTGACCAGTTTGGTCCACATTCCAGGCCAGAAATTAATGCCGCCCGCCATAGCCAGCTTTCCTTCCTTGAACAAGGTGGGCGGAAGGCTATTTGAACCGGAGCTGAACAGGTCTGAGGATGGAGCCCCAAGCCCATCGGCGAAGCACTCCTGCCATAGCTCCAGCGCCTGTCGAATACCGGGACTATCGACGACCCACTTCTTCGTTGCAGAGTCGTAGATCGTCGGAGTCGAGCTGCCCGCAATGAAGTTAGCTAGCCCCCCTTGAAGGAGCCCAGACGACCCTAGCGACGTACCCGCAAAGAGCCATAATGGAATGACACCAGGCAGAGCTGCCTTCAACTTTTTCGCAGCAGAAATGATGTCAGCCCAGGACTTCGGGTGCCAAGGGACCGGAATGCCGGCCTTCCGGAACATTTTCTCGTTGTACACCATCGCGGAGCTGTTAAATCCCTGGCTCACCGAGTAAACGTTTCCGTTGTACGTTCCCAGGCGCTGCACCTCCGGCGGAACCTGCTTCCACCACGACGCACTCTGCAGATAAGAGTTGAGTGGCGCCAGGTAGCCAGAGCTAGCGAAAAGGGCGTTCGCAGTCCCTCCAAACTGGGCTACATCTGGAGCTGTCGATGGCGACCTGTACAACAACGCCAGCTTGTTCAGGATGTCTTGGTAGCTTCCCGGAAGATTCTCAATCTGGAGCGTCACTCCGGGATGTTCCTTTTGAAATTCTGACTTCAGGGCGGTGTAGTAACGCGCGTTTAGCGCAGCGGTGTCAAATATGTACGTCTGGCTGGCCGCTAGGGTGATCGTCACGTGTTTCGTCGACGCCGACGCGACCCCAGAGGCAGTGGCGAACGAAATAGTCGCTGAACCCGTGACAACCGACAAGGCCAACGCAATTCGTCGCCTCCGTCGGTTGCCATCCACTCTTCTCGCCTTAATCACGCTCTTCTCTTTAATCACGCTCTTCGCTCCTCCTGACGACGGTCTTCACCCCGTCACTCGTCTCAAGCTTTAGCCCCGTGGAAGTCATCTCAATGCTCAAATGCATCAATCCCCTCTTTCGCGGCACTATCTCAATTTCGAGAGTGGCCGATCAGTAAGCGACACCTCGCTGACCGGATCAAAGAGATAACAATCCGCAGGACCAAACGCCAGTTCAAGCGGGGCACCCCGGCGGACAACACACGTTCGTGGGAGGCGCACTTTTAGCGATGTCCCCCGAACGTCCATGTTTGCAAAGCTCTCAGAACCCAAGTCCTCGATAAATGTTACGGTTCCCTCCACCGAGACCGTGGCTTCTTGCGTTGCTTCTTCCTGCCACCGGAGATCGTTTGGTCGGAGTCCTACCGTGACTTGAGCGCCCGTAGTCAGCGACTGGAGCTGCTGGACCTGCCATGGCAAGAGCGGCACGCTAGCGCCGAGGAAGCTCAGTTCCAGCCCTCCTGGCGCGTCCCGTGTGATGATCCCGGGGAAGGTATTCATCCTCGGCGTGCCGACAAATGTCGCTACGAACAAGTTATTCGGATTGTCGAACAATTCCCCTGGAGTCCCCACCTGGAGAAGGCGTCCTTGGTTCATGACGGCAATGCGGTCGCCCATAGTCATGGCTTCGACCTGGTCGTGGGTCACATACACGGTGGTGGCCTTAATCAGCGTATGGAGTCGCACTATCTCCTCACGCATTTGCACCCGAAGCGCGGCGTCCAGGTTGGAAAGTGGTTCATCGAGCAAAAAGAATTGAGGTTGTCTAATCAAAGCTCGCCCTAGCGCCACCCGTTGTCGCTGACCACCAGATAGGTCAGTGGGTTTCCTATCCAAGAGCTTGTCGATTCCCAAGATCTTAGACACCTCCTCAATCCGTTTTGGCAGGTTGGCTTTGTCTTCGCGCCGCACGGTCGGACCAAAGGACAGGTTTTTGGCGACGGTCATATTCGGATAGAGAGCGTAGCTTTGAAACACCATGCTGATATCACGCTTACCCGGAGGCAGCTTTGTGACGTCGTCTTCCCCGAACAATACTGCTCCGTGGGTAACAGCCTCAAGCCCCGCGAGCATACGTAGTGACGTGGTTTTCCCGCATCCGGAGGGACCCACGAACACAAGGAATTCATTGTTGTTGATTTCGAGGTTGAGGTTCGATACAACTGGAACGTCCCCGTATAGTTTCCATACGTCCTTGAACCGAACTACTGGCATCGCTCGCTACCAGTAGTTCCCTGAGCCAATACCGGACTGATGCATAACGGTGCTCCTCATCGCGCGCGAAGTTGCTGGTCCATATACATACTCATCTGTGAGGCGGGCATCTAGCGGTCGCACTTGATCGCGCAGACGCCGAACCGCTTCGCCCCGCGTGTTGAACGAGACGACTTCCTCGGAATCGAGGCCGGGGTCTTACATGAGAAGTCCAAGCCACGCACAGATCGTCCATCTCAATCAGGTCAGGGAGCCGGGACGGGTCGAAGTCTGCTAAGCGGAGTCCCGGCGTGCTCGGCGAACATCCTCCTCCCCTTTCTTTTCGTTTAGCGGGCAGTCCAGCCGCCATCGATCAGCACGTCAGCCCCAGTGATGAAGCCTGCCTCCGGCGACGAAAGGAAGTACGCGAGTCCAGCGATCTCGCTGGGGTCAGCCCAGCGACGGAGAGCTTGCTCATTCTCCCGCTCATGACGCAGCTCCTCAAAGCTCCGCCCGACGCGGGCTGCCTCTGAGCGCACATCGCTACGGAGCATTTCGGTGTCAACAGAACCAGGGCTCAGTGACACGGCACGAATGTCGAATGGCGCCAGTTCGAGCGCAAGGGCGCGAGTGAAGGCGATCACGGCTCCCTTGGTCGAGCCGTAAATCACATGGCCGATCTGCCCGACGTGTCCTGAGACCGACCCGACGTTGACGATAACGCCCTGCCGCCTTTCCTTCATCGCCGGTACGGCGTGCTTTACGGCGAGGAACTGGCCTCCGAGATTGATGTCTACCATGCGGCGAAAATCGTCCATAGTCAGCTCTTCGATAGGGCCGACAACAATGACCCCCGCCGCGTTTACGAGTACGTCGACCGCTCCGGCATGCTTTTCAACCTCATCAATCACCGTTGCTACCTCGTCCTCCACGCTAACGTCGCAGCGGACGAGTGAGACACGACCGGCCGTTAGCTTGAGCGCCTTCTTATGTGCCTCAACGTCCAGGCCACACACGGCGAAGCCTTCCCGAGCAAAGCGGTCGGCAACTGCACCACCGATTCCCCGCGCCGCACCGGTAACGACAGCGACACCTCTTCCGAGCGCGCTGTTATTGCTCAATGCGCACCACTTGGAGGTATGTCGCAGGCCAACATCTCGCGTGCTTCTGCTGTGGTCGCCACCTTTCGCCCCATTGCCCTCGCAAGTGCCGCCACTTCCGCCACAAGATCGCTCGCTTGAGCCGGAGCTCCCTCCCGGGTGAAGGGATAGTCTTCGGTGCCGACACGCACATGGTCACCATTCGCGATCGCCGCCGCCAGCAGCCCGTAACGCTCCGGTCCCATCACGCTGACAGTCACGACGCAGTCCTTAGGCATGAGACGCCGCCGCGATAGGTACTCCTCCACCGTGGCCGGACTCCAGGTTCCTCCCGGCCATCCGAAGAACAGCGTTGTGATAATGGGGCGCACGAGTGGCGCATGGTCGCGTAGATAGTTGAGATTCCAGATGCTCCCGGAATGCCAAATTTCCCACTCGGGGCGAACCCCTGTCTCGGAGCAGAGCTCGCAATAGCGCAGCAGCTCCTCCATTGGGTGCAGCACATTACATGGTGCCTGCGGAAATGCTTCATCGTGGTGGTTGGCAATGACCGAAATCATGTCAGCCTGCAGGTCGAAGATTTCCTGGCGCTCATCTAACATGAAGCTCGACATACCGCACTGCACGAGCAGTGTGGTCGTCGAGCGGATCGCGCCGACAAGATCTTTCCACTCGGCCATGGAATGCAGGTGCAAGATTGATGCTCCCGCCTCTTCACAGCGAGCCGATTCCGTCCCGAGCTCTTCAGGGCTCTTCGGGTAGCGAGCCTCCGGATGCAGCCAACTATTGTTCGGCGTGGCTGTAATAATGAGCGCCGGTAGCGCGGCACGGTCGGGCATGGAATGATCAGCCTTTCAGTACGGGACAATTCTCTACAGCAGCGCACCGCCCCCTGCAATACGCCTGTAGGCTATGGGTGGACGTGAGCATTTATGTGCACGCGATCGTCGCCATCGACTCTCTCGTCTGACCCTGCTACCACCATCGTTCTGGTGGCCCCTTCGGGACGAAGTGCTCCACTGCGTCTGAAAACTGTGTTCGAACCGCGCCATCGAGCGACACCTCGAACGTGCTCAGACCTAGACTTTCTGACCAACCCGTGCGCACTCCCAGATCCTACAGTTGCGTGGCCGGCAACGCGTTGCCTCCGACGCATCATGACATGAGGCTTTCCTTGGCGTCAAGGTAGATAGATGGACGCGTCGCTTCGGATCTGTCCGTCCCTCGCCCGTGAGCTATTGTTGTATTCGGCGCAACATCGAGATGGGAGAAACTTCGACCGTGTCTGATCGCATAAGCGTTGCTTCTCAGCTGGTCCGCGGCCTGGAAGTCCTTGAACGGGTTGCCATTCACCCGCAGACCGCGGCTGAGGTGGCGCGGATACTCGACGTGAACCGGAGCACTTCACTGCGCATCTTGCGCGACCTCGAAAACGCCGGTTATCTGCAACGAGATCCCTTGACCAAACGATATTGGGTTAGATCGGAACGGCTCTATGCTCTCGTAACGCAGTTGAAGGACCACTGGGACATTATGGAGGTTTTCACGCCCATCCTTTCCCGGCTGCGCGACGGGACTCGGGAGGCGACGGTGCTTGCGGTCCCAGCTCCGGGAGTGATGGTGTATATGGCATGTTTTCCGGCGCCGCAGCCAGTTGCCGTTTGGGAGCGAATTGGCGCGGTGCGGCCGGTGCACGCTTCCGCAGTCGGGAAGGCGTGGTTGTCAGCGCTCAGTCCAACAGCTTTGGACATTGAGCTCGGGCGCGCAAGCTATGAGGGTGGCACAGAACGTTCGGCGAAGGGTCCGATTGAACTGAGGGCGCGTGTAGATCATGCTCGTCAACAGGGCTTCGCCGTCGATATGGATGAGACTTTTATGGGCGTATCGTGTGTGGCTGTACCTGCACTGGTCGGCGAGAATATCATGGGAGCAGTAGGAATCTCACTACCCTCATCTCGGCTAGACGACAACATAAAGGCATCACTTGGCTCTCGACTCATTCAGGAAGTTAGTGTTCTGCGCGCTGAAGTTCATGGTTCGATCGTCCCTCCAGCAATGCAAAGCAATGAGCAAGCAGATTCGTCCACGGCCGAGTCGGTATAGGCATTGAACCGGCCTGGGATGCTTGGAGGCTCCATACCTTGGAAGTGAGGATGGAGGATGAACGAGACGAACCCCTCCCAGAGGCACTACCCAGCCGAGGGACCGCCCGGTGCACATGACGAGAAGGACGTCGGCATTGCGGTCCTTCGTCACCAGCTCGCCGTGCGCGTAGCATCGACTTCCACAGGGGCTCTCCATTCTGAAGGCGTTAGCCCCAATACCGTTCAGTTAACAACGTAGGATGGTGATGCGGGGCGCCCCGGTTGGCTGCGGCCAGTGCTGGTGACGGGCTCGCTTGACGTGCCACTTGGTCAAGTCCGGCCGAGTGGTGTATGACGACCACCACACCAACCGTGGATCGTGTTCCTAACTGACGGCCTCCAGCTCCGCCGTCGTTGCCACCTCCCTCGCGTCGATGGCGCCGCCGGGAAGGACCCGCACCCGCGCCTTGGCGAGGCTCTCGGGGCTCATGTAGCGCCGGGCGACGGCCCACTCGTCGTGCTGCTCGGCCAAGACCGCGCCGACGAGGCGGAT
>Ga0307374_10006401_pt1 | contig 18525 bp, 15 predicted proteins | sample OX3MG_FD_202532 | JGI IMG/M metagenome (GOLD analysis project Ga0307374, IMG submission 202532) | Soil microbial communities from Risofladan, Vaasa, Finland - OX-3 | ecosystem: Environmental > Terrestrial > Soil > Coastal area > Acid sulfate soil | place: Finland: Risofladan, Vaasa | collected...
TCCAGTGCCCGGCGGCGGCGGGCAGCCGCGGGACCATTTGCAGGGAGCGGCAGCGGGTGTCCGGGATGGCTTTCTGCTTGCCGGGGGTGAGCTGGTTCGCGGGGATCCTGGCGGGGACTGTCTTCGGGGCGGTCCGGGCGCTGGTGACGGCGCGCTGGGCGGTGGTGATTTTCGGGCGGCGGGGATGGCCTTGTTCGCGGCGGCGGCGCCGGTGACGCCGGAGGTGCCGCGGATGATGGAGGCGAGGTTCTGCCCGGCGGCGGCGAGGCGGGCGCGGGCGGCGGATAGCCTCGCGCGGGCGGCGGCGCGGGCGGGGCCGGGGACCGGGTGGTCGTCGTCTTCGGGTTCGGCGTGGTAGTCGCAGAGCCAGTGGATGCCGTAGTTCGCCTCGAGGTACCTGAACAGGTTCTCGATCCGCCGCCGGCAGCGCAGCCAGGCCAGCGGCGCCGCGGCCGGGGCCGCGGTGTCGCTGGCCAGGACCTGCAGGACCGGGGCGCCGTCCTCGGACAGGGTGATCTGCCGGGCCTCGCCGTAGTCCTTGAGCGTGTCACCGTCTCGCCGGCGAGGCCGGGGACCTCGGCGGGCCTGCCGTCGCCGCGGGCGGCCCGGTGCCGGCGCGGCGCGGCGGCGCAGGGGGCGAGCGGGCCGCGCCGCCAGGTGACCCAGTCCGCCGCGGCTGCCCGGCAGGCCCTGAAGACGGCGGGGAAGGAGCCGCCGCGGTCGAAGCCGGGCAGGGCCGGCGCGTCCGGCCCGGTGACCTGCCGCAGCTGGGCGAGGGCCGGCGGCAGGGTGACGGCCAGGCCGTGCGGCGCCTGGCGTTCCAGCCCTCCGGGACGGGCCTGGCGCCCTCGCGGGGGACGAAGTGGTCGTCGACGTAGCAGACGTGCAGGGCGGGGGCGCCGGCGGCGAGCATCGCGGCGGCCAGCTGGCGCTGCGGGGCGATCGGGTCGCGGCCGTCCGCGATGACGGCGAGGCGGGGCCGCGGGGCCCGCGGCTCCGGCAGGGCGGCGGTCCCGGCGATGACCCCGGCGTGGCCCCTGGCCAGGTGCCTGGTGCCCTCGGCGGAGGACACGCCGAGGGCGAGCGCGGCTGAGGTGACGGTCAGCGGCGCGAGGTCGTCGTAGCGGGCGCGGGCCAGGCCGGGCGGGACCGCGGCAAGCGGAAGCTGCTCCTGCCCGGCCGCCGGGCCGGGTCGGCGGCCGGCCGCGGAGTGATGAACGCCCGGGCGGCGGGCGATCTCCGCGTCCGGGGCACCCTCGGCCCGCCAGCGTTCCGCCTTCGCCTTCGCCGCCCCGGCGAGCTTCGCCGGCCGGCCGGGGGCGCGGACCAGGCCCGCGGCGCCTTCCCGCGGCGCCCGGCTGTGCAGCGTGGCCACGTAGTTCCCGGTCAGCCCCGTCACCGCGGCGACCACGCGGCCGCCGAAGCCCGGCTGGCGCAGGACCGAGACCGCCACGTTCCGCATCCCGGCATCGCCGGCCGGGTAGCAGAACAGGACCGTGGATCCGGCGCAGATCCAGGTGGTGCCGTCGCGCTCGGCGCGGTGCAGGTCCTTCGGGCCGGGCATGCCTTCCAGGATGTCCGCGGCTGCCGGGGACATGCCCTGGTCATATCAAAATTTAACGGGCTTCGCGCAGCCTCGGGCATAAGAGAACCGCAGGTCATGCGGCCTGCGGCTCATCGACTTCCGGAGGTCTGAGCCTCATGTGGTACTCCGTCACCAGGGTGATCAAGAAAGAAGAATTTCCCCGCACTGAACAGCGGTGAGGGAATTGCGTGAGAAGCATCACAATCCCTTGACGGGAAGACGCGATACCCCGCCGTACGTGATGGCCGGGTTCGGCAAGTCACATCAGCCACCTTGAGGCTCGCTGGCCGCACTGGGCGCACAATGGCGCTGATTCGCCCCGATATCCATCACTACGTGGCGACTTGCCGTTAAAGTAGTAATATGAGATTGTTCAGGCGACCCGCCAGCGGACTCGCCTGCATCCCTTCCCGTGTGGACTGGCTGTCATAGCCAGAAGCACGGCATCCGCCCATTGTCCGCCAGTAGAATAGCCTGGCGCCGAGCAGAAGAATTCCATGAGATGGCATTCTCGTATTACTCGCCCGGAAGTGGCCGGAGCAGGGAGTCCTATTGAGTGCGCGGCATGTTCTGCAGTCATCGACGGCCGATGAATTCCAGTCCGCCCTCGATGCCCTTATCGAGTCATGCGTGGCGTTCAAACTTGCTGACCCGCATGTCGTCCCTCCGGTGCGCATGGATCGCGACGCGCTGCGGTCTGCCGCTGAGGTGACTGAGGCGGGGGTGGAGCTGGACACGGTGATTGCCCGCTTCGGCGACGAGGTCCTCCCCGCCTGCCTGAACTTCTCCGCGCCGACCTTCGTGGCGCATCCCGATGCCGGCAACTCGACGGCGGGCATCCTGGGCGGGATCGCCAACGTGTTCCTCCAGCAGAACCTCTCGTCGTTCGACTACAGCCCGGCGGCGACGGTCCTGGAGACGGAGCTGCTGCGCACGCTCCGCAGGGTCATCGGCTACCCGGTGAATGACGGCGTTAGCGCGCTGGGCGCCGGGGGCGGGGTGGTCTTCGGCGGGGCCGGCGCCAACTTCTCCTGCCTGCTGGCCGCGCGTGAGCACCTGAAGCGACGGCTGGTCGCGGAGGGAAAGGTGTTCGACCCGCGCCGCACCCGGGTGCTGGCCAACCGCCCGTTCTCCCACTTCTCGATGCGCCGGAGCCTGTTCATGCTCGGGCTGGGCAACCGCGATCTGTCCCCTGGCCAGCGCGCGGAGGCAGGACTTGATGAGGAGTGCCTGTGCGAGGTGGCCTCCAGCCATTTCCGGATAGATGCCGGCGACCTGGAGCGCAAGATCGAGGCGGTGCGCGAGCGCGGCGAGGAGATCATGTGCATCTTCGCCACAGCCGGCGACAGCCGGTTCATGGCGTTCGATGACCTGACACGGCTGGCTGACATCGCGGAGCGGCACCAGCTGTGGCTGCACGTGGATGCCTGCGAGGGCGGGCAGGTGCTGTTCAGCCCGCAGCGCCGGCACCTGATGGCGGGCATCGACCGGGCGAGCAGCACCTCGCTGGACCCGCACAAGGTGCTGCTTGTCCCATACAACATCAGCCTGTTCTTCCTGCGCGACCCGCAATGGCTCACGTACTTCTCGGGAGACCCGACCAGCCTGATCAGCCAGGACGAGATGTCCCTCGGCAGCTACACGCCCGCGGTGAACAGCAAGAGCTTCATCTCCCTCAAGCTGCTGTTCATGCTCCAGCACTGGGGCTGGGACCGGCTGGCAGCGGAGATCGACCGGCGGCACGAACTGGCCAGGCTGGCCGCCGGCTGGATCGAGGAGCAGCCCGCGCTGCGGCTCATCAATCCTGACGTGAGCCACAACGCCGTCGCCTTCATGTACATACCAGAGGGCATCAACGACGCCGAGCGGCTGAACCGGCTCAACCGGGCGATCCACGAGCGGCTGAACATGGGCACCTCGTTCTTCGTCCATGCCTTCCCGGCGCGTGACGACGAGGCGCGAGTGCGCGCGGACCGAGGCAGCGTGTTCACGCTGCGGATGATGTTCGGAAACCCGCTGACCACCTGGGCGATCGTCAGGGAGTGCCTGGAGAACACGGTGAAGATCGGCTACGAGCTCGCCACAGACCCGCTGTGGCAGTCCGAGTAGGCGGGCACGTGGCAGCAGAGGGATACGCGGACCCGCTGGTGTCCGTGGTCATGCCGGTGTGGAACCTCGCGCCGGTCCTGCCCAGGGCCATCGAGAGCGTCCTGGCCCAGACTCTGGCAGACATCGAGCTCATCATCGTCGATGACGCCTCCACTGATGGCACGCCCGACATCATCGAGCACTACCGGCTGGCCGACGAGCGCGTCCAGGTCATCCGCAACACCACGAACAGCCGGCGGTCGAGCATCGAGTGGGAGCCGCGCAACAACGGGCTTCAGATCGCGAGGGGAGCGTTCATCGCCTACCTGGACGGCGACAACACCTGGGATCCGCGGGCGCTGGCGACCCTTTCCCAGGTTCTCGCGAAAAGCCCGCAGACACAGCTCGCCTACTGCCGGTCGCGGAACTTCCACGACGCCGCCGAGATCGACGCGGTCATCGCGGCAGACTCCCGGGCCGCGACAGCCCGAGGCGAAGGCTGGGTGATCTTCGCGCACGAGGAACTCGACGTCACCGAGCTGGGCCGCTCGCAGTACATCGACACCAACGAGATGATGCACCGGGCCTCGGTCTTCCGGGCGCTCGGCTCGCTGTGGCACACCGCGCACCCTCGCAGGGCCTACGTCAACAGGCACCAGGGCAAGCGATGCCCGTACCGCAGGCACAACGACCTGGACCTGGCCGGGCGCATCGTCAAGACGTTCGGCAGCGACTCGGTGGTCCAGGTAGCTGAGGTGCTGGTTGACTACTACTACCCGTCGGCCCTGCGCCGGATGCTGCTTGACGAGGCCCAGCGGTGAAGCTGCTGACCATGCCTATCCCGGGCATCCTCAGCCCGGTCACCGTGCCCGACCCGGCGGCCGGGTCGGGAGAGGTCCGGCTCCGGGTCGCGTGCGTGGGAATCTGCGGCTCCGACATCGGGATCTTCACCGGACGCCGTCCCCCGAAGACGCGGTACGGGCATCCCGTGCTCGGCCACGAGGTGTCCGGCGTAGTCGACCAGGTTGGCGAGGGCGTGACCGGCGTGCGGATCGGCGACCAGGTCACCTGCATCGAGGGCTGGGGAGCGCTGGCCGAGTACGTGGTCACGAGGCCGCAGAACGCCCTGGTCTTCGATGACCGGATTGCCCTGGCCGACGGCTGCCTGCTCGAAGTGCTGCCCGGCGTGGCGATGGCGGCCTGGAAGATGGGCGCTGAGCGGGGATCGGATGTCCTGGTCGCTGGGCAGGGACTCAGCGGCCTGCTCATCACGGCGCTGGCCGCCGTGCACGGATGCCGCCGCCTGGCAGTGGTGGATCCAAGCCCGGCGAAGACGGCCCTGGCAGCCGGGCTGGGCGCGACGGACGTCCGGGTCGGCCGACTCAGTGACGTGGCCGGCGCCCTTCGCGAGGCGTACCCCGATGGCTTCGACCTGGCGATCGTGGCCACCCCAGAGTGCATCGTCAACGAGGTGATACCGCTGATGCGCCCGCGGTCACGCATCGTGGCCTACGGCGGGCTAGACGACGCGGCCCGCATTGACGTGATGGCGCTGCACCACCGTAGCGTCTCGCTTGTCAAGGAAGGCGAGCTTATCAACGGCGTCCGCGAGGCGCGGGCCGTGTGGCGCGAGGCCCTGCAGCTCGCCTACGATGGCGTGCTGCCGCTGGGCCGCCTGCACACGCACAACTTCCCGATGGCCGATGCCGAGGCCGCGCTGCGGCTGCGCGCGGCCCCTGGCAGCGACGCCATCCACGTGGTGCTGCACCAGGATCCCGCCGTGACGATGCCAGACATCCCGAGGACGAGCGGATGAGCGCCACCGGGCACGCCGCCCGGATGGCGGCCACCTACAGCACTGGCGCCTTCGCCCGCACCGTGGCCGCCGGGGGCAACCCAGGGCTCATGAACCTCGGATTCGCCGATGACCCGCGCCGGCCCGGCTCCACGGCACGGCGGCAGCGCAGACTGGCCGAGCTGGTGCTGGCGGCGATCGGCCCCGCCCCGGGGCAGGCACTGCTCGACGTAGGCTGCGGCAAGGGCGGAATGGCGAACCTCATCGGCCGGCTGGCCCCTAGGGCGCGCGTCATGGGCGTGAACATCGACCGTCACCAGCTGGCCATCGCCAGACGGAGGCAGGTCCCCGGGGTCGGGTTCACCACTGGCGACGCGGAGCGGCTCCCTTTCGCGACCGCAGCTTTCGACACGGCGTACGCGGTCGAGGTGCTTTCGCACATCGGCGACAAGAAGACGCTCTTCAGCGAATTGGCGCGGGTGCTGCGACCGGGCGGCCGACTAGTGCTAGCGGTGATCACGCTCACCCGCCCGTACCGCGCCTTTGGCGTGGATGAGTGCACACACCTGGTACGCGTCGCGGATCTGTTCTCCGAGCGGCCCGAGGACATCCCGACGCTGGCCGAGGTCCATGACCTGCTCGCCACTGGGGGCCTGCGCATCTCAGGGACCCGTGACCTGACCGCGAGTGTCTTCCGCCCGCGGCATGACGCGTTCGCGCGGATGAGGCGGTGGGCATGCCACCGCAACCCGCTGGCCCGCGCGGCCTTCGCGGCGGCAGTCGCCCTTCGCTGGAGGCTGCGCGCCCGGGAGTTCGCCACGTTCCTCATGGTGAACACCGAGATGGATCCGGGGCTGTTCTACGAGTACCACCTGCTGACCGGTGAAGCGGCCAAGGAGGAAGACGTGTCATGACCTGGGATGTCCTCACTGTGGACCGGCTCGACGCGGACGCGCTGGTCGCGCTGCGCGAGGAGCGGGTGGCGGCCGTCCGGGTCGCGGGCTTCTGCGACCGCGAGGCGCGCGAGCGTCTCACGAGCCTGCTGGCCCGGCACCCGGAACGGACCAACTACCGGGTCCGCTGGGCGCGCCGCGACGAGGCCGGAGGCGGCGTGCTGCCAGGCCGGGAGTTCAGCGAGACTGACTCGGACCGGGTTGGGCCGGTCGATACGACGCCGGAAGGTGTGGCCGATTCCACCGGGGTCGTGGCCGCTATGCGGGAGATCCGGTCCGCTGCCGCGCCGGCCCTCACTCCGATTGACCGGCTCCGGCTTGAGCTGGACGAGATCGCGCCGCGAGGCGCGGGACTGTACCGGAAGGACGGTCGGCTGAGCGTGGCCGGCGTGGGCCGGGTGATGGAGGCGTCGGGCGAACTGGTCCACGCTGACGCAGGCCGCCGCAACTGCCTGACCGCGAACGTGTACTTGCGCATGCCCCGGGCAGGCGGCGGCACGCGGATCTGGCGTTACGACGGCGAGTACCGCCAGTCCCGCCAGTCGTACCTGTTCGGGCCGGGCGAGATCCCGCAGTCCGCGCCGTCCTGCCTGGTGGAGCCGGCCGAGGGCGACCTCGTTGTGTGGAACCCTGCGCTGCCCCACGCGGTGCAGCCGTTCGATGACCCGCCCCGGCTGACCATCCAGACATGGCTGCTGTTCGAGGACGGCACCGATGCCGGAGACTTCGCGATAAGGCTGCTGAACTGACCATGTCCAGGGTGCGCTATTCGTTCAGTGCCGGGCCAGCCACGCTGCCTGAGGAGGTTCGCAGGCAGGTCCGCGAGGACCTTGGCGACTGGCACGGAACGGGGATCTCGGTGCTGGAGGCCAGCCAGTGGGATCCGCGCCTGCTGGAGCTGTTCCGGCAGGTGGAGGCTGACCTTCGCGAGCTGCTCGCCGTGCCGGACGAGTACGCGGTGTTCTTCCTGCACGGCGGAGCGTCGAACCAGTTCGCCATGATCCCCATGAACCTGCTGCGCGGCCGGGACCGGGCCGACTACCTGCACACCGGGCTCTGGTCAGGCAAGGCGGCCGAGGAGGCACGCCGGTACGCCACGGTGAACGTGGCGGGCTCCGGCGCCGGGTCGGGGTTCCGGCGCGTGCCGGCGCAAGATGAGCTCTGCCTGGACGAGCACGCGGCATACGTGCACTACACGCCCGTGGAGACAGTCCATGGCGTGCAGTTCGACTACGTGCCGGAGACCGGCGACGTGCCGCTGGTGGCCGACGCGACGGCGGCGCTGCTCGCAACGCCCGTCGACATCAGCCGCTTCGGGGCGGTGTACGCGTCAGCGCAGAAGAACCTCGGCGTGGTGGGCATGACCCTGGTCATCGTGCGGCGCGGCCTGATCGGGGACGCCGCCCCCTTCACTCCGACCACGTTCGACTACGCGGTTCACCTGCGCACCGGCAGCCGGTTCACCACGCCGCCCGCATTCCCCTGGTACGTGACGGGGCTGGTGCTCGACTGGGTGCGCGATCAGGGTGGTGTTGCCGAGGTGGTCAAGCGGGGTCGTCGGCGCGCAGAGGTCGTCTACTCCGCGATCGACGCGTCAGGCATATTCACCGCGCCCGTCGAGGACAGGGCACGCGCCTGGACGAACGTGGTGTTCCAGCTGGCTGACCCGTCGATGACCAGCATGTTCCTGGACGCGGCCGAAAGCGAGGGTTTGTACGGTCTTCAGGGCCACTCTGCGGTCGGCGGGGTGCGGGCCAGCATGTACCTCGGTATGCCGGAAGAGGGCGCCCATACCCTCGCCGGCTTCCTGAGGGACTTCGAACGGCGACACGGCTGAGCCTGCAGGCGGTGGCCAAAGGTACTCACGGAGGCAAGGTGCGATGGCGATAGTCGTGACAGGAGCCGCAGGTTTCATCGGCTCGAACCTGGTCGGCTTCCTGCGCGAGGCGGGACGGGGCTTGGTGGCGATCGACCGCCGTGACCAGCCGGCCCTGCCGGGCCTGGCGCGCGTGAAGGCCGATCTGAGCTTGCCTGGCGACGCCGTCGATGCCGCGCTTCGCGATGCCGACATCGTGCTGCACCTGGCAGGCTGCCCTGGGGTGCGGGACCGCAGCCCGGACGTGGCCTGGCGTCGGCATCGTGACAACGTACAGGCAGCCCGGCGGGTCTTGGAGAGCACCCCGCCCGGCACGATGGTAGTGCTTGCCTCGTCCTCGTCGGTGTACGGCGGCTCCGACGGCGCGGCATGCCGGGAGGACCAGCCCGTGCGCCCGCGCGGCGGCTACGCCGCCAGCAAGGTAGAGGCTGAGCGGCTGTGTGCCGCCCGCGCGGCGGCCGGCGGGGCGGTGGTCGCGGCCAGGCTGTTCACGGCGGCCGGCGAGGGCCAGCGTCCCGACATGGCACTGTCGGGCTGGATTACGGACGTCGCCGCAGGCCGGCCGGCGCGGGTCTACGGGAGCCTGGAGCGTACCCGGGACATCACCGATGTCCGCGACATCTGCGCGGCGATGCTCGCGCTGGCCGAGCAGCGGGCGAGCGGCATCGTCAACATCGGCACCGGGACGGCGCACACGCTGGGGGAAATGCTCGCGGCCGTTGGCACGGCCCTCGGCCAGGCCGCCACCGTGGACCCGCAGCCCGCTGATAACGACGACCCCGACGCGACGCTGGCCGACCCCACCCGCCTGTTCGAGCTAACCGGCCTGCGTCCGCATACCGACCTTCCTGGGCTGGTCCGTCGGCAGGCCGCCGCAGCGCTGGGCCATCCCTTTCCCGGCGACGGCCCGGACCATGGCGCGGCAACCCCGCGCGCGCCCGCCCTGGCGACAGGAGTGCACCATGCCATCTGACGTAGTTCTCGTCCATCCCCCTTACTGGGACCCGTACGGCCCGCCAGCATCAACGGCCGCGCTCACCGGCCACCTGCGCGCCAACGGAGTCCGCGCCACGCAGATCGACGCCAACGCGCTGTTCTTCACAGCCCGATACGGAGAGATAGCAGACAGCGCGCTCGGAGACTTCCACGACCGGGACGCTTTCCATTCCCGGGTACCGCATGAGCACAAGGTGGTGCTGGGCGGCCAGGGTTACGTACCAGACATCCTCGCCCACCACGGCATCGACCGGGATGTGCTGGAGATGCCCAGGCACCGGCAGGCCATCGCGACGTGGGACCTTCACCGGCTCAACGTCCTCGACGCGATCATCCACTACGGGTACTTCGTGAACCAGGACGCCGACATCGCCAGGGCGCTGGCCGATCCGGCGGTGCTTGACCATGAGGCGTGGCGCCCGCTGCGGCAGCTGTTCCAGGCCAGGGTGCTGACGCTGGTCGAGCGTGAGGACCCGGTCGTCGTCGGCTTCTCGATCCTGGGCGAGCAGCAGCTGGCGGCCACCATCGCGTGCACGAAGTGGCTGCGTGACGCGGGCTACGACAAGCTCATCGTCTGGGGCGGCAGTGACATCAGGCGCGCGCACGAGCTGGCCGCACGGGCAGAGTCGTGGTGGCGGGAGCTTCCCGACTTCCTGTGCCTGGGCGAGGGGGAGAGCGCCATCCTCGCCCTGGCTCGCCGGGGACGGGCCGCCAGGGACTCCCGCTGCGCGGACTGGCGCAAGGCGATCACGGTCTCCCGCGACCCGCGCGACGACGCCTTCATCGGCGGCCTCATCCCGCAGCCGTTGGGGCGGACCCTGCTGCCGGTCAAACGGTACGAGCAGGTGAGCACGCTGGCCCAGTACGACTACGACGGGTTCGACGTGCACGACGGTTACCTCATGCCCTGGCCGATCGTGCCCTACCAGGGCTCTCGCGGCTGCCACTGGGGCATCTGCGCATTCTGCGACCACGAGGAGGGCTATCGGCTGCACTACCGGCCTAAGACCTCCACCCAGGTGGTCGACCACATGGAGCACCTGCGCGCCCAGTTCGGCATAACCCACCTGCAGTTCGTCGACGAGGCCATTGAGCCGCAGTGGATGACCGACCTGAACGACGAGATCGAGGCCCGCGGCTTGTCCGGCGTCTACCGCTGGTCGAACTACTCCAAGATCGCCCGGGAGGTCAACTACGACTCCCTGAGCCGCAGCTACCGCAACGGGTGCCGCCTCATCCTGTTCGGCGTCGAGTCGTTCCAGCAGCGGGTCCTGAACGTGGTCCGCAAGGGGATACGGCGCAACGACATCTTCGCAACCCTGCACGATGCCCACCGTGCCGGTATCCGCTCATGGATCTGGCTCATCTCCGGGTTGCCGTCCCAGAGCCCCGACGAGGTGCGTGCCGACATCGCCGACCTGCGCTCGCTGCGCGACGTGGTCGACGCGGTATCGGTAGGCCGGTACCGGATATCCGCCAACTCCGACATCTTTCGGGAGACGGAGAAGTTCGGGATCGTTTCCTACGACCTCAACCACCCGATGGACATGACGTTCCAGCTCCAGGGCGAGATCATCCGCCCAGAGGAGCTCGCAGAGGTCTTCTACGGTGAGTATTACCCCGCCGCCATCGGCATGTCGCTGACGCACAACCGATATCTGCTGTTCGCCGAGGCGATCAAGCAAGACAACGGCATTGCCTCGACTCATGGCCCGCGGATCCGGCCGGCGCCTGCGGGCGGGACCAGGAATCCCGGGGCCGTGCAGGCCAGCAGCCAGGCCGGCCTGGGCAACATCTGACAAGCGCGAGCAAGGAGCGTCACGTGATCCCACTGTTCAAAGTCGCGATGGCCGAAGACGCGCCACACATGGTCGGCGACATCCTCGCCAGCGGGTGGATCGGTCAGGGACCCAGAGTCGAGGAGTTCGAGGACCGGCTGCGTGAGCGTCTCGGTACCTCCCACCTGGCGACCGTCAACTGCGCCACCTCCGGCCTGCACCTGGCACTGCACATGACCGCAGGCGCCGGGCGCGCGGCCCGGCCTGGCGAGCCTCCCGAGGGGGAGGTGCTCACCACAGCGCTTACCTGCACCGCGACCAACTGGCCAATCCTCGCCAACGGGCTGCGCATCAGGTGGGTCGACGTCGACCCAGCGACGCTCAACGTGAACCTTGATGACCTGGCGCGGAAGATTACGCCCGCGACGCGCGCCATCGTCGTTGTGCACTGGGCCGGCTACCCGGTGGACCTTGACCGGCTACGCAGCATCCTTGACGCAGCAGAGGCGAGGCATGGCTTCCGCCCCGTAGTGATCGAGGACTGCGCGCACGCCTGGGGTTCCACCTACCGCGGCGAGCGTCTGGGAAACCACGGCAACATCGCCGTGTACAGCTTCCAGGCGATCAAGTCCCTGACCACCGGCGATGGCGGGGTCGTGGTCTTTCCCACCGAGGAACTCGCCGAGCGCGCGAAGATCCTGCGCTGGTACGGCATCGACCGGCGCGTGCCGGAAGGCCCCCGGCTGGCAGCCGACATTCCCGAGTACGGCTTCAAGTTCCATATGAACGACATCAACGCCACCATCGGTCTGGCGAACCTCCCCTCGGTGGACGCGAGAGTGGCCCGCCACCAGGAGAACGCCGCGTGCTACGACCGCGAGCTTAAGGGCGTGCCTGGCCTGGAGCTGACAGAGCGGGCACGTGGCAGGCAGTCGTCCTGCTGGCTTTACACCGTGCTGGTCGAGCGCCGGCCGGAATTCGAGGCACGGATGGCCGAGCAGGGCATCGCGGTGAGCCAGGTCCACCAGCGAAACGACGTCTACAGTGTCGTCGCGGAGTCCCATGCCCGGCTGCCAGGCCTGGACCGGGTCGCCGAACGGATGGTCTCCATCCCGGTCGGCTGGTGGGTCAGCGACGACGACCGCGAGCACATCGCCGAGACCATCCGCGACGGCTGGTGATGGCCGCAGTCTCTGGTGCCGTGCGCCTGCTCGCCGTGCCGATCGCGGGCCGGGAGACGGCATCCAGCCGGATCCGGCTGTACGACCTCGTGGCCAGGCTGCCCGGCCGGTTCGCGGCTACCATCGCGAGCCCCGGCGGCGACGCGGACCTGCACCGCCACGGCCCCGGCCAGTTCGACGTGGTGTACGTGCAGAAGGACGCCCGTCCCGCGGTCGTGGACTTCTGCCGACGGGCGGCAGACGCTGGCGTGCCCGTCGTGTACGACATCGACGACGACTTCGGCACCTGGCCCGGCATGGCCGAGGAAGCAATGTGCGACCTTGCCACCACCGTGACGGTCGACAGCCAGGGGCGGGCCAGCGCGCTGAGCCGGCACGTGAGGACCGAGCCCGTCGTCCTGCCGTGCATGATCGACCTGGCCGGCGAGTCAGCCCGGCCGGGCCTGCGCCCGCCGCCGCGGGATGTGGCCAGGGTCGCGTCGTTCGGGAACCGGGTAAGCCTGCGCAACACGGTGCCCTACCTGGCCGCAGTCCCGGCGTCCATCGACACGTACGTCATCGGGCCGCCCGACGCCGCTGGCGAGTTGCCCGGGCTGCGGCTAGTGCCGTTCAACCTTGGCGCGTTCGTCGCGGACCTGCTGCCCGCGGACGTCTTCGTCCTCGCGCACGGGAAGCAAGAAGCCCCGTTGAAGGACAACAACAGGCTGATCATGGCCATGTCGCTGGGCGTGCCGTCAATCGTGTCGCCGAGCCCCGCCTACCTTGAGGTGCTCGCCGGGCTCGGGCTGGACTGGCTGGCCTGCCGCCCTGGGGATGTCGGCGACCGCCTGGCCCGGCTCGCAGACCCCGTCGTCCGAAGTGAGGTCGGTCGGATCGGCTTCGAGTACGCGTGGGCCAACTACCGGCCAGAGCGATGCGCGAGCCTTCTCACCAGCGTCCTCGACGCCGCGCGGGTCCAGGCCTCATGACAGCGCGGCCGACGCGCCTGTGCATCCTCAACCCGTTTGGCTACGAGCTGTTCGATCCCGCCGCGCGGGCGTCCAAGATATTCGCCGGGGCCGAGGTACAGCTTTACTACCTGGCCAGAGCGCTGGCAGCGAGGACCGAGTTCGCCGTCTCGATGATCGTAGAGCGCCCGGACACTGGGGCCGAGCCTGTCCGTGAGGGCGTCGAGATGATTACCGTCCCCCGAGAGAGTCGGCACTTCGCCCAGATCCGGGACCGGATCCCGGTCCCGTCGCCCGCGTACCTGGCAGCCATGCGCCAGGCGGACGCGGACGTATACCTCCAGCGGGGCGCGGCCGTGCTGACTGGCGACGTCGCGCTCCACTGCCGGCTGGCCCGCCGCCGCTTCGCGTTCATGGCCGCGCACGACTGGGACTGCGACCGCCACCACCAGCGCGGCCGACAGTACCTCGCCGGGGCTTACTACTTCTCCGCACTGCGCCGCGCCGACCTCGTCTACGCCCAGTCGGACTTCCAGCGCCGTCAACTGGAGCGCCACCACGAGGTTGCCAGCACGGTCCAGCGAACGGTCTACCCGGCCGCGACGGGTGTCACCGCCGGGCAGCGTGAGCATGTGCTCTGGGTCGGACGGTGCCTGGACTGGAAGCGGCCCATGGCCTTCCTGGACCTGGCCGAGGGCCGCCCCGACCTCCCCTTCGCGATGGCCTGCCCCGCGTACGAGGGTGCCCGCGCGCTATACGACTCGGTCACGGAGCGCGCCAGCCGACTGCCCAACGTGCAGTTCCTCGGGTTCGTCCCGTTCGCCGACACCGAGGGCCTCTTCCGCCACGCGCGAGTCTTCGTCAACTCCTCGACGGCGGAGGGCTTCCCGAATACCTTCGTCCAGGCGGCCCGCGTCGGCACGCCGGTCCTGTCGCTGGAGGTCAACCCGGACGGCATCCTGCAGACGTCAGACTTCGGCGCCTACGCCGGCGGAGATACAGCACTGCTCGCCAGGCAACTCGACCGCCTCCTAGACGACAGGCAAACGTGGGAGCGGCAGTCAGCCAACGCCCACAGATATTTCCAGCGGGAACACGACATCGAGGCCCTGACACCAGCGTTCGCGCGCTCGCTGCTGAGCTTGCGCAGCCGATGACTATCGTGGGCCATGCGGAGCCTTCCCTATTACGGGTTCCGTTTTGCAAGGCACGTCCGGGCATGGCAAGATGAACGCGTGTCTCACCGCGCGTTCCGATTTACCAGCCCCCGGGTTGCCGGCGGGCCGTGTGCGCTGAGCTGAGGGTTCCTTTCCTCGCTGCGAAGTCGGCCCGTGGCTGGTCCCGGGGTTTCTGATTGCCCACTGGCCGGGTGGCCTTCCGGTCGGCAACCCAGATACCGGGTACGATTCCCGAGATTGAGAACATACCGATGAGCACAACGCTGCCGCCTCATGTCTCCGATATCCGCGAGGAGGCGCTTGCACGTATTCGGTCTGCGGCCACCGTGGCCGGCCTGGACGGCGTGCGCCGGGAGGTGCTGGGCAAGTCAGGAACGCTGCCCGGGCTGAGGCGCGGCGTCGGCGCGCTTCCCCCTGATGAGCGGCGCACGGTCGGCGCGGCGATCCACGAGGCGCAGCAGGCCGTCACCGCTGCCATCGAGGCGCGTGAGCAGGAGCTGCTCGACACCGAGCCGGCCCTGCCAAGGCCGCTCGACGTCACCGTGCCGGGCCTCCCCGTCGGCCCTGGCGGGCTGCATCCGACGATCCAGCTGATGTACGACCTCGACGACGCTTTCGCCGCGCTGAACTTCGACCGGTACGCCGGCCCCGAGATTAGCTCAGAGCTGTACGAGTTCGACAACCTGAACTTCCCTCCCGACCACCCGGCCCGGGAAAGCATGGACACCTTCTGGCTCGCGGGCATGGAGGGCCGGGAGGCGGGCGGCCGCCTGTCCCTGCGGCCGCACCTGACCGGCGCGAGCGTCCGGTACATGCAAGAGCACGAGCCGCCGTTCCGGTTCGTCTACCCGGGGCGGGTGTACCGCAACGAGACCGCCGACGCCCGCCACGAGCGCGCGTTCTACCAGTACGAGGTGCTGCTGGTTGACGAGAAGGTGCCGCTGACCGCCGGGAAGTTCCTGGTCGACACGATCCTCGACACGACGTTCGGGCACCCGGTGACGACCAGGATGCGCACCGGGTTCTTCCCGTTCGTCGAGCCGGGCTTCGAGATCGACATGCAGTGCCAGGTGTGCTCCGGCCGCGGCTGCCGCACGTGCCGGCAGGTCGGGTGGCTGGAGATCATGCCCGGCGGCGCCCCGCACCCCAACGTCCTGCGGGCCGGCGGCCTTGACCCGGACCGGTGGACCGGCTTCTACGTCAACGTCGGACTCGACCGCCTGGTCATGATGAGGTACGGCATCGATGACGTCCGGCTCATGCACAGCGCCGGCCTCCGTTTCCTCAGCCAGTTCGCCTAGGGAGTCCGTCCGTGAAGGTTTCACTCGAATGGCTGTCGGACTACATCGACCTGCCCGCCGGGGTGAGCATCAAAGAGCTGGCGCACCAGCTCACCCTCAAGACCGTCGAGGTCGAGGACATCCTGCCCGTCGATGGTGACTCGATCCTGGAGATTGACAACAAGTCCCTGACGAACCGCCCCGACCTGTGGGGCCACTATGGCATCGCCCGGGAGTTCGCCGCCATCTACGGCCTGCCGCTTCGGCTGCTGCACGCCGCTGCCCGCCCGGTCGCCATGGAGGGCCTGGTCGGATCGGCGGACCCGGACCTGTGCCCTCGGTTCGCGGCCGTCGCGTTCGGCGCGGAGGCGTACGCCACCCCGGACTGGATGCGCGGCCGGCTGACCCGGATCGGCGAGGTGCCCGTGCACCCGCTGGTGGACCTGTCCAATTACGTGATGTTCACGACCGGGCAGCCCACCCATGTCTACGACGCCGGCCAGCTGTCGCTGCCGTTGTCGGCCGGGCTCGCCACCGAGCCGGGCGAGGTGAAGCTGCTGAACGGGGAGCCCGCGAAGTTCGGCGCGGGACTCCCCGTGATCCACGACGCCCGGGAGATCGTCGCGGCAGCCGGCGTCATGGGCGGGGACAGCACCGCGCTGCACCCAGGATCCCGGCGCTTCGTGCTTGAGGCCGCGAGCTTCCGGCCGCAGGTCATCCGCCGCGCCAGCCAGAAGCTTGGGGTGCGGACCGATGCCTCGGCACGGTATGAGAAGGGCCTGGACACCCAGCGGGTGGACCTCGCGGTCGGTCTGTTCCTGCACCTGCTGCCCCAGGTCGCGCCGGGTGCGGTGGCCGACGGCATGCAGGACGTGCTCGGGCAGGTCACAGGGAACGCGCAGGTCGAGGTTGACCGGAAGTTCCTGATCGACCGGATCGGCGAGGACCTAGGCGACAAGACGGTCCACTCCACCCTGCGCGCGCTCGGGTTCACCACGCACCAGCACGATGACCGCTTCCGCATCACGGTGCCAACCTGGCGGTCCACCGGCGACGTATCGCTGCCGCAGGACATCGTGGAAGAGGTCGCCCGCATCTACGGCTATGACCGGCTGGCGGTAGCCGAGACGTCCGTGACGCTGCACTCCGTCCGGTCGCTCAACCGCCGCGGCATCGACCGCGAGGTGCGCGAGCAGCTCGCACTGCGGGCGGCCCTGCAAGAGGTGATCACCTACCCCTGGACCACTGACCACCTGCTCGCCGCCGCCGGCTTCGACAAGGGGCAGACCGTCCTTTTCGACGGCGCATCCGCCCCTGACCGCAACTCGCTGCGCCCGTCCCTGCTGCCGAACCTGCTGGAGGCAATCGCGTCGAACCTGCGGTACCGCCCCGCCCTCGGCATCTTCGAGGTTGGCACGGTCTTCAGCTCCGCGAAGTGGGAGTCCTACCGGGGAAGGTATGAGGCCATGCCGGAGCAGCGACAACTGCTCGGCGTGGCGCTAGCAGGCGGCGACGGCGTCGAGCTGTTCCGGCGTGCCAAGGGAATCATCTCGGCGATGCGCCGCTACTGCCACGTCGTGGACCTGTCCTTCGACGATGAGGCCGACGCTGTCTGGGCCGACCCGTCCGCCCGGCTCGGGCTCTGCGCAGGCGACCGCCGGGTCGGCACGCTCGCGCTGCTCACGCCCCGCACCAGGCGGCTAGCAGGCATCGAGGACGTCCAGATCGCATACGCCGAGATTGACCTGCAGCACCTCGATGTGCACCGCTCCCGGGAGAATAGGTTCGAGGGCGTTCCGGAGCTGCCGGAGACGGGCTTCGACCTGTCCGTGGTCGTTTCCGATGACGTGCCATGGGCGGCCGTGGAGCGAGTAGCTAGCGGAGTCGACAAGCTCATCAGCGAGGTCAGCTACGTTGATGAGTACCGGGGATCCTGGGTACCGGACGGGCACCGGTCACTGACCCTGCGGTTGGTCGTGCGGCCGACTGAGGCCACGCTGACCGCCGAAGAGATCGGCGTGATCCGGACCCGCACGCTGGCGGCGCTCAGCCAGGAACTGGGTGCCCACTTGAGATAGCAGCCTCCCAGCCCATTACCCAGCGCACCAGCCCGCCTGCCGAAGGGTTGCGCGACTCTCGTCATCCCCGCTGAGAGGCTGGGCCTTCGGGCACGTGGCAAGAGGGAGAAAACATGTGGCCATCTGCCAGGTGGCCCGTAGACGATGGTGCCCATGCCTCGCGGCGCGAGGTCGTCGTAGCGGGCGCGGGCCAGGCCGGGCGGGACCGCGGCGGAAAGGACCTTCCCGGCGCCGATCCGGTCCCGGAACGCGTGCGGCAGCATCGCCCCCGCGTACGCGATCACACCACATCCGACCTGCGCTGCTACCTTTCCTGGTGTGCCGAACGGAACCGGTATCCGCTTACGGCCTGCCCGACACCCAGGGCGGCGGATTTTCTTGTTCAGGCGTTCCGGGTTGTTGCTGAGCGCCTGGCGCCGGATCTGGCAGGTGTACGGCGACGGCCGGGCGCTCTGCCTCCAAGGCGGTGACCACTGGGCGTGCTGAGCGCGGACGGAGGTTGCGCCGGGCTGCGCGAAGATAGTCCCGACCATGGTGGACACCCACGGCGGGGCGGACTTGGGCACGCGCGGGTTGACCAGGCATCGACGCCGCCAAGGCCGACACCGGACTGTTCAGCGGGTAGATCTGGTCGGCACGCCGAGCACGCCAGTAGGGCCTTTCCGCTAGCCCCCCGGCCAGGTGCCCGCAGGGTGGGCCGCCTTAACGGGCGGCTTAAGCGCCGACATGGACGTAGGCAGCCCAGATCTCCGGGCGCGCGGGGTAGAACTGCCGCAGGGCGCGAATAGCG
>Ga0307374_10006402_pt1 | contig 18520 bp, 20 predicted proteins | sample OX3MG_FD_202532 | JGI IMG/M metagenome (GOLD analysis project Ga0307374, IMG submission 202532) | Soil microbial communities from Risofladan, Vaasa, Finland - OX-3 | ecosystem: Environmental > Terrestrial > Soil > Coastal area > Acid sulfate soil | place: Finland: Risofladan, Vaasa | collected...
GAACGAGCCAAGCGACCCGGGGATCAGGCCCCGTGGCCGTCCTCGGTCGTTGACGACAGAGCAGATCGTCGAGGCCGCGCTGAAGCTGACCGACGAATCGAATCTCGATGATGTCTCCATGCGGTCGCTGGCGAACGAACTGGGCGTTCCGGTCATGACGATCTACAACTACGTCTCGAGCAAGGAGGCTCTCAACGAGTTGATCGTCGACCACACGCTGCGCCCGGTCGAGGTGCCTCCTCCTGAGGCGGGATCATGGGAGGAGCGGATGCGCCAGCTTCAACGCGGTGCCCGCGGGGCGATGCGTCAACACCCGGGACTCTCGTTCAGCCGCCATGGAAGTAGCAGTCGGGAGGCCATGCGACTGGCCGAGGGAGCGATGTCGATCCTTCACGCTGGGGGATTCGCGCCCGGCCAAGCATCGACTGCGTTCGCCACGTTGTTCACCTTCATGCTGGGACAGATCGAGCTTGATGTTCTGTCCGATTCAATGGGTGGTGAGGCGACATTCGAGGGTATGACGTCTGGCGCTGGTCTGTCCCGAGACGAGCTCTTCGAGGTCGGACTGGACACCGTGATCGCCGGTATCAACCTGAATGTGGTCGGGCGGAGTATTCAGGGTCGAGGTGGCAATAGGGGCAAGTAGGTCAAAGGATCATCTTGTCCACGAATGTCAGCACCTGACGCCTCGGCCTCACAGCGTGAGGCGTAGTGGCAGCTCTACCAAGCGGCGAACCAAGAGGCTCTTGTGGTGGTGCAGGTCCTCCGCCGGCATGTCGAGCTCAAACCGAGAGGTCCGAGCGAGGAGCTGCTCGAAGGCCACTCTCGCTTCGAGCCGCGCGAGAGGAGCTCCGAGGCAGAGGTGAATGCCCCATCCGAAGCCGAGGTGGCGGCGCGGAGAGTCGCGTTCCACGTCGACCACATCGGGGCTCTCGAAGGCGGACGCGTCGTGGTTCGCCGCGGGCCACAGCAGCACCAACCGAGAATCGGCGGGGAGGCTGACGCCGGCGAGTTGTGTGTCCCGGGTCACCCGGCGGTAGTGGCCCCGAAAGGGAGGGTCGATCCGACAGGCCTCCTCAACAAACGTCTCTACGAGGGCAGGATTCGCTCTGAGCCGCTCTTGAAGGGCCTGGTCCCTGGCCAGGATCGAGACGCCGGTCCCAATCAGGCTGGTCGTCGATTCGCTTCCCGCTGACACCAAGAGCAAAAGGATGACGAAGGCCTCCAGGTCGTTCAACTCACCGGAGCTCACCGCTTCCGCGCAAACTCCGATCACGGTGTTCTGATCGGGATGTGCTGCGGCGCGTGCTTGCCCGTAGGCATCTGCGACGGGCCCCAGGTCGCCGATGATCCCTTGGATCTCACTACATCGCTCCTCAGACGCGAACCCACTGATCTGCTCGCCCGAGGCATAGCCGAAGTCCCGGACGAACTCGGCTGCGTCGTCGGGCAGACCGAGCAGACGGGACAGCACCACCGCGGGCAGAGGGACCGCGGCCTGGCTCATCCACTCCATCGCACCGATGCTCAGGTGAGGATCGAGGAGCTCATCAACGAGCGCCCGGACCTTGGCCTCTCTCGCTTCGATGGAGCTTCGGGTGAACAGCCGGTTGAGCACTTTGCGTTGGCGGCCGTGGTCCGGCGGGTCGGCGGTGGCAAGGACCATAGGGACATCGATGTCCTGGACGATGTCGCTACTGGCCGACCAGAGCTCGGGACGGCCCTTCGGGTCGAGGTGTAAGAACTTGATGGTGTCGCTCGAGTAGGTCGAAGGATCGGCAATCACCTCTTGGATGAGGCTCAGGCGCGACACGAGGTACGTCTCAGTCCCGGGAACCTCGTGAACAGGGTCGAGATCCCGGAGCTCGGCGTAGTACTCGTAGGGGTCCTCGATCACCGCAGGATCGAACAGCCGATCGACGGTGGTCACGGTGTCTGGAGGGCGTGGCTCATTTCCGTACAGCTTATGGAAATGTTTGGAACTCAGCAAGACCCGTCCAACAGGGCATTCTCCGGTCCCGAGATGTGTCCGCCAAATCGAGCCCAGCGATCAGCGCGGCCCGGGACCACCCAACGACCTACTTCGGAAGGTGCCCCAAAACGCGCGAGCGTCAGACCCCTGAGACTGCCCCAGTTCGCCGGGCTGAGGTCAACCTGAAGACCCTGAATGCTTGCTGATGTTCACCTGCCGCCACGCGGCACTTAGGCGCGGTCCTCCCGATGTTGGAAGTCGACATTTTGGAGCAGTCATGTTCTTGTCTTGAGCCCTGGAGTATCGCCGAAGGCATCCCGAGGCGTTGGCTCTTGAAACTGTCACCATGTGGTGACTAGAGTCACCGCCTGGTGATGCCGGCGACGAGGGACCGACTGATCGATGTGGCACTGCAGCTCTTCGCCGAGCGCGGGTTCTCTGCCACCACGGTGGGCGACATCGAAGAGGGCGCTGGTCTGACTCGGAGGGGTCGGGCCTTCTACAGGCACTTTGCGTCGAAGGACGAGGTGTTGGCGGCGTGCCTCGAACGGCACCTTCGCGACGTCGAAGGGATGCACTCGGTCGCCGACATGATGCCGCTTGGTGATCTCCGTTCCGAGCTCACGCTGATGTGCCGATGGATCCTGATGGAGCTCGCTAACGAGCGAGAAGTAGTCCGCATCCTCGAACAAGAGGGCGACCAGGTACCAGAGTTGCGCGACCGGATGCGTCGGTCACTCGTAGACGCAGCGCATCTTCAAGGCGCTGAGTTCATCCGTCGCTGGACAAAGAGCTCGATTGATACCAGCGTTGACGCCGAAGCCGTTGCTGCAGTGCTCATCGGTGCCGTCGTCAACTATCGACGGACGGAGTGGACGTTCGGAGCTGCGCCGGTGGAACTCAGCGAGGAACGGTTCGTTCTGGCCTGGGTGGCGACTGGCATGCGCCTGTTCGAGTCCGCCACCACCAAGACACCGGTACGGACTGCAAGGGCAGGAAGGAGTCGAGACCGATGAACGACGTCCTCGTCACAGGCGGAACCGGGACCCTGGGTCGTGTCCTCGTTCCGCACCTTGTTGAGGCGGGCCACAACGTCCGGGTCCTGTCTCGAAGACCGCCAAGAGAGCCAGCCGAGGGCGCTGAATTCGTGCTGGGCGACGTACGCTCCCATGAAAGAGTTCGAGAGGCGGCCGTCAATGTGGACACGGTCATCCATCTTGCGACGTCGCCTCGCTGGCGACCACGGTCGATCGAAAAGCGCGGTGTGCAAAATGCGATCGCCGTCGCCCGCGAGCGACAAGCCCATCTCATCTACATGTCCATTGTCGGTACCGACAAGATCCGCTTTCCCTACTACAAGGCCAAATGGGTCGGGGAACAGCACGTCGAGGCTTCTGATGTGGCTTGGACCATTCAACGTGCAACGCAGTTTCATTCCGGCATGGAAGAGTTCCTGAGCTATGGGGTATGGCCGACCACGCCGAACATGGCATTCCAGCCAGTCGATACGGGTGAAATGAGCGAACGACTTCTCGAGCTGGTCCTCGCAGGGCCCAGTCGCCGAACACCGGACTTCGGTGGGCCTGAGATCCTACCCATCCGTGAACTCCTTGCGATCAGGCGATCGATTACCGGCAAGCGAGTCCTCGCCCTTCGAGGTCCCCGTGTTTCCTTCCTCAGAGACCTCGACGGCGGGCACCAACTCTCCCCAGGCTGCGTGCGGGGGCATGTCACGTGGAGTCAGTGGTTGACCAGCCAGGTCGCTACACCTGTCGATTAGCTAGCACCCTTCGTGAGTCGTCTCGCTCCCACAACGTTGTCCGTTGGAAGCGGTTCCCTCAGGTGCCAGGTCCGCACTGCACACCTGTTCGCCGGCAGTCCACTGCCCCCTACCGATGCCGGCCTGGGGTCACGAATTTGACGCCTCAAAGTAGCCAACGCTTCCCGTAGCAAGCATTGCTTCCCGCTACGGGTTTCGAAAGATCTTGTGATCACCCAGTCGGCGCCAGCGCACCGCCGGACGCTGCGATCGCTCTTGATCGGTGACCGTCGTCCACTCCCACGTTGCCCGACCGTCGGGGCCGCTGAAGCTCCACGTCATTTCGAAGACCCCTGGAGCGTTGACCACCGGCTTCACCCGGAGACGGGCCGGCCATGACGAAGGATCGTTGGTAGCGACGAATACATCGCATGCGTCGTTGAAGTCCCGGGCCGCTTGGCGAAAGAGTTCCTGGTTCGCCTTCGAGAGCCTTCGATAGTCAGCCTTGAAAACGTCGGTGCGCTCGAATCTCACGAATCGAGTTCGTCGAGGAAGTCATCCACGTTCTCAAACGCAGCGACCTTCCCGGAGTCGATGGCCTCGTCGGCCTCACGCTCCATCCTCTGCCAGCGCTTCTCCCAGAACCACGCCTGATCAGACGGAACGGGCACATGGGGGCGAAGCACGATCTCACCGTCACGTTCGATCACCTCTAGCTGGGCACCAGGCCGGTCCAATCCGAGCTGGCGCCGGATCGCCGTCGGGATAGCGATGACCCCCCGGGACTGGACGGTGACGAAGTTGGCCTCACGAGTCATGGATAGCAGTATAGCCGTAAAGCAGCAATACCGTTGTCTGCGACCAGATCAGTGACAAGCGGCGGTCAAGAGCGACCGAAGGTCGGCGCAGCGGACTCTTGACGGCTGCGTCGGGAGCTCGGTGGGGGATCACAATGGAATTGGCCGGACGCCAGGCGGCCGGCCTGGATGCCGATTCCTTCTGCTGCCGTGCGGGTGCGGGCCCTGTAACACAGCACCCGCAAAATACATATGAGGCCAATGAGTCACTGGAGAAGGGTGGTGGGCGTCGGAGGGGATTTCACCTAGCCAGGAGGTCCTGGCGGCGACGCCATGTGGCCTCGGCTTCGTCTGCGGTGGCCAGGTTGGCCGCGATCTCGTCGTCGATCTCGGTGTTGAAGTCGGCGTGGTAGTCGAAAGCCGCGCCGACCTGTCTGGGGGTAAGTCCGAAGAGTTCGACTGCCCGATCGATGAGCGCTTCGGCTGGGACGTCACCGCCCACCACCCCACCAATGACCTCCCACACGTCGGGCCCGCCGGCGAGTCCCGCCCGCCGACCCGATGGTCCATCCCGGAAGACAACCAGAGGGTGACGGCGAATCCGCAGCCCCTCCTCGATCAGCTCTTCTGCGAGGGTTGACAAGGACACGTTCCGGGCTCCGGCCTCGGCTCTCAGCCGTTCGACGACCTCAGGTCAGCGGAGGCGGATCGACAATGGCGTCACCACGTGCCAAATATCGCATCCCCGTGCTCGGCTCCGTGAGGTCGTACTGATTTTCCGCGACTCCCGCCTTCCTCCTAGTCGCAAAATTCGGATCAGCTGGCTATGCGGCACTCGGAAGTAGCACCTGACCAGGGGACTAAAAATTCCTAAGAAATCACTTGACAAGGATCCTGCAGGGTCGCATGCTTGCGACTCCCTATGAACGAGGAACCCGACTTCAGAGCCGAGCGGAGCGAGAGCCCCGAGGGTCGGGGCATCGCCTACGGCCGCTGGTCCTCCTTCTGGTCCGCCATACCGAGGGCTGAGTTGGTCGACGCCTTCGGTCTCGACCCCGACGTTGACCTCGATCCCGATGTCCCCAGCCGGGGCATTCCTGCGTTCCTGCGAGACCAGTTCGCCGAGGCCGTGGTCGAGGAGGCCGATCTGATCGGATTCTGGGTGGCCTGGCACAGGGCGGGGGGATTCGAGCACCTCGAGTCTGGTGGTTGGCACCGGGCCACCATCTTCCGCCGGATCCGCAAGTTCCGCGCTCGATACGGCGCTCACCCCGACGAGTACCGCTTCGCCTGGATAAAGCTCGATCTCAAGCGCGCCTGGGAGAACGAGCTCGCCGCCCACCTCGACCCAAATCCCCGGCCGGACTTCGAGTAGGCGATCCGCATGCGTCCCCCAGCGCCGACCTCTGACCCATTAGTCGCAGATCTGCATGTATCGGTGCCTGGTGGGGGGAACTGCGGATTGCGGGAGTTGGCCTCGGGGGTCGACGCTCTCTACCTCTCGGGCCACGGGTACTTGTCGAAGGGCTTCTTGGCTCGGCTGGAGGACTCCCGGCTCTTCGCCGACAAGGTCTCGTTACCGGTCCCCTTCGAGATCGGGTCGCTCACCTTTGGGCTCGCCCCGCACGGATGGGGCAAGTACCGCTTCTGCCTCGACCACGAGTCTGGCCGCATTGGATTTTCCTCGAGCACGCGTCTGCCCCCGGTACGGGTCCAACCCCGGGCCGAGTTCCTGCACTCGCTCGGGCCGGCAGGAACCGTGCGCCACTTCGACGAGCTGCTGCGCCCACTGGTCGACCGCCTTGGGTTCAGCGTCGCCCGGCTCGACCTCTTCTGCGACCTCGAGGGCATGGTGCTCTCTGGCGAGGACCGCCGTGCCTTCCTTTGTCGCGGCGATGTCTGCACCACGCACGAGGCCGGTCACGTCTGCACCGGCTTCTCCTTCGGCTCACGGCGCACGCAGCGCATCAGCGCACGCATCTACGACAAGACGGCCGAAATGGCGGCCAAAGGGACCGACTGGTGGGAGGTCATCTGGGGGGACCGGCACGAGGGCGGTGCCCAGGTATGGCGGGTGGAGTTCGAGATCGGAAGGACCGCTCTCCGGGAACTCGAGCTCTTCCATCCCGACGCCGTCCTGGCCGCTGCCCCTTCGCTCTGGCGCTACTGCACTGGTGAGTGGCTGACGCTGCGGACACCGACGGCTGACACGAACAGCTCACGCTGGTCAATGTCTGCGCAATGGCAGGCCGTCCAGGCCGCCTCGTTGGTGCAAGGGGCGACGGAGCTCATGTGGATCCGTCAACGCAAGCGGGCCAGCTCCCGGCGCCGGCTCATGCCCGGGCTCATCGGTTACCTGGTGAACCTGGCCGTCCAGTCGGGCACCAGCGACATTGCCGACACCGTCGAGGCGCTGTCGGACGCGGTGGCCGACGACGAGATCGTCCGTCGGGTGACCTTCGCCGAACGGGTACGCCGACGCCGAGCAGAAGGGGGATACCGATGAGGAGCGGGGAACGAGCTTCGTCCAATGGCTCCGAGGGGGAGGGAGGGCGCCGGAAGGCGCCCGGCGGCGAGGGCCGGCTGCAGGGCCGGGCCCTCGCCGCCCGAGACCCTCGGGTCCCCATCCGTTCGCTCCGTTGTGAGCGTTGCCACGAGGTGCGCAGTCCGTCGGCGTTGCTCACGATGGCGGAGGTCGCCCTGCGTCTCGGGACGAGCGAGCGCCATGTACGACGACTGGTAGCCGAGCGGCGCATCCCGATTGTCAAGGTGGGTCGCTTCGTTCGTTTGGAAGAGCACGAGGTCGAGCACTGGGTGGACGACCACCGGGTGGCCGCCCGCCGTTCGGGGTTGTCGCTTCGTCGGAGCAGTTAGCGTGGCGTGTACTCAGTTCCTCTGGGCATCGCACCGAGGGCCAGTGCCGGCAGGTGCCGCATTCATTGACGAACCCATTGGGTTCCGGACTTCGATGAGGTAGCGGCATGCCGAGGCGTCACTTCGGAAGTGTGCGACAGCGAGGACGGCGGTACGAAGCGAGTTACTGGCACAACGGGGAACGCCATACCGCTTCCAGCAGCTTCGCCACCAAGGGTGACGCACTGGCGTACCTCTCCGAGGTCGAGACCGTCATCCGGCGGGGAACGTGGATTGACCCTTCTGCGGGCCGGATGACCGCCCGAGAGCTGGCACAGGAGTGGGTCGATGCCGACCCGACCAAACGGGAGTCGACGACCGCCCGGGAAGAGCTGACGCTGCGGCTGCACATCCTCCCGACGTTGGGCAACCTTCGCATCGATCAGGTGGGGCCACAGGATGTCCAGCACCTCGTCAACGGCTGGAGCGCCGGACATGCTCCGAGAACGGTCAAGCGGAACTACGAAGTGGTGCGAGCGATGTTCGGCCACGCCGTTCGCAATGAATGGTTGGGTCGCAACCCATGCCGGAACGTCAAACTCCCTACTATCGACAGCACAAAGCGTTACGACCTCACGCCAGAGGACGTGGTGCGGATCGCCAGTCACCTGGCGATCGAATACCGGCCGATGATCTGGATCGGCGCGGTGCTCGGCCTCCGCTGGTCCGAGGTCGCCGGCCTGCGGGTAGGTCGACTGGATCTCGCCGCAGGGCGGATCACTGTCGCCGAAGGGATCACTCGAGGTATCGGCGGACGCAATGTCTTCGGTCCTCCCAAGTCCAAGGCGGGACACCGAACGATGTCCATCCCCGCCGCCGTTGTCGACATCCTGACGTCGCACGTTGAAGGGCAGGGGCTGACGTCCGAGGACCCGGACCTCCTCGTCTTCACCGATGAGTCCGGTGGACCACTCCGGTACTCGAACTGGCGCCGACGGGTCTGGTTACCGGCAGCAAAAGCGGCCGGATGCGAGGGCGCCGGGTTCCATGACTTGCGAAGGCTGAATGCCACAACCTTGGTGGTCAGTGGGGTCGATGTGAAGACCGCCCAGGTCCGCCTCGGTCACGCCGATCCGAGGATGACGCTCGCCGTGTACGCATCGGCCCCGGCGTCCGCGGACCGGGCGGCGGCCGAGATGGTGAGTCAGCGGTTCTTCGGTGGGTCACCGGAAAAGACCGTCTCTGGAAAGCGGAAGAATGGTGTCCGGCAAAAGGGCAAAAAGGCAGCTCCAACTGGGAAAACATTGGCCTCAATGGGGGGAGATCGCGCCAAAATCGCGCCAATTTCCGATGACGACACAACGGACTCTCCACCGACGACGCCCTGAACAGGGCGGTTGTGGTCGGGCTGCCCGGATTTGAACCGGGGACCTCTGCGTCCCGAACGCAGCGCGCTAACCAAGCTGCGCCACAGCCCGTCCGCTACCCAGAGGGAAGCAGGCCTGCCACCTTACTCCGCGAGTTTCGAATGCATCCGCGGTGTGCTCAGTCGGGCGGGTCCTCGTCCGATCCGTTGTGCGAGGTCGCAACGGCAGGGTGGCTGAGTTGGGTGGCCACCACCTGGGCCACGCGGCGCTTGTCCATCTCCACGACCCGGAGATCCCAATCGCCGACGCGCACCTGTTCCCCCTCCGCTGGGATGTGACCGAAGCGCTCGAAGAGCAGCCCGCCCAACGTCACGTACTCGCCGTCGGGCACGTCCATGCCGAGACGCTCGCGGACGACGTCGACGTTGGTCTGGCCGTCCAGCAGCCAACGGGTGCCGTCGACCCGCACGATGGCCGGCTCCTCGTCGGCGTCGAACTCGTCGTGCAGGTCGCCGACCAACGGTTCGAGGAGGTCCTTGACGGTCAGCATGCCGGCCACCCCGCCGTACTCGTCCACGACGAGCGCGACGGCACGGCGGTGCTTGCGCATGTCGGCCAGCGCCTCCAACACTCCGAGCGACTCGGGGAGGATGTAGGGCTGGCGGACCTTGCGGGAGATCTCCAGAGGGCTCGGACCGCCCGCGTCACGCGAGATCGCCGGATCCTCGCCGGCACGGAAGATGTCGTTCACGAAGAGGATGCCGACCAGGTCGTCCAGGTCGCCGTGCACGACCGGGAAGCAGCTGTGGCCTGTCGTCCGCACCGCCCGGGCGATGTCGTCGGCGTGCACCGGGATGGTGAGCGCGGTGACATCGACCCGGGGTGTCATGACCTCCCGGATGTCCATGTCGCGCATGTCGGCCAACGCGTCAAGAATGATGCGCTCCTGCTCGGTGCCCGCCAATTCCTTGGCGGTGGCGTCCGTCTCGTGCCCGTTGTCCTCGTGGTCGTCTCGACGCCAGGGCAGACGGTGCCGGCGGGCCGGCGGCGGCGGTGTCTCTCTGCGGGTCGTCACGCGGGGCCGGTCAGCCCGGAGGTGGGCCCGTCTGCAGCTGGGGTCCGGCGCCCACCAGCACGGGCACGGGCATGTACGAGGTGTCCGCATAGGTGCCGTCGTCCAGGAGGACCGAGACGGCCTTGCGGAGACGGAGCGGATCGAGTGGCTTGACCAGCCATCCCTCGGCTCCCGAGCGCCGGGCGAGGAAGACGTCGGGCCGGCGGTCGAGCAGCATGAGCACCGGCACGTGGTCGAGCGCGTCGTAGGACTCCTGCAGGCGGAGCTCAAGGCAGACGGCCATGGCGCCCATGTTGCCCATCTGCATGTCGAGGATCACCAGGTCGGGCGACACGTCCCCCACGAACGTGATGACCTCGGGCCCGGTTGTCACCGAGCACACCTCAATGTCGGGCGCCGAAATCACCGCCTCCACCTCCTTGCGGAGCGTGGGCGCGTCGCTGGCGACCAGGATGGTCTGCACGGCGGCGAGACTATCGGACCCCGGGAGGGCTTCGGTAGCCCGCATCCGGGTAGCGCAGCACCGAACCCGACCCGGCCGGGGTCAGGCGAACAGCGCGTCCGCGGTGCGCGTCAGCCCGCCGACATCGTGCACGTCCTGGCCGAAGAGCGGGATCCGCCCGAGAGGTGCTGGCGCGACGTCGGCCGCCAGGCCGGCGAACGCGTGCTCCTCCCGGTCGGCCACAGCGTTCAACTGGGCGAGGTTGGCCTCCAGCGCAGCCAGCGCCCCACCCTCCGCCGTGGCGACGACCGCGGTATCGATCTCTCCGAAGCGGGGATGGATCCGGTTGACGACGAGGGCCGCCGGCCGCACGTCACGCTCGGCCAGTTTCTCGGCGAAGAAGCCGGCCTCCGCAATCGCGTCGGGGCGGGCCGAGGTGACCAGGACGAACGCGGTTGCCGGGTCCGCCAGCAGCTCTCGCACGGCACCCGCCCGGAGCCGGAAGCCCTCCTCCATGCCCTCGAAGGCCTGGAAGAACGCGACGGCGTCCTGGACGATTTCGGCGCCGGCCACCTTGGAGATGGTGCGCAGGAGCGCCTGGGTGGCCACACCGACGGCCTTGAGGGAGACGCGGGTCGGCAACAGAAGAGCCCGGAAGAGGCGGTTCTCCAAGAACCGCGTCAGCCGTCTCGGCGCATCGAGCAGATCGAGCGCGTTGCGGGTGGGAGGCGTGTCGACGACCACCACGTCGAACTCTCGCGAGACGACCAGCTCGTACAGCTTCTCCATCGCCATGTACTCCTGCGTGCCCGAGAGCGCACCCGCCAGGTTCTGGTAGAGGCGGTTGGCCAGGATCCCCTCGGCCTGCTCGGGAGTACGGGCATAGCGGTGGACCAGGTCGTCGAAGGTGCCCTTGGTGTCGAGCATGAGGGCGTGCAGGTGGCCGGGCCAATCACCCACCACCTCCGTCGGCGTGTTGGGCAGCGACTGCAGGCCCAGCGCGTCGGCCAGGCGCCGCGCTGGGTCGACGGTCACCACGCACGACCGGCGCCCCGCCCGTGCGGCGGCCAGCGCGAAGGTGGCCGAGACCGTCGTCTTGCCGACCCCACCGGAGCCGCAGCAAACGATGACCCGGCCCTCCTCCACGAGGGGCGAGAGCGCGCTCATCCGTCGACCGGCCTTGGCAGCTCGGGCTCCAGATCCGCGATGGCGGCCCGGAGGGCGCCGGCCAGGATGTCCGTCTCGGCCGGTCCGATGGACGCGGTGCTGACCGCGGGGATGAGCAGCTGCGGGAGGGGTAGGTCCCGGGCCAGCCGGTCGAGCTGGGCCGCCGAGACGGCGTGGCGCTCCAGCCGGAAGCGGCGCGCGCCCTCCAGCGCCGCCAGGTGGGGCGCCGGCACGGGCACCCCCGCCTTTTCGGCCGCATCGGCCGCCGGGGTGTCGAGATCGGTCGGCACCGGGTCGCAGGCGTTCACAATCACCGGGCCGAGCTGCACACCGGCCTTGTCCTCCAGGGTGAAGGCGGACTCTATCGTCTCGCTCACCGGCAGCTCTTCGGGCAGGGTGACCAGCATCACCCGGCACCGGGAGGCGTCGGCCAGCAGGTCGACCACGTCCTGGGCCTGGGTGCGCAGAGGTCCGCCGCGGGCCGCGCCGACCAGACCGCTCGCCGAGGTCAGGAAGGTGATGGCATGGCCGGTGGCCGGTGCGTCCACCACAATGAGGTCGGCCGAGCGCTCCCGCTCCAGCTGCTTGATTTTGCCGAGGACGAGCACGTCGCGGATGCCGGGGATGGCCGTGGCGACCACGTCGATCACCCCGGAACTGACGAGCCGCTTGCTGACCCGCTTGAGTCCGTGGTCCACCAGGTACTCCACCAGGGCGTCATCGGGGGTGATCCGGCGCGCCCGTACCGGTCCCGTGCCCCCGGAACCCACCTCCACGAGCTCCCCCTCGCCGTAGCCCAGGTCGTGGTCCAACCCGAAGGCACCCGTGATGCCGGACTTTCCTTCCAGCTCGACGATCAGCACTGAAAGCCCCGCCTGACTGGCCATCCGGGCCAGCGCCGCGGTCATCGTCGTCTTGCCGACACCGCCCTTGCCGGCGACGACCAGGACGTGGCTTTGCGCGCAGAAGGTACCCACGTCCATGTCGCGCCGAGCGTAGTGGGAGCGTCAGCCGACCGGACTGATCCGCCGCCAAAGATCCTGTTCAAAGCCCTTGAACCTCTCGCATCGTCGGCAGTAGGTTGGCCTTGCAGGGGGACTTGAGGTGCCCATCCGGGGGGTCACATGCGCCAGGGAGTAGATCAATGGCAGGCCAAGGCGGCCTGTCGAGGGCCGCAATCGTCGGCCTTTTTTCCGCCGTCCCATGCCGAGCGGAAGGAAGAGAAGGCGGCTCGAGAGGTTCGGGCGAAGGCCATCTGCGGCCAGTGCCACGTCCGATCGGACTGCCTGGAATACGCCATCCGGATCCGTGAGCCGCACGGGATCTGGGGCGGCATGAACGAGGTCGAGCGCAAGGTCGTCCTGGACCGCCGGGCCAGCTGAGCTGAGCTGAACCCGCCACCGGGCCGCTCAGTGCGGTGCGGCGATCCCCAGTTTGTCGTCGGCCGCCTCGACACCCCTGGCGTTGCAGACCGTGATCGGCCGCTCGCCGGTCACCGCGCAGATGGCCGCCGTGATCTCGTTGGCCGACGCCAGCACCGCCTGCGTGACCGGGGCCGTCGGAGTCGTGAGCGCGCTGGCTATCTGGGACTGGGTGAGCCCGGTGAGCAACGAGGGCGGGAAGGCCGAGCCGGCCAGGGTGTAACGGTTCGAGATGTCGAGCAGGGGCACGGTCGAGTCGCTGATGTCGTACACCGACACGGACGCCGACTGGCGCGGCGTGAGCACCTGCAGTGAGGAGTAGCCGGAGCCCGTCAGGTCCTGGGCGCTGTAGCGCTCGACCGTCTGCAGGTCGATCCACACGCTCGAGTACGCCGTCTTGGAGAAGGTGAAGGTGGGGATGGCCGGAAAGGCGACCGACGTGCTGGACTCCACGAGGCCCAGCTGATCGAACGTCCCGAAGCGGGACAGCGCAATGATCAGCGGCCACCGCTCAGCTGCGGCGTACGGGGCGAACTCCGCGCCGTAGAAGAAGACCACCGGGCGGTTCCCCCCGTTGTGTGGCGAGTCCTCCCACAGCGAGGTGTTGTGCGATGGCATCGGGGCGGTGATCGGGCTCGCCGGCGAGGAAGCACCGACGGCGTCACTGACCGATTGGGGGACCGCCGTCACCTCGTGGAACACGTCGGATGGTGCGGGCGTGTAGACCTCCGCGTTGGCGGGCAGGTCCGGCGCCGTGTTGTTGCGGATGAGCACGAGCCCGCCCAGCAGGAGGATGGCCACCACCACAAGCCCCAGAGCCACGTAACGCCTGGGGATGCTGTGCACGTTCGGCACGGCTGCCTGCTCCGGGGCGTTCAGGCTCACGAGTTGCTCAGGTTAGACCAGGGGTCCGCACCGCCTTCGTCGTCGCCTCGGTGCCGGTAGCCTCGCATCGGTGCCCGCCGACTCCCCCGAAATCCCGCCGAACGCCGACATCGCGATCAGACCGGCCGCGACGGTCATGCTGGTGCGGGACGAACCGGAGAGCGGCGCACTGGAGGTGCTCATGGTGCGCCGCAACCTGCGCTCCGATTTCGTCGGCGGGGCGTACGTCTTCCCGGGCGGGGCCGTCGATCCGGCCGACGGCGGGACCGAAGCCGAGGCGGCGTGCGTCGGCCGATCGGACGCCGAAGCCAGCACGCTGCTGGGTCAGCCCGGTGGTCTCGCCTACTGGGTGGCCGTCGTGCGCGAGACCTTCGAGGAGGCCGGGCTCCTGCTGGCCGAGCGGACCGACGGGCCGGGCCTGCTGTCGGGTGACCCCGAAGAGGAGGCGGGTTTCATTGCAGCCCGAGCCGAGGTCAACGCCGGCACCCTGCGCTTTCTCGACCTCTGCCGGCGCGAGCGCCTGCTGCTGACCGTCGGCGACATCCACTACTTCGCGCACTGGATCACGCCGCGTGGTGCCCCCCGCCGCTTCGATACGCGCTTCTGCGTCGCCGCGGCTCCTCCAGGACAGATCGCCGCGCATGATGCGGGCGAGACCATTGCCGAGGTCTGGATCTCACCGGACGCCGCCCTGGCCGGCCACCGCGAGGGCGCCTTCGAAATGATCTTCCCCACCATCCGGAACCTTCAGGCCATCAGCCGGTTCTCCACCAGTGCCGAGCTGCTCGCCGCGGCCGCTGCCGCGTCGCGCTCCGTCCCCACGATTGAGCCGCGGGTGGTGGCCGACGGCAACGGTGTGCGGATCGTGCTGCCCGGCGACGAAGGGTACGACGATGCTCCGGAGCCCGACGGGAGCAACCCCCCGGCTGACTTCAACGAGGCGGTGCGAGCCATCTCGCTCGCCGCCAACCGGGAGGGTGGTCCGACTGCCGGAGGTGTGGCGGCGGGGTGAGGCGCTTCCGCCGCCGGCGGGGACCTCCATCCGTGCCGGACTTGGGGTTCGGGCCGGTGCCCGTACCGGGCGTGCCGAATGTGCTCGAACCAGGGGTCGTCCGTCTCACCGCTCCCAACCCGGGGCTCATGACGGGACCAGGCACCAACACCTACCTGGTCGGCACGGCCGAGCTCGCCGTCATTGATCCGGGGCCCGACAACGAGAGCCACCGCGCTGCGCTCTTGGAGGCGGCACGCACGCGCGGCCCCATCCGGTGGGTGCTCGTGACCCACACGCACATCGACCACGCGCCGGGCGCGGCCGCGTTGGCGCGGGCCACCGGGGCACAGGTGATCGGCTTCGGCCCGGCCGAGGGCTTTACCCCCGACCTCACCGTGGGCGACGGGTGGACGTTGCAGCTGCCCGCCTCCGCGGCCGGCACCGACCCGAGCACCCCGGCTGGCACCGCGGCACTCACACTTCAGGCCGTCCACACGCCGGGCCACGCGTCCGATCATCTGTGCTGGCTCCTGCCGGAGCATCGCATGCTGCTCACCGGCGATCATGTGATGCACGGCTCGACCGTCGTCATCCGGCCGCCCGACGGGCATGTCGGCGAGTATCTCGCCAGTCTCAGCCGCATACGCGACCTGACTCCACCGCTGGCCACGCTCGCACCAGGCCACGGCCGCCTGATGGACCACATCCCCGAGGTGATCGACTCCCTGGTCGCCCACCGCCTCGGCCGTCACGAGCGCGTCGCCGGCGCCCTGCAGCGCGCCGGGTCGAGCACGGTTGACGGCCTGCTTTCGAATGTCTACGCCGACGTGACCGCGGCGCAGTTGCCGGTCGCCCGATTCTCCCTTTGGGCCCACCTGCGCCGGTTGACAGAAGAGGGGAGGGCGGAGCCCATCGACATCACGCCCGGGCAGGACACCCTTCAGACGGCATGGCGCTGGGTGGCCTGACCGGCGACTCTTCAGGCCGGGAGCGGCGACTCTTCAGGCCGGGAGCTGTTCCTCCCCGCCGACGCCGGCACCCCCATCTGTATCCGCACCGGCACCCCCCGCTGTCACCGCGGCCTCGACCCGCTGGAGCAGTCGGGCGGTGCAGGAGGACGTCTCGAGAAGCGGTGCCACCTCCTCGGCCACGACCCGGGCCACGTCGGCGAAGAGGTCGGCGAGCTCTCCCTCCCCGGCGGCGACCGGGGTGCCCGCATCGCCCGCTGCCGCGAGGTCCGGGTGGAGCGGAATGGAACCGACCAGCGGCACGCCGAGAGAGTGCGCCAGCCGGGCGCCGCCACCCGATCCGAATAGGGCGTACGTGGTGCCGTGCTCACACGTGAAGTCGCTCATGTTCTCAATGACCCCGGCCACGCGCAGGTACCCCTTGCGGGCCATGTCGGCCGCCCGTGCCGCGACCTTCTGCGCGGCCAGCGGCGGCGTGGTGACCACCAGCATTTCGGTGCGGGGCAGCATGCGGGCGAGGCCCATCTGCACGTCGCCCGTGCCCGGCGGGAGATCGATGAGGAGGTAGTCCAGGTCACCCCAGTGAGCGTCTTGCAGGAATTGCTGAACAGCCCGGTTGAGGATCAGCCCCCGCCACATGATGGCCTGCTCCTCGTCGGCCAAGAAGCCCATGGAGAGCACGCGGACGAGACCGGATCCCACCTGTCGCTCCAGCGGGACCATCTTTCCCTGGCGGGCCTCGACGCCGCCTTCCATCCCGAGGAGCCGGGGCACGGAGAACCCCCAGATGTCCGCATCGAGGATGCCCACGGTGAGGCCCCGTCGGGCCAGCGCGACGCCAAGGTTCACCGTCACGGACGACTTGCCCACACCGCCCTTGCCCGACGCGATCGCCAGCACCCTCGCGGTGGCCGGAACCGCTGTTTCCGGCGCGTCCTCGCGAGCCTTCCAGCGGGCCCGGGACATGACGGCGGCCCGCTCATCGGCGTCCATGGAGCCGATCACAATGTCGACCGAGTCCACCCAGTCCATTGACTCGAGCTGGCCCCGCACGTCCGTCTCTATCTGGGACCGCAGCGGGCAGGCCGCAATGGTGAGGGCCACCTCGACCGTGACGTCGCCCCCGGCAACGGCGATGGAGCGCACCATGCCCAGGTCCACGATGGTGTCGCCGAGCTCGGGATCGATGACGCTCCGGAGGCTTTCGCGGACCTCATCCTCCCGGGTTGGCGCGCCGTCGGGCTGAGTCGTCTCCGTCTCGCGAGTCACCCGCGCATTGTACCTGCGTGATGCCGATTTCCGTCCGTGGCGGCCGGACGTGCCGATACCAACCTGACCCCGGTATCATGGAGAAGTCCCCGGGCACCGTGCCTGCCGGGAAGGCCAGTGTTCGAACATTGCACCAAGGAGACTCACATGACGACCATGACGACGTCGGTCAACATCGGTAAGAAGCCGGCTCCGGTCACTCTCAGCGACGTCGCCACGGTCAAGGTGGCTGAGCTCCTGGCCCAGGAGGAGGGCGACGCCCTGGCGCTCCGGGTCGCGGTCAAGCCCGGTGGATGCTCGGGCTACAGCTACGAAATGTTCTTTGACTCCGAGGTCATGGCCGACGACGTGGTGCGCGAGTTCGGCACCGTCAAGGTCGTCGTTGACGCGGCGAGCGCCGAGCTGCTGACCGGCTCGACCCTCGACTACAGCGACGGGCTTCAAGGAGCTGGGTTCCACATTGTGAACCCGAACGCCACCCGCACCTGCGGCTGTGGCTCCTCCTTCAGCTGATCAGCTGACCGGCTCGAACCCCGCTGCGCCCGCCGCGGTCAGCCTCGTTCTCAACGGCGAGACCGTCGTCGTCCACGACGGGAGCACCTCGCTCCTTCACGCACTGCGCGAACAACTCGACTGTCGCTCCGTCAAGGACGGCTGCAGCCCCCAGGGGCAGTGCGGCTGCTGCACGGTCTGGATTGACGGCTCACCGCGGGTCGCCTGCGTCACCGCCGTTCGTCGAGTGGCTGGCCGCGCCGTCACCACGGTCGAAGGTCTCCATCCCGACCTCCGGCAACGCTGGGTCGACGCCTTCGTTGCGGCAGGCGCAAGCCAGTGCGGCTTCTGCACCCCGGGCATCCTCCTCCGGCTCGCCGCGCTCGAGAACAGTGGACGACCGGTCACCCGCGAGGCGGTCGAGTCCGCGCTACTGGCCCACCTGTGCCGCTGCACCGGGTGGCAGTCCATCGTGGAAGCCGCCTGTGCCGTGTTCGGGATCGTGCACCGCAACGATGGGTCGGCCCCCGGCCCTCGCCGCGGCGGCGTCCGCGACCCGCTGCTGGCCTCGTGGAGGGCGCAGATCGAGGGCCCCGAGTATCAGAGCTCGGGTCCCGACGTCGTGCTCGGTGGTGGGGGGTTCGCCGACGACACCGCGCCACGGGGCGCCCGCGTCCGTCTCGGCGCAGACGGAGGCGACCCCGCGCCCGACTTCACGACGGCACAGAGCGCGTCGGGCAAGGTGCAGGGTCGCAACAGCACCGTGCCCCTCACCCACCCCGTTTCCGTTCCGGATGGGGAGTGGGCGGTGACGCTCCAGACGACCTGGGTCGAACCGGCGTACGTCGAACCCGACGCGAGCTGGTGCGAGCCGGCCGGCCGCCCCGCCTCGGTGCTGGCCAACGGTGGCGCCTTCGGGGGGAAGCGCCGGAGCCCGGTGCCAGCCCTCGCCCGCACGCTGGCTGACGAGACTGGTGCGCCGGTCCGGGTGTTGTGGAGCCGTGAGGACGTGGTCCGCCACGGGCCTAAGCGACCTCCGCTGTCGCTCGGCCTGCGGGC
>Ga0307374_10006403_pt1 | contig 18517 bp, 12 predicted proteins | sample OX3MG_FD_202532 | JGI IMG/M metagenome (GOLD analysis project Ga0307374, IMG submission 202532) | Soil microbial communities from Risofladan, Vaasa, Finland - OX-3 | ecosystem: Environmental > Terrestrial > Soil > Coastal area > Acid sulfate soil | place: Finland: Risofladan, Vaasa | collected...
GGCGGTCGAATCCGTCCCCGTCACGTTGCTGTCGCCCGTTTCCACGGAGGCGACCATAGTGAAGGGGCGTCACGCGGCGGTGGCCCGGAACTTCCACTTGCGCCCGTCGATTCTCCGGTCTACAATGATTTGGTCTCGGTGCGCTCGTGCAGGCGCCGACGAAACGGCAAACCCGCCGTGAGGTGGGGACGCAAAGTCACGGGGCTCTCCGAGCTAGCCGGACCGCCGAATCGGCCCGCCGCAAGCGTGCCATCTTCCGGCGTTCCCCGGTCGGCTCGTCGAGCCAAGACGGAGGGAATGGCACTCATGGGAGAGAGCACCAGCCGCATGTTGGGCGGCGTGGGCTACCGATCGTCCCGTTCAGGGTCGACCCGTGGGCAGTGCGCGGGTCGGGTGCGCCGTGCCGGTTCCCTCCCAGGTCGCCTCAGGGGATAGGGAGCCGAGCGGCGGAGCCCCCCGCCCCCCGCCAGGGGGCTCCGCCGCCACCGGCCTATCGGTCCTGCAGCCGCAAGACCGCCTCCCGCAACAGCTCGTCCACGTCGCGGCGGTCACCCGGCCCCGCTTCCACGTGAGCGGTGCGCACGGCACCGGGTCGCTCGAGCGCCGCCCCGACCGCCGCCGCGAGCCGCCGCTCGACCCTGTCGCCGGTCCGGGCCGGGAGCAGCACGATCGCCGCAGCGAGGACGCGCCCGTCGATGCGGGCCACCGGATCGCCGAACCGCAGCTCCTTCGTCAGGACACGAGCCGCGATCGGCGTTGTGCGCTCTTCGGGGACCTCCACGAGCACGATCGCAAACGTCCCCGCGGCACGGCTGTCGGGGTCGAGCAACCTCCCCGTCGCGCTGAAGAACTGCGCGAGCCCCGGCAGTCCGGTGTGCCGATCGGGCTCTGCCCACCAGGCGGCCGGCACGTCGACGGGCGTCTCTCCGGCAGGAGCCGCCGGCGCCTCGGGCGGAACTGGCGGCGCCGGCGAGACCGGCAACTGACCGGTCGCGGGTGACGGGGTGCCCGACGGGGTGGCTTCGGCCGGCGCGGTGCCGGGCGGGGTGGCTTCGCTGGCCGGCGCGGTGCCGGGCGGGGCTTCGCCGGGCGGGGTGGCCTGCGGGGCGGCTCCGGCCGGCGCGGTGCCCGGCGGGGTCACTTCGGGGGGCACGGTCGCAGGCCGGACGGAGGCGGCGGTGTCGCCCGTCGCCTCCGCTTCCACCTCCCCCTCGTCGGCACGGACGGCCGGCGCGTGCGCTTCGGGGGCACGGAACGCGGTCAGCCGCAGACCGGCTGTGGGGGGCGCCGCGCGGTTCGGCAGGGCCCACGGCCATTCCTGGCGGGTCTCGACAGTGCGCGCGGCATTCGCCGCACAGGGAACGCCGTCGGCAGCGGTCTCCGCCGCCGAGCCCCCCTCTCGGGCCGATCCCCCCTCTCGGGCCGATCCCCCCTCTCCCGCTCGGGAGCCTCCGTTCATCTGCGCGACGACGTCCAGATGGCGGGACAGGCGCTCGGCCAGCCGCTCGAGCACCTCGAGCTGCGGCGCGTCGAACGTCCGGTCGCGCTCAGCCACCAGCCCGATCATGTTGTCGCGACGAGCGCCACGAAGCGGCGCGACCGCAAGGGTCAGAGCCCCGCCGAGCTGCACGCTTCTCACGAACACCCGAGCCTGGGAGAACTCGGGGTCCGCCGATGCCTGCTGCACGAGCTCGGCGAGCTCTCCGGGCGTGAGCCCGTCCGAGGACCCCGCTTCGGGCACCGAGATGATCCGGAGCCCGCCTCCGGCCCGGAGCGCGGCGAACGCGGTGCCCGCAGCGGCGTCGCTGCGAGCGACCCGGAGAAGGTTCTCGACGGTGGTCGTTCCGACGTGCACGAGTGAACGACGCCGTCAGTTCGGCCGGCGGCTCGTGGCCCGGTCGCGCTTGTGCCGGTACATGGCGCGGTCAGCCTTCGCCAGCAGCGTATCCGGGCCGACGTCACCCTTGTCGGTGCTCACCCAGCCCATCGACGCGCCGACGTCGAACGCGATGCCCCGAACCGTGAACGGCGCGGACAGCACCTTCCGGAGACGGGAGACGACGAGGTCGTCGTCCGGAGGTTGCACGGTGGTGGCGTGGGCGATGACGAACTCGTCGCCGCCGAGCCTGGCGACGACGTCGTCGCTCCGCACGGCTCCGCGAAGACGGCGGGCGAACGCCCCGAGAACTTCGTCTCCCATGTCGTGTCCGTGCTCGTCGTTGATCCGCTTGAAGTCGTCGAGGTCCGTGTAGATGAGCGCCACCGAACCGCCGCGGCGACCGAGCCCCTGCAACATGCGGCGGAGCTCCTCGAGGAGGAGGTACCGATTGGCGAGCCCCGTGAGCGGGTCGTAGAGGGCGTAATGGCTGAGACGCTGCTGCTCCATCCACTCCGCAGTCGTGTCGTGCAGCACCACCAGCACGCCCCGCTGTCCTTCGATCGGGAACGGCCTCGCCGACACGGCCAGGTGGCGCGGGCCGTCCGCCTCTTCGCCGACCGTGAGGTGCGCGTCGCGTGCGACGCCTTCTTGGAGCGCGAGCAGTCCCGGGTGACGGTCGTGCGCCAGCACCTTGCCGTCCTCGGTCCGGAGCCCGCTCGTCATCGGGATCTGCGAGCCAAGAAGCGTGCGCCCCGGCGGCAGCCCGTGCATCGCGTCCGCCGTACGGTTCGTGAGGACCACGATCCCCGCCTCGTCGAGGCACATGATCCCGTCGTCGAGACTTGCGACAAGCCCCGCGGCGTCGATGTGCACGGGCGAGCGCGCGGCACTGGGCGCCGTGGGGGGGCGCACCTCGGTCGTGGTCCCCGACTCGGGCTCATCGACCGGGTGCGCCGGCGCGGGGGGCGACCCTGGGCTCGGCAAGAGGCGTGCGACATCCGATGCAAGACGCAGCAGCCCGTCGCGCTGGTAGTCGTCGGGCTCGGGCAACCAGATGTCGACGACGCCGAGCAACCCGCGCTGCGCGCCGTCCGACCACACCGGCACCACCACGCACGCGAGCGAACGGTCCGCGGACTCCGCCTCTGTGGAGACCTCTGCGTTCCAGAAGAGCTCCCGGCCGAGCGCAGCGGGGTGGGAGAGGCAGTTTCGCGCCAGCACTTCGATGCGTCGCCAGCCGTCCTCGGGGGGCATCGCGTCAGAAAGGACGCGGTGCACCGTGCCTGTCATGGTCACCACGAACGAGCCCAGGCCGAGACAGAGGTCGAGCGCGGTGCGGAGCGAATCGTCGATCGACCCGCCCCCCATTGCCGACTCCGTCACCTTCATCATCTCCATCGGAGTGCAACCGTACTGCACTGGGCCGCGCCGGACCTCCGACAGCGACGGCCGCGCGCCTCGGTGCGCCGTAAGGCTCGACGGCCGGCATATCAACCATACCGACGGCCCCGTATGCCTACAATCGTCGACGCTGCGCCGGACGAACAAGGCCGTGCACCGCGCACGGTCGCCACGCTCTCTGCTCATGTGCGCGCCGACGTGGTGGGCGCTCGCATCGGACGAGGGCCGGGCGCCCGAGGAACCGAAGGGGTATGGGGGAATTGGTCGACTCGCCAGCCACCGTCGACGGGACCCTGGCAGCCGCTGCCGAGCTCCTCGCCAGTGCCAGTGGCATCTCCTGGGCGTACGACCTGCTCACCGAGGTGGCCGCCCGCAACAGCCTCACCGGCGCCTGGCTCGTGCTGCACCCGGGCACGGACCCGGACCCCGCGCCGTCCGCCGGGCCGCAACTCTTCGCGCTCGGGGGGAGACCGGTTCCCGTGAGCACCGCCGCGGCCCTGCTGCGGCGACCCCCCGGGGTCTACGGCGAGCCCCACGAACTGGACACAACGACGAGACAGGGACTCGCCGCGATGTGCGCGATGTGCTTCCGTGGATCCGTCACCTCGCTGCGCGCGGCCGTCGATCCTCTCTCGGGCCTCTCGAGCCGCACCGCCATCCGCGCCGCGGTCGTCCGGGCCACGGCCTGCGCCGCCCGCTACGGATGGTCGTCGACGCTCGTGCGCCTGACCACGGGCGGGGACTCCCCCGGCGGCGATCGGTGGCGCGCCCTGGCCGCGGCGCTGCGGCACGCACTCCGCAGCGGGGACGAGGCGGGCGTGACATCGCCGGGCATCGCGCTCGCGATCCTCGGCAATGCAGGCCCCGATGCAGTCCGGCCCTTCATTGCCAGGGTGCGCGCGGCCCTGAGCGCGGCCGGCAGGGACGACATCGACCTCCACGCGTCCACGGCGAGCTCGCCCTCGGAGACCGTCGACCCCGCCGAACTGGAGCGGCTGACGGCAGAACGGCTCTCGGACGCCGGAGTCGCGACGCCTGTGGCCTCCGACCCCGCGACGACACTGGAGCTCGAGCTCCGGCTCGTCCCCGGCGTCGTGTCCGTCGCCATGGCCACACCGATCGTCGTCCTGTCGGCGTCGGCGCCGGACCCCTCCCACGAGGAGGTGCACCGGGTGGCCCGGTCGCGCCTTCCCGGCGCGTCCGTCAGCATCCTCTCGCTCGCCGACGAGCCCGCCGCCGCGCAGGGAGGTCCGGCGCGTCCGGCTCCCTCGGCGGGGGGTGGCGGCACGACCGAACCCGAGCACGTCAACGGCAACGGCAACCGCCGCGTGGAGGACGCCACGCCGCACGCCATCTCCGCCACGGCGCCCGGCGGCGGCGCCACCACCGAGCTCGGCGGTGGCGCACGTGTGTCGTTCCTCCAGGCGAGCTTCGACCCCGAGCGCGGCACCAGCGAGGTGTCGCTCTCCCTCGGGGCGACGCGCGGGACGGGCCGAGCGCCTGCTGGCCCCCTCGCCGGCGGCGCACAGGCAACGCTCAATGCGTTGCGCGCCCTCTCCATCGACATCCCCTTCTATCTCGTCTCGGCCGAGCGGGCGCACGGCGTGCCCGGCGAGCCCGTCGTCGTGGTGCTCGCGCCGAGGCGGGGACCCGGCGTGGAGACCAACAGGACGGTGGAGCGGCTGGGCGTCGCGACCGGGAACGAGGACGTCGAGGCGGCGAGCCGCGCGACGCTCGGCGCGCTGAACCGGCACCTTGCGAGGGGCCCTGTCGCTCCATGAAGACCTTCCGCTACGGCGCGTCGTTCTATGACCGCGCCAGCGGACTGCGCTTCGAGGCGCACCACCCGCTGAGCCGCCCCGACCGCTGGCGCGCCTACCTCAAGGGCGCCAACCGCGAGTACGCGCGCTACGGAATCGACGGGCTCGTCGACCCGCAGGCGCTCGAGCGGGGTGACGGCGTGTCCCTCTTCTTCGTCGGCGTGGACGCGCAGGACCGTGTGGTGGCCGGGTTGCGGTGCCACGGGCCGCTCGACGATGCCGCCGCGGCGCAGGCTCTCGCCGAGATGGCCTCATCCCCGGAGTGGGAGGAGCACCGCGCGGCCGTCGAGGCGGTCGCCCCCTACGGCGTCATCGAGATGAAGGGGGCGTGGCGTGAGATGAGCGGCGACGGCAGCCCGCTCGTCGGCGCGGCCATGGTGCGTTGCTGCGCCCACGCAATCGAGTGGCTCAACGCGGAGGTGCTCCTCGCCGCGGTCGCGGACCGGATGCGGCCGGTGATGGCCTCCGTGGGCAGCACGATGCTCGGGGCCGAATCGGTGCCGTACCCGACCGAGCAGTACCGCACGATCCTCACCGGCATGCGACGGCCCCGCTACCAGGGGCTGCTCACCGAGGCGCAGGCACGACTCGTCCGCGAGGACGCCGAGCAATTGCGCCAACCGCCGGAGCGGTCCTTCACAACCGGGTGGCGTCCGATCTTGCTCGACGTTCGGCACCGCCCAGACCGCCAAATCCTCACGAACCTTCGCGCCGATCCGGGCATCGACATCGTCGACGTGATCGACCGGCAGCGCGACGAGCTCGGCCGGCTCCTCCCTGCGCCGCCCGAAGATCTCTGGGAAGAGACCTCGAGGCACGTGTACCTCCCGTGGCGGCGGACCGTCGTTCACATGCTCGGGCCCCGCGCCTTCGCCACGTTGCGCCTCGACAGGAACCGCCACCGGATCACGGCAGGGGAGCAGGTGCGACTTGCACGCCAGCGCGTGGGGGTCGTCGGGCTGAGCGCAGGCCACGCCGTCGCGGTGACGATCGCCCTCGAGGGCCTCTGTGGCGAGCTGCGGGTCGCCGACCTCGACGAGGTCGAGGTGTCGAACCTGAACCGGCTGCCCGCCTCGATCCTCGACGTCGGCACGAACAAGGCCGTGGTGGCGGCGCGGCGAATCGCCGAGCTCGACCCGTACCTGCCGGTCCAGACCCTCACCGACGGAATCGGCGCGGACAACGTCGACGAGTTCATCGCCGGGCTCGACGTGGTCATCGAAGAGTGCGACGACCTGGCGATGAAGCTTCTCGTACGAGAAGCCGCCCGCCGGCAGCGGGTCGCCGTCGTGATGGAGACGAGCGACCGAGGGATGATCGACGTGGAACGGTTCGACCTCGAGCCGGATCGCCCGGTGTTTCACGGCCTCCTCGGCGACATCGGCGCCGACGCGCTGGTGTCGCTCACCACCGCCGAGAAGGTCCCCTACGTGCTCGCGATCGTCGACGCGCCGCAGGGGTCCGCACGGGGTGCCGCGTCGATGGCGGAGATCGGTCGCACCATCTCCAGCTGGCCACAGCTCGGGTCCGAGGTGACCCTCGGCGGCGCGATCGTCGCTGCGACCGTGCGCCGGCTCGGGCTCGGTGAGGACGTGCCCTCAGGTCGGGCTCGCGTGGACCTGGACGCGATCGTCTCCTCGCTCGAGAGCCCCGAGTCTGCGGGCAGCGGCATCGCCGGTCCCCTCGGGGCACTTCCGTCGGACTGGGGACGGTTCATCGTCCACGCCGCCACCCTCGCACCCTCCTGCGGCAACGGACAGCCGTGGCGATTCGACCTGAGCGCCCGCGATCTTGCGATCGCGTTCGACCGGTCGAGGACCTGCGGCGCAATGGACGTCCGGTCACGGGCGAGCTACGTCGGACTCGGCGCCGCGCTCTTCAACGCCCGGGTCGCCGCTGCCGCTGCGGGCCGTCTGGGTGCGTTCGAGCTGTTCCCCGAGGGCCCGAGCTCCGACGTCGCGGCCTCCCTCACGTTCGGAACCACATCCGATCCCGCGCTCGCAGAGCTCCGCGATGCGATGCTCGAGCGTTGCTCGAACCGGAGGCACGGCTCCCCCGTCGCGCTCGACCTCGCGGTCGTCAGCCGCATGACCCGGGCCGCAGCCGCCGAGCAGGCGAGGCTCCATCTCGTCACGGGGCCCGACAGGTTGGCGGAGTGCGCGGAGATCTTCGCTGCGGCGGAGCGCGTGCGCTTCCTCCACCCGACGCTCCGTGAGGAGACCATCCGGGAGCTGCGGTGGCCGGGCGAGGACGTCTCGACCGGGATCGACGTCGCGACCCTCGAGCTCTCGGGCCCGGAGGCCGGCTCCCTCCAGCTGCTCCAGCGAGCGGACGTGATGGAGCTGCTCGATCGCTGGGACGCCGGGGGCGCCCTGGGCGACTACCTCAAACGGTCCTTGGCATCGAGCTCCGCCGTCGCCGTGGTGACCGTCGAGAGCGCCAGCCCCGCGTCCTATCTGACCGGCGGCATGGCGCTCGAGCGGGTCTGGATCGAGGCGCAGCGAGCGGGACTCGCCGTGCAGGCGATCGCCCCCGCCTTCCTCTACGCGGTGCAGGAGCGGGACTTCGACGCCTTGGGCGGCAGCCGTTGGGCCGAAGACCTCCGGACGCTCTCGGCGAGGTTCCGGCGGCTGCTCGACCTCGGTCCCCACACAGTCCCGATCCTCACCTTGCGGCTCGGGCACGCGGCGCCGCCGAGGGTCAGGAGCGCCCGCCTGCCGCTCGACCAGGTGCTCCGACGTCGGGCCGAGTCCTGAGCTGACCTGACCTACCCCGAAGCATTCCGAGGGGCTGGCGGCACTCGGTCGCCAATCGTCCCTGAACCGGCCTTCACCCCGGCTGGACGGGCGCCCGGCTCGCTGACCAGCTAAGATCATCGGGGTCGGAGGAGTTGGGGATGGGAAAGACCGTGGATGCCCTCTTTTCAGACGGCGTCGGTGGAGACAATCTCGGCGAGGTGCTGGCCGGCGCGCTCCGGTTGCTGAGCGGCGCGGTCGCCGTCGAGTACGTCCCGGCGTCGACTGCCCACACCCCGATCGTCTGGGCGGACCTGACACACGCGGCAACGACCGCCGCCCTGCACACGGCCGTGAGCGAACGGCTGACGGCGGGCGGTCCCTGGGGCGCCGCCATGGCCGGCTCGAACATGTCGTGGATCGAGCCCACGGAAGCCACCCAGGGCCCGGCGGCCTCGGCGGGCGACGACAGAGACACAGGGTCGGGCGCAGGCGCCGAGGGGGAACGGGTCTCGACGGGAGCCTTTGCCGTGGCCTTCCGCGAGCGGCCGCCGCTCGCCGCCGACGAGATCGAGACGGTGCGGCTCTTCGCTCGGCTCGCGAATGCCGTCACCGCCCCCGGGGTCGCCCCGCAGGCGACCGCCAAGCAGCGCAGGCTCGACGACCTCGTGTCGACGATCAGCGAACGGCTCATGTCGACCACCGGCCCGACGCTGCGGCTCGCGCTCGACTGGGCCGTCGAGGTGCTGTGCCAGTTCCTCGGGGCGGACGTCGCCTTCTTGCGCCGCAACGATCACGCTCGGGGGATGAGCGTTCTCATGGCCTTCTACCCCCCGCGCGGTCTGCCTCTCGAAGAGGACCCCCTGGGCATCGTGCCGTTCGACTCCGACCCGATCTTCGCGGCGACCAAGGACTTGAAGGTTCCCTTCATCGTGCGCAACGCGGCCGAGACGGACGACCGCTACCTCCAGCGCGTACGTGACGCCGGTGGTCCCGACGAGTTCACCGGCGCGGGGGTGCCGCTCGTGCACGGCGACACGACCGAAGGCGTGCTCGCCTTCGTCTACCTGACTCCGTACACGTGGTCCGAGCACGAGATCAACGCGCTCCGGGCGGTCGCCGCGCTGCTCGTGCAGCTGCTGCGCCGCGTGGATGCCGAGGAACGCCTGCGTCACAGCGCGTTGACCGACGACCTGACCGGCCTCGCCAACCGCAGAGCCCTCCTCGAGGAGGTCACCAACCGCAGCTTGGGCAACAAGGGGGCGCTCGCACTGCTCTTCATCGACCTCGACCGGTTCAAGGTCATGAACGACCAGCTCGGGCACCGCGCCGGGGACAAGGTGCTCCAGGTCATCGCCGACCGGATCCGGACGTCGTTGCGGCCGACCGACTTCGCGGCCCGCCTGGGTGGCGACGAGTTCGTCGTGGTCCTCGGTGACGCCGACGGGGGGTTGGGGGCGGTCGCCGCGGCGAACCGGCTCCTCGACCTCATCGCCCTCCCGATCGACCTCGGAGGGCAGCGGGTCGCCCATACCGGCAGCGTCGGGATCGCGATCACCGAGGGGGACAGCCTCACGGCCGAGGAGCTGCTCGGGCAGGCCGACATCGCGCTGTACGCGGCGAAGTCGCACGGGCGGAGCCGCGCGGTCGTGTTCGACCACGAGCTCGAGGCAAGCGTCGCCCAGCGTTCCACGATCGAGCTCCTGTTGCGCCAGGCGCTCGACGAGGATGCGTTGCGGGTGATGTACCAACCGGAGTTCGATCTCGCCACGGGGCGGTTGCTCGGGGTCGAGGCCCTCGTGCGTTGGTTCCGCAGCGGCGAGGGATTCGTGGAGGCGGCGAAATTCGTGCCGATCGCCGAGGAGACGCACCTCATCACCGACATCGACCGGTGGGTGCTCGAGGAGGCGTGCAAGCAGCTCGCGTCGTGGCGCCGCACCTACGGCGAGCTGGACCTCGTGATGCGGGTGAACATGTCCCCCGCCCAGCTCGGGGTGTCCGGCATCGTGGGGCTCGTCGCCGACTGCCTGCGGCGATCGGGTCTCCCCCCGGAGCTCTTGTGCCTGGAGATCACCGAGCAAGCCGTCATCGCCGACGTGGACCAGGCGGTGCAGGTGCTCGAGGACATCCGGGCGATGGGCGTCAAGCTCGCGATCGACGACTTCGGGACCGGCTTCAGCTCCATGAGCCAGCTGAAGTCCCTCCCGGTGGACTGCCTGAAGATCGACCGCACCTTCGTCGACCACATCGCCCACGACCCGACGGACCAGGCGATCGTGGACACCATCGTGCGCCTGGCCCGCGCGTTCGAGCTCGACGTCGTCGGCGAGGGCATCGAGACGATGGAGGACCTGTCGACGCTCTTGCGCCTCGGCTGTCGGCGCGGTCAGGGCTACCTGCTCGCCCGGCCTCTCCCGCCGGACGAGGTGGGCATCTTCATCGAGCGAGGGGGCATCGACCTCACCACGCTCGAGTCCGCAGAGGCCGCCCTGGCGTCAGGGCGCTGAGGGGCGAGGGCTCCGGCTACAGGACGGAGCGGGGCGAGCTCAGAACAGGGGCGAGCTCAGAACAACCGGCTGGCCAGTGCCCTACGGTACTCCCCGGTGCGGGGGTCGTCCGGCCCGAGGGTCTCGAGCAGGTCGACGAACTGCTGGCGCGCGTCCTCGTCGTCGCGCACACGGGAGAGAAGGTCGTCGAGGGTCGCGGTGACGTCGCCCGCTGGCTCGACCCCGCGCGCAGTCAGCCGGGCCTCTGCGGCGACGGCGCGGACGTCGGCAGTCTCGGGGATCCGCGTGAGCAACTCGAGCGCCTCCTCGGGCTCGCCCCGATCGACGAGGATCCTGGCCAACCCGACCACCGCGCCGGGATGGTCCCGCTGGAGGTCGAGCGCCTTCCTGAGCGACGCCTCGTCGCCGGCCGCCACGAGCTGGTCGGCCTCGCTCGGGGGGGCTGGGGCGAGCTTGGCGACGAACTCGGCCACCTGAGACTGGGGGACCGCGCCGATGAAGCCGTCAACGACCTGCCCGTCGCGCATGGCGAACACGGCGGGGATCGACTGGACCCGGAAGCTCGCCGCGACCTGAGGGTTCTCGTCGACGTTCACCTTGGCGAGCTCGACGGCTCCGTCGGTCGCGGCGACGGCCTCTTCGAGCATCGGGCCGAGCGTCCTGCAGGGCCCGCACCATGGCGCCCAGAGGTCGACGACGACCGGGACCGTCGCGGAACGATCGAGCACGGCGGTCTGGAACGTGGCGTCGGTGACGTCTGACATGGCGACGACGATACCGGCCTCCGCCCTTCCCACGACCCGCCCCCGGTAGCGTCGGCGGACATGTCGACCGACGGCGCGGGCGTGGACCACGTCGGCCATCCCGCGCCGGTCGGCATCGACGTGGAGGCGGTGACGGCGTGGTTCCGTGCCCACGTCGGCGACGTCGAGCCCCCGCTTCGCTTCACCTTGGTCGCCGGCGGCCGGTCGAACCTCACCTACCGCGTCGACGGTGCGTCGGGCGGGGCGGTCGCGCTGCGTCGTCCCCCGGTGAGTCACGTCCTGCCCACCGCGCACGACATGGGGCGTGAGCACCGCATCCTCGCGGCCCTCGCGCCCACGGCCGTGCCGGTGCCCACCCCCCTCGGGCTCTGCGAGGACCCGGCCGTGACCGGTGCGCCGTTCTACGTGATGACCTTCGTCGAGGGCCTGGTGCTGCGGGACGCGGGCAGCGGTGGACCGCTCCTGCCCGCCGCGGCCGCGCGCCGTGCGGCCGGCCTCGGCCTCGTCGACACCCTCGCCGCGCTCCACGCGCTCGACCCCGACGCCGTCGGGCTCGGCGACCTGGCCAAACGGGAGGGCTACGTCGATCGGCAGCTCCGCCGATGGGGGCGGCAGTTCGCCCAGTCAGCCACGGTGGGGGTGGCCGCCCCCGGGCTCGTCGAGCGGGTCGGCGCCGACCTCGCCGCCAGGATCCCGCCGCAGCGTCGCACCTCGGTCGTCCACGGCGACTTCCGCATCGACAACGCGGTGCTCCGCCCCGACGGGACTGTCGCGGCGGTCCTCGACTGGGAGCTGTGCACGTTGGGCGACCCGATGGCCGACCTCGGGACGTTCCTCGACTACTGGGGTCTTCCCGCCGACGGTGAGCCGGTGCTCGGACGCGTCCCCGCGAGCGCCCTCGACGGCTTCCCGGAGCGCGACGACCTGACGCACCGGTACTCGGCGACCTCGGGCGCCGACGTCTCCGACGTCGGGTACTTCATGGCCTTCGGGTACTGGCGTCTGGCGTGCATCCTCCAGGGCGTCTACGCCCGCTACCTCGGTGGAGCCGGAGCGGGCGACCCGGACAGCGTGGAGCACTTCCCCGCCACCGTGGCTCGGCTGGCGCGGCTCGCGGCCACTACCCTCGGGACATCGTGAGCGAGCTCTTCGAGGTGCACACCTCGCCGGTCCTCACCGCACCGGTCCTCGTCGTCGCCATGGAAGGGTGGGTCGACGCCGGCCTCGGCGCGGCCAACGCGGTCGCGTCGCTCACCGAGCATCCCCCTGCGGCCGACCTCGCCACCTTCGACAGCGACCACTTCCTCGACCTTCGCGCACGCCGGCCGATCGTGCGCATCGTCGACGGGATCACGACCGAGCTGCAGTGGCCACGGACCCAGCTTCGCCACGGCCACGACCAGGTGGGCGCCGACATCCTCTTCCTCGTCGGCCCCGAACCGGACTACCACTGGCGCGAGTTCGTCGACGCGGTGGTGCAACTGGCTCTTCGCCACGGGGTCCGGCTCGTCGTCGGGCTCGGAGCGTTCCCCGCGGCGGCGCCGCACACGCGTCCGGTGCGCCTGGCGGCGACGGCGCCGCAGGACTCGGCGGAGCTCGTCGCCAGCGTGGGCGTGGTCCAAGGAGAGCTCGAGGTTCCCGCCGGGGTTCTCTCGGCCCTCGAGATCGCCCTCGGCGAGGCGCGCATCCCGACGGTGAGCCTGTGGGCGCGGGTCCCCCACTACGTCTCGGCGATGCCGTTCCCCATGGCGAGCGCGGCGCTGGTGGACGGGCTCTCGGCCGCGTCGGGGCTCCAGCTCGACGCCACGGTGCTCCGGGCCGCAGGCGACCGGGCGCGCGGTCAAGTCGACGAGCTGATCGCGGGGAACCCCGAGCATGTCGCGATGGTCGCGAAGCTCGAAGAGGTGATCGACAGCTCCGAGGGCAACGCCCTCGGCCTGGACGAGGTCCCGTCCGCGGACGAGCTCGCGGCCGAGCTCGAGCGGTTCCTCCGCGGCGAGGAGCACTAGGAGGACTCCGAGGCGGCCCGGCCGCGCGCCGTGCGCGCGCCGCGGGGACGCGACGCGAGACAGGAGGAGCAACGTGAAGATCGACGGTGCCATCGGCTTCGACCCGTCGAGCATCGCCGCGTCGGCGCGGCGCCTCGAGGAGGCCGGCTACGACGGCGCCTGGTCGGCGGAGACCGGCCGGGATCCCTTCCTGCCGCTCGCGGTGGCAGCCGAGGCGACCGAGCGACTCGAGCTCGCCACGGGGATCGCCGTGGCCTTCGCCCGCAACCCGATGACGCTCGCGATGTCGGCGAACGATCTCCAGCAACTGTCCAAGGGCCGGTTCATGCTCGGGCTCGGCTCCCAGATCAAGCCCCACATCACCAAGCGCTACTCCATGCCCTGGTCCCATCCCGCGGCGCGCATGCGCGAGCTGATCCTTGCCATCCGGGCGATCTGGAAGGCCTGGGAGACTGGCTCGGGGCCGGACTTCCGAGGCGAGTTCTACACCCACACCCTCATGACGCCCTTCTTCGACCCCGGTCCGAACCCCTACGGCAATCCGAAGATCGTCCTCGCCGCGGTCGGCGCCCTCATGGCAGAGGTGGCGGGCGAGGCTGCCGACGGGCTGCTCGTCCACCCGTTCACGACGGCCCGCTATCTCGAAGAGGTCAGCATCCCCGCCCTCGGGCGCGGCGCGGCGAAGTCCGGGAAGACGCGCGCGGACCTGGTCGTGGCGCTGCCCGGATTCGTGGTGACGGGGTCGAGCGACGAGGAGACGGCCGCGAGCGCCGCTGCCGCCAAGGCACAGCTTGCCTTCTACGGCTCGACCCCCGCCTACCGTCCTGTCCTCGAGCTGCATGGCTGGGGTGAGCTCCAGAGCGAGCTGCACGCACGCTCCAAGCGCGGCGAGTGGGCCGAGATGGGCGCGCTCATCGACGACGAGGTCCTCGAGACCTTCGCCGTCGTGGCGCCCCCCGACCACGTCGCCGACGCGGTCATCGAGCGCTGGGGCGGCCTCGTCGACCGGTTCAGCTTCTACGCGGCCCTGCCCGAACCCGACATGGCCTCGGTGATCGCCGCGTTCACGCGCCGCTAGTCACGACGTTCACCAGCCTCGGCGCCCGCACCACCACCCGCGCGGGTGCGGTGCCGCTGAGCGCGGCCGACACCCGCTCGGAGGCGAGGGCCACGTCCTTCGCCTCGTCGTCGCCGATGGTCACCGGCACCTCGAGGCGGTCGCGGACCTTGCCGTTCACCTGGACGACCATCGTGACGGTCTCTGTGGCCACGAGCGCGGGGTCGTGCACCGGCCAGGGGCGCGAGTGCAGGCGGTCGCCGTGGCGGCGCTCCCACAGCTCGGCGGCGACGTGCGGCGCCATGGGCGCCAAGAGGAGCAGCAGCGCGTCGACGGCGTCCGCGAGCACCTCGCGGTGCGGGTCCTCCCGGGCGTAGCGCTGGAGGAGGTTCACCTGCTCCATGCAGTGCGCCACGGCGGTGTTGTACGACCATCGCTCGATGTCCGAGGTGACCCGCTCGATCGTCCGGTGCGTTGCGCGGCGGACCCCGGTGTCCGCGTCGTTGTACGCCCCCGAGCGGCCGTCCTGCGCCGATGAGGCTCCTGCCAGACGCCACAGGCGGTCGAGGAACCGGCCACAGCCGTCGATCACCTCGTCGGTCTGGTCAGTCCAGTCGAAGTCGTCGGTCGGCGGTCCGACGAAGAGGTGGAACAACCGGAGCGCGTCCGCGCCGACGGTCTCGTAATAGCGCGCCGGTGCGATGAGGTTGCCTTTGGACTTGGACATCTTGGAGCCGTCCATCCGGATCATCCCCTGGGTGAACAGTCGGTGGAAGGGCTCGCGAGGAAGGTCGGGGGGCGCGACGCCCACGTCGACGAGCGCGCGGGTGACGAAGCGCGCGTACATGAGGTGGAGGATCGCGTGCTCGATGCCGCCGATGTACTGGTCGACGGGCATCCAGTGGACGGCCGCCGACGGCCCGAACGGCGCGTCCGCGTCGAAGGGGTCGCAGAACCTCAGGAAGTACCAGCTCGAGTCGACGAACGTGTCCATCGTGTCGGTCTCCCGCTCGGCAGGCTCGCTGCAGACCGGACAGGTCGTGCGCCTGAAGCCTTCGTGGAGCGCGAGCGGCGACTGCCCCGTCGGGAGGAACTCGACGTCGTCGGGGGCGAGCACCGGCAACTGGTCCTCGGGCACCGGCACTGCGCCGTGGGTCGGGCAGTGGACGACCGGGATGGGGCAGCCCCAGAACCGCTGGCGCGAGACGAGCCAGTCGCGCAAGCGGTAGTTCACCTTGCGGCGCCCCCGGCCCTCGCGCTCGAGGAAGTCGATGGCCGCGTGCTTCGCCTCGACCACGGTGAGGCCGTCGAGGAATCCGCTGTTCACTTTCGCGCCGTCGCCCGTGTACGCCTCTCCCCCCTGCTCGTCCCATCCCTCGGGGGGCTGGACGGTGCGGACGATCGGCAGGCCGTGCAGCCTGGCGAACGTCCAGTCGCGCTGGTCCTCGGCGGGGACCGCCATGATCGCCCCCGTGCCGTAGCTCATGAGGACGTAGTCCGCGATGTACAGCGGCACCTGCTCGCCGTTGAACGGGTTCACGACCGAGCTCCCGGTGAACGCCCCGCGCTTTTCGAGCGCGGGACCGCCCTCGCCCGACGAGGTCCGTTCGATCTCGGACTCCGACGCCACGCGTGCCCGGAGCTCGTCGACCGCGGCACGGCACGCAGGGGTGGTCACCACCTCGACGAGCGGGTGCTCGGGCGCCATGACCGCGTAGGTCATGCCGAACGTCGTGTCCGGGCGGGTCGTGAAGACGGTGAGGGTGAGGCCGGGGTGCCCGACGACCTCGAGATCGAGCTCGGCCCCCTCGGAGCGCCCGATCCAGTTGCGCTGCATGAGCTTGACGCGTTCGGGCCACTCGAGGTCGTCGAGCGCCGTGAGGAGCTCGTCGGCGTAGTCGGTGATCTTGAAGAACCACTGCTCGAGGTCCCGGGTCTCGACGGGGTCGCCGGAGCGCTCGCAGGTGCCGTCGGCGAACACCTGCTCGTTGGCGAGCACGGTCTGGCAACCGGGACACCAGTTGACCGGCGCGTTGCGCCGGTAGGCGAGGCCGGCGTCGAGCAACCGGAGGAAGATGAGCTGGGTCCAGTGGATGTAGCTCGGGTCGTGGCTACGCACCTCCCGGCGCCAGTCGTAGACGGCACCGAGCCGGACGAGGGACTCCTTCAGCTCGCCGATGCGGGCGTCGGTGAAGGTGCGGGGATGGGTGCCGGTCCTGATCGCCGCGTTCTCGGCAGGGAGGCCGAAGGAGTCGAACCCGAGCGGTGAGAGCACGGCCTTTCCGCGCATCGTCTGGTAGCGAACGACCAGGTCGCCGAAGGTGTAGTTCCGCACGTGCCCCTGGTGGGCGGGGCCCGAAGGGTACGGGTACATGCACAGGGCGTAGAACGGCGGACGGGGGTCGTCGTTGTCCACCTCGTAGGTGCCCTCGTCGCGCCACCGCGCCTGCCACTTCTGCTCGACTGCCTGGACGTCGTAGGCCCTCGCCATGGGCGGCGATGCTACCGCCGGGTCACTGGGGCTCTTCCCCTGGCCGATGGGGTCGCCGGGAGTCGAGGGCGCCCCGGGCGGCTGGTAGCCTCGTCGGTCGCACCTCGGGGGCGTAGCTCAGTTGGTAGAGCGCTTGACTGGCAGTCAAGAGGTTCGTGGGTTCAAGTCCCATCGCCTCCACCGAATATTCTTCACCGACCGAAAAGGTCTTCACGTTTCGGCGTGGACCCACTTCACGTTTCGACCCCGTGTGATCCTGCCGCGGCGGTGTGACACGTTCGCAGGTGACCGAAGGGACCGCCCTGCGGTGTCGGCGTCGTCGATGCCCTGCGGCTGGCGAGCAGGAGCGGAGGGTCCCACGTTCCCGCGGAAACGTCGCCGACGACTACGGAGGCGTGTTCCCCGACGCGCCGACGAGGTCGGCGATCGTCGTGCGTCGGCGCCGGCGGGTGCGCCGAGGGAGGCCCAGTCTCGCCCGGCGTTCGTCGTCGGCCTGGCGTGCGCCGAAGGCGTCGGCGACCGCCAGGTTGCGCACGACGACGGCGCAGGCAAGAAAGAGGCTCATCGGGCGAGGCCCATCACCCGGCACCACCCCGGGTGACGTCGACCGTCGCGGGATCCTTGATCCTGGCGTTGGAGCGCTCGACGGCCGTGCGCCTCGCATAGGCGCTGCTGGGTGACCGACGGGTGGGAGGATTCCTCCTCCACCTGTCGTCGCTTCTCAACAGGCACGTACGCCTTGGCCCGGCAGCGTCCGCACTGCGTCCGGGCTGAGCATGCCCGTGACTCCCAGCGATTGCTGCACTTCGGACAGGTCATCTCCACGACCGCATCCTCCCTCGCGGGGGGTGGCGTGTGGGGGGCTCTCGGGGAATTCGGACCTTCGATCATCAGCCCACGACGAGGGTGCGCCAAGAAGGGGTGACCCTCAACGAATTCGGGTTGCCGCACTGAACAACCGGCTCTACGCTCCCCTTGGCGCCTGCTCGGGGCGCCGCAAAGAGGCGAAGGCGGGCGACACATGACGGCACAGGAAAACGCACAGCGCATCCGCTCTGGTTATGAAGCGTTTGCCGCAGGGGACCTCGAAATGGTCGGGAAGCTGTTTGCACCGGACATCCGGTGGCACATTGGGGGCAGGAGCGCAATCTCCGGCACCTACACGGGACAAGACGAGGTGTTCGGCTTCTTTGGCAAGCTCTTCGAACTTACCGGAGGCACCTTCCATATCGACATCCACGACGTTTTGGCGTCTGAGGACCACGTTGTCGTGCTCGCTCGGGAGTCGGCATCGCGCGGCGACCGCCACATGGAAATGAACGAGGCCCATATCTGGCACGTCTCTGATGGTCTGGCCAAGGAGTTCTGGGGCTTCGCTGAGGACCAGTACGAATCCACGGCCTTCTTCGACTAAGGGCTCCCGGCTGTCGGCATCGACTCCGACGAGCGCTACTGCGAGATCGCCGCGAACCGCCTCGCCCAAGGGCGTGCTGCCCTTCGGAGGCGTCGTCGCATGACGCACACGTTCACGGTGGAAGACGAGGTGGTCGAACGCGTGCCGCACTACGCGTTCGGGACTGGCGTCGTCGTCGTGGGCGAGGTGGTCGGGACCGCTGGCCCGGACGACCTCGTCGTCGGTCCGACTTCCCTCCCCGGACGGCGGGGAAACCCGCGGCGTGGGACGATCCGCAATTCTGCGGCTCACGCTTGATATCCATCAATCCAGAGCAAGTCCAGCTTCGCCCTCCGCCGGGCCTTCTGGCTGGTCATGCTCCTTCAAGTTCCAGCGGGCCAGGGCAGGCATGAACCGGGCGATTGCGGCCGCGCCGAAAAAGCAGCCGAGCCCACCGGTCG
>Ga0307374_10006404_pt1 | contig 18515 bp, 15 predicted proteins | sample OX3MG_FD_202532 | JGI IMG/M metagenome (GOLD analysis project Ga0307374, IMG submission 202532) | Soil microbial communities from Risofladan, Vaasa, Finland - OX-3 | ecosystem: Environmental > Terrestrial > Soil > Coastal area > Acid sulfate soil | place: Finland: Risofladan, Vaasa | collected...
CGGCGGCGGCCGAACAGGGACAACTGGAAGGTGAATACGGTCGCATCACGATTCTCCGCCGCGTCTCGCCAGTTCTGACGATTGGCACCGGCTATGAGTATCAGCGGCAGAGCGTCGGCGGCTCGGTTCCTCTCGGAGCCAATTTCGATCGGAATTTCGTCTACTTCACGCTGGCGTATCGATTCAAGGACATTCCCCTGGGACGGTGAGCGATGCAACGGATTGAAAAGCAACTGGAATGGCTCGACTACTGGGAAGTCGTCACGCGGCGGCGATGGATTCTACTGGCGGTGCTGTTCGTTTGCGGCCTTGCCGCCACGGCCGTAGCCGCTCTCTGGCCGGTGCGCTATCGGTCGGAGGCGCTCGTCCTGGTGGAGCAGCAAAACGTGCCGTCGGATTACGTGCGGCCAAACGTCAGCGCCGATGCGCGCCAGCGCCTGGCGACCATCAGTCAGCAGGTGCTCAGCCGGACGCGTCTGCAGAACCTGATCGATCGGTATCGCCTTTACCCGTCCGCCAGGCCCGGGGGCAACAAGCTGGTCGACCGGATGCGCAAGGACATTGCCCTCGATCCCGTGAAAACCGACGGGAGCCAGCATCTGACGGCGCTAAAAATCGCGTTTACTTACGGCGACCCGCGCACGGCGCAACAGGTGACGAACGATCTGACGTCGGAATTCATCAATCAGAGCCTCCAGGCGCGCACCCAGGAATCGGCCGCCACAACGGACTTCCTCACCTCCGAGCTCGCGCAAGCGCAGAAGGATCTGGCCACCCAGCAATCGCAGCTGAGTGATCTCAAGACACGCTACCTCGGCGAGCTTCCCGAGCAGGAACAGAGCAACATCCAAATTCTCAGCAACCTCCAGGCGCAGCTCTACGCGGAAACCAACGCCCGCGACAGCGCCGAGCAGCAGGAAATCTATCTCCAGTCGCTCGCTTCCGCCTACCGGCGGATGGACAAGGGCCGCGCCTCCACGGCAGGCCCCGCGCCCGGCGGCCCGGCCCCGGTCGCCGTCATCGACAAGGCCATCTCCGACCTCGAGCAAAAGCTGACCGCCCTCGAAGCGAAATATACGCTGAATTACCCGGACGTCGTCCAGGCCCGCGACCAGCTGGCCAAGTGGAAGGCCATGCGCAAAGCCGCTCTCCTGCGCGGGCAAACGCAGCAGGCCGCCACCGCCTCGAGCGGGCCGGCCGCGCCGCCATCGAGCGATCCGAATCTGAACGAAGCCCAAAGCCGCATCAAGGCCGCTCAAGCGGAAATTGCCATGCATAACCGCCAGATCGACAGTCTGAAGCGGAGCATCGCCGCCACCCAGAACCGCTTGCGGCTGACGCCGCTGCGCGAGCAGCAACTGGCCTCCGTAACCCGCAGCTACCAGAACGCCCGCGACAATTACGAATCCCTGCTGAAGAAGAAGCTGCAATCGGAACTCGCCACCAATCTCGAACGGCGCGAAGAGGGGGAGCGGCTGCAAGTCATCGACCCGGCCAGCCTGCCCCAGCGGCCGGTGGCGCCGAATCGCCTGGAGATCGTGCTAGGAGGATGGGCGGTGGGACTGGCTGCCGGGATTGGCCTGATTTCCGCCGAGGAAATGACCGACGACACCTTGCGCAGCGATTTCGACATTCGCCAGCAGATTCCCTGCCCCGTCCTCGCGCACGTGCCGATTCTGCGCTCGGCCGCGGAGGAGCGCCGAAGCCAATGGCGTCGCATCGCGGAGATTGTCGGCATCGTGGTCCTCATCCTGGCATCGACCGGGATCGGAATCTTCGTCTGCCTGGTGGGCTAACCATGTACTCGGACCATTTCCACATGACGCGTAATCCGTTCGAAATGAGCCCGGACCCTTACTTCTTCTTTCCGACCTCGCAGCATCGCGAGGCGTTGGCCGGGCTGGTTTACGGCATCACCGCGCGGAAGGGATTTCTCGTGCTGACGGGCGAGGTCGGCACAGGCAAATCGCTCCTGGTCCGCTGCCTGCTCGATCAGTTGGACAAACGGAAGGTTGTCTACGCCTATTTGTTTAATAGCCTGCTCTCTTCCGAGCAGTTCCTGCATTACATCGCCGAAGACCTGGGAATCACAACCGGCCCCTGCGCGAAGAACGAACTGCTTCTGCGAATGAGCCGGTACCTGATCGACAACCACCGCAAGGGCCTGACGACCGTCGCCATCATCGACGAAGCGCACCATCTCGACGCGGCCGTGCTCGAAGAGGTGCGGCTGCTCACGAACCTCGAGACGCCGCAGGGCAAGCTGCTGCAGATCGCGCTGGTGGGGCAGCCGGAGCTGGACGAGAAGCTGGAAAGCCACCAGTTACGCCAGCTCAAGCAGCGAATCACGCTGCGCCTGCGGCTCAAAGGCTTTTCGCCTGCGGAAACCTTTCGTTATATCCAGGCGCGACTGCGGCTGGCCGGCGAGGAATCGGGAAAACTCTTCACGCCGGGAGCGATGACGATGATCCACTATTTTTCCTCCGGAATCCCCCGGCTGATCAATACGCTCTGCGACAACAGCCTGGTCGCCGCGTACGCGATGGGCCGCCGGCAAGTGTCGGTGGAAATCATCGAGGAAGCCGCGGCCGATCTGCGCATGAGGCCGGCGCGAAAGATTCCCGCCGCATCCGTCCTCGCTTCTTCCCCGGCGGTGTTCACGCACTCGGCCCGGGCCAATTCCCAGGCAGCACCTGACGTATCCGAAAAACACTCCAGCGACGAGCAGACCGACACCGTCGCTTTTTGTGAGGCAAAGCATGAGCCGGATTTTTGACGCACTCCGTAAATCCGAACAGGACCGCGCGGGCTCGGCGAGCCCCGTTGCATCTGCCGTGATGACCGCCCCGCACAAGGCTGAAACCGAGGCGCAGGGGCCTTTCGTCGTCCCCGACCAGGTTCCAGCGATACATCCGGGCGCCGCCAACGGCTTTCCCGGCGAAACGGGCGACATCGGCGCGGAAACGTTCAGCATCCTGCATCACCGTCTGGAACTGATTCGCCGCCGTCGGCAACTGCAGAAGCTCCTGGTAACGAGCGCGGTTCCGAAGGAGGGCAAAACCACGGTGTCCTGCCGGCTCGCGGCGGCACTGGCGCGCGGTTCGGCTCGCGTGCTCCTGGTCGACGCCGATCTGCGGCACCCGGGCGTGCATCGAGCGCCGGGGATCGCTCCGCTCAAGGGCGTCGCCGACTGGCTCGAACACCGTGAGGGACTTCCCCACGTCCTGCGGCGCGTCGAACCGGGCGGATTCTTTTACCTGCCGGCGGGAGAGGCCCGTTCCAATCCCGGGGAACTTTTGCGGCAACCCGCGCTCGCCGAGTTTCTGACCGCCACGGCGGCCACCTTCGATTGGGTCATCGTCGACTCTCCGCCGCTGGTTCCGTTCGTCGATGCGCACCATCTGGCAACCCTGGTCGACGGCGTTCTGGTCGTTCTGCGGTGCGGTGTTACGCCACGCCCGGCTCTCGATCAGGTGTTCGGCTCGCTCGAACGCGTCTTTGTCGCCGGCGCGATCCTGAACGGGGCGCGCGACAAGAATCAAGGTTATTACCAATATTACGGGCGGGAACGCGGCGAGCGAACACGCGCAGCGATTCCACCGGCCACGCAGGCTTCCACGGCAGGGGTCTCCCTGCATGACTAAAGCCTCTCAGACCTATCTTCCCGCGCGAACCCTGATCCTGGCCGCCACGGAAGCCCTGCCTGCTCTCGCGCTTCTGGTGTGGATGGTGCCGGCATCCCACAGCGAAGGCTGGCTGTGGCTCCGGTATGAAAACGGATTCCTGAGAATCGGGGCCGTTGCCCTCACCTTTTTTCTGTGCATGTATTACTACGACCTGTACGACTGGCCGGCCCTGCGGAGCCTGCCGGTGGCGCTGACGCGTCTGCCGGAGGTGCTCGGAACCGTTTGCCTCATTCTGGCCGGTCTCTATCTGGCCGCGCCGGCGTTACGGTTGCGGCTGGCGGTCGTGCTGCTCGCGATGGCAACGCTGGGTCTGGGTGTTGCCATTGCCCGTCAGATCCACTTCACCATCACGCGCTCGGGCCGTCTCTCTCAAAATTTCGTCGTCGTCGGCGAAGGCCGCCTGGCGGCGGAGCTGACGGCCATCATCCAGTCGCGCCCCGAACTGGGAATACGCCTCGCATGCACCGTTCCCGACGCCCCAAGCGCGGCGAGGCTCCTCGCGAGCGCCGCCAGGCCCGCCGCGAGCGGGCGCAGCCCGGCGCGCGTCGATGGCTGGATCATGGCATCCAGCCGGAATCGCGAACCACTGGGCGAGGCCGGCGAAAATGGCGACGGCCCGAACATGCAGATTCTCGACGGGCCGGCCCTGTATGAAATTCTGACCGGAAAGGTCTGGCTCGAATCCCTCGACTCCGACCGCCAGCAACCGGGGCAAGCGGCGACCGCCTCTCCGCTCGCGGCCGCCGCCAAGCGAACCCTGGAAATTCTCTTTTCCCTTTTCGCCTTGCTTCTCCTCGCGCCGTTGATGGCCATGATCGCGCTCGTCATTTGGGCCGACTCAGGCGCGCCAGTCGTTTTTCATCAGCGGAGAGTCGGGCAAAGCGGGCATTTATTCACGCTTTACAAATTTCGCACGATGACCAAAGGGGATCACGGCCGTTTTCGTCCCGCCGAAAAGAATGACGAGCGGTTCACGCGCGCGGGGCGCTGGCTTCGCCGCACGCGCCTCGATGAACTCCCGCAGCTCTGGAACATCTTGCGGGGCGATATGTCATTCATGGGGCCCCGGCCGTTCGCCTGGCAGGAAGAACGGGAGTGGGCGCTCGAAATCCCCGGCTACACGCAGCGCTGGAACGTGAAACCGGGGGCAACCGGTTGGGCGCAAATCCGCCGCGGCTATTGCTCTACGCGCGAAGACAACGTCGAGAAGCTGGCCTACGACCTCTTCTACATCAAGAACCGGTCGTTCGCCCTGGACCTGTGGATTCTATTCGAGACCACAAGAATTCTGCTGAAGGGACGCGGGGCCCGTTAGCAGAGCCCCCTGAGGAGAGAAATGAGCGCGAGCGAATGGATCTTCTGGATATGCCTGGGCGCCATCGCCTACACCTACGCGGTTTATCCGGTTGCGCTGTCGGCCGTCTGCCGCATCACGCGGCTGTTCGGGAAAAATCGACGTTTCCCCACGGCACCGGCTGGGGGTGATGCTTCGCCATCCGCCAAAGACTTGCCGCGGGTTTCACTCATCGTGCCCGCCTTTAACGAAGAAAACCATCTGGCGGACAAGCTCCGGAATATCGATGAGATCGACTATCCAAGCGACCGGTTCGAGTGCGTGTTCGTATCCGACGGCTCGACCGACGGCACCGACCGTATCCTGGCCGGAAACGAGCGGCCCGGATTCCGATTCCTCCGCCTTCCCGCCCGCCAAGGCAAGCCGACGGCGCTGAACCTCGCCGTTGCCGACGCCCACGGGGACATCCTCGTTTTCTCCGACGCGGCCACGATGTTCGAGCCCGGCGCGGTCCGCAAACTCGTACGCCATTTCGCCGATGCGCGGGTGGGCGTCGTATGCGGATCGCTGGAATTCGTCCGAAGCAGCGAATCGGCGGCGACCGAGGGTGTCTATTGGAGATACGAAACGGAACTTCGGGAAATGGAGGCGCAGATCGGCGCAACGCTGACGGCCAGCGGCGCTATTTACGCCGCGCGCCGCTCCTGTTACCGCCCGCTGGCGCCATCCGCCATCCTCGACGACTTCCTCGTTCCGATGAACGCCCGCCGGCTCGGTTACCGCGTCGAATACGACCCCGAGGCCCGCGCCCAGGACTCGGCGCCGGCATCGGTGAAGGGTGAGTTCGCCCGGCGCGTTCGATTGGCGGCCGGCAGTTTTCGATCCCTCGGCACACTGACGCGCGGGGCATTGTCGGGGCCGGCAGTTTTCTGGTCGTTTCTATCCCACAAGGCACTGCGTTGGCTCGCGCCGGTTTTCATGATCGGCCTGCTGGTATCCAGTTTCACGCTACGTCAACAACCGTTCTACGGCCTGATGCTCACCTTTCAGGGGGCATTTTGCCTGTGGGCGCTCACCGGCTGGGCCTATTGCAAGAAGCTGGAAACGGTCCGATTCGCGCTGGTGGGCTACTTCCTGATGGCGATGAACCTGGCTTTTCTCGTCGGGCTGGCGCGGTGCCTTGTCGGCGGGCAGCAAGTGACATGGACGAGGGTGCGCTGATGAACCTTCCCACCACACCCGAAACGATCCAGCAGATGAGCGTTCTTCTCTACCACGCCGTCGTTTCCACGCCCCCAGCCGGGCTTGCCCGGCGAGAGCGGAAATACTGGATGGATGCCGGCGACTTCCGCCGCCACGCGGCGCTTCTGAGAAGTTCCACTCGCTCCGTCGTGCGGCTGGAAGACGGCTGGCGCGCCAGAACCTTTACGCCGTTCACGCCAATCCTTCTGCCGCGCGCGCCGCAGCCCGTGCCGGTGGTTCTGACCTTCGACGACGGCTGGGAATCGGATTTTTCGATGGCCTGGCCGCTGCTGGCCGAAGCCGGTCTTCCCGCTACGTTCTTTGTGAACACGGCGACGCTTAGCCAGCCCGGCCAGCTGCGTTGGAGCCAGATGCGCGAGATGAGCGCGCAGGGGGCTTCGTTTCAGTCACACGGCCACCGGCATATCGACTTGACGCGGCTGGGGCCGCAGGCGCTTTGGACGGAATTGAGGATGTCGAAGGATCTGCTCGAAGGCTGGGTGAAAAAGCCGGTCGAATTTCTCGCCGTTCCCTACGGCTTTGTGAACCGGCGGGTCATCGATGCGGCCCTCGAAGCGGGCTACCGGGCGGTGTGCACATCCGATCCCGCGCCGGCGGCTCCGGGAGCGGCGAGCGTGAGCCGTATCGCGATCCACGCGGGAACGACGCCCGAGGAACTCGATCGTCTCATCTCCGGCTGCCGTATCCCTTATTGGGCGCGCCGCACCCGCGCGGCGATTCTGGCACCGGCCAAGCAGTTGTTGCGCCCGCCCTTGCCCAAACAGAAACCATTGTCGGAGGCGGCGCGATGAACCGTTCAGTGCCACCAAGAATCTTCGTTTTGATCGATGCCCTGGGCTGGACCTACGTTCGCGACCAGCATTTTCTCCAGGGGCTGCTGCGGTATCGGACCCCGCTGCGCACCGTGCTCGGGTTCAGTTCCGCGGCGATTCCCACAATTTTGACCGGCGCGCCGCCCAGCCGTCACGGACACTGGAACCTGTTCTATTACGATCCCGAGGGATCGCCATTCCGCTGGCTGCGGCGCCTCGCTTTTCTTCCCGAACGCGTCCTGAACAACCGATTCACGCGACGCGCCATCACCGAGATCGGCCGGCGCATGCTGGGGCTGGGACCGCTATTTGACTGTTCGATGAACCCGCGATATCTGCCCTGGTTCAACTGGGTCGAGAAGCGAAATATTTTCGCTTGCGGGGGAATCACCGGGGCCCAGTCGTTTTTCGACGAGGTTTCCGAGCGGGACGTCGCCTGCCGCGTCTACACCTACCGCGACGGGACCGACGAGGAGATCCTGCGCGAAGCGGCGAAGGACCTGGCAGCGGGCGATGCCTCCGTGTTTTTTCTGTACCTGTCCGAACTCGACCGGCTCCTTCACGAACAATGCGCCCACCGCCGGGAGTGGACGGCCGCTCTGGCCCGCTACGAAACGGAGCTGCAAGCCTTATTCGACAAGGCCCTCGAGCGCGACCGCCGCGCCACGTGCGCCGTTTTTTCCGACCACGGAATGGCCCGCGTGCGAAGCCACGTAAACCTTGCCCAGGAGATCCGCCAACTGGGGCTTCGGATGCCGGAAGACTTTCTGGCTGTTTACGATTCCACCATGGCCCGCTACTGGTTCTTCACCGAACGGGCGCGTCAGGCAGTCACGCGGCGCCTGGCGGCGATGGACGGCGGTCGCATTCTCACCGACGCGGAACTGCAAACCCTCGGCGTGTTTTTTGACGACCGCCGATTTGGCGAGTTGATCTACCTGCTCGATCCCGGCCGTCTGCTCAGCGATAGCGGCTTTCACAACGGGGGCTGGAAGCCGGCGGGAATGCACGGCTATCACCCCGACGATCCGGATTCCGACGGTGTGTTTCTGACCAACCGCAAACCCCCATTTCCGGTGCGCGGCGTGGCCGACGTCCACGATTTTCTCGCGCATTCGACTTTTGAACCCGTCGAGACCGTTGTAACCAGGTGAAAACGACCGTGCGCCCACTGTCCATCCTCTACTTCACGAACTCCCGGCAGCGGGGCGGCGCCGAGGAGCACTTGGTTTCGCTGATCGGCAAGCTGGATCGCAGCGCATTTCAGCCGATTCTGGCCTGCCCGCGGGTTCTCGCGGACCAAATGCAAACGGACCTGGGCCGCGGCGTGGAACTCTGGCCTGTCGAGTTGAGGCGTCCATTCGATTGGCGCGAGGCGTTGAGGCTGGGCCGGCTCATGCGATTGCGGCAAATCGACATTCTGCATTCGCATCTTTTTTCCAGCAGCGTATTTGCCTCGCCGATCGGCCGCCTGGCCGGCGTGCCGGCAATCGTGGAAACCCCTCACGTGAGCGAGCGCTGGCGGCGCGGATGGCTGAAGGGCCACTTTGTGGCGGACCGGCTCATCGCGCGGCTGGTCGACGCGTTCATCGCGGTTTCCCATGCGAACGCCCGCTATCTGATCGACGAGAAAGGCCTGCGCCCGGAGAAGGTCCGCGTTATTTCGAACGGCATCGATACGCGCCGCTTCGCCGCGGCCCACCGGCCAGCGGCGCTGATGCGGCTCTCGCTTGGATTTCGGCCCGACGATCCGCTGCTGGTTTGCATTGCCCGTCTCGAGCCGCAAAAAGGACACGCGGTTCTGCTCGATGCAATGGCGCGGATTCGAGCGGAGGTTCCCCGCGCACGCCTCCTGATCGTCGGCGAGGGAAGTTTGCGCCAGTCGCTCGAGAGCCGCACGCGAGCCCTGAACCTCGGTGAAACGGTGCGGTTCGTCGGCAGGCAGACGAACGTGCCGGACTGGCTGGCTCTGGCGCAGGTCGCGGTACTGCCCTCTTTTTACGAAGGGCTGCCGCTGGCAGCCCTGGAAGCGCTGGCCGCGCAGAAACCCCTGGTCGCCACAGCGGTCGATGGCACGCCGGAAGTCGTGCTCGACGGCAGGACCGGCTTCACCGTGCCCCCCGGCGATGCGCCATCGCTCGCCGCGGCGATCCTCCGGATGCTTCGCGACCCGGCCCATGCCCGGAAGATGGCCGCGGCCGGGCGCCGGCTCATAACGGAAAAATACTCGCACGAGCGGCAGGTGCGAGACACGGAAACCCTTTACCGGGAAATCTGGGAGAAACGCGCCACTCGCTGTGCGTTCACCCAGGCCGTCGAAATCCCGGCCCATAGCCACTGGAGGAGAGAAACATCGTGAGCGCCGCGACACAAATTCAACTGGTTCCACCAAAGACGATCCAAATCGACGCGACCGAGGCCATCGTTGCCGAAACCGCGCGCGCGTGCCAGCGACGGTATTCGCCCGCGCTGCGCGCGCTCGTCGTAACGGGAAGTTTGGCGCGGGGAGAAGCGACGGCGCTGGCCGGCAACGGTGCCATCCATATATTGGGCGACGCCGAGTTCCTGCTGATCTTCCGGCGGCGATCGATGCTGCCGGCCTCGGCCGAACTCAGGGATTTGGAATCCGAGATCTCGCGATCCCTGATCGAGAAGGGCGTGGCGTGTCCGGTGCATCTGGCCGGCGTTACACGGCACTATCTTCGCCGGTTGCCGGCCCACATTTTCAGCTACGAGTTGCGAACCGCGGGGAAGGTCGCGATGGGCGACGAAAAAATCCTGTCCGCAATCCCGCGCTTTCGTTCCAGCCAGATCAAGCGGGAAGACGCCTGGCGTCTGCTCTCGAACCGGATGATCGAATGGCTGGAGGCGCTGGCCGCCACGTCGCCCGATCGCCAGCGGCCGGACATCGGCCTTTTCTACGCGTCGGTGAAATTGTGGCTGGACGCGGCAACGTCGCTGCTCGTTTTTCTCCGGAAGTACAAACCGAGCTATCAGGCCCGGGCCGAGCGCCTCTCGACGCTGGCCGAGAATGTCTGGCGAGGTGCGCCGGTTCCCTTCCCGCTCCGGGAGCTGTCCCTCGGGGTGGATGCGGCGACATCGTGGAAGTTTTTCCCCGACAAAGCCGCCATGGAGCGGATGGGCTGGGCGTTCTGCGACCAGGCGCGCCGCATGGCCGGGATGTTGTGGTGCTGGGAAGCCGCGCAACTCACCGGATTCGACGCGGCATCGGCGCCTCTGACGCAGCTCCAGTCTTGCCGTTTGAAAACCTGGCCATGGCGCGGATGGCTGCGCACGGCGCGGGAATGTAGGTGGCAAGGTCTCCAGCAACCTTGGCGTCATTGGCTGGCGCTCAGCCGCTGGGGATCGCCCCGGCAGTGCGTCTACGCCCTGGCGGCCGAATGCATGCTTCGTTCCGACGATTTCGGGCCGTGGGCCAAAGACGGGTTGGCATCTCAGTTGCGAGCGGCCCGGTTGCGCCGCTTCCTTCCCGTGCCCGATCCGCCGCTCGAAGAGTACGACGACGGTTGGCGTCAACTGGCGCGCGAGCTGGCGTGGAATTACCACGCACTTGTGGAGAAGACACGGGCATGAAGACTTTTCGGAAGCACCCTTCTAGCGGCGGCGCCACCCGCGCCGAAAACGGCGGCCCGAGCCTGGTCGTTCTCCGCGGCACGGCCGGACGGCCCGTCGCCGAGGCGGTGCGCGAATGCATGGAAGTCTGCCGCTGGCGGGATTTTGTGGGGAAAAATTCCACCGTCGTCATCAAGCCCAATCTCTGCACGGCGATTCCCGACAAAGTGGAGATGTCGAACACCTCCGCGGCGATCACGGCGGCCGTGTGCGAAGTGCTGCAGGAGCGCACCGGTCGAATCTCGATCGGCGAATCCGATGGACTCCACGACAGCGCCGACCGCGCTTTCGAAGCCGCCGGCTACTTCGAGCTCGCCAGGCAACACGGCGTGCCACTCGTAAATCTGTCTCGCATGCCGCGCGTGCGAACGGCGTGTCCGCCGGCGGGAGAGATTGAATTACCGCGCCTGCTTCTCGAAACCGATGTATTTATCACGCTGCCGGTTTTGAAGACGCACGCCCTGACCTATTTCACCGGCTCGCTCAAGAACCAGTGGGGCTGCCTGCCGCAACACGATCGCATCCTGTTTCACCGCTGGCTCGATCCGATGCTCGTATCGCTGCATCGCGTCCTTCGCCCGGCGCTCTCCCTGATGGACGCCGTCGTAGGCATGGAGGGCCGCGGCCCCACCAATGGAAAACCGCGACGGCTCGACCTTTTGCTGGCCAGCCGCGACGGGGTGGCGCTGGACGCGGCGGCAATGCGCCTGGTGGGCCTTGACCCGCAAAAAGCCCGGCACATACAGATGGCCGCGAAAGATGGCCTGGGAAACGTAGACGCGCGGCAAATCGCCATCGACGGCGAGTGGGAGCGGTATTCCACCCGGTTCGAGCCCGCGATTTTGGACCAGGCCATCCGGGCCATGAATTTCATGAGCCGTTACCGCTGGTTCGTGAAGTACGCGCTCGAACAGGACAGGGTCTTTTACCCGGTGCGTTCCTTCGTGCAGCTGTTGCGGCGCTTGGGCGTTGTGGAGGGGGGATGAGCATTCAAAAGACGGGAGAAACGCGATTCGAGAAAGGGGCGCCCGCGCGCGCGGCCAGGCTATCGGCCCGGGCCTACCGCGCGGGACGCAGCCTGGCCGACCGGCTGCGCCTGCGAGACAGTTCCACGGGCCGCGAGGTGCTGGCGATTCTGAACGTTCTGGGACAAATCGCCGCCGGTTCGGTCCTCTTTCGAGGCCACGGCCCGATCGAAGTGGACGGTCACCGGATGCAGCTTGCCGGCAAACACGCGCCCAGCCCGGCCCTGGCGTGCGCGGTGCTCGACGGGCATTACGAACGCGCGACACGAGCCCTGGTCGAGAGACTCTTGCCGCCGGGCGGCACATTTATCGATGTCGGCGCGCACGTCGGCCTCTATACGCTGGTGGCGGCAAGACGCGTCGGCCCGGGCGGCCGCGTGTACGCATTCGAGCCGGAACCCAATAATTTCCAGCTCCTGACACAAAACATCCAGCGCAATGGCTACGCTAACGTCACGCCCGTCCCTTGCGCCGTGTGCGAACGAACCGGCCAGTCGCCCCTTTTCGTCAGCCGCCAGGGAAACGACCGCCACAGCCTCTTCCGCAACCCCCGCAGTCCCATCCGGGAACAGCGTCAGGCCGTCGAAACAACGACTCTCGACGATTTTCTGGCCTCGGCCGGATGGCCGGAGATTGACCTCGTCAAGATGGATATCGAGGGAGCCGAACCCCTCGCCATCGCCGGAATGAGCCGGATGCTCGGGCGTTCGAGCCGAATGCATTTGATCGTCGAATTTTCCCCCGAGATGCTCGAAGCCGGTGGTACGCCGCCTTGCCAATTTCTCACCGACCTCGCCGCGCATGGGTTGGAACTATTTTCCATTGAAGACAACGCATCGCTGGTCCCGCTTTGCGCCGGCCAGTTTGCCGCTGCGGCGGAGCAGGTACGCGCGCGCGGCGTGATCAACCTGCTTTGCCACAAAAAGGCGCCGGAAGACACGCGCGAGCCTCCCTTTCGCGCCGCCTGCGCGGGAGGCCTCCCGTGAGCGCCGCACCGCAGCCTTTCACTGAGCCGCGCATGGCCCCGGACAATGCGCCCGCGCGCAATGTGCTCCTGATCACACTCGTTCCTCCCTACCCGGCCACGGACGGCCACAAAATCCACCTCTGGACCCTGGTGCGCGCTCTTTGCGCCGAAGGCTGGTCGATTACCCTGGTTTCACTCACCGACAACGCAGATCCGGAAATCCCGGAGGCCCTCAGGTACCTGTGCCGAACAGTCGAGTTCATTCATTGGAAGCCGAACACCTACGCCCTGCGCGATTACCGGCAGCGCCTGGCCGCGCTGTTCTCCCCCGAGCCATTCCAGGCGCGCCAAACGAGCCAGCCGGAATTGGCGGCGGCGGTTTTGCGGCATCTTCAGCGGGAGGAGTTCGCCGCGGTCATCTGCGACGAAATCTATACCCTCCCCAGCCTTCCCCCCGGCCTCGCCGTCCCGGTCATTGTGGATACCCAACACGTCGCGCATGAACTTCTGCGGCGTTACGTCGAGTGGATGCCGAACCCGCTCGAACGCATTTACGTCCGAATGGAAGCCGGAAAGATGCGCCGGTGGGAAGCCCGTCAGGGCCGGAAAGCATTCGCCTTGGGCGCCGCTTCGGAACGGGAGGCGGCGCTGTTTCGCCAGATGTGTCCGGGCACACGCGTGGCGCCGCTGCCGAACGTGGTGGACGTCGCCCAGTATGAGCCATCGGCGGACCGCGAGCAGGAAGACATCGTTCTGTTCGCGGGGAATATCGATTGGTTCCCCAACCGCGACGGCGTGGAGTTTTTTGTGAACGGTATTTTGCCGGAGCTTCACAGGCTCCGGCCCCGGGCAACGTTCCGCGTGGCCGGCCCCTGCCATTCGGCCGACCTCATCGAACGGATCACAGCGAACCCGCGGGTGGAAATGACCGGGTTCGTCGAAGACATGCGGCAGGAAATGGCACGGGCAACGGTATGCGCCATTCCGCTTCGAATCGCGAGCGGCACGCGGCTCAAGATCCTCGAATCGGCAGCCATGGCCAAGGCGATGGTTTCCACCTCCGTTGGCGCCGAAGGTCTGGACTTCACTCCGGGCGCGGAGATCGTCCTGGCCGATGAGCCCCAGTCGTTCGCCCGCGCCCTGGCGGATTTGCTGGACGACGCCGAGCGCCGGCACGCGATGGGAGAACGGGCCAGGAAGCGCGTCGAGCAGAATTACAGCCTTGCCGCCCTTCGTCGCGCGCTAAACGCGGTACTCGACCCGCTCGCCCGGCCCCGATCCATGGCCGCCCGGGGAGGCGCGTCGTGATCATCTTTTACATCATGATTTTGTCCCTGCCGTTCGTCTCCCATCCGCTGTTCGGGAAAACGATCGGGCCACTGACCGTCGAAAAATATATCGGCGCACTCTGCCTGTTGTACGCAGCACTTCATGTCGCCGTACGCCGCCGCCTCCCGCCGTTGTTTTCGACGCCGCAGGCGCGCGCCTTCCTGATTTTCTTCGCGCTGGCGACGGCCTCCTGGCTGACCCTGGGCCGCTCACCGAGCGCCACAACGATGCTGGCCATTTACGGCTCGCACCTGCTCTTCCTGGTGACAACCGTTTCCATTGTGGATTCCCTTCCCCGGTTGCGTTGGACGCTTCTGGCCGCCGTTGCGGCGATGGGCTTTGTCTCGCTCTACGTTTTGCGCGACTGGCAGCTCGGCAGCGCGGTCTACGGCCTGAGTTACCGGCCCGGTTACGTCGCCGGCGATGCGAATTTCTTCACGGCTTCGGTACTGCTCTGTTTGCCGGTGACTCTGGTTCTGCTCTGGCGCGAGAAGAACATGCCCGTCAGGATCTTTTGCCTGGTCTGCCTGGTCGTCACGCTGGGGGCCATCACCCTGGCCGCTTCCCGCGGCGGATTTTTGGGGCTGCTGGTCGCGATGACCTGGCTGCTCTGGCACTCGCGGAACAGAATGCGCAACCTTCTCCTGGTTGGCCTGTGCATGGGATTGTTCCTGGCCGTTTCTCCGCTATCGCCCATCGAGCGATTCCTGCATCCCGATAATAGCGATACGAGTTCGGTCCGGATTCATCTGGAATTGTGGCAGGCCGGCATGAAGATCGTGCGCGACCATCCGCTCACCGGCATCGGCGTGGGGCAGTTCAAGTCCGCCGTCGGTGCCTATAGCAGCGTGAAGGATCTGAGCCGTCTCGCTCACAACACGTACCTGGAAATCGCGGCCGAGATGGGGATACCCGGGCTGATTCTCTTTCTGGCCACGTTTTGGTTCAGTTTCCGGGCGTTAAACGAGGTTCGCATGGCCGACTATCCGGATTCGGCGAAGTGGCTCTCGTCGGCAGCGACAGGAATCCAGGCGGGGCTTCTGGGCTTTGCCGTGGCCGCGTTTTTCGTTTCGGCGGAATTTTTGAAAATGTTCTGGTTCATGCTGTTTCTTTCCATCTGCCTGAATTCCCTGAGGAAAGAACAACCGGCGGAGGAAAGCTTGTTGGCCGCGGGAACGCAGGTTCCGGACGCCGGGCTCAGGTCCCGATGGGCGCTGGGCCTCGAGGCAGGGGCGGCCGATGGATAGTCATCGCGCGGCAAATTCTCGGCGGCCGCCGGTCGGACAGACACTCGGCCACCGTCTGGTTGCCAATACGGCCGCCAATTTCCTTGGCCAAGCCATTCTTCTGGCGCTGGCCTTTTTCGCCACGCCCTACTTGGTCCACCACTTCGGCGCCAGCCGCTACGGAGTCCTGATGCTCGTGCTGGGCTTCGTGAATCTGCTGGCGCTGTTCCAATTGGGCTTCAATTCGGGGCTGGTGAAATACCTGTCGGCGACGCTCGCGAGCAACGACGCCGCCGAGACCGAACATTATTTGTGCACGGGACTCGCCCTCTACCTGGTCATCGGCGCCGCCGCCGCATTGGCGCTCAGCCTGGCCGCCGGGTGGTCGGTGACCCATTTCTTCCAGGTGCGCGACGCCTTCCGCCACGAAGCCGTGGCGGGACTCGATTTGGCGGCCATCGCCTTCGCCCTGCGCTTCGTTGCGGAGGTATTTGCCGCGGTGCCTGCGGCCGCGCAGCGATTCGACATCGTGAACAAAATTTTCGTCGGCTCGGAAATCGTGAGGATCGCCGGCTCGGTCGCGGTCGTCTACCTGGGCTTTCTGGTTCGGGCGGTGCTGACGGTCGTGATTCTTTCGAGTCTGCTCTTCCTGGCGGGAAACGTTTTGGCAACCATCGCGCTCGTTCCCGGAGCGCGGCTGCGGCCGGCGATATCGGGCCGGCACCTGCGCAACCTCGTGAACTTTTCGAAATTCGCCGCCGTGTCGCAGTTCGCATCCCGCGTGGGAAACGGCCTCGACAGCGTGATTATCGCGCATTTGATGCCGGTCGCCTTCGTGGCCTTCTACGTGGTGCCCTCCACGCTGTGTTTCAAGATTTGGGCGCTGGTGGGAAACGTAACAAGCGTGACGTTCCCGGCGGCAAGCTCACCGGCCATCGGCAACGATTCCGCCCGGCTCCGAGAGCTCTATCTTCGCAGCAGCAAAATGGTCTTTGCGCTCGCCGGCTTGCCCGCCCTGGTGCTCTGTTTTTTGGGCCGCCCGGTGCTGGCCCATTGGATCAACGCCGCGTTTGCCCGCGAGGGAGCGACGACGCTAGAACTGCTCAGCTTGGCCGTCCTGGTGAACTGCCTGATGCACATTCCCGACTGCATCTCGAACGGCCTGGGCCGCCCCTGGGTTCCCGCGGGTTTCAACGTTGCGGAAACGGTCTTGAAATTCACTTTATTCTTCGTCTTGATCCCGCCCTTCGGCGTTGCCGGCGCAGCAGGCAGCTATCTGTTCACCCAGGTCCTGCTGGCGCCCTGGTTCGTCGGAACGGCCAACCGAATGGTGGGCGTGCCATGGCGCGAGCTGTTTCTGCGGGCCTATGGCCCGGCCCTTTGGCCACTGGGCGGAACGGCGCTCGTGCTGGCCTTTTGGCGCCAGCACACGCAGTCCATTGGAGGGCTGGTCTTGGCGCTTGTATGCGCGGGCGCTACGTTTCTGTGCCTGGCACTGTTTTTCGTTCTCGACCGGAAGGAACGCACGGTCTGTTTTGCCCTGATCGGGCGCCCCGGCCTGGGTCTGTGGGCCGCCGGGCCCGAAACCACCTCCGGAGGGCGATCATGAGCGCAAGCTTGCAAGCGATTGGCCGGGGCACAATCGCTCCGGGAAACCGCAAAAAGACAATCGGTATCGAGCGGGCGGTGGTTCTTTCTCCCTTCTTCTGGAACTTCCGGGACGATATGTGGCAGACGACCCACCATATCGCCCGAGCCGTGGCTCGCCGGGTTCCCACCCTTTTCGTCGAGCCTCCGGTCCAATGGAATCCGCGGAGCGAAGAATTTCGCTGGCATCGAATCTACGCTTCTTCTTTTGGCCGCCGAATGGAAACGGCCGGGCCGGGACTCGACGTGTTTCACCGAAGGGGATTTCCGCTTGGCCGGCTCGAAGCATTTCGGAAGTTTCAGGGCGAGCGCAATGCGCGAGCCCTCGAGCGGCTGCTTCCGAAAAACGGGGCGGGCGGAACGATGCTGTGGCATTCGTTCCCGTATTGGTCGGAGCCGCTCACGGAAGCGGTTGACCACGAACTGTTCGTCTATCACTGCCTGGATTATTCGCCTCGCGAAGAGGAGCGGCGGCTCGTCGGGCGGGCCGATGTCGTCTTTTGCGTCAGCCAGGCGCTGGTCGAAAAATATAAGGCCGTCAACCCGCAGACTTTTCTACTTCCCAATGGCGTCGATCTCGACCTCTTCGATCCGGAACGGGCGGCACGCTTTCCGAGACCGGCCGATCTTCCCGAGCGGGGACCGATTCTCGGATTTATCGGCTATCTGAATTGCCACGCCGATCTCGAGGTGATCGCAGCCGTTGCCAAAGCCTACCCGCAGTGCAAGGTCGTGCTCATGGGCCGCATAGCCAAGGGCCATGCCGGTCCCCAGGGCCGCCAACTGGAAGCTCTGGATGAATTGAAATCCTTGCCGAACGTTTCCCTGCCCGGATTCCGGCCCCCGCATCAATTACCGGCCTACCTTCATGCGTTCGACGTCTGCCTGATCCCGCTTCTTCGCAACCGCTTCAATCAGGAACGCGACCCGATGAAGTTCTATCAGTACATGGCCATGGGCAAGCCGGTGGTTACGACGCCCGTCCCGGTTGCGCGCCGCTACCCACACGCCTGCTATGCGGCCGACACCCATGACGAATTCGTTGCGGCAATCGGTGAAGCGCTCGCGCGCAGCGGCAGCGTAGACGAACAGCAGGCGCGTCGGGCCATCGCTCGAAGGCATAGCTGGCCGGTGTTGGTCGATCGCGCCTGGCAAATCATCGCGCAGCGGCGGCGCGGCCTGGACCCCGAGGAGATACCCGAGTGCACCTGAATCGCCGCTGCCGCTCGATGATCGCGCTGGGGGCCTTCGTTTTTTTCTGTGCGCCGGCCCGCTCCGCCTCGCCGGCAGCCGGCGCTCCCGCGCTCGACCGGTTTGGCGGCGTCGCCAGCGCGCCATGCCGTCTGCCGGCAACCGGATCTTTTCACCTGGAGAAAACCGCCGGCCGTTGGCTGCTCTGCTCTCCCCTGGGGCACGAGTTTTGGATGCTCTCGGTTTATCAGATCGATTGGACGACGGGCGGTGCGGAGTATGCTGCGGCGGTGCACAGGAAATATGCCAGTTCGCAGGCGTGGGCGGCGCAGGCGACGGCGCGGCTCGAGTCGTGGGGATTCAATACGATTGGCCCGCAGCCCGGCGTGGGCAGCCACAACGTTCTGCCCGTCTCCACCTATAATTCAGCCCCCAACCCGCA
>Ga0307374_10006405_pt1 | contig 18513 bp, 14 predicted proteins | sample OX3MG_FD_202532 | JGI IMG/M metagenome (GOLD analysis project Ga0307374, IMG submission 202532) | Soil microbial communities from Risofladan, Vaasa, Finland - OX-3 | ecosystem: Environmental > Terrestrial > Soil > Coastal area > Acid sulfate soil | place: Finland: Risofladan, Vaasa | collected...
GCAAAGGAAAGAGAAAGCAAGAAGCGAAGTGGATCCGGCAAACCCTCTTCGCGCGTCCACCCAATAGGAGAGCTTACTTCCCAGTACGGCGTGGCTGAAATCAAACTGGAGCGAGTCGGCTCGCCAAAACTGAATTCTAATTGAGACCCGAAGAAGTCAGAGGCGGAAGGATCGTGAAAAAGCTAATTGTTTATGATCTGGACGGCACACTTGCCAAAAGCAAATCGTCCCTTGATGACGAAATGTCTGCGCTGCTGCATGATCTTCTAGGTGTCGCCAAAGTGGCTGTCATTTCCGGAGGCGATTGGCCACAGTTTGAAAAGCAAGTTCTCTCTAATCTTCCCCACGACGAACGCCTTGCGAATCTGTCCATCCTTCCTACATGTGGAACAAAGTTCTTCCGCTACGCAGGAACTTGGAAAAAGATCTATTCGGAAGATTTGACCGCGGATGAAAAAGGAAAAATCATCAGTTCACTAAAGAAGGCGCTCGATGAATCGGGCTTCAAAATTGAAAAGGTCTGGGGAGAACAAATTGAGGACCGGGGAAGCCAGATAACATTTTCCGCGTTAGGCCAGCAGGCTCCCTTAGAAGAAAAGAACAAATGGGATCCTGACTTCACAAAGCGGAAGAAGATCAAAGGAATTCTCGACACTTTAATTCCCGAGTTTTCTGTTCGATTGGGTGGCGCGACATCCGTTGATGTCACCAAACTTGGCATCGACAAAGCCTACGGAGTCAGAAAGCTACGAGACATCCTGGGCATTTCATTGAAGGAAATGATCTACTTAGGCGATGCTTTGTTCGTGGGAGGGAACGATTATCCGGCTGAAGAAGCAGGTATTGTCTCTATAGAAGTGCATGGTCCCAATGATGCTAAGCTTGCTACCAGAACTATCATCGCTTGTTTAGAAACCAATGACACTTTGCCGCCAGCAGTTGTCAATCTGCCAGGAACAAAAAGTTCAACACGGCCTGCTTCTGTAATCCCGAAACCGTGAATGAATGAGACTTCGATGGCACCCGACTTTCCAAGACCACATGGCCCAAAAGACTCGGCGTAGGTAACAAGAACAGGAAGGATCCCCATTATGAGACCCAATTCCGACCGTCGCAATGATCCCGTACTAAAGCCAGGATCGAATTCCGATGCGCACGATGCCAAGGACTCACTCAAGCCGACGCGATACGGCCGAATGAAACAGGGCATGCACCAGAAATTCATCGTCGGTAATTGGAAAATGCACACACGCGCATCGGACGCCAAGCGGCTGGCCAAAGCGATTGTGGATGGCATCAACAAGGTAAGTATTGATGACTGCGTTTCCGTCGCCGTCTGTCCGCCCTTCCCCTATCTTGCCCTTGTCGGGGAAATTCTCAAGGGCAGCCGCATCGCACTTGGGGCGCAGAACCTCTATCCCGAGAAGGAAGGCGCATTCACCGGCGAGGTCAGCCCGACAATGCTTCTCGATCTCAGATGCAAGTACGTCATCCTCGGACACAGCGAGCGACGGCACATCCTCGGCGAATCCGATTCGTTCATCAACCAAAAGGTTCTGGTTGCTCTGACCGTCGGCCTTGACGTGATCTTGTGCGTGGGTGAGACTCTTGACCAACGTCAGGCCGACCAGACCGAAGCTGTACTCGACCGGCAACTCACCCTGGGATTGGCCGGCGTTTCGGCGGATACCCTGACCCGCCTGAACATCGCGTACGAACCGGTCTGGGCAATCGGCAGTCTCGGACACCAAGCCACCTCTCAGCAGGCTCGGGAAGCACACGCCCTAATTCGGCGACGCTTCGGTCAGATTTTCGACGAGAAATCAGCCCAAATGCTTACCATACAGTACGGCGGCAGCGTCAAGCCGGAGAACGCCGCTTCGCTGCTCAGCCAAGACGGCGTGGATGGCGCCCTAATTGGCGGCGCCAGCCTGGATGCCGACCAGTTTCTGGCCATCGTCAGGGCTGCGATCATTGAGTCTCAAACCAAAGGTGAATCAGCGTGACGGCAATCCATCTTTCCAATTCGATGGGAGAACGGATGTGCGGAGGGAGTCAAAGGACGCGCATTCTGCTCAGGTCGCTCTTCGGATACAATTTTTCGACATTGCGGCAGCACAAATCTCAGTCAGGTAAGTAACATTGCAATCTAGCAACAATTTCGACAACGTGAGGGTTGTTATCTTAGCAGGGGGCGAAGGAGTAAGACTTCGACCTCTAACTCTGACACGCCCTAAATCAATGATGTGGCTAGGTAAAGATACCGTAATTGAAAATCTCTTACGACTGCTGTCTGAGACAGGGTTTGTCAATATCATCATAACCGTAAACTATCTGAAAGATCAGGTCATACATTTCCTTGGCGACGGCTCACGTTACGGTGTCAGAATCGAATATGTCGTAGGGCCAGAAGGTTTTTTCTTGGGAACGTCTGGGAGCGTCAAACTTGCTGGTAATAAGCTCAACGATACTTTCATCGTTATGCAGGGAGATTCTTTCACAAATATAGATGTGAGGGAAGCACTTCGCTTTCATCGGCGATCGAAGTCCGACGCGACAATGGTTCTCAGGGAAGTTGAGGACTCGTGGAATTACGGAGTCGTCAAATGCGACTCGGAAGGAAGGATTACTAGATTCCAAGAAAAACCTCGTAAGGGTGAAGAGTGCAGCAACGTGATCAGCACAGGAATATACTGCTTGGAGCCAGAAATCCTCGATTACATACCTACAGGAGAAAGTGATTTTGCAAAGAACATTTTCCCGCAGATCTTGAAGGACGGAAAACGGATTTTTGGATTCTTTGGAGATGGATTCTGGTCAGACATAGGTAGCCTCAGAGGTTATCTTGAAGGCACCAGAGAGGTGCTAGAACTCCCTGGGCATCAGGGAAATACGAATGAAGTGGGAGTCCTATCGAGAAAGAATGTTAGTATTGATGAGTCCGTCACTATAGTGTCACCGGTTCTGTTGGAAAATGGAATCGCGATTGGAAAACGTTCTGTGATCGGACCAGTTGTCGTTGCTAAGACGAATTCAAAGATGGGAGAGAATTGCAAGATCGAAAATGCAGTAATCTTTGAGGATGTAGCAATTGGGCACTCTTGCACGATACGTAACAGCATAATAGGAGAGCACGCTGTCCTCGCCGACAACATCGTAGTGGAAGATTCAGTCGTGGGGCCAGGGTGCTTTCTCAACGAAGGCGTGCGTGTTGGCAAAGGTAGCCGGATATGGCCAGGTATTGTGGTAGGTCCAAAAATAACTGTGGATGGAGTGGTGACTCTTCCAACTTACAAACCATTCTATTTTTACTCGGATTTCGGCAAGTACACCGGAATCAACGCCGACAACATTTCTGACATGGTCAGTAAGCTCGATACAGTGGAGCTCAAATCTATAGAATTCCATCTCTATCAAGGGGATTTCGAAAGATGGATTAGAGACGTATTTCAGGCGAATAATCTGGCCCTCAGAATATCTGAACTCCGGAAGCTGGGGATCAAAGGGGAAGAATCCAGGCGGAGTCTTATAAGAGTCGTCCGAGAGTGGTTAGAATACTCTACAGACAAGGATTTGATTAGTGTGAGCACTGGAATCCAAGAAAAAGCTGATCTCCGTCGGGACACCAGCGGAGCACCGATATCATAGCACGAAGAGGTTACATTATGAAAGGCATGAACATGAGTTCAAATACTTATTTTCACGTTTGTTTTTTCATGCGGTTGAGGTTATGGTCGAAGAGTCCTTCGAACCGGCACTGATCATATATGAAGGGGTTCTTCCTCCTGACTGGGTGTTATGAGAAACTCCCTACTGCGCGTTGGGATCTCTGTTTAGGTCGAAGGAAACCTGATGCTTCTAGGCCTTTGAGTAAAGATATGGGAAGACGAAAGTGCGGATCGAATTTTCGAACTTCTTTTGCTCTTCCCTGCGTATACCCGGCTGATTGTCGAAAATCTATCTCTTGATTTGCACCCACGAATTCTAGCTTCTTATTCGTCAGTATTAGTGTACCCTTAGTTTCCTTCATGAAGCTCATCTTGTGGACCACGCTCTGCTCCTGTGCGATTGTGATCTCTTGATTTCTATCAGACATTACTTGACTGACTTGCGCGAGAGAACTTTAAACGAATCTAAATTCCAACGCGGGTCCGAGGACGCTTTCTTCCTATAGTTGCGACCACTTCAGTCCAGACTACGTCCCTGACTCCCTTCATACACTTTACTTGTTCCATGAGATCGAGCAAAATGCCGTTGTCTTTGACGAAGACTTCAACTCGCAAATCTATCGTGTGTTCTCCTGTAGTTCTAAAAGCCGAGGTTACCTCTTCCCGCTTCAATAGTTCTTTGCCGATATTCATCGCCTCCCCACCATCGGTGTAGATGAGTAGATCGATTCGTCTGTATCCGAATTTCATCGGATCTAAGGAGTAAGTCTTGATGAGATACTCACTTTCCAATCTTTTTCTTCTCCTCTGGACGGTGCCCAATGGGATTCCAAGTTGCTGGGATAATTCATGTGTGAGTATCTTTCCCCCGGAATCCAGAAGCAATTTCAACATCTTTATGTCAATTTCAGAAAGCTCGGAGTACATTACGCAACATCCCAAATTGAATACAGGAAGTAACATTAGTAAAAGTTTTTCTTGAACAGAAGACGCCGAGCATGAACCGACGAGCATCTTTCCTGTGTGGATATACGGCAGGTAATCGGATTCCTAACAAGTTACTTGTTTCATTGGCAGTGAGAGGGTTCGAAAAAAGATTCGAGTAGGTCTGCAACCTTCTTCGTCCTGGCGTAGTTCAATTTCTAGGGCGTTGCTTCTTTTCCAATCAGATATTATCGGCCCCTTCTTGACGACGTTGACTGCCGACACGAATCCCGAATCTTTCAATTTGGAAAACAGAAACTCGGCGCTGTCGCAGGCGGGACCGGAAGCGTAGATCTTTGCGCGCCAAATGGAATCCTTTGAGCCTGATGTTTTCGCTATTCTCGGCTTTGATCCAAAACGTCATACCTCCTTCGCCAGACATCGATGGGTAGCAGTCGAGCAGCCAGACCTTTGTACGAATGCCAGGCACCGTAAGTCCTGACCGCGTTTATCAATGCAATGCTTGTTCTGAAATGTGTTGTTCCGGACCGCCAGCTGTCTCCATTGCAGCGTTGTATTCGCCGCGGCGAGCAGCTTGGTTGCATCCGGCTCGATGATGGAGAGCTTGTTGTGCAGCCAGCACATGGGACTCCTTGCCCTGCCAAATCTCCAAAACCGGTTGCTGAATAGCGCGAGCAAAAGAAAACGCCAGCGCCCAAGGCAATCGAGATTTGAATCTGACATTCATGGCATTCAGGCGCGCCGACGCCAATTCAGGGGTTTGGCCGCCAGACAAGAAAGCAATCCCTGAAACGGCAGCGGGGACCGCTCGCAAGAGACACCTCACAGTAGCGTCAGCTACCTCATCCACCGTTTCTTGCTTGGCGCAGGACAGTCCCGGAAGCACCATGTTTGGCTTTAGTATCAAGCCCTCCAGCTTCACGCGTTGTGAGTAAAGTTGATTGAAAACTGTTCGCAGGACTTCCTCCGTTACCTCACGGCACCGCTCTAAGGTATGATCACCGTCCATGAGCACTTCCGGTTCGACGACTGGGACGAGTCCAGCTTCCTGGCACAACGCGGCATAGCGAGCCAGCGCGTTCGCGTTGGCCTCGATGCAACCCCGGCTGGGAATGCCATCGCCCACAGCAATCACCGCGCGCCACTTTGCAAAACGCGCACCCATTTGAGAATATTCAACCAGTCGGCCGCGCAATCCATCCAGACCTTCGGTTATTTTCTCTCCAGGATGACCTGCCATGTCCTTTGCACCGGTATCAACTTTAATGCCAGGAATGATTCCCACATCAGTGATGGCTTTAACAAATGGAGTTCCATCCTTCTTCTTTTGGCGGATCGTCTCGTCGTAGAGGATCGCGCCGCTGATGGACTCACCGAGATATGGCGTGGTCACAATCAACTCTCGATAAGCGCGCCGGGCCTCCTCGGTCTGGGGAATCCCCCACTCGGCAAATCGTTTGTTGCAGGTTGGATTACTTTCATCCATGGCCAGCAGGCCTTTGTCGTCGGCGACCATACTCCTCGCGGTGTCTGTAAGCGCTTGTACATTCATTTGGGGTTGCTCCATTTCCAGTTCCGGATTTCCGGCAGATCTATACCGTGTTTATTAATGTAATTTTTGTGTTCTATGAGCTTGTCCTGCATCTGCTGCTTCAGATAGGCGCCCTTGGATCCCAAATTCGGCAGGCGATCGATCACGTCTTGCACGAGGTGGAACCGGTCCAAGTCATTCTGCACTCTTATGTCAAAGGCCGTCGTGATGGTGCCTTCTTCCTTATAGCCACGGACGTGGAGGTTTAGGTTGGTCCGGCGGTAGGTCAGCCGGTGGATTAGCCATGGGTATCCATGGAAGGCAAAGACGATGTGCTTATCTTTGGTGAAAAGCGAATCGTAATCCGTTTCGTTCAGTCCGTGTGGGTGCTCGCTCGCAGACTGCAGCTTCATTAGATCTACAACATTGATCACCCGGATTTTCAGATCAGGCAGATGCTGTCGAAGGATGGAAACGGCGGCCAGAATCTCCAGTGTGGGCGTGTCGCCGCAGCAGGCCATCACCACGTCCGGCTCAGAGCCCTGGTCGTTGCTAGCCCATTGCCAGATTCCAATTCCTTCCGTGCAATGCGCGATCGCGGCATCCATAGACAACCATTGTGGGAGGGCGTGTTTGCCTGCAACCACTACGTTCACGTAGTCCCGGCTGCGCAGACAGTGATCAATGACCGACAGCAGACAGTTGGCATCAGGTGGAAGGTAAACACGCACGATGCTAGCTTTCTTGTTGATAACATGATCGAGGAAACCGGGATCTTGGTGCGTGAAGCCGTTGTGATCCTGCTGCCAGACGTGGGAGGCGAGCAGATAGTTCAGCGATGAAATACTCCGGCGCCAAGGCAGTTCCCGCGTTACCTTGAGCCACTTTGCGTGCTGGTTGAACATCGAGTCGACAATGTGAATGAATGCTTCATAGCAGTTGAACACGCCGTGCCGCCCAGTCAGAAGATATCCTTCCAACCAACCCTCGCACTGGTGCTCGCTGAGCATCGAGTCCAGCACGCGACCTGCTGGCGCGAGGAACTCATCATTTTTTACTTCCCGAGCGTCCCACTGACGGTTGGTGACTTCAAAGACCGCGCCTAAAAGATTCGAGAGAGTCTCATCGGGACCGAAAAGACGGAAATTTCGCTGATCCTGATTCAGTTTGGCTACGTCACGCAGGAACTTGCCTAGCACGAGCGTATCTTGCCCGTCAACCGCGCCTGGCGATGGCACGTTCACCGCGTGGTCATGGAAATCCGGCATTCGCAGGTCGCGCAGTAGAATGCCGCCGTTGGTGTGCGGATTAGCGCCCATACGCCGATCGCCCTTCGGTGCCAGCTCGGCCAATTCCGGCATGAGCCGGCCATTTTCATCGAACAACTCCTCGGCCTTGTAGCTTTTCATCCAGCTTTCAAGCAGCTTGACATGATCGGGATGCTCGGCATCCACGAGGAGCGGCACCTGATGAGACCGGAAGGTGCCCTCGATTTGCAGACCATCGACGAATTTCGGTCCCGTCCACCCCTTCGGTGACTTTAGGACGATCATTGGCCAGCGAGGCCGAGTGACGTCGTTCTTACTCCGTGCATTGCTTTGGATTTGCTGGATGCCCTCGATGGCCTTTTCCATCGCGGTGGCCATGAGTTCATGCATCTTTTCCGGCTCATCGCCCACCACAAAGTAGGGAATCCAGCCGCAGCCTCGTAGAAATTGCTCCAATTCCTCTTGCTCGACGCGAGCGAGAACGGTCGGATTGCTGATCTTGTAGCCATTGAGGTGCAGGATCGGCAACACGGCTCCGTCGGTAATTGGGTCGAGAAACTTGTTGGACTGCCATGAGGTCGCCAGGGGGCCAGTTTCCGCTTCACCGTCACCGATGATGCAGGCGATGATCAGATCGGGATTGTCGAACGCGGCCCCGAAGGCATGGCTGAGCGAATACCCCAGCTCGCCACCTTCGTGAATCGACCCCGGCGTCGTCGGCGCAACATGGCTGGAAATCCCGCCGGGAAACGAGAATTGCTTGAACAGCGCCTTCATTCCGGCTTCATCCTGGCTGATGTTCGGATAAACCTCGCTGTAGGTGCCTTCGAGGTAAACATTGCTCACCAGCGCAGCGCCCCCGTGACCAGGACCGGAGATGTAAAACATATCCAGGTTATACTTTTTGATGACCCGGTTCAGGTGCACGTAGATAAAGTTCTGGCCCGGCACCGTGCCCCAGTGTCCGACCACCAGCGACTTCACATGCGACAGTTCCAGAGGCTCCTTCAGCAGTGGATTGTCGTAGAGATAAATCTGGCCAACCGACAGATAGTTGGCGGCGCGCCAGTAGGCATCAATCTTGTGAAGCAGTTCCGGAGTGAGCGTGTTGGTTTTCATGGTTCATTTCTCCTTACTCATAAGGCCAAGAACTGAGCAAACCGTCTTGGCTATCATCCATTCCTCGTCTGTGTGAATGACGCGGACAGAAACAGAGCTGGCCGTGGCGGAAATCACGCCCTCATTTGCTGCGTTTCGCTTTTCATCGAGTTCGATTCCAAGAAATTCCAGACCTTCGCAAATCCGGGCGCGGACTGCAGACGCGTTCTCCCCGACGCCACCAGCGAACACCAGCGTGTCCAGTCCGCCTAACACTGCCGCGTATGCGCCAATCCATTTCTTGACCTGGTAACAGAACAGGGCGACAGCTTCAGCCGCCCTCACGTCGTGCGTTTCATGATCGAGCAAGTCACGCATGTCGGAACTTGTCTCCGATATACCAAACAGTCCGGACTGGAAATTGACCATCTCGTTGAATTGCGTCGCGCTCATTTTTTCAGTACGCGCCAGATACCAAACCAGTCCGGGATCGAGATCGCCTGAGCGGGTGCTCATCGGTACCCCGGCTGTCGGCGTGAAACTCATACTTGTGTCCACTGATTTGCCGTCACGCACCGCTGCGAGACTCGCGCCACTGCCGAGGTGGCCAAGGATGACCCGGCCAGTTGTTGCTGCAGGGTCGCCTAGGCGCGCGAGTTCTTCAAGTAGAAACGCATACGAAATTCCGTGGAACCCGTACCGCCGCACACCCTGCGCCTCGTAGCGCCGTGGTATCGGCAACAACTGGGCTACACGCGGCAGGTCGTGGTGAAATGCCGTGTCGAAACACGCCACTTGTGGCAGGTCAGGAAATCGGCGATGGAACGCTTCGGTCAACTGGATCTCCTCTGGTAGATGCTCAGGGTCAAATGGACCGAGTTGGTGCAGATCCTCAACCATTTCAGTAGTGATTCGCTGCGGTTTGTAATACTTCGGACCTCCATGTACCACACGATGACCAACTGCGATCAACGCATAGCGCCCGATTCGTTTCTCGATCCAATCCATTAGAACGCCTACCGCTACAATGTGATCCGGCGCCGCGACTATCTGGGAAAAGTTTTCCGCGTGGTTAACGCCTTTCACTCGCAGGGTGGCTTCGGGCAGCCCAATCCGATCAATTCCGCCCTCAAGAATCCGTCGGAACGAGTCACCAACCTCGAACATCGCGAACTTGATGCTCGACGAGCCGCCGTTGATCGTCAGGATGCAAGGGTTAGCGGGTTTCATAGAATCGCTCCTTCGTTCTGTAATCCGAACGAAGCCAGTTTCGCACACGTGGACTCGTAATCGGTGTGAAGAATGCTTCGAATCCCCATGTCTTCCGCGATCTGGACAAACATCAATGTGTTGTCAATGTACAGTACTTGTTTGGCTGGCGCCTGGGTGATGTCCAGCGCAAGCCGAAAAATGTATGCGTCGGGTTTGCGGACATGAACGGAGCAGGAGGAAATGAAAGAATCCACAAACTCCCGCAGCTTGAATTCGCGAATCCGGTATTCATTCAACTCGCGCGCTTCGTTGTTGACCACGGCGATCTTCAATCCGTGCCGGACCTTAAGCTGAGAGACTAACTCGATCATGTTGGGGTGAGGCTTCGATTGTGCGAACATGAAGAGCCGAAATTGAGCCCTGGTGAATGCTCGCTTTTTGTAGAAGACCACTTGATCCAAATATTCTTCGAACGTAATCTTCCCCTCTTCATGGGTTTCGAAGGTCAGGCGATGCCGATCCTCCATCTCAGTCCAATCCAGCTTGAAGTTCTTCGCTGCCCGTCTCCGTGCATGATGATCCCACCCGTTGGTGAGCAGGACACCGCCGACATCCAGAAACAGCGTCGTAATTGTCATCGTTTCCCTTCCATCTTTATTTCCCGTTCCGCCTGGAGCCAGTCCTGAACGTTTTGTCCGTCCTGGCGGCCTCGTCGTTCATACAGTTCATAGGCACGCTTCGCGATCTGTGGCGTCGGGTCATCTTCCTGAGACCGTGGAGCTGGAGGTTGCTCATCATTTAGGCGCTGGTACCTTGAAGTTATGCTACGCAACCTTTGCGCGAGATCCTGGGTCAGCGCGCCATCCTCCAGGCGCCATCGCCAGTTTCCTTTCGCAATTCCGGGAAAATTCATTCTCGCATTCGACCCGAGATCCAGGAGGTCTTGCGCAGGAACTATGGCTAAATCGGCCTCTGATGCCAGCGCCTCTCCGATCATTGCCCAGACAACCCCCGCGCTGTTTGCTCCCAGTTGATTTTGCAAGGTTTTCTGTTGCGCGCTTGGCAACTTCCGATACCAACCTTCCGTTGTGTCGTTATCATGGGTTCCGGTATAGACCACCGATTTTGCTGGATGCAGTTCTGGCCGTCCCGAAGTTGCTTTGAGACTTGAACTGAATTCGAATTGGAGTACCCGTGTGCCGGGAATCTGAAGTCGATCCAGTAACGCCGTGACTTCGGCTGTTCTGGCACCGAGATCATCGGCGACCAAAGGCAGGAACTCGAGCGCTCGGCGAGCGGCTTCGAAAAATGAAGCACCACCGCCAGGTTGGTAATGCCCGTTCACAGCTGTCGTGGCTTGTGCAGACACTTCATATGTTCGGACAAAGCCGATGAAATGATCCAGCCGATTAACATCGAACCGTCCAAAAGCCGTCCGCAGACGTTCGATCCACCAGCTGTAATTCTCTTTTTGAAGCGCCTCCCAGCGATACACTGGGACACCCCACACCTGCCCTGTCTTGGAGAAATAATCTGGAGGTACTCCAGCAACCACCGTGGGGTTTCCTTCTGCATTCAGTTTGAAAAGCTCGGAATGAGCCCAGACATCAGCGCTATGGTGCGCCACGAACAGGGGAACATCGCCGATCAGCGAAATTCCTTTGGATCTGCAATACTCCCTAAGCTCTTTCCACTGTGCTGAGAACTGCCACTGGACAAACTGATGGTAACGTATTTCATTGGCAAGTTTTTTCTGCGCGAGAATTAGGGCGTCTGGTTGGCGCGTCCGCAGCTCTTGGTTCCATCTGGTCCAATCCGAAGTGCCCTCTTTTTCCTGGATTGCCGAGAACAACGAAAAATCCTCTAGCCAGAAAGATTCCGCGAGTGCAAATGCGTCGAACTCACTTTGCCTGCCACCGTCGCTGGTTTTCTCGAAACGTTCGAATGCTTTTCTTAACCCTCGCATCTTCAAACGTGCCGCTGCGGGATAGTTCACCCCTCTTTTCCTATCCGAGAAAGGAAGCTCGATATCCTGGCGGCCAAGGAGCCCCTGCTCCACCAACCGATCAGGACTCACCAGCAATGGATTACCCGCAAATCCAGACAGCGGCATAAAGGGGGAATTTTCTTTCTCTGTTGGGCCGATGGGAAGCATCTGCCACCAACGCTGTCCACTGTCGGCCATAAAATCCGCAAAGGCAGTTGCCGCCGGCCCCAGATCGCCGATGGGATAGGGATTAGAAAGGGAGGTGAGATGGAGAAGTATCCCGGAGGCTCGTTGACTCATACGGAACTCCCTCCCGAGACAGATTCCTGTTTCTGTCCCAGAAGTATGGCGCTGGAGCGGGCTTCTAAACGATAAGTCTCTGAATTAGCCACAAGCGCTTCCTCACCAGTGTCAGACAAGTCTTGCGGCGCCGAGCGTGATGTGTCTACCGCGAGATGCCAGTGGTAACCTACCGGCAACGGCGGCAAACCAAAGTCGGTTCCATTCGTCCCAGCGTTGAACATTAGGTAAAGCGCATCTTGTCCGTTTTCCTGGATCAGGCAGGCGAGGTTTTTTTCTTTCGGGTCGGTCCAGTTAGGCGATCCCTGTTGCGGGCTGAACCAGCTGATCTCGGAGGCATCATAGAATTGTTCCTTACTCAGAACTGGATGCACACGGCGAAAGGCGATCATGCCGCGGGCAAAGCGGAAAATTTCCTGATGCTGTTCAAGATTGGTCCAGTCTACCCAACTTGTTTCATTGTCCTGGCAGTAGGCATTGTTGTTGCCGCCTTGCGTGCGGCGAAATTCGTCGCCGCCGAGCATCATCGGCACGCCGCGCGAGATCAGCAGGGTCAGAAGCATGTTCTTTATCTGGCGTTTCCGCAGGGTCTCGATCCCGACATCTTTCGTCTCGCCTTCAGCGCCGTAGTTCTGGCTGAAGTTGACGTCGGTCCCGTCGCGGTTGTTTTCTCCGTTTGCTTCATTGTGCTTGTAGAGATAGCTCACAAGATCGTTTAGAGTGAAGCCATCATGGCAGGTGACGAAATTGATGCTGCTCTTTGGGCCTTTGCCGGACTTGGAATAAATGTCGGCACTGCCGCAGATGCGACTCGCAAAAAAACCGAGCATTCCATCATCGCCGCGCCAGAAACGCCGGACATCATCTCGGAACCTGTCGTTCCACGACCCCCAGCGGGGTTCGGAGAAGCTTCCAACCTCGTATGCTCCGGCTGCATCCCACGCTTCGGCGACGATCTTCGCGTCCCTTAGGATCGGGTCTTCGGCGATCAGTTTGAGAAGAGGTGGATTCGAAAGTAAGTTGCCAGAAGGGCCACGACCGAGCACTGCGGCCAGATCAAAACGAAATCCATCGACATGCATCTCGGCCACCCAATAACGTAGCGCGGATAGGATGTGGTCCCGCACCACGGGATTGTTGGCATTGATGGTGTTCCCTGTGCCCGTGTAGTCCTTGTAGTAGCGTTTGTCGTCCGCCAACGTGTAGAAGATTGCGTTATCTATCCCACGGAAACAGAATGTCGGACCGAGCTGGTCTCCCTCCGCAGTGTGATTGAAGACCACGTCCAGAATCACTTCGATCCCAGCGTTGTGAAAGGCCCGGACCATTTCCTTGAACTCCAGCTTCTGCTGACCTACGCCTCCTGAACTGCTGTAGGAAGCTTTGGGTGCAAAGAAGGCCACGGGATCGTATCCCCAGTAATTCCTGAGCGGTTTACTTGTTTGGGGGTTCCTGCGAGTGATAGAATTTTCATTGAACTCCTGCACGGGCATCAGTTCCACGGCGGTCACTCCCAGGGTTTCCAGATAGGGAATTTTTTCCATCAGGCCCCGATAGGTTCCGGGATGGTCCACGCCCGACTTTTGATGAATGGTATAGCCGCGAACATGCATTTCGTAGATGACCGTCTTCGACCACAGATGCTTGGGTGGCCGGTCTCCATTCCACTCGAAGGGCTCGTTGACAAAGACGCATTTCGGCATCGACCTAGAATTGTCGAGCTTCGAGATAACCAAGTCTTGCTCAGGTGCCGAGGAGTTGTATCCACGAGCCAACGCAAAGTCCCACGGGGGCAGTTGTGAAATCGCAGTCGCGAATGGATCGAGGAGAAGTCTGTTGAAATTGAAACGATGTCCGTCCTTGGGTTGATATGGCCCGTCCACTCGATAGGCATACAGCTGACCGGGATTGATTCCCTTCACCCAGACGTGCCACACATCACCAGTACGGTTGCACTCGGGATCCATGTCAATAACTCTGGCTGCCGTAGCATCTTCGGAATTATCAAATAACTCCAGCCGAACCCGGCTCGCGTGTCGGCTGAACAACGCAAAGTTCACGCCTTCGCCAAGCGCATACGTTCCCAATGGCAACGGCGCGCCGACTCGAACATCAGTCTGCTCCGATACGTCTGTCACATAATCGCGTAGGGGGCGTTCGGACGCATTCGGATTTGTGATTGCGTCCACTATCTTGTCTTTTGGATGCCGCGTTCCTTTTTTCGATTTTTTTGACTCTATCAAGTGTTATGTTCTTCTCCAGTTCGAGGTCGATTCAACGCTGCCAGACAATGGGATCGACTTCTAGAGGCACCGCAACACCGTCGCAGTGCGGTATAATGCGCGATGTATAGTCCGCTGCCGGGCGGGCCGCAGACACAGTCGCACTGTAAACGTAGCCCCCAAATGAGTTGGCTAGCTGGCGAACGCGCTTCATCTCCTGCCGTACTGGAGGCCCATCCTTGACGCCGTCGGCGTATAGCTCTATCCGCACTGCCTGGGGGTCGAGGTCATTGAGGAAGACCTGAACCTCAAATGCGTGCTGCCCGTCACGAGTCTCAAACTTCACTTCGCCGAAGTGTAGAGCGGCCCATTTCTGTTCTAGGTTGCGCTGCCAATCGACCATTTGCCTGCCGATTGCCCCTTTATTGTCGCTGCGTAAATTATAGGCGGTAGCAGCTGGCAGGTAGTGTTGCTCCGTGTATTCGCGCACTGCGCGGTGGGCGGAAAAGCGCGAGGTCAATAGCGCCATGCTTTCGCGCATCCGCGTAACCCATTCAGTGGGAATGCCGTTTTTGTCGCGTGTATAAAACTCCGGGACGACCTCCCGCTCAAGCCGCTCGTAAAGCGTTACTCCCTCGGCCGCGTCCCAGGCCGGATCGTCGCCGTGCTCCAATCTGTCCCCTATTGCCCACCCCACTTCAGGAGTGTATGCTTCCGCCCACCAGCCATCCAATTCCGACAGATTGATGCCTCCGTTGACAAGCACTTTCATACCGCTCGTTCCACACGCCTCCCACGGCCGGCGCGGCGTGTTGATCCAAACATCCACGCCCTGCACCAATTGCTCGCTCAAACGCATGTCATAGTCACTTAGGAATATCACATGTGAGCGTGTCTCGGGCCGCCGGATGAAATGCACCCATTCCTGGATTAAATCCTGCCCCGCTTGGTCCGCCGGATGCGCCTTCCCAGCGATGATGAGTTGTACTGGACGCTCGGGATTACCCAATAAACGAAGCAGTCGCTCTGGGTCGTGCAGAAGCAGGTTCGGTCTCTTGTAGGTCGCGAAGCGCCGTGCAAAGCCCAGTGTCAAAGCATTCGGATCGAATAGATGTTTTGCCTCCTCCACAGCATCGGGCGACGCGCCAGAGGCGGCCAGCTGTCTGAACAAACGCGCGCGAGCGTATTCGACAAGAGACTTGCTGGCGTCGTTGCGACATTGCCAGAGTCTGGAGTCGGAGAGGCGACGAATGCCCTTTTCCAAGTCTTCCGGTGGCCCCAACCAACGGTTCTTTCCACAGGCTTCCGTCCAGAGATCGTCAGCGGCGACCGAGTCCCAGCTCGGCATGTGAACTCCGTTGGTCACGTGTCCGGCTGGCACTTCGTCCGCTGGCCAGCGGGCGAAAAGTGGTTCAAAGAGTTGTCTGCTGACTTTTCCATGCAAGCGGCTCACACCATTTACAGAACCACTTCCTCGGATTGCCAGATAGGCCATGTTGAAAGTCTCCGACGAGTCGTTCGGATTCTGGCGGCCTAGGGCCAGCAAATCGCTAAGTGTCACGTGGAGAGTCTTCTCTGCATACCCTCCAAGATATTGTTCAACGAGAGCTGGATTGAAACGATCAAAGCCAGCGGCTACAGCCGTGTGCGTAGTGAAGACGTTTCCCGCCCGCGTGGCGGCAAGCGCGACTTTGAAGGGCTGTCCGGTTTCTTCCATGAAATTTCGGGCGCGCTCCAACGTAGCGAAAGCTGCGTGTCCTTCATTCAGGTGACAGACTTCTGGTTTGATGCCCAAGGCGCGTAGCAACCGCCAGCCGCCAATTCCGAGAAGCATTTCTTGCTTCAGGCGCAACTCCGGTCCGCCTCCGTATAGTTCGCTGGTGATCGCTCGATTAGCAGGGGTGTTCGCCGGGTCATTGCTATCAAGCAGGTAGAGCTTGACTCGACCGGCTTGGACCTGCCAGGCGCGCAGCCAGACCGAGTAACCAGGTAAGTCGATCTCCAACCGCAACCATTCCCCGTTAGGGCGGCGCACCGGCACGATCGGCAACTGTCCAGGATCGTTGTACGGAAAAAGAGCTTGCTGCGCTCCGTCCTTGTCAATCACTTGACGAAAATAGCCTTGTTGGTAGAGCAAACCCACTCCAACCACCGGCACGCCCAGATCGCTGGCGGCCTTGAGCTGATCGCCTGCGACGTTGCCTAGCCCGCCCGAGTAGATGGGCAGAGCTTCGCTCAACATGAATTCCATGCTGAAATACGCCACGCAGGTCAAGTGAGCCTGTGGGTGCTCTTTCTGAAACCATGCGGGTTTCTCTGACGCCTGACGCTTCGCTTGCAGAAGGTCATCAATGTTTTTGCGGAAAGCTGGATCGGCCAGCACATTCTCGAGTTGGTCCCGCGAGACCGTCTGCAGAACAACCCAAGGGTTTTGAGTGAGCTCCCAAAGTATAGGATCAAGCGTGCGCCACACTCCGTCAGTGGCATGGTTCCACGACCACCGCATGTCCAGTGCAAGCTCCGCTAGGGAATCGAACCCCTTAACGCCCGTGGGTAGAAGGCCGTAAATCGGGTGGCTGACACGGGTTTCCTTGCTCATGATTTCTGCCCCGAATTTTTCTGGACCTAATCTTCGAACTCATCAGTTAGGGCGTGACAACGATACCGTCGGCAAGTCCGGTTGTGCGCCCGTGAGCTTCTCCTTGGTGCGGTCATGGATGATGATCATTTGCACATTGCGAGCGAGCCGACGGGCAATGTTTCCACCCATACGCTCTAACCCACTTATGTCCAATTCCATTATTCTCTCCCACTTCCTTTTTCTCTAGTTCCTTTCTCAGTATACTTTACTGTAAGATGGTCGTCTCCTTCTCCTGTTTTTACTTCCTTCCACAAAAGCGCCTTCTCCAAATAGAGGAGGCCTCTACCAACATCCTTGCCTAAGTGCAACCGAATGACACGTCTTCCCTTCTCGAGAAGGGCCATACGATCGCCCATCGCCGCAGCCGTCTTCAACACTCCAAAGCCCACCGAAGATTTGGATGACACAACATCGTCTGGGACCGGAACGTCATGCTGATCGTCGCAAGTGAACTGAATGAAGAGTCCCAGCCCGGCGTCGCCCTTTTGAGCTTGACCTGTCGAGTGGAGATAACGCGGGCCGTAGCCCAACGTCGTAGCAATCTTGAATCGGTCCCTTAGGGAAATACGGATCGCCTCAAGGGCATTTCCGGTTTCAGGTGTCTGTTGAAGGTACGGCTGTAGTGCCACGTATGACCCTTTCTGCTTTCCCTTCTCAATGAATGATAGAACAGCTTGAGCAGGATTATCGGCAGAGGTATTTCCGTACACGCTCATGCCTTCCGCAGTTAGAGAAGGAGCTTCGGGGGGAAATGATCCCTTTGCAACGTACGAAGACACTATCTCCTTTGCAAGTTGTTTTGCTGATTCGACATTGGGTTGGTCGAACGGATTGATTCCCATGATGTGGCCGGCAACAGCGGTCGCGAATTCCCAAAGGAAGAATTGCTTGCCAATTTCATATAGATCACTGATGGCCAGTCGAACAAGAGGATGCCCTGCTGCTTCGAGTTCGGAAAGTGCTTTGTCGTACTTTGTGTCTTTCCCCTCTTTCAGATAAATGAACAGACGATCGTCACCGTAAGCTTCAGGAGGGCCGAGCGGCTCGCGCACGATTGGGAGTATACCTTTTCCGTCCTTGCCGGTGCTTTCGGCAATGAGTTGCTCAATCCAATCGCAGAGGCTCTCAACGGACGGCGAAGCGATGAGAGTCAGTTTGTCCCGGCCCGACAACGCAAGTTGTCCTATACTTGCCCCAAGCAAGGCTCCTGGATTATCCTTTATGTGAACGCATGATTCGCATGCTGACGCCACCGTCATAGCGTTGTCCAAGAGCCGAAGGATGTCCACGCCTAACAGAGCTGCCGGCACGAGCCCGAAGTACGAAAGTGCAGAATATCTGCCGCCGAGATTTGGGTCGTTCAGAAATTTGGTTCGAAAGTGATAAGCGTCTGCAATTCTTTCGAGCTCGTCTCCCGCGTCAGTTATCGTAATGAAATGCTGACCAGCTTTCTCTTTCCCAAAGGCCTCCGCCGCCTTGTTGTAGAAGTACTTGAATAAGGAAATTGTCTCAACCGTCTTGCCTGACTTTGAGGATACGATGAATAGTGTCTTCTCAAGATCCAGGGCGTTGGCGAATGCCAAGATCGTGCTTGGATCAGTGCTGTCGAGTACTGACAGTTGGAGGAACATTTCTCCCACT
>Ga0307374_10006406_pt1 | contig 18509 bp, 20 predicted proteins | sample OX3MG_FD_202532 | JGI IMG/M metagenome (GOLD analysis project Ga0307374, IMG submission 202532) | Soil microbial communities from Risofladan, Vaasa, Finland - OX-3 | ecosystem: Environmental > Terrestrial > Soil > Coastal area > Acid sulfate soil | place: Finland: Risofladan, Vaasa | collected...
CTTGCTCTCCAGAGTCGCTTTGCGCCAACCAAAGGGTGGCGGTCGAATCTGGACGGCAGTGCTGGAACGATCCGGGCCGGTGCCGCCGGCGCCCGGCGCCGGGCTCAACCTGTGACGGCCCCCCCCCGAGCGAGGACACCGGGCCGGCTGACACGATGTGATCCGCCGTCTCCGACCGGGAGCCGCGACGTTGGGGACCGAGGATCGAAGGAGGAGCATGACGAAGCCACGCGATCTGGGGATCGTCATCGGGAGCCTGCCCCCGGGTGTCCACAACGCCATCACCGACGTGCCCGGAGTTCTCGTCGGGCACACGACCCTGGTGGAGGGAGAGGGTGCCCTGCGAGTCGGGCGGGGCCCGATCCGCACCGGCGTCACGGTGATCCTGCCACGCCCGGGGCCGCTCTTCACGCGCCCCCTATTCGCGGGCTGCCATCGGCTCAACGGGAACGGTGAGCTGACCGGGTTGGAGTGGATCCGCGAATCGGGGCTACTGACCACCCCAATCGCCCTCACCAACACCCTCAGCGTCGGCACGGTTCGGGACGCACTGATCGGCTGGGAGGTCGGCCGCCGCCGGAGTGACGAAATCTACTGGTCGCTGCCAGTGGTGGGGGAGACTTGGGATGGGCTCCTCAACGACATCGCCGGGCAGCACGTCCAACCCGCCCACCTGGCACGCGCGCTTGAGTCAGCCGCTGCGGGCGCGGTCCCACAGGGGGCGGTCGGGGGTGGCACTGGCATGATCTGTCACGGATTCAAGGGCGGTATCGGAAGCGCTTCCCGCGTGGTGGAGACGGCCGGGGAGCGCTGCACGATCGGTGTGCTGGTGCAGGCCAACCATGGACGGCGATCGCGGCTCACGGTCGCCGGCGCACCCGTGGGACTGCGTCTCCCCGAGGCGGAGGTGCCAGTGCCGCGGGACCCGAGGGGCCGTCCGCCCGGATCGGGGTCGATCATCGTGGTGGTGGCCACCGACGCGCCCCTGCTGCCGGATCAGTGTCGGCGGCTGGCCCAGCGCGCGACCCTCGGAATCGGTCGCACCGGTGGTCTCGGTGAGCATTCGAGTGGAGACCTCGCGCTCTGCTTCGCCACTGGTAATGCAGAGCTTCCTGATGACCCTCCGGACGGTCCCGACCGGCTCCGGGTGCCAGTGGCCATGCTGGACGTGCGCCACATCGATCAGCTCTTCGCCGCCGTCGTCGAGGCCACCGAGGAGGCGATCTTGTCGGCGCTCCTTGCCGCCGCCACCATGACCGGGCGCGATGGCATCACCGCGCACGCGCTGGACCCGGACCGCCTCATCTGGGCGATGTCCTCCGCCTGACCCCGGGCGGCCTCTCACTGCGGTTCGGGTCCCCCCCTGTCAATCCCCGGGCGGGGTCGGGCCAGCCGTGGTCCTCTGCGTGCCCCCCTGCGGGCGGTCGATCGGCCCGCGAGGAACCCTCTTTCTGAGTCAGCGTGCCGAGCGCACCCCGTTGGGATGCCGCGGCGGGGCGGTGGGCGGAGGTCCCCACAGGCGCCCTCGCCATCACCACGATTGCCGCTTGCTATCTGCCGTAGCGTGGTGACCAGTCGGTGCCGGGTCGCCAGGATCAGCCTGCACTCAGCTCCGAGCCGGGCGACCAGGCCGTGGTCCACCTCGCCGCTACGAATGGTCGCCGAGGCGGCGTCCTCGGTGAGATCGACCGGTCGCGTCGCTCCGGCCGGCGCGAGCGCGACGGGTCTGTCGTGCTGGAGGTGCCGGGGCGCGTCGCGCAGGGCACGCGCCTCGCGTCGAGCGGAGCTGCAAGGTTCGGGCGGCGAGGCGGGCGCCCGGCGCCAGCTGGCGGTCACGATGGACGACGCGGAGCCGATCCGCTACGGCTCCATCAGGCGTCGGCTGGGGCACTGCGATCCTGCGGTCCGCGGAGCGAGCCGCCCGCCATCCCGGCAGGCGGGCGACCCTCACGGCAATTGGCTGACGGGCCGGGTCGACGAGGTCCGGACCCGCCCCACCGCGGCCCGGGACGATCCCGGGCCGCGGCTCCCGGCCCTGCCTACTTGCTGTAGTACCAATCCTGCGGGTAGAGGTCCAGATATGGATCCTGCGGTGCCGTGCCCTGAAGGTTCTTGCGTACCGCCGATACCCGGTAGACCGGGATCGGCAGGAAGATCATCGGCTGCTCCTTGGCGATGTAGTTCTCGAACGCGGCCAGTGCGGACGGGCTGGAACTGTCGTGGACCGCGTTGATGAGCCTCTGGGTTTCGGGATTGCACCACCACATGTTCGAATTACACCCGAACGGGGCGCTGAAGGCGCCCAGGAATCCGGGCCAGCCCAGCGGCCAGAACTCCAGGAAGTACTCCATCTGCCAGCTGCAGGTCTTGGAGGGCCAGGCACAGCTCGATGTCTGCGCCTGGATCTGGGCGGCCGGAACGCTCTTGATCAGCAGCTGGATGCCGGCCAGGCTGAAGTCCGACTTGAGCAACTGGGTCACGCCGGAGTTGAGCGCCGTCGACTCGTTGGTGACGAAGCTCAGCTGGAGGGGCATCCCCTTGCGCACCCCAAGTCCACAGGTCGTCGGTGTCGTCCCGGGATGAGCGCAGGTGGTCGTGCCATTCGGCACCACCTTCCAGCCATGGGAGCTGAGCAGCGACTTCGCCGCCTTCACGCTGAAGGGGTAAGGGTCGTGGCGGGCGTAGGCGGTCACCTCGGGATTGGTCCCGCCCGGGTTGGGGATGGGTCCGGCGGCATAGCTGCCGGTGCCGTGCTCGAAGACGCGCTCGATTGCGGACATGTCGACAAGGTGCGTGAGCGCCTGGCGCACGTAGAGCTGGCGCACGATCGGCAGGCCAACATTCTTGGGCGCGTAGTTGAGCAAGAGGCCTCCCATGGTGTCCTGTGCCCAGTACTCGATCTTGTATCCCTTGCGCTTCAGGGCGGGGATGGTGCTGAGGTCGTTGAGGGGCACGTAGCCGTAGTCGAGCTGGCCCGCCTCGAGGGCATTGAATTCGGCGGCGTCGCTGGTGAACGGCACCTCGACAAATTGCTTGTAGCGCGGCTTGTGGGTGCCCGAGTAGTGGGGATTGGGTCGGAACGTCACGTAGTCGGTGGCGGGACTGAAAGAGCTGATCTCCCAGGCTCCACTGACCACCTTCCAGAGCGGGTTGCTGGCGAAGGTGCTGGGCTGCTTGGCCTGGCCGATGAGGTAGGTGTAGACCTTGCGGGCCCCAGCCGGGGTGCGGTCATAGTTGCCGACCGATCCCGAAGCTGACTCCTTGTCCCACGCGTGCTGGGGGATCGGGGTGATCTGAGTGAGTTCGTTGCCCAGGAGCCAGAGCGTGTTGTATTGACGATTGAACGTGACAACAAACGTGCGGGCGGAGGGGTAGGCCACCTTGGTGACGTTGTCAGGGAACTTGCCCGGCACGTAGGGTGCCCAGTTGGCCTTCTCCGCCTTGATCAGGTTCATCCAGAACTCGACATCGCGGCTCGTCAGCGGCTGCCCGTCCGACCAGCGCCAGTTCTTAAGTGTGATGGTGGCCACAGTGTCTCCGGCCGCGTTGGTGCTGAATACCGGTGCCGCCGCCAGCGAGTGCTGGGCGCTGAACTCAGCCTTGCCGTTCTGACCCCATAGATAGAGGGGTCGCCAGAGAATCGAGCTGTACCAGGGGATGTACCCCACGTCCCAGTACGCGCTGGAGTAGAGGGGGAAGAGGTAGCTTGGTCCCTCGCCGGGGTACCCCGCGAAGGTGACCGTCTGGGAGCTCGACAGGCGAACCTGGCGAGCGGAGGGGCCGACCACCTGGCCGCAGGCGGCGAGAGCCAAAGCTGCCAGGGCGGTTCCGGCGGCCAGACGGCCGGCAGGAATGGAAAGGCGCATCGCTTGGGACCTCGGTGAGCGCGCCCCTGCTGGGGCGGGTGAGTCCATCGTGGGCCAGTGTGCGGAGTACCGGGTGGCCTGTCAACCGAGGCCGGAGCCGAGCAGTCAGGCCGGTCGAGCTGGCCGGGCACCCTGCCGGGCGCCGGCTCCTCCTCCCGGGGGCCACCTCGCTCACCGGGATGCCCCACCGCTCCGGGGTCGCGGCATCCTTCAGCTCGGCAGCGGGCGCGGCGGCGCCTGCACGGGCCGCACCCCCGGCGGCGGCGGGTGAGCGACGACCCAGGGCGATGGGAGGAGGAGGGTCACAGACGTGGGGCACCGTGACCGCGGGCGCCGGACGGTGAGCCGGAGGCGGAAGTCGGACAGGACCACCGCCCGGTGGGCGGGCAGATCCCGCCCCACAAGGTCCGGGGCGCTCGCGCAGGCTGTCCCCGCGGTGGTCTCGAGGTGGGCAGGTTCAGCGCCGACGAGGCGGGCGCGCCATCCGGGCCTAGGGCCCGGCCTGGGGGAGCCCGACACCAGGTCGGCAGTCGGGCGGCGTCAGCCTGAGCCCCTCTCGCGGTCCCCGCCGCGGGCTCGGCCCCGGCGTCGCGGCCGCGGGGCCCCACTCCCGCGCCCCTACGTGCGCCCGGGCGCGATCCGGTCGAGCCGGTAGCGCCCGACGGCCCAGTTGTTGGGAGCGCCCGACAGCACGTCCGAGACCCAGACCAGGACCCGCACGTCGGGCTGATGGCGGATGGTGAGTGCAACCAAGGGAGACCTGCTCCAGCCCCGTACCCGGTGATACTGTCCCCAGCTGGCTGGGGCCAGCCAGAAGGCGAAGGTGGGCTGGCGGCCCGAGCATCGGGCGAACCCGAAGAGGGTGACACGGGTGGTGGCTGCCGTCCTGGCATCCACCCGCAGCCCGACACCGGCGACGTCACAGATATTCTGCATCGGCTCGCCGTGGGGCACCCCGGCAACTCCGAAGTGGCCACTGGCGAGGGCGAGCGCGACCATGCCCGATCGGGCTGGTCCCGCCCGCTGCCATTTCACGGTGCGGCAGATCCGCTGGTCGCGATCGGCCCAGTCGACTCGGAGGCCAGCATGGCATACACACCCTCGTCGCACCACTCTCCCGCGACGGTCTCGTTCTGTCGCAGGTGAGCCTCCTGGCGCATTTCCAACCGGTCGAGGACGGCGGCGGACGTGGAATTGCGCTCATCCGCGCGCCCGGCGATGCGGTGCAGCCCGAGGTCCTCGAGGCCGAGGCGGAGCAGCGGATGGACTGCCTCGGTGGCGTACCCCTGCCCCTGGTGGTCCGGGTGGAGGACGAAGCCGATCTCGCCCCGCCGGTGGACCTGGCTCCGCCAGCAGAGATTGACCTCGCCGATCGGAACACCGCCGTCGGGACGGACCTCGGCCAGATGGAGCGTATCGCCCTCCCCCGTGAGCCGAATCATGTGGACCCGCTGCTCCAGGGGCGCGCGCACCTCCTCGCGGGAGCGTGGAGCCAGTACTGGACCCGCGCGACGTCCGCCCGTCGTTGGATCGAGTGGAGGCCATCGATGTCGTCCCCGCGGAAGGGACGGAGCAGGAGCCGAGGGGTCGCGCGCAGGTAGCATAGGATCGAGCATGGCCCGATCCTAGCAATCGGCCGGACCCGGTCGGGTGCCGAACCCGGGCCCTGCTGGCCGGGCGATGATGTGGAATGATACGCGACGATGCCGCACACGCAGGAGCTGGGCGACACGGTCGGAGCGCAGATGGTGCGAGCTCTGCGGTTGGTGCATGCGGCGATCCGGAATGACCTCGCCGTCTGTCAGGAGCTGGCCGCAGATGCCAGCGCCGGGGTCTCCACTGTGCAGGTGCGTGCACGGGTGGCGGCTCTCCGTACCACCGGAACGCTCTGGCAGCTGCGCACCACCTGTCTGCACACGTGTCGGTTCGTCCATGAGCACCATGGCCACGAGGACCACCTCCTATTTCCCTTGCTGCGGCGGGCGAGTCCGACGATGGCACCCGTACTGGATCGTCTTGAAGCGGATCACCGGGAAGTGTCTCGCCTGCTGGAGGAGACCGAGGACGCCGTCGGAGGGCTCGACGGGGACGATCCGAGTCGGGCGCGGGCGCGCTTGATCCGCGCCCTGCGATCGCTAGGGGGGACCCTGATCGCCCACCTCGAGCTGGAGGAGGAGGCGATCAGCCCGACCCTGCTCGGGTGGACCGCGTGGCCGCCGTGATCCGGCCACCCACCTCCGCCTGAGCGAGGGGAGGTGTCACCTGCGTCGGCGGTCGTGTTGGCTGATCTCCCGCTCCGCGGGCGGGGCGGTGAACCAGTCGACCTCCGCCGCACTCTGTGCTCTCACGGGGTGGCGAGCCTGCTCCCCAATCGGGTCGACCAGGACCGTGGGATCCTCGAGACCACCGTCCTCTCCTGCGGGGGACAGGCCCGGTCGCTCCGCCTCGCCTCCGGCGATCCGGGAACCGTGCGCGTGCTCCTGCTGGATGGCCCCGCCAGCGAGGTCGACCGGCGCGACCTGCTCGCGGTGGCCCGGCGCATACTCGGGCTGGACGTCGACCTCAGCGGCTTCTACGCCCGCGCCGCCCGGGACCCACCGCTTGCCTGGATCACGTCTGGCGCGGGACGGATGATGCACAGCCCCGCGGTGTTCGACGACGTGGTGAAGACCATCTGCACCACCAACTGTTCATGGTCGGCGACCGAACGCATGGTCGGGGCACTGGTGCAGTGTCTCGGAGAGACGGCGCCGGGGGGCGGGCGGGCCTTTCCCACTGCGGCGGCGCTGGCGGCCGCTCCCGACGACTTCCTGCGCGGCGTCGCGCGCTGCGGCTATCGCGCGAGCTATCTCCAAGGACTGGCGACGGAGGTGGCCGCCGGGCGGCTTCGGCTGGAGGAGCTACGCAGACCGGAGCTCTCCGACGCTGAGGTTGAGCGCACGCTCCTCGACCTCCCCGGAGTCGGCCCGTACGCCGCTGCCCACATCATGCTCACGTCCCTGGGACGCTACCGCCCCCTCATCCTTGACTCGTGGACGCGTCCCGCGTACGCCAAGCTCACCGGCCGACGCACCTCCGATGCGGCCCTGCGACGCCGCTTCGCCAAGTACGGCGACTTTGCCGGGCTGGCGTTCTGGCTGACGGTGACGCGGGACTGGGTCGACGCATGATCCGATTCATTGACCTCGTCGCGCGGTCGGCGGCAGTTGGCGGGGGCCACCTCGGAGTGGCAGTCCGCGGTTCAGGGTGGCCAGTGGGCCCGAGGGCGCTGGCCACCACCATCCCACCGAGGTTCCGGACCGACCGGGTTCTCCTGGGGACCACTGCCGGGGGGCGACGCACCATCTGACAGATTCACCGACCGTGCGGCCAGCTTGCGGCTGGCCGCGATTGGCCTGCCGGACTGTTCCCCATCGGACGGCCTACCCGTCGGTGGGGGTTTACCACCGTCGTGTCGGCCGGCAGCGTCTCCACCGCCTGGTGGTCCCCCTGGACGATCCCTTGGGGGTGCGGGCAAAGACGAGAGCCCGCCGCCCCGCCAGCCTGGTCGGACGCGGGTAGGGCCATACGGGGTCGCCGAGGAAGCCGGGCTTAGGACCCGGCAGCCGCCACTGAACCGCCCCCGATGCCTACGACCCGGGACGCCCCACCCCCACTCGGAGTGAGAATCGCGACCTCGATCTGATTGGTGATGGTGACCCTCGCGTAGTGGCCCGGGCTCACGAAGGCAGGGAAGTGGGTCCGACCAGAGTCCTGGACCAGTAGAGTGCCGGCCTTGCTCGATCGGAGGCTAGTCGCGAGCGTGATCGTCCCGAAGGTGAGCCGCGCTCCACCCCCAACCACGATGGTGCGGGCCGGCCACGGTCCGCTGCGCACGGTGAAGAGTTCGGCGAGGCCATGGCTCGCGGCCGCTGCGGTCACCTGCTCCAGGCTCGCAACCAGTCCGGTGGTCTGCGGTCCCGCGGCCAACGACGGCGGAAGAGTCGGTCGGTGGGCGTAGGCGAGCCAGTAGCCGGCGAGCGCCTTGACGATCTCGGAGTTAGGAGTAGCCATCTGGGCGGCAGAGCCGCTCGCGAGGGCGAGGTGCTGGTCGATCCCAAGGGCCGGCTCATACAACACCCGCCACGGCCGGCTCGGTGCATCCTTCTGGAACAGGAAGACGGTGGTGTACACCTTGCCCGCGTGGCGAAGGGCCACCGTGGCCAGGAAGTTGGCGGGCGTGCCCGTCTGCTGGGGGACCTCCACAGCTGGGATCCACGGGGCGGGCGCCGCGGATGTGCCCTCGTGCAGCTTGTTCTGGAGCCGCAGCATCGCATACGTGGCGTCGTCAACCTGGGCCGCCGAGCCCTCCTCGCTCTGATTCTGGACGGTCGTGTTGAGGGAGTAGTTCGCCTGTCCATTGGCCACGTTGTAGGCCTGAACCACCTGGAGCGCCTGGGACGAGGTAAGCAGCGGGGTGCCCTGCGCGAGCGCGCCCGAGCCGGCGCCGGCGAGGCCGATCGCCACGCCGAGGAGGACCATGGCCTTGCGGACGAGTCGGGCATGCGGCCTGGGGTGGCGCTGGGTCATGGGGATGCTCCAGTGGGCGTGGTCGTCACATGACAGGGGACGGTGGCACAGCGCGCCCCGAGCCCGTCCACCATACCGCCGTCGGGCCCCGAACCGGCCGCGCCAACTCTGCGCCAGCCGAGGTGGGCCCTCCCCGTCGCCGACAGCGCCCACGACCCGCATCCCCCGATCGAGCGGCGGCGGCCGGGCTGCGGTGGCATCCGAGGCTGGCCGTCGGGGCAAGTTTGCGGGTTGCGTCTATCCCCCTGGCTCGGCTTCTCGTCCGGGTCACGGCGAGGGGGACCGCTGCGGACGCGAGCGGCCCCGGATGGGGCTGCGGGTGATCGGGACGCCGGCCGGGAACACCGGCCGTAGTCGGGACACGGCCTACGGCCTCCGCGGCCCCCGCCCGGATGGGATGCACGCCATGTCGACTGATCGGCGCGGTCGCAGCGATACCCTCGCGGTGGTCGAGCCGCGTGACTCACGACGAGGAGCGGCGGTCAGCGGATGGCCTTCAGACGGCCGATGACCCGGATCCTTTCCGGTAACTGGCCAGGATTTCCTCGACCGGCCGCGGCCGCTTTGCAATCGCACTATGCCCTCTCTAGGCGACGGTGGACTCATCCCGTAGCGTTCACGAGGGCGAGGTGCTGGCGTGCGCCCCTCGGGCCACATTTGCGGGCTCATCCGGGAATTGAGTGGGTCGCGGGGGAGCGGTTGAGACCGCCGCTGTGGAAGGAGATGGCAGTCCTGAGATGCTGGCGGTTGGGGAGCCGCGGGCGGCGGTGCGGACAGCTTGGATGCGCGAGGTCAGGCTCTCGCTGCCGGCGTTGGTGAGTCGGTGGCGAAAGCCGGACCGGATTCCGGGTAGGCGGCGCGGGAGCATGCGGGCCACCGCGATGACGGGAACGAGGCGGGCGTGCGCGGCCCAGACGGACCAGGCCGTCCCGTGGCGCCGGCCGGCGGCGGGGCGGGGGTAGCTCCAGAGTCGCCGGAGGTCCTCCTGGATCGCCCACGCTCGGGCGGTCTTCAGCTCGGGGTCGCGCAGAGCCGCCCAGCGGTGGCGGGGGCGGCGCGGAAGGGTCTCGCGGGAGTAGCGCCAGAGCGACTGGGACCCCACCAGGCAGTCATCGCCCTCCGCGCGCAGGGCCGGGTTTCCTGCGTGCGGACTGTGTCGACGGCGGGGCCCAGTGGCCCATGATGTCGAAGCGGTCGAAGACGATCTTCTGGTCCGCGTCGGCTCGACGGGCACGAACCGAGGCGGCGAACGGGGCCCACAGGTCCCTCGCCACTGCCTGGATGGCGTCGCGCTGCTCGGGGCTGCGGGTGGCAAAGTAGCCGTCCAGCCTGCTCTGCTTCCGCTCGTCGGCGAGGTGCTCGACCGTGCCGCGCGGGAGGTCCGTGACCACGGTGATGTACGCCTGACCCCGGGCCACCGCCATCTCGTCGACCCCGATCTGTGGGGTGATCCGAGCCTGCTGGGCCCGCTGGCCCCGCGCCACCGCCCGCTCCATCAGCTGCCCGGCCTCGTTCCAACTCAGCCGCCGCAGCCGCGCCCGCGCGCAGCACGTCCCCCGCCAGCCGCTCGAACAGGGTCGCGAAGCGGGCCATCGGCTCCGCCCACGGCAGCCGGATCTGGCGCCTGCCGCGCTCGGGGCCGGCGACCCGAGGCGGTTCGGCGGGGAGGTCGGTCACGACCTCGCGGCTGTCGAGGTGACGCCCGCCCCGCTCGGGGGCGTGGTCACGGGCGGGCAGCTCCCGCCCACACTCCGGGCACGGCCACCGCACCCCCCGCGGGTGGCCGGCCCCCCGCGTCGGCCCGCCCGCTTCCCCCGCGCGTTCGACCCGCGTCCCCGTCCACGGTGACTCCAAGCCCAGCAGGGGTTGATACGGTTCACGGTCTCGCATGAGCCCCATCTTGGGTCCCGGCCCGGTTCCCTCAACCCCTCAAACTCACTGAAAACCCGGAAGACCCAGCGACACAGACCGATGTGATGGCGGCGGTCGCTCATCGGCCGCGTCCTCCTCCGTGCGTCCCGGCGGGGCCGTCGACGCGGCGGCCCTCGCGGCAGCTTGCGGGCTCGCGGCCGCCGCCGGGAAGAGGGCGGACGTGTCGCAGAGCGGGTCCCCGTGGGTGGCGCCCGCCACGAAGTTCCCCGTCGGCGTCGGTCCGAGCTAGTGCCCCGCCGCTCGGGCCCCGACGCTCGGGCCCCGACGCCGATGACGTTGAGCGCGTCGGCCAGCGTCGAGGGCAACGGCATCAGCCGGAGGTCGCAGCCAAAGCGGTCGTCGCCGAGCCGGGTCCAGTGGTCGCGGATCGGCGCCGCCCGCCGCCGGGCCCGGCGGAGCAAGGCCGGCACCCCACCGTCCTCAGCCTGGCTGGCGCTCCCTGGGCTCGACATCCTCAGGAAACCTGGCGCCCCACACTACTGAACAGAGGCATGGGAGAATCCAGAAGATTCGGGTAGGAAACTGCCAGGCACTCATGCTATGCTCCCGCTTGGATGCGGGGTCAACACTCGTCGTGAATGTCGCCGCGGCGGTAAGCCAGGCGGCTAGCGTAGCCGGGCCGGCCCACCACCGGCTTCCCTCGGTTGGAGCTGGTCAAGTCTGCGCACGGCGTCCCGATTGGCTGCGCCTGCGTCGCGGCGACGCTGTGCAGTGCGTGGACACAATCTCCAACGGATTCGGCAGACGGGCGATGCACGCGATCGAGGAGGTGCTCAGCCCCAAGCTGGTGCGCGAGGGCCAGGAAGCGGCCCTCGTGTCGTCCTCACCGCCCAAGCGTGCATAGCGGGCCGCCCGGGCCGCTTCCTGCGCCCCGGGCGGCCCGCCGCCGTCTGGCAACGGCGCCTCTGCCACCGACCTCGGGCGGATTCTGCTGCACGGATCGCACCATTCTCAGCCGCGCCGGGACCGGGATCAATGACCTGTGCGGAAGCCACTGACCTGACGACACGGAACCTGAACCCGGCCATCACATGGCCCAACCGGAGGGAGGAAGTGTGACTGGATTGCGACGCCTGTCGGGCCTAGCGGCCGCCGTGGTGCTGACGACGCTGGTCGCCGGCGGCGGCGCGACGGGCGTTCAGACGTCCGGCGCCCTCGCCTATCGTGGAGCGGTCACCTACGCCCAGCCCCCCGGCGGGGCGCCCAACTTTATCTTCCCGCTCTACCCCCTCGCCTACTACTCCGGCACCAACATCCACATGTTCCAACAATTGATGTACCCACCGCTCTACTGGTTCGGGAAGCAGGGTCAGCCAGTGATCAACTACCGGCGGAGCTTGGCCGGGCCACCCGCCTACTCGAATCACAATCGCACCGTCACGATCACCCTCAAGCACCAGGACTGGTCGAACGGGCACCCGATCACAACCCGCGACATCGAGTTCTGGATGAACCTCCTCGTCGCCAACAAAGTCAACTGGGGTGCCTACGTCCCGGGCGCCTTCCCCGACAACGTGTCGCGAATCAGGTACCCGTCTGCCACAACGTTCACGATCACCTTCAACCGTGCCTACAACCGCGGTTGGCTACTCTACAACGAGTTGAGCCAGATCACTCCCATCCCTCAGCAGGCCTGGGACAAGACCACGGGCAGCGGGCCGATCGGCAACTATGACCTGACTCACCGCGGGGCGGTGGCGGTCTATGAGTACCTCTACGGGCAGGCGAAGAACCTCAGCACCTACAGCACCAACCCGCTCTGGAAAGTCGTCGACGGGCCTTTTCACCTGTCGGCATTCGAGCCCGCGACTGGCTATACGGTCTTCGTCCCCAACACCAGCTACGACGGTCCGGACCGACCCCACCTCGCGAAGTTCATCGAGGTTCCCTTCACCAACGACACCGCCGAGTTCAATGCGCTGAGGGCGGGCGAGCTCGACTATGGCTACCTGCCGGTCCAGGACCTTCCCCAACGCAAGTTGATGGCCGCGAGGGGCTACCATCTCTCCCCCTGGATTCTCTGGGGCATCAGCTACTTCCCCATGAACTTCACCAACCCCACGACCGGTCCCATCTTCCGCCAGCTCTACATCCGCCAAGCGATGCAGCACCTCATCAACCAGCCCCAGTACGTCCGGGACATCTTCAAAGGCTACGCGGTGCCAACCTACGGTCCCGTTCCGATTAGGCCGACAAATCCATTCGTCACGCCCTTCGAGAAGGACAATCCTCTCCCGTACAGTGTTGCGACGGCCCGCACCATTCTGCGCGCCCACGGCTGGAAGGTCGTGCCGAACGGGTCCTCCGTCTGCATCGATGCCGGGATTGGCCCGCACGCCTGCGGAGCCGGAATTCACAAGGGGACAGCTCTCAGCTTCACGCTCCTGTACGCGGCTGGGGTGGTGACGGTGGCCGAAGAGATGCAGGCCCTGAAGTCAGCCTTCTCGGCCGCAGGCATCTCCATCGCCCTCAGCACCGCGCCCGCTAGCACGGTCATCGCCGACGCTACCCCGTGCAGCCCCAAGACCGGCAGCGGCTGTCACTGGGACTTCCTCAACTGGGGCGGGGGCTGGGGTTACTCTATTGACTACTACCCCTCCGGAGGTGAGATCTTCGCCTGCGGGGCGGGGTCTAATCCCGGCAACTACTGCAGCCACATCACCGACCGCTACATTCAGCAGACTCATGTCGGGCTCGGTGACCAGCCAATGGCGACCTACGAGAACTGGCTCGCGACCCAGGTGCCCGCCCTCTGGTCCCCGACCGAGTCCATTCAGCTGTCTGAAATCAGCAACCGGCTGCACGGGGCGATCCCACAGCCAGCAGTGCGCTACGAGATCACACCGCAGGATTGGACTCTGAGCAGGTGAGTAAAAGCTCCCGGCAGCCGGGGCACCGACCCGGCTGCCGGGAGCGGCCCCGGCCGCGGCTCAGTCTCGCAGCTGACTCCGCACGCGCTCACGCGAACTTGCGATTCTGGTCCCGCCTGTACGCCCACACCGCGAGGCCGCCCAGGACCACGCCCCAGACCGCAGTCCAGAGCGCGGCCTCGCCGGCCGATTCGTTCGCACCGCCCACCGCGTTCCAGCCCAGTTGCCCGACCTGGTAGAGAGGTAGATAGGGCGCAATTGCTCGCACCAGTGATGGCAACTGGCTGAGGGGTACCAGAATTCCGGAGGCGAACGCCATCGGCAGATAGATCAAGCTTGCCAGCGCGGGCGCGAGGTTGCCGGAGCTTCCCAGGTAGCCGATGGTCAGCCCCAGCCCCAGCATCGGGATGGCGCCATAGAGGAGAGCCAAGATGAGCAGCAGCCAATGCGTCAGGGGCAGGCTCACTCCGGCGATGGCTCCGACAAAGAGTAGCACCAGCAAGGCGACGGTGGCGAGCACCAGACCACCCACCATCGTCGCGGCGATCGCCACCCAACCCGGCAGTGGACTGGCCCGCTGCAGGAGGTCAAGCTTGCGCGCCCGCGTCTGTGCCTGGCCGATGCCCACGTTGTAGACCAGCACATTACTGACCGCATACGCTCCCAGCGAGGCAAGGATGTAGGCTCCCACAGACACGTGATGGCTGATCTCCTGATGCAGGCGGGGTAAGCCGAAGAGAGCAAAGAACATCACAGGAAGTCCGATAGTGAAGATCGCGAACAAGGGGATGCGCCAGTACCCCAGCAGTACCGCCCTGATCTGCACCGCCAGGAGTCGAGGCAGTGACACGGGCCGGGCGCCGGCAGCGACTCTCATGGTGTCTCCTGGCTTCGAGCAAGGTCAGCCCCCCGGTTGCCGGTGAGGTTGACGAAGGCTTCTTCCAGGTCGGCGCCCACGACCTCCAGATTCTGGATGTCCCATCCGCGGCGAAAACTGGCTGCCAGGGCTTGCTCAGGTTGACTGCTGTGGAAACGCACCCACTTGTCGCGGAGCTCCAGCCCCGAGATCGGTAGGCCCGCGAAGTCGGCTGGGGTTGGAGACGGAGTCACGGTAAATGTGACGCGCCTACCCGCCACCTTGGACTTGATAGCTGCCGGACTGTCGTCAGCGATGATCACTCCCCGATCGATGACGACTACTCGGTCGGCGACCTGGTCCACTTCCTCCAGGTAGTGGGTGCTGAGGACGACGGTGCGCCCCTCAGACGCGCACCTCCTGATGTCTCCGAGAAACGCACGACGAGACTCGACGTCCATCCCCGCCGTAGGCTCATCCAGGAACAAGGCCTCCGGATTGCCACAGATGGCCAGTGCGTAGTAGAGGCGCTGACGCTGCCCACCCGAGAGGGTGGTGATCTTGCGGTTGGCGACCGCCTCCAGTCCCGCCAGCTCTAGGACTCGTGCCGTGGCCAGCGGATGTGGGTAGTAGGCGCGAAAGATAGCCACCGTCTCACCCACTCGAAGCACATCGTTCACCCCCGACTCCTGGAGCATGACGCCGCAGCGGCTGCGGGCGGCCCGGTCGCCCGGGTCCAAGTCGAACAGCCGTACTCGGCCGGCAGTCGGGCGACGCATGCCCAGCATCAAGCTGATCGCCGTGGTCTTGCCGGCGCCATTTGGGCCCAGCATGGCCACCACCTCACCCGGCTTAATGGTGACGCTCACTCCGCGCAAGGCCTCGACGCGACCGTAGTACTTGGAGACGTCCACGAGCTGCACTGCGTCTCCGGCCGAGGCGGAGGCCGTGGTCATGCCGGGACGGCAAGAGAATTGATATCGAGCTTGAGTGCGGGACCGGTCAACTGCCTCCTCCTGGTGACTCTCGAGCGGCTGCGCTCGAGCCGGGCGATTAGATGGAACGGGGTGACACTGCCCTCAAGGCTGGTGCAACTGGCGCTGACCTCGACGGTCTCCGGGGCCCCGTGACAGTTCACGACTGCCTTCATCGCTCAGCCCTCGCTTGAGGGAGAGCACTGTAGGCAGGTGGAGGTGACGTCGGGGGTGGCCCCGGCTCCGAGCAGCGTTGCCAAGGTGAGATCCTCGCGACGTTTGATGGTGCCCGTGCTGCCGTCAGCGGCCTGGATGCTCGCCAGCAGCTTTGTGACCCTCGAGTCCTCGTCCAATTGGATCGCGCCGCCATGGCTGCGAAGCCTGCGATGGATGGTGGTGAGCTGCAGCCCGGCTGTGGCATCTGCGTGGCCCTGCTGAGGTGGAGGTCGAGCGGGCGCCTTTCGGCTGGCCGAAGGGTCGATGGGCCTGGCCGACCCGTCACAGGACCTCGTCGCGCGGACTGTGAGCGGGTCCGCCACGTAGCTCGCGCAGGGCTGCGGTGTAGGCTGCGAGCGCCCGGCGTCCGGCCTTCGTCTGCGTCACGTGCGCGACCGCGATGCGACGCAGATCGGCCTTGGGGCCCGTGATGTAGCCAGCTCTCCCGAGCTTGCGCAGGTGGGGGGACAAGCTGCTGGCACTCATGCCCACCAATTCTTGGAGACGGGGGACGGGAGAGGGTGACCGTATCCTCCGGGGACACGACGGGCCGGGCCACCGTCATGGGCAGACAGGCCTGCGCGTGGGCGACTGAGTCACAGTTGGCGTGGACATTTCTACACCTCACGCGCACTCTCTCCGCCAGCCGTGGACCCGAGCCACCGCGGCAGCGACCACGAGCCGCCTCCCCCTGCCAGAGGCCGCACTTCCACCTTGCCGGACACCTCCGCAGCGCTGCTGCACGCGTTGGCAGTCTACACTCAGATCCTAAGTCGGAGCTGCAGGTGGTCGTCCCAGAGCATCTGCCCGGCGCGGGGCCACATCCGAGGGCGGTCCCTGGCTCTCTCAGAGCGTGTTCGAGAGCCGGATCGGCTTGGGGCCTGCCCGGACCGGCCCGGATAGAGCAGCGTGAGGGGATGCGGTCCTCGCCACGTCCTGCTCGCTATCCGACCGACCTGACTCATGCGCCGTAGGACTTGACCCTGCCCTGGCTGCCCCCACCCGAGACCGGACCGGCGGAGGGCCGACTCCCATGGCACACGAGGCGGGAGAGAGGTCACCAGCGCGATCCTGTACCTGGTCGGCACTGGCTGTGGCTGGCGGGTCTTGCCAAAGTATCTGCCGCCGTGGCCGACCGTCTCCTGGTGCGTCTCCGCTTGGAATCAAGATGGCACCCTGGACCACGTCCATGACGCGCTGCGGGCCCGAGTTCGGAGCCGGGCAGGTCGCGAGCCGAGCCCGAGTGCGGTCGTGCTGGACGCCCCATCGCTGGGCAGAACTGAATCGGTCGAGGCCTCCTCACGCGGGTGTGCCGCGAGCAGGAAGATCAACGGACGCGCGCGCCACAGCATCGTTGACACCGTCGGCGTGCTGCTCATCGTGAGGGTCTCCGCCGCCAGGGTCCCAGACCGCGAAGGGGAGGCGGCGTGCTGCGCCGCTCCCGTGTCGGGGCACGCCGGGTCCCCGCCGTCCGCGGATACGCGGGCCCGTTGGTCGCGTGGCCTGCCCGAGCCTGGCAGATCCCGCCCGACATCGTGCCCGAGCGGCCGGGGCAGCACGGCGTCACGCTCATCCAGCGGCGCTGGGTCGTGGAGCGCACCTTCTCCTGCATCATGCGCGGCCGACGACCCGACCGCGACCACGAGCGCGCACGAGCAAGCGATGGGAGAGCGGACGATCGGCGGTCTCATGGTGCGACGCCTCGCGCCATCTTCCGCTCATCGAGCGTGGGCAGACCGCCGACGAAGACTGGATCTCGATCACGCTCTCAGGGATTTCGTCGATCGACGGCCATGGATTTATCCGGACGTGGGGGCTGCCGGCTGGAACTGCCGCCGCGAGCCTGCCGGAATGGTACCCGAGGGACCGAGCGAAGTGATCGCCCGCACCTTGCGCACCTCCCCTTTTGGGGTCTTCCGGGTTTTCAGTGGGTTTGAGGGGTTGACGGACCCGGGCCGGGACCCAAGATGGGGCTCATGCGAGACCTTGAGCTGTATCGACACCTGCTGGGCCTGGAGTCACCGTGGACGGTGACGCGGGTCGAACTCGCCGTGGAAGCGGGCCGGGTCGACGTGTGGGCGGGCCACCCGCGCGGGGTGCGGTGGCCCTGCCCGGAGTGCGGGCGGGAGCTGCCTGCCCATGACCACACCCCCGAGCGGGCCTGGCGTCACCTCGACAGCTGCCAGTTCGTGACCTACCTCCACGCCGAACCGCCTCGGGTCGCCTGCCCCGAGCACGGCGTGCGCCAGATCCGGCTGCCGTGGGCGGAGCCGATGGCCCGCTTCACGACCCTGTTCGAGCGGCTGGCGGTGGACGTGCTGCGTGAGTGCGATGTCCAGGGCGCGGCTCGGCTGCTGCGGCTGAGTTGGGACGAGGCCTGGCACCTGATGGAGCGGGCGGTGGCGCGGGGCCAGCGGGCCAAGCCGGCTCAGATCACCCCGCAGATCGGGGTCGACGAGAAGGCGGTTGCCCGGGGTCAGGCATACATCACCGTGGTCACGGACCTCCAGCGCGGCACGGTCGAGTACATCGCCGACGAGCGGAAGCAGAGCAGTCTGGACGGCTACTTTGCCACCCTCAGCCCCGAGCAGCGCGACGCCATCCAAGCAGTGGCGATGGACATGTGGGACCCGTTCGCCGCTTCGGTTCGCGCCCATCTCGCCGACGCGGACCAGAAGATCGTCTTCGACCGCTTCCACATCATGGGCCACATGGGCACCGCCGTCGACACGGTCCGCAAGCAGGAGAACCGGGCCCTGCGCGCGGAGGGCGACGACAGCCTGGTGGGGTCCAAGTATCTCTGGCTCTACTCCCGCGAGAACCTTCCGCGCCGCCACCGCCACCGCTTTGCGGCTCTGCGCGACGCCGAGCTGAAGACCGCCCGAGCGTGGGCGATCAAGGAGGACCTCCGTCGACTCTGGAGCTACCACCGCCCCGCCGCCGGCCTGCGCCACTGGAAGGCCTGGTACTTCTGGGCCACGCACTCCCGCCTCGTCCCCGTCATCGCGGTGGCCCGCATGCTCCAGCGCCGCCTGCCCGGGATCCTGTCCTACTTTCGCCACCGACTCACCAACGCCGGCAGCGAGAGCCTGAACTCGCGCATCCAAGCTGTCCGCACCGCCGCCCGCGGCTACCGCAACCGCCAGCATCTCAAGACCGCCATCTTCTTCCACTGCGGCGGCCTCAATCTCTACCCTACTACCCACTCAATTCCCGGATGAGCCCC
>Ga0307374_10006409_pt1 | contig 18506 bp, 20 predicted proteins | sample OX3MG_FD_202532 | JGI IMG/M metagenome (GOLD analysis project Ga0307374, IMG submission 202532) | Soil microbial communities from Risofladan, Vaasa, Finland - OX-3 | ecosystem: Environmental > Terrestrial > Soil > Coastal area > Acid sulfate soil | place: Finland: Risofladan, Vaasa | collected...
TCACTAAACAATTGAAAAAGGCTGTCTTTTCTGGCATAAGCATTTTGATGAGAAAAACTTGCGCCAGAGAAGGAGACAGCCTTTGTGACCACAGAGTGTGACGGAAAACCTTTTGAATGTCAGCCGCTGGGGAAGCGGGAAGTGCGGGCGGGTTTTGATGGGGGACGATCACCAGCGATGGGGGAGGATTGCTGCTGCGGGAGGTGGAGAAGCGGACGGGGATCGTGGAGCGGTTTGCGGCCTGCTTTACCGATCACCGGGAGGCGGAGCGGATCGAGCACACGGTGAAGGAGCTGGTGGCGCAGCGGGTGTACGGGTTGGCGCTGGGGTACGAGGATTTGGGCTCAGCTTCAGCAGATTCCCCTGCGAAGCTGAAACGTAGAGTGAGAAGGGTGCTTACGGTCACTGCGAAATATCCACCGGGGGAAGTGGGCCCGGCCCGCGTGGCGAGTCCTGGTCATGCAGAGCGTACGGGTCATCGAACGCGGGTGAGGGTCTCGAGGAGAAGCCAGACTCCCTACTTTTGACGACAGCGGGGTCGAAAACCCGGACGAGGACCGAAAATTAGACCTCCTGAGCGGTTTTCAAAAAGCTGGTGAGAAATGCGGGTTAGGGTGAACCTCATGATCTTGATGGCGGAGGCGTCGTGTGACCCCTCACCTCGGCCCTCTCCCCGCAAGCGGGGAGAGGGGGAACCGCGCAGCAGTGGGGGCGGGCCTGGTGCCCGCCCCTGGGCGACCACCAGGTTCGCCCTTACGAGATGTCCCCTTATCCAAACCGTATGGGGGCTAAGGTGCGGACTGGAAATGAGGATTATGAGCGCCCTCTCAACTGCGCTTCGCCAAGAGCGCCACCGCCTCCGCCCGCACGGCTTCGCCGCAGCCAATTTCGCCCATGCCCTCGCCGGTCTTGGCTTTGACGCTGACTTGATCCACGAGAATGCCGAGGGCTTTTGCGACGCTGGCTCTGATGCGATCGACGTGAGGAGCGAGCTTCGGCCGTTCCAGACTGATGGTTGCGTCCAGATTCACGATGCTGAGCCCGGCACGGTCCAGCCGTTTGCGAACGTCGTCGAGAAAACGCAGGCTTGAGGCATGGCGCCAGCGCGGTGAAGTGTCCGGGAAGTGGCGGCCCATGTCGCCCAGGGCCGCAGCTCCGAGCAGCGCATCGCAAACCGCGTGGGCCAGGGCGTCGCCATCCGAATGTGCTAAGGGTCCTTTTCCGAAAGGAATTTCAATGCCACCCAAAATCAGCTTTCTGCCTTCAACCAGCCGGTGAACGTCATTCCCAAACCCAATGCGGGAGGAAAATACCTGCGCGCGGACTTCACCTCTGCCCGGGACCGGCGCCGTGGCTTGGCGCCGTGCTGCGGGGCCTTGGCGGAGGGTTCTGGCGCTTTTGCGGCTGTTTTTCACGCGGGGTGGGGTGTGCCGATGGTGTCCGGTTGGGGTAATCGCTCCCGTTCCTGGACGATATAGAGCCGGGCCAATGGCAGGTCCGAAGGCTTCGTAATCTTGATATTGCGGTCCGAGCCCATGAGCACCGCCACTTTCTCTCCCAAGTGTTCGATCAGGCTGGACTCGTCCGTCCCATGGAAACCCTCAGCTCGCGCCTTTTCGAAAGCCTCACGGATCAAATCATAGCGGAAAGCCTGGGGGGTCTGGGCGAGCGCGATGCGCTCGCGAGGAATGGTTCCCGTAATAAACTCGCGCTCAACCTGTTTCACCGTGTCCACCGTAGGAATCGCAAAGATAGCGGCGCCGTCCTTCCGTGCCGCATCGACGATCCGGCGGATCATCTCCGGCTCGACAAAAGGCCGGACGGCATCGTGAACAACCACAATTTCGGTTCCGGGCGGCGCCTGCTCCAGCGCCAAACCCACCGTTTCCTGCCGCGTCGAGCCGCCCGGCGTGATGCGAGGAGGTCTCAGGAAATTCTCGCGGTCGATTTCCGCTTGAGCCCGGGCCATCTCCTCCGGACGCAGCGCCAGCAAGACGTCATCCACGGCATCGGAGCCGATAAACTTGCGCAGCGTGTGAATGAAGATCGGCACGCCCTCCAGGGCAAGGAACTGCTTGGGTGTACCGCTACCCATGCGGGTACCGGAACCCGCGGCCGGGATAATGGCAAGCGTACTCATGATTCAGATCAAACAATCAGCAACCAGCCCGCCATGACTCTAGCTGACCGCTTCATTATGAATTAACCATCTCCACTTTGGCGCGATCGTCGTATTTCCCGAAGATCATCCGCCCCGCCGTCGTCTGCAGCACGCTGGTGACGGCGATATCGATGGTTTTGGAGATCATTTTCCGGGCGTTATCCACCACCACCATCGTCCCATCGTCCAGATAAGCCACCCCCTGATTGTACTCCTTTCCCTCCTTCAGGATGAAGACTCGCATGGATTCGCCGGGTAGGACCACGGGCTTCAACGCATTGGCCAGGTCGTTGATGTTCAGCACCGTCACGCCTTGCAGTTGCGCGACCTTGTTGAGGTTGAAATCGTTGGTCACGATCTTTCCCTGGTAGACCTTCGCCAACTCAATCAGCTTCATGTCCACGGCCCGGACCTGGGGAAAATCGTTTTCCACGATTTGTACATCCACCCCACTCATCTTCTGGATGCGCTGCAGGATGTCGAGACCGCGCCTGCCGCGGTTGCGCTTCAGAGAGTCCGAAGAATCCGCCACCATTTGCAGTTCACGGAGCACAAATTGCGGAATAATCAGCGTACCGTCCACAAACCCGGTCTCACAAATATCAGAAATTCTGCCGTCAATAATGACGCTGGTATCCAGAATCTTGGCCGACCCGCTCGCCGGCCGGTCACCGGAAAACAGTCCGCCCATGGCCGAAAGGTTCAGTAACTGTCCTTTGTCCGCGCCGATCACCAGGCCCACATAAGCCATCAGAAGCAGGAGGGCTACCTGGATATAAGAGGCCGAATGTCTTTCGATTGCGGTTAGGCTCAGCAGATGGCTGATCATCAGAGCCGCAAGAATGCCGAGCGTTGAACCCACGGTCGCGCCGATGAGTTTCGTCAGGTTAACCCTGCTCAGCCGCATCTCAAAACCGACAAAGAAGATTCCAAGGCACGCGCCCAGAACGGCCGAGCCTTCGTGAGACCAATTGAACGGCTGCAGATGATAGGACGCCGCTGCGAAGACTAAAACAAAAAGAAGCCGGAATACAGCCATCTCCCAAGACATAATGCCCTCCACCTTTCATAGAAATACGGTTGGATTTAGGACACCGCCACCTTGACACGAAGGCTCCCCCTCATTATTGAGGCGAGTATAGCATCGAAAGGGTGCATTAATAAACTGGGGTCAGCCATATGTTAAGAAGTTGGCCTTAGCCGTGCAGGTTTTAACCTTTCCGGGGCTTGTTTCCGCTGACTCTGGTTAGTGAATTTCCATCCTTTTCGGCGCTTACAGAGCGCCCCTACAAAGACCAAACTAAACCACTACTGGCAAGGGCGTTTCTTCGACTATGTCCTGCGGGTTGTTAAGGAGTATCAGAAGAAGGCCGGCTTGGTTAGCCGGGCGGAAGAATGGCAGTGGTCCAGCGTGATGGACTGCACCGAAAAGGTGATGGCGCCGAGAGAGCGGGCCGTGTCTTGCGCGTGGATCGTGCGTTGTTACCTGCCGATGAAAGGACATGAATCAGAATGCCAAGAACCGGTAGAGTTTCGAAAGGCGCAGACCTGAAAGATGGTGTTCGGCGACATGCGGATGGCTCCACTTACTGCTTGCACTCCGCCCCAACCGTACGATCGAGCTTCCGCCGCCGCCCATTGCCGACGCAGCCGTTCATCCATCAACGAAGACAGTGAACGGTACTTCTCTTCAATCTGTTCTATGGCGGGCTCATCACGCACAACTGATTAAACACGCAGCCGACAAACATAGTCAAGTTATTGTGACGCGAGTCCTAAGTGACCTTTCGGCAAGCTCAGGGCAGGCTCAGCAAAGTAGCGGTTTCGCTTCCCAAAGATTCTGCGGCTCTTACGTTGACGACTCGGGATTATAATCGGCGCCGGTTCCGGGAATTCTGCACCAGGAGGTTGAACTTGCTACAATGAAGGCATGGAGTTCGAGTGGGACCGGCGCAAGGCCGCCGAGAATCTGCGCAAGCACCGAGTTTCTTTCAATGAGGCTGCTACCGTGTTTGGCGACTTCCTCGGCGCCACAGTCGCTGACCCCGACTACTCAACCGACGAACTTCGGTACATTACAGTCGGGTTGTCGGAGTCGGGTCGCTTGCTGATGGTCGCTCATGCGAAGCTCGGTGACCGCATTCGAATCATCAGCGCTCGAACCCTGACCCGAAGTGAAAGAAGAGCCTATGAAGAAACGCCGAAATAAAACGAACGACGAATTACGCCCCGAATATGACCTGCGCCAATTGCTCAAGGGAGGGGTGCGCGGCAAGTACGCGAAGCGCTACCACGCGGGTACCAATCTCGTGCTTTTGGACTCCGATGTCCGAAAGGCCTTTCGCAGTGAAAGAGCCGTCAACGATGCCTTGCGCTTGGTGATCGAGTTGCGCAAGGTTGGCAATGGCAGCGGCCGCACGAGCAAGGGCAGATCTGCTTCGTAGGTCTGCGGCTTCTGCCCTCCGATGCGGGTGTTCTCATCGGCTGGCCGTCGCACGGGATCAATCTTCGTAGGGCCGACCCTTGGGCCGGCCTCAGGCCGGGGCCCCCGCCTGAAAAACGGCCACGGCCCTACCGGTCCCCGCCCTTTCCATTCCTCCCCACGCTTCACCAAGCCACGCCGCACTGGATTCCTGGGGATATATTCTACCGTCGCCAAGACTTCCCAACGGGAGGGGACGTAGGGGTAGGGCTTGCCCCACCCTATTGGCACTTCGGAAACAGTGAGGCCCTACAGATCCCGACGCTTTCCATTCCTCCCCACGCTTCACCACGCCACGCCGCACTGGATTCCTGAGGATGTATTCTACCGTCGCCCGGACTTCCCAACGGGAGGGGACGTAGGGGTAGGGCTTGCCCTACCCTATGGGCCATTCGGAATCATTGAGGGTACGGCTTGCCCTACCCTATTGGTACTTTGGAAATGGTGAAGGTACGGCAAGCCGTACCCCTACCGTTGGCAACGCACGATCGAAGCAGCGCCCTGGCCAGAACTCTCCTGCTTCCCGGCGGCCAGAGTCCGTCGCTACAGCAAACAGACTCGCTACACAGGCAGGAGCCCTGCCCGGCTGAAGCCGGTCTCTACATTCCATAGGTCCGCGAGGTGGAGGCAATTGTCGAGTAACTTAAAGACCGGCACGGATGTCGGTTCCTATTTGAAATGCAGGTAGCGCTGGTGCAGCGCTTGCAGGGTCATCGGTCCCTTGCGGACACGCCTAGCAACGGGAACGCCCTTGGGTCCGCTGGAGAAGGTGACGTAGACGGTGTTCCCGGCGTGCAAATCGCTGAACGCGATCTTCTTGCCGTTCTCATCCTGGAACTCGGTGCGCGTGGTGACATCCATGACCGTGGTCACGTCGGTGGGGTGTCGAAGGAACAGCACGTGCTTGCGCAAATCGACCGAGGAGATGATGAAGAAATGCTCTTTTTGGCCGGCGCGCGGAGCTGACGCCGTTGCGGCGAGGAGAGGTATCGCCGCAGCGCCGATGAAGCAAGCTACAGAGATCACGGCCCGCAGGCGTTGGGTAATTGATTTGTTCATGGTTTTCATAGACCTCATGATCCTATTTCTTTCAGCCGGTCTTTCCCGGAAGCACCCAGCCAAATTCCAAGCTGGAGCCGGTTGGGGCGGTGGCTATTCATAGCGCAAGGCCTCAATCGGGTCAAGGTGCGCCGCCTTACGCGCCGGATAGTAGCCGAAGAACACGCCAACACCCGCCGAGAAAAGAACGGCAATCACGATGGCTTCCGGTGGAACCATCGTGGGCCAGCGAAGCATGCTGGAAACCAGAATCGAACCAATCACCCCCATCACCACTCCCATGGCGCCGCCCAACATGCTCAAAACCACGGCCTCACTCAGGAATTGGAGCTGCACGTCCTCTTCAGTAGCACCCACCGCCATACGCACCCCAATCTCCCGCGTCCGCTCCGTGACTGAGACCAGCATGATATTCATGATGCCGATGCCGCCGACCAGCAAGGAGACGGAGGCGATGCTGGCCAGCAACAGCGTCAAGATGCGTCCCGATTGGGCCTGGGCGTTGGCAAGATCGTTGGGGCTGCGAATGATAAAATCATCGTCCTCATCCGGGCGAAGGTGGTGCCGCTGGCGAAGCAAGCCCTCGATCTGCTGTTCCGAAGGCTGGATGGCGGGGGTTGATATTGCGGAGGCCATCACGAACTGGATCCAACTGATGCCCGCGAGTTTCTTCTGGACCGTCGTATAGGGAGCAATAATCGTATCGTCTTCGTCCTGGCCGAACGGCGATTGCCCTTTCGATTGCAGGACGCCAATCACGCGGAAGGGCAGACTTTGAATGCGGATCATCTTGCCCACCGGATCTTCATTGGCGGGGAAAAGATTTTGCATCACCGTGGTCCCAATCAGCGCCACATTCGCCGCCGCCGCCACGTCGTGGTCCGAAAAAGGACTGCCCTGGGTCACGGGCCAGCGCCGGATATCGAGGTAGGCAGGGGATACGCCCCGGATGTGCGTGAACCAGTTCTGGTCTCCGTACACCACCTGCGCGCCCGTTCCGACTCCCGGTGATTCTTCCTTGATGAAAGGAATCTGGCCAATGGCCCTGGCGTCACTCGCCGTCAATGATTTGGTGGCGGCGCTGCCCATGTGAACGCCGTGCGAATTAACGCTTCCTGCGGAGATAAACACAATGTTATCGCCCAGGCTGCGGATTTGCTCCTGCACCTGGTTGGAGGCGCCTTCGCCGATGGCGACCGTGCAGATAACGGCGCCCACTCCGATGATGATGCCGAGCATGGTCAGGGCGGTCCGCATCTTGTTGCGAGTGAGCGCCTTCAGGGCCACCCGAAATACTGCCGAGTAATCCATCAGGACTCCCCTCCTTCGTCCTCATCCTCGCCAACCGCCGGCATGGAAACCAACACTTGCGCCGCATCCACGCGGCCCTCCACCAAACTGTCACGGCGGATCTTGCCGTCGCGAAACAACACGATGCGCTTCGCAAACCGGGCAATGTCTGATTCGTGTGTAACCAGAAGAATGGTGATCCCTTTTTCCGCGTTCAGTCTTTGAAAAATCTCCATGATTTCCACGCTGGTCCGGCTGTCCAGATTCCCGGTGGGTTCGTCCGCGACCACAATGGAGGGATTGTTCACCAAAGCCCGGGCGATGGCCACGCGTTGTTGTTGGCCGCCGGAAAGCTGGGAAGGATGGTGCTCCTCGCGCCCCTCCAGTCCCACCGAACGCAGGGAGGCCATGGCGCGCTCAATCCTCGCCGCATGAGGAATCGAAGAATAGATCAAGGGCAACTCCACATTCTCCACAGCCGAGGTGCGCGGCAACAGGTTGAAGCCCTGAAAGACGAAACCGATCCGGCGGTTCCTGATTCTCGCCAAGTCCACTTTGGTCAGTTCTGAGACATCCTGCCCTTCCAGCAGATAACGTCCGCGGGTGGGGCGGTCCAGGCAGCCGAGCAGGTTCATAAACGTTGACTTGCCGGATCCCGAGGCTCCCATGATGGCCACGAACTCGCCCGAATAAATAGACAAAGAAACTCCGCGCAGGGCGTGAACCTGGACTTCACCGAGGTCATAGGTTTTGTGGAGATTTTCAACCTGGATGACCGGCGTGCACGTATCGGGACGGTCTTCCGTGGCCACACCCGAGGATGCAAATTCTTCAGCCATTCTGAAAACTCCTCATGTTGCAATCAACAAATCACGCTCTTCCGGCTTTTTAGTGGGATGGTCCCGCCCCCCATTACGGTAGCATGGGGCCGAATACCCCCGCTCCAAACCCGGAATACCCCCCTCGGAAGTTCGTGAATAATCCAGGCTAAACACAATGCTGTTCACTTAGCCAACGATCCCATTGGAGCCTGATTCCCACGCGCTGCAGGGGCGGGCCTTGTGCCCGCCCGTGGGCGACCACCAGGGTCGCCCCTACGAGACATCCCCTTATCTGAACCGTATTGGGGTTAAACACCCGTAGTTCAGTGGTGATGGGGCCCACCAAACCTCGGTCCTCCGGAAACCGCATTGCGGAACTGGCCTGATCCGGTCATTTCCTCACCCGTCACCAGTGTGTCCCCGTGTTTGAGGCCGCCCGAAAGCAATTGGGTGTTACTGTAATCGGTAATCCCCACCTTGACCGCAACGGGAATCAGATTCTTGTTGGCACCGAGCCTCCAAACCACCTGGGAACCACCCAGGTGCGGCGTTGTCGCGGCGCGGGGAATCTTGTACTGGCGGTAAAGATTCTGAAATTGTAGCGGAGACAGCGTGGGAGTAAACCGCAGGGCCGCGTTCGGGATCATCAATGAGTTTATGGCCTCGCCGGTTGGGATGGTGACATAGGCAGTCTCACCGGGGAGCAATTGTTCGTCCGGATTTTCGAAATTGACGACCGTGTCATAAGTGACGACATTCTGGACAATCGTAGCATTTAGCCGGATGGCGCTGACCCGGCCACGGAAAGTCTCGGTTGGAAAAGCATCCACTTGGAACGTTGCCTCAGCACTGATTTTGATATTGCCGGTGTCGGATTCGTCAGTGGCCGTGTCGACTTGCATGTGGCCCAAATCCTGGGCGATGGTGAACACATTGGGGGCCTGGAAGCTGGCGGCCACGGACTGGCCCACGTCGATGTTACGGGCCACGATGGTTCCATCGAGGGGTGAAATGATGGTGGTATCCGACAGATTCTTTTCCGCCTGTTGCAGGGCCCCGGTCATCACCATCACTTGCGCCCTCGCTTCCTCAAGCTGAGCCTTGGTCTGGTCCAATTGAGCAATGGATTGGTTGGTTTGGGCCTCCTGGGCCCGCACCTGGGCAATGGACTGATCCAGGGTGGAAACAGCCAGGTCGCTCTGATCCTTGGAGACGATCTGCTGGTCGGCCAGATCGACGATGCGCTTTTCATTCACCTGCGAATATCTCAGCGCCGCTTCGAGGCGCACCACGTTGGCCTTGTTGGTTTGGATGGCAGCGTCCTGCGCTGCTACGTTAGCCTGCAGATTTTGAACGTTGGCTTCCGCATTCTGCAGATTGCCTCGCGCCTGGATGACCTGAGCTTCATAATCGGTTGGATCAAGCTGCGCCAGGACCTGGCCAGCATGGACGCGAGTGTTGAAATCTGCGAACACGTATTTTACCGTCCCGGAAACGTCCGACCCTACCGGAACGGTTGTAAGCGCATTGATCGTTCCGGTCGCCTGAACCACGGCCGTAATGTTGCCCCGGCCCACCGTGGATGTCAGATACTTCGGGTCCTGGGATTTGGAGCGCATCACCATGCCGATCGTCACCAGAACCGCCAGGCCAATGATGGAAAGAGTCAGGATTTTTTTCTTGCTGGGGTTCAATGAATTGGCTGGCATGTTCGACAGACCTTTCTATGGGGTTTGATGCAGTCCGGGCTCCCGGAGGGTGGACAGGGCGGCGCCGAAATTAAGAAAATCAATTTGCTTTTTTCTTCGCCTCGTATCGCCGGATCATCTCATTGAATTTTTGAACCTGCGCAGGTGTCAGAATTTGGCGTATCCTTTGCTGCGTCTGGTGGTGAAGAGCCACAAACTGGGGCTCAACCTGTTTGTGAAGCGCATCGTATTTCTGATCTGCGTCATCCATGATCGATCGAAGTTGCTGGACCTGGGCCGGATTGAGGCGCAGATCGTGAGTCAGGTTCTTCACCACCGTCTCTTTGCTGAACGGGTTGTGCCAGTGGCCGCTCGACCAGGCATAATAATAGAGTCCCACCCCGCCACAAACGGCGCCGAGAAGGAACGTCAGCACGAAATAGATGTAAACCCGCCGGGGCTGCATTTATTTTTGACCGCCCGAGACTTCGGAATCAGAGATCAACGAAAGGCCGACTCCCGGCAATTCGCCGGGAGGAATCGGGTAATCCCGCGTCGCCACGATTTCCGGCCGCGGCCAGGAAACGTCGCGGCCTCGATGTCCGCGCAATGGACCTGTGGAGGGCAACGCAATCGCCAGGAGCAGGAGCATGGCCAGCAAAAAAGTGAAATAGACAACTCGCCGGCCCGCCGTCTCGAAGAAATCATCCATCAATCGCAAGGGAGGTAGGACTTCATCGAGCCGCCGCAAGACCCGGGAGGCGAACCCCCAGGAGGGCTCTGGCCCGGCTTCCTGCGCCAACGCCACCATCCCGCTTCGAACCCATCGCCAGTCGCGCTCATAGGACGCACACGGGGGGCACTGACGAAGGTGATCCAATACTAGGACAGGATATGCTTCGCCGCCATCCTCAAGGTTCTGGCGGACTTGGTCACATCGCATGACCGCTCCTTTTGCGCCAACGCTGCAGGTCTTCGAGCATCCGCTTGCGGGCGCGGTGCAAACGGACTTTCACGGTGCTGGGGTTCAACTTCAAAATGCCGGCGATTTCCTCGATCGATCTTCCCTCGATTTCTCTCAAGGTCAAGACCACCCGGTCCTTCGCCGGAGCCCGCTCCAGCAACCTTCCAGCCAGCTCCCGAGCGGCGGTCTGCTCTTCAAGACTTTCCTGCCCCTTGACCCCGGCATTGGCTTCAATCGCCCGTTGTGCGTCCTCGGAAATCTGCCAATAATAACTAACCTTTGAAGATCGCTCCCGCCGCAGGTAGTCATAACAGTGGTTGACGGCGATCCGCGAAATCCAGGCGGCAAAAGAAGCCTTGAAATTGTACGAGCGAATGGCGCGGTAGGCTTTGATGAAAATTTCCTGGACCAAGTCTTCCACGTCAGTGGGACGCCGGACCAGGTTAAAAACCAGCGAGAAAACGCGCCTCTGGTGCTGTTGGACAAGCAGACCAAATGATTCACGATCTCCCCCCTGAGCGCTCTTGATCCACTCAACCTCCTGCCCTTCTTGTCCGGAACTTGCCATCCACCATCCATTGTAATTCGTCCCACAGGATAAAGACGAACTATCCCTCCCCAGGGTTACAGGTTATCAGCGGGAGCCTTGTTGCTCGACTTCGGCATTACCCTATTTTCTAGTTGACTAACTTTGGACGTTATGACATGATAGAGCCATGGTTATAGGACGTAGGCTTCGCAAGCTAAGGGAAGAACGGACTCTGTCCCAAGGTGACATAGAAAAGCGCACAGGGTTGCTGCGCTGCTATATCTCCCGGGTCGAGAACGGCCATACGGTTCCGTCGCTCGAAACGCTGGAGAGGCTTGCAGCGGCATTGGAAGTCCCTCTGTATCAGCTTTTCTATGAGGGTGATGACCCACCGGCCCTGCCCAATCTGAGCAGCCGTCAGACGCCAGAGGAGTTGGTCCTCAGCGAGGAGCAGGAAAAGCAAGTGCGGTTCTTCGAGAAGGTCAAGCGCGTTCTCGACAAGATCGAAGATAAGGACCGCCAACTGCTGCTCTACATGGCCCAGAAACTGGCCAGCCGGTAATTCCTTTGGATTGTATTGGGTACGCGGTGCGCGAGACTCACTCGCGGCCGCATTTGTGTGTCTACTCCCATTCAATGGTGCTGGGCGGCTTCGACGTGATGTCCAGGACCACTCGATTGACCCCTCGCACCTCGTTCACTACTCGCGTTGCGATCCTCGAAAGCAAGTCACTGGGCAGCTTGGCCCAATCCGCCGTCATTCCATCTTCGGACTCGACCGCCCTCACGGCAATGGTATTGGCGTAACTCCTTGCGTCTCCCATCACACCCACGCTCATGACCGGAAGCAACACCGCAAAGGACTGCCAAAGACGGGTGTAGAGGCCGGCTTGCCGGACTTCCTCAACCACGATGGCATCCGCCTCACGAACCATGCGCAGGCGGTCGCCAGTGATTTCACCCAGGATTCGCACCGCAAGTCCCGGGCCCGGAAAGGGTTGCCGGTTGATAAATTCCTCCGCCAGCCCCAACTCCCTGCCCACGGCTCGTACTTCATCCTTGAAAAGCTCCCGCAGGGGTTCAATCAATTTGAAATTCAAGTCCGCCGGAAGGCCGCCCACGTTGTGGTGGCTCTTGATGGTGGCCGCGGGACCCTTCACTGAAATTGACTCGATAACGTCCGGATAAAGCGTGCCCTGAACCAGATAGCGGACATCACCCAGCTCGCGAGCCTCCTCTTCAAAGACTCGAATAAACTCCTCGCCAATGATCTTCCGCTTCCTTTCGGGATCGGTTACGCCGCCAAGCCGTTTCAGGAAGCGTTCGGAGCGGTCAATGGCGCGGATATTCAGATGTGCGTGGCGGCGCATCATCTCCGCCACCTTCCCAAATTCATCTTTGCGCAACAGGCCATTGTCCACGAAGACACAAACCAGCCGGTCCCCAAGAGCTTTCGCCACAAGCGTGGCGGCCACCGCCGAATCCACTCCGCCAGAAATCGCGCAGAGAGCCCTTCCGCCGCCCACTTGTTCACGGACGTGCTCGACGGTTCTTTCAATGAATGAGGCCGGAAACCAGTTGGGCTTGATTCCGCAGATTTCAAAGACAAAGTTGCGAAGTATCTCCGCGCCTCGCTCCGTGTGGCGGACCTCCGGGTGAAATTCCACGGCAAACATCCGATTCTCTGGATCCTCAATGGCCGAGATCGCATTCTCCGTGCGGCCGGTGACGCGAAAGCCCGGCGGCAACTCAACCACATGATCGCCGTGACTGTTCCAAACCCGCAAAGGCGAGGGCAAACCCTCAAAAATTTGGCTGGGCCGCTCAATCTCTAAGCTTGCAAACCCGTACTCCCGCCTCGAAGCCGGTTCTACTTTGCCCCCCAGCCGGTCGGACATCCATTGCAGGCCGTAGCAAATCCCCAGCACCGGAACATTCAGCTTCAAAACCCTCTCGTCACATTGCGGAGAGGTTGGGTCATAGACCGATGAGGGGCCGCCGGAGAGGATGATGGCTTCGGGATTTAAGGCCGTAAATTCCTCAAGAGGCCGGTTGCAAGGCAGGATAAAGGCGCTCACCTGCAATTCCCGGATGCGGCGAGCGATAAGCTGCGTGTACTGGGAGCCAAAGTCCAATATAAGAATGGGGCGGGGCTGAGTCATGAATTGGTATCCAGAGGAAATTGGCTGTTGTCTTAGGTCACGCCAACGGCCGGAAGCGCCGGTATCAGCTTCCGGCAAGCATTACTATGTTAGGTAGAATCAGGCACCGTCAGGGCACGCCTTCAGCCGTGGCGCCCCAATAAGCGTTTCCGCCCCCCGAGCCGCGCTAGCGGCGATAGCATGTGGCCCACGGCAATTAGCCGTGGGCCACATGATGACGCCCGCCAAGGCGGGCTTTGCCGTATTCCAAAGCCCTTATTTTAATGCCTATGGGGGTGAGGGGCGATGTAAAACTTGACTCAAACGCAACAAGTTTGCCGCATCAAGGAGTCTAGCGCCAGGGAAATGCAGGCGGGCGAACCGCCTGCCCTCACTTCGCCACGATATTCACAAGCTTCTTCGGAACCGTAATCACTTTCACCACCTGTTTGCCGTCCAGATGTTGGCGGATTTTTTCATCGGCCAGGGCGCGCGCGCGAATCTCATCGTCGTTGGTTTCCACAGCTACCCGGATGAGCGCGCGCAGCTTGCCGTTAATCTGCACGGGCAGCTCAATCTCCTCTTCCGCAGCCAACTTTGCATCGAAATCCGGCCACGGCGTCCGTAAGGCAGGCTGGTTGTTTCCCAGGCTCTCCCAAAGCTCATCGGCCAGATGCGGAGCAAACAGCGAGAGCATCAAAACCAACCGCTCCAATGCGTGTTTCAAAATTTCTGGCCGGACTTGCCCGGTCTCAACGGCGGGTTCGAGGTCTGTCAGCTCGTTAACCAATTCCATAGTCAGTGCGATATCGGTGTTAAAGTGCCAGCGCTCCTGCATGTCTTCGGAGATGTGCCGTAGCACCTGATGAGTTTTGCGGAGCAGACGCCGCTCTTCCGGACTCGGCAAATCTGGAAGCTTCGCCCCCGCGCCTTCACCCACGGTGGTGGCAAGCGGCTGAAGCTTTTCCTGATGCCTCGCCACCAACCGGTAAACCTTGTTGACGAAGCGGAAGGAGCCTTCAATGGCGGCGTCGTTCCAGTCCAGGTCGCGCTCCGGCGGGGCCGCAAAGAGCATGTAGAGCCGTACCGTATCGGCGCCGTAGCGGGCACACATCTCGGTGGGATCCACCACGTTACCTTTGGACTTTGACATCTTGGCGCCTTCGCGGATCACCATACCCTGAGTGAAGAGGCGCGCCACCGGCTCTGGAAAATCGACCAAACCGATATCCTGGAAGACCTTCGTGAAAAACCGCATGTAAATCAGGTGCAAGATGGCGTGTTCGATGCCCCCAATGTATTGATCCACCGGAAACCAATACTTCACGGCCTCACGGTTAAGGGGTGAAGTATCAATGTGGGGATCAGTGTAGCGGTAAAAGTACCAGGACGAATCCACGAACGTGTCCATAGTATCCGTCTCGCGCCGCGCCGCGCCTCCGCACTGTGGGCACTTGACGTTGACGAACTCCGGCGCATTCGCCAGAGGCGACTGGCCCTGTCCTGTTAGCTTTACGTTAGGCGGCAGCACAACGGGCAAGTCCTCTTCCGGAACCGGGACGGCACCGCATCGCTCGCAATACAGAATCGGAATCGGCGTCCCCCAATATCGCTGGCGGGAAACACCCCAATCTTTAATGCGAAATTGCACCGAGCCTTTGCCAAAGCCCTTGGCCTCGGCGTCTTGAATCATGCGCGGAATGGCTTCGGAGGATTCAAACCCGCTGAAGGGACCCGAATTGATTAAGCGGCCGTACCCGGTGAACGCTTCGCCGGGAGCGGCGTCCGGCGCATTCGCGGCGCTATCGGCGGGCACGATCACGGTGCGAACTGGCAGCCCATAAGTCTTGGAAAATCCATAGTCTCGCTCGTCATGGCCCGGCACCGCCATCACCGCGCCCGTGCCATATTCCATCAGAACGAAGTTCGCAAGCCACACGGGCACTCTATCCCCCGTGAAGGGATTGATGGCTTTGAAGCCCGTATCGAGTCCCGCCTTCGGTTGGTTCACTTCCACTCGCGCCCGCACCGCAGAAGCCTTGAGGCGGTCCACCTCTTCACGCAGGGAAGCGGGCGAGGCGGAGCGGGCGATCATCTGCTTTACCAGCGGATGTTCCGGCGCCAGATATACCGCCGTGCAACCGTAAATCGTGTCAATACGCGTTGTAAAGACACGGACGGGCTGGCCCAGTTCAGGAACCTGAAAATCCAACTCCGCACCCAGGGATTTGCCGATCCAATTCTGCTGCATGGTCAGCACCCGCTCCGGCCAGCGCGTGAGTGTTTTCATGTCCGCGAGCAGGCGGTCCGCGTAGGCCGTGGTCTTCAGGAACCACTGTTCCAGTTCCTCCTCGATGACGGGCGTATCTTCGTGACGCCAGCAGCAGCCGTCCACCACCTGTTCATTGGCCAGGACGGTTTCGCAAATTGGGCACCAGTTGACGCGGCTCTTCTTGCGATAAGCCAGGCCGCGCTTGAACATTTGGATAAAGAACCACTGATTCCAGCGGTAATACTCCGGCACGCAGGTGGCCACCTCGCGCCGCCAGTCGTAGCTCAAGCCCAGGCGCTTCAATTGCCCTCTCATGCGGTCAATGTAAGCGAAAGTGAACTCAGAGGGATGACGCTGTTGCTTGATGGCGGCGTTTTCCGCAGGCAGGCCGAAGGCGTCCCAGCCGATGGGATGGAGCACGTTATAACCCTTCATCCACATGTAGCGGGCCAGCGCGTCGCCAATCGAATAATTCCGCACGTGGCCCATGTGAATGTCGCCGGAAGGATAGGGCAGCATTTCCAGCACGTAGTATTTCTTGCGGTCCGGCGCAAGCTCCGCCTCAAACAGCTTCTGAGCTTCCCAGCGCTCCTGCCATTTCGCTTCGATTTTCTGCGAGTCGTAGTTAGGGTTCATCATCTCTTTCAAGCGGTGCGCGTGGCGGGTTTTTTCGCAGCGGGCTTGGGTTTTTCTCCAGCCAGCCGACGGACCACCGCCAGGTTCTTCTTATCATCTCCCGGTTTGTCCACCGGCGTCTCACAGATAAAAGGAAGCTTGCGCAGTTTCGGATGGCTCAGGATGCGGCGAAACGCTTCCGCCCCGATCTTGCCTTTGCCGATGTGTTCGTGCCGGTCCACATGCGATTCAAAAGCCGCCTTTGAATCGTTGCAATGGATCACCCGCACGTTTTTGATTCCAATTGTTTGGTCGAGCTTCTTGACCATTTCCGCAAGGCCGCGAGGCGTGTGGATGGCATAGCCCGCCGCGAAGCAATGCGCCGTATCCACGCAAGCCCCCATCGGCAAATCCGCGCCCGCCCCGGCGATGATTTCCGCCACTTCCTCGAAGGTCCGGCCAATGGCCGAGCCTTGCCCGGCGGTGTTCTCAATCAGAATGGTCAAACCGTCCAGATTGAGGCCGGCGCCAGCTTGCCGCAAGCCTGCAATGCAGTTCTGAATGGCCTGCGCGGGCGTCCCGCCTTTGGCGCTCCCCGGATGCGTCACCAGGAAGTCCGCGCCCAAGCTCACCGCCCGCTCCAGTTCCTTGCGAAACGCCGCCACGGACCCTTGGTGAATCCGGGCATCGCCGGAAGCAAGATTGATCAGGTAATTATCGTGAATCACCACCGGAGAAAGGCCGGATGCGGTCCGCGCCGCCCGGAACTCTTCGCAATCCGCCGGCGCAGGTTCCAGCGCCCGCCAGCCGCGTGGATTCGCCGAAAACATCTGAAAAGTGTTGCAGCCAATCTTCTCGGCGTGGTGGATGGCGTTGGTGACACCTCCCGCGATTGATGTGTGCACACCCACTCTCACTTTATTGGCTCCGCCTGATTGAATTCCCATTTTAGCAAACCCGTCAATCTGCCGTTGAGTGGATTCCCGTTGCGCGGGAATAGCTGATTCCTAGTATTACTGTGTTAAGTCGTTGGCAGCACCGTCAAGGCATGGCTTGAGGCCATGCCGTTGGCGGTGGTCCCGAGATTCGGGCTTTAGCCCCTGAGGCCCTCAGCGGCTAAAGCCGCTTCTCCTTGCCTTGGGGTTTAGCATGGCTGAAGCCATGCTCTGACGGTGCCTGATTCAACCTAACAAAGTAATCCTAACCCGCATTTCTCACCAGTTTTTTGAAAATCGCTCAGGAGGTCTGATTTTCGGTCCTCGTCCGGGTTTTCGACCCCGCTGTCGTCAAAAGTAGGGAGTCTGGCTTCTCCTCGAGACCCTGACCCGCGTTCGATGACCCGTACGCTCTGCATGACGAAGGACTCGCCACGCGATCCGGCACACTTCCCCCGGTGGATATTTCTCAGTGACCGTTAGCACCCTTCGCACTCCACGTTTCAGCTTCGCAGGGGAATCTGCTGAAGCTGATCCCAAATCCGCGTACCCCAGCGCCAACCCGTACACCCGCTGCGCCACCAGCTCCTGCACCGTGTGCTCGATCCGTTCCCCGTCCCGATGGTCCGTAAAGCAGGCCGCGAACCGCTCGATGATCCCCGTCCGCTTCTCCACCTCACGCAGCAGCAACCCTCCCCCATCGCTGGTGATCGTCCCCCCATCAAAACTCGCCCGCACTTGCCGCTTCCCCAGGGGCTGACATTCAAAAGGTTTTCCGTTACACTCTGTAGTCATAAAGGCTATCTCCTTTTCTGGCGCAAGTTTTTCTCAATAAAATGCTTATGCCAGAAGAGACAGCCTTTTTCAATTGTTTAGTGAGAAATCCGGGCTAGCATCGGCAACAGAAAGCAGGAGGCAGTAAGCAGCAGTGCCTCCAGTCCGGATTATTCACGAGCCTCCGATGGGGGACCGTCAGAGCACGGTTTTAACCGTGCCGAAGAACGGCGTTTTGATCATTTTTTGTCTCGCATCGCGAACGGTCCGTTACAACGGACCTTCGGGATGCGAGACAAGAGAGAGAAGTTTCGGTGGTGATACGGCACGGTTAAAACCGTGCCCTGACGGTCATCAAGCAAAACATCGGTAGAGTCGAGGACGGGCGCGATGGCAGCAGAGGCTGCTCCGTTTCCCCTCCCCGCTCATCGAACCGGACGTGCGGATTTCCCGCATCCGGCTCTCCGACAGGTTTCACGATGAAGCACACGTAATCATCCTTCGCCTCACCGTATAGTTCGCTCGGGAGCTTCCGGTCCACAACGGTGTTTTCAGGCTGTGCGCCAATCACCGGACCTCGGCTCCGTCCCAAGCACCCTGAAGTGAGGACCCTTCCCTCCGCCGGCATTACCCGGCTTCGACGGTACGATGACCCTCTCCGAGTCCCAGCCGGGCCGCTCTCCTTGCCGAGAGCGTTGGAGCTTGCCTCCACCCGATCTGGGGTTCCCCCAATGACCCAGACCACCTTCCTTGCATGCCGTGCTCACTACCCCGG